>JAEAMG010000124.1_pt1 | contig 121535 bp, 83 predicted proteins | sample 8958741 | NCBI WGS metagenome assembly JAEAMG01 (sample SAMN16933256, study PRJNA681125) | bioreactor sludge metagenome | isolation source: anaerobic bioreactor treating anionic surfactant - SDBS | place: India: Bengaluru | collected 2019-02-28
CTTCACTATACCCTCTTCTCTTTTCACTATTCACTTTTCCCTCTTCACTATACCCCCTTCTCTTTTCACTATTCACTTTTCCCTCTTCACTATACCCTCTTCTCTCCTCACTATTCGTTTTTCTCCTTTCACTCTCCCCTCTGCGCTCAGGTCTGTCACCCTTAATCTTGGTGTCTGTTACTATTTCCACTTTTAATAATCTTCCGCGATAATCGGTATTGTCAATGGTCTCGACAATGTAAGCAGCTGAATTAGTCGTAACGGAAACAAACGACATCTCTTTGTGTATATCGATGCGGCCAACGCCTTTCTGACCTATTCCGCAACTTGAGAACATCCTTAGAAGATGTCTCGGTGTTATTCCGGCTTTTGAACCTATACTTAGTTTAACCCATGAGTAACCCTTTTCTGTCGGCAGATTGAAACTGCTTTCGCCTTTTCCCTCTCCTCTGGATGACTCTTCACGGATATTCAGATCAGGGGCGTGTCTGTAATAGTCAAGGAAACGGTTAAATTCAATTGATAGCATCTTCCAGATGATCTCCTCCTTGCTTACATCTTTCCACTTTTCATCTATCAGATTTATATATTCCGAAATCTCCTCGCGAATCTCGGCGTTCTTTACCTCCTCTACAAGATGAAGCATCTGACGTGTACAAACCTCTTCTCCGGTAGGAATTTTGGCCTGTCCGAATGTCTTGCCTATGATCTTTTCAATTCTGCGGATCTTGTGTTGTTCCTTACTATTGATTATTGCTATTGAGATTCCGCTCTTGTCTGCACGACCTGTCCTTCCGCTTCTGTGAGTATATTGTTCAGCCTCATCGGGAAGATTGTAATTGATTACGTGAGTCAGTTCGTTCACGTCTATCCCCCTGGCAGCGACATCGGTTGCAACTAAAAGGCTTAGATTCTTGCTTCTGAACCTTCTCATCACCTGATCACGCTGAGCCTGTGAAAGTTCTCCGTGAAGTGCATCGGCATTATATCCATCCTTAATAAGAGACTCGGCAATCTCCTGTGTCTCCTGCCTTGTGCGGCAAAAAATCATACCGTATATGTCGGGATTGTAGTCGGCTATTCTTTTGAGTGCCAGATATCTGTCCTTGGCGTGAACAATATAGTAGTAGTGTTTAACATTCTCTGAACCGGAGTTTCTTGTACCCACTGTTACAATTTCCGGTTTAGTCATATAGTTCTTTGCAATGCCCTCTATCTCAATAGGAAGTGTTGCAGAGAAGAGTAACGTTCTTTTCTCAGCAGGTGTACATTCGAGTATTGCGTCAAGTTCATCCTTGAACCCCATATTAAGCATCTCGTCTGCTTCGTCAAGTATAAGAGTATGGATGTTTACCACTGAGGCTACACCTCTGTTCAGAAGGTCAACCATTCTGCCCGGAGTGGCAACAATTATCTGACAACCTTTTTTCAGAGCTTTAATCTGTCCCTCTATTCCGGCACCACCATAAACAGCAACAATTTCAAGATTGTCAATATATTTGCCGTAATTCGAGATGTCCTGTGCGATTTGTCTGCAAAGCTCGCGTGTAGGACTTAAAATAAGAGCCTGAGTCTCTTTCGAGTTTGTGTCTATTGATTGAAGCAATGGAAGTCCGAAAGCCGCCGTTTTGCCGGTTCCGGTCTGAGCAAGACAGACTACATCGTCGTTTTCGCTTATGAGTTTCGGGATTATTCTTTGCTGTACTTCCGTAGGATTGATAAAGCCAAGATCTGTAATGGCCTTGATAAGAGTGTCTTTTAGGCCGAGGCTTTGAAATTGATTTGTCATTTAATATAAATAAACAGCAAAGGTATTCTAAATTATTTAAAATCTCACTTTTATTCAGCTAAAACTCCACCTTCACGTAATCCGAGCAAAAAGCCATCCAGGTTTGAAATAACCAAATACGTAATAAATGCAAGAATAATCAATATACTCCAGATAATAATTTGTTTTGTTTTCTTTTTCATTGTGTTATAATTAAATCTATTCAAACATAAAGGTAATTCCCCTTTTTCGGGATCATAATTGGAAAATACTTAACTTTGAGTATGAAATTTATCTTTATTTAAATAATATTTCCAATTTTAAATATATGAGCAAGGTCAGACATATAGGTGTCTTCGGTAAGAGAAACACAGGAAAGAGCTCCTTAATCAATACTATTACAGGTCAAAATGTGGCAATTGTATCTGATATTCCGGGTACAACAACAGACCCTGTAAGAAAAAGAATGGAGATATTCGGTTTAGGACCTGTAGTTTTTATTGATACTGCCGGTATAGATGATGACGGAAAGTTAGGGGAGAAACGTGTGGAAAAGACCCGGTCAGTAATAAAGACAATAGACCTGGCAATACTTATCTTTACAAATAATCAGGTTGACAAATACGAGAGAGATTTGATTAAATCTTTCAGAGAGGAGGAGCTGCCTTTTATCATGGTTCACAACCAATCTGACATTGTGGCTCTTGATCCTGAATTGGCATTGGATCTTTCTGAAAAAGAGAGGATAAGTATCCTTGAGTTTTCATGTTCTCTTTTGGATGAACAAGAGCAGAAAGACGCTGTGGAGACACTAACCAGTCTTATTATTGCCGGGTTACAGGACAGCACACCGGGCAGGACAATACTTGAAGGTCTTGCTGAGAAGGGTGATAAGATTGTAATGGTTTGTCCTGTAGATAGTGAGGCGCCGGAAGGAAGGCTAATTCTCCCACAGGTTAATGCAATAAGGGATGCTCTTGACAGAGATGCCGTGGCTGTTGTTCTTCAGCCGGAGGCTCTAGAAAAGTATATCAAAGAGGAGGTTGTAAAACCAAAATTGGTTGTTACAGACAGTCAGGCATTTGAATATGTGAGTAAAATTGTTCCGGAAGATATTCCGCTTACTGGTTTTAGTATGCTTCTGGCACGGAGCAAGGGTATTTTTCCTCATTATGTAAAAGGTATAGATGCCATTAAAAACCTTAAGGACGGTGACAGGATACTTATACTTGAATCCTGTACCCATCACAGCTCTTGTGATGATATAGGCAGAGTCAAGATCCCGCGTCTTTTACAGAAAAAGTGTGGAAGGGAGTTCTCTTTTGATGTTGTTGGAGGTTTGGATACTTTACCGGAGAATATTTTAAAGTATTCGATGGTAATTCAGTGCGGTGGCTGTATGATCACTGACAGACAATTACAGGCCAGATTGAGGCCGGCCATAAAAGCCGGAATACCTGTTGCAAATTACGGGATGGTGATTGCTTATTGTACCGGAATATACCAGCGGGCTATTAACCCGCTGATATAGAATTTATTGATGAAGTTTATTCCATTCAAGCAGAATCTCTCTCTCTTTGCCATTTACTCTTGAGCCGGGCCTGATTATAGAGTAGGAGATTGGCGGCATATCGTGTGCTACAATTACACTGTCCACTCTGGAGGCTGTCTCTTTCGTGATTATTCCGGCAGAAAGAATCGATTCATAATATGGTTGCAGATTAATGCTCGAAAATCCCTCTTTGGAGCCTCTCTTTATTTTATTGCCGATTAACGGAAGCTTGCTGTACCATGGAAGCTTTGGATTGCTTACATGGCAAACCATACATCCCGAATTGCCAATTATGGCAATGGCTTTACCCTGGAAGGAAAGGTCATTTACAGGTTCATGATCAATAGCTCTGAAAGTAATTATCAGTGTTGCTGCCAGTATCAGCACCCCGATGATTGTCTTTGAAAGTATGCTCATATCTTAAGTTTAATTTTTCGCCGCCTTGTTGAGTATTATCTCGACATTTTTCGATATGGCGTTTGCAGAAAAAGTTGCACCTGAATAACTGTCCGCAGATGCCTTTTTCTTTGCTGCATCAGTCACTTTAAGCCCATTCCATGTGTTGAAGAAGTTTTGTCTTTCTAGCTTCTTCAGATAGGCAGCTGTTTCCCAATTGCTCAATATGGCCACTTTTTTTATACTCTTGTTCTTGTCTGTTATGACTATAACAGGAGTTGTGTTATTGTAGCCTTTGATGCCATCTGAATATGGTTTGCTTGACAAACAGTAACCTAAAACTTTTTTGTCTGAGCTTACTATGTTGAACCACTCTCCCTTGTTTTTTTCAACCGCCACCGCATCAGGGTAGATGCTTTTAACAACATCCAGTCCTGAGATTTCCTTGAAAACAGGAACGTCCTTTTTAGGGCCATTGTTATTCTGTGAAACTCCAACTGTCGCCAATGCGAATGTAACAAATAATAATGATATAACCTTTTTCATTTTTTTAAATTATATGCCAATCAGACAAAGAAGGCCGGTAAAAGTTTACTTTTCCGGCCATCATCTTTGTGCAAAAATAAATTATTTTGTAGCCTTGATTGCAGCCTGGGCAGCAGCAAGCCTTGCAATAGGAACACGGAAAGGAGAGCATGAAACATAGTTCATACCTGCATTATGGCAGAATTCCACAGAAGCAGGGTCGCCACCGTGTTCTCCGCAGATACCGACCTTGAGTTTGGCATTTGTGCCACGACCGCCTTTTATACCCATATCTATGAGTTTTCCGACTGATGTTGTGTCCAGAGTCTGGAAAGGATCGAAAGGCAGGATTTTCTTATCAAGGTAATCACCCATGAATGCACCTATGTCGTCTCTTGAGAAGCCGTAAGTCATCTGAGTAAGGTCGTTTGTACCGAATGAGAAGAACTGAGCAGTCGAAGCCATCTCGTCTGCAAGTAGGGCAGCTCTAGGAATCTCGATCATAGTACCGTACAGATATGATATCTTAACACCGGTCCTGGCCTCAACATCTGCATGAATCTTGTCGCAAATTACTTTCTGGTAGTCAAGCTCTTTTACTGATACTGTAACAGGTATCATGATTTCAGGTTGTGGGTTGAATCCCTCCTTAATCAACTCTGCTGTAGCTTCAAATATAGCCTTGTACTGAGTTGCACTAACCTCAGGATATGTAATGCCAAGACGAACACCACGGTGACCCATCATCGGGTTAACCTCGTGCAGTGACTCACCACGTTTCTTAATATCCTCGATGCTGATATTTAGTTCTTTTGCAAGCTCTTGTTGTTTCTCGTGTGTCTGTGGTACAAACTCATGGAGAGGTGGGTCGAGAAGTCTGAAGGTTACAGGTTTTCCGTTCATAACCTTCATTGTACCCTTTACAGCCTCTTTTACAAATGGTTCAAGCTCTTTAAGCGCCACGACTCTCTCCTCTTCTGTCTTGGAAAGTATCATCTTGCGAAGTTTTGCAAGAGGTTGCTCTGAATTCTTACCATAGAACATATGTTCAATACGGAAAAGACCGATACCCTCTGCACCGAAGTTGATTGCATTCTGTGCGTCTTCAGGTGTATCTGCATTTGTACGTACTCCAAGAACGCGATATTTGTCGACTATATTCATGTATTCTACAAAGCGAGGATTTTCCGAAGCATCCATTGTCGAGATAGCTGAATCGTATACCAGACCCTTGCTGCCATTGAGACTGAATACATCACCTTCGCTGTATGTCTTGCCTGCTACAGTAAGCTTTCTTGTCTTGAGATCAATATGCAGTGCATCGCATCCTACTATACAGCATTTGCCCCAACCTCTTGCAACCAGTGCAGCATGAGAAGTCATACCACCTCTTGCTGTAAGCAGACCGTCAGCGGCACGCATACCCTCTACATCTTCAGGATTTGTCTCTTCACGGACGAGAATTACTTTTCTGCCCTCTTTTGCAGCTTCTACTGCAGCCTCTGCTGTAAATACAATTGTTCCTACAGAACCACCAGGGCCTGCAGGTAAACCTTTGGCTATAACCTTGGCAGCTTTTTCAGATGCAGGGTCAAGTATTGGGTGAAGGAGTTCATCAAGTTGAACAGGAGCAACTCTCATTACGGCTGTCTTTTCTTCAATTAGACCTTCATGAAGCATATCCATCGCCATATTGAGCGCAGCCAGACCTGTCCTCTTACCTACGCGGCACTGAAGCATCCAGAGTTTTCCGCCCTGGATTGTGAACTCAATGTCCTGCATGTCATGGAAGTGTTTCTCAAGATTCTTCTGAATCGAATCTAGTTCAGCATATACTGCAGGCATTGCTGTTTCAAGAGATGCAAGGTGTTTGTTCTGATCGTTCTTTGTTGCCTCGTTAAGTGGATTAGGTGTACGTATACCTGCTACAACATCCTCTCCCTGAGCGTTGATAAGCCACTCTCCGTAGAATTTAGCCTCTCCGGTTGCAGGGTTTCTTGAGAAAGCAACTCCTGTTGCAGAATTATCACCCATGTTTCCGAATACCATTGCCTGAACGTTAACTGCTGTTCCCCACTCATCAGGAATACCCTCTATTCTTCTGTATGAGATGGCACGTTTTCCGTTCCATGATTTGAATACTGCACCGATACCTCCCCAAAGTTGCTCATAAGCGTTGTCAGGGAATGATTTGCCTAATACATCAACGATTTTCTTCTTGAAGTCATCGCAGATTTGGATCAGGTCTTCAGTGGTCAAGTCTGTGTCACTCTTGTAACCCTTCTTGACTTTTAATTCATGAAGCATCTTGTCAAGTTGGACACGGATACCTTTACCCTCTTCAGGCTCTATATTTTCAGCTTTCTCCATTACAACATCTGAATACATCATAATCAGACGGCGGTATGCGTCATATACAAAACGAGGATTCTGGGTTTTCTTGATCAGGCCGGGAATAGTCTCAGAACACAAACCAATGTTCAGAACTGTCTCCATCATGCCTGGCATTGAGCTTCTTGCACCGGAACGGCAAGAGACGAGAAGCGGATTCTCTTTGTCTCCGAACTTCATGTTCATGATAGCCTCAGTCTTTGATAATGCAGCATCCACTTCAGCCTTTAGAGCTGCAGGATATTCCATGTTGTTCTTGTAGTACTCGACACATGTTTCTGTAGTTATTGTAAAACCGGCAGGAACAGGAATCTCAAGTTTGCACATTTCGGCAAGGTTAGCACCTTTTCCACCGAGAAGATTTTTCATTGAGCCGTCACCTTCTGCGGTTTTTCCACCGAAAAGGTAAACTCTTTTAATGTCAGACATAGTAATTAATTTCTAGATTTTATGTTTATAATTTATGATTTTTCAAAAAATAGGGAGCAAATATAGTAAAATATTTACAAAAGTTTTCCGGCAAGTTCTGATAGTTCACTTCTCTCTCCCCGGACAAGATTTATATGTGCAAAAATATCCTGACCAAAAAGTTTCTCTCCGAGGTGGGTCAAACCATTTGAATGAATATCAAGATATGGAGAGTCTATCTGGTGTATGTCTCCTGTAAATACAAGCTTGGTTCCTTCACCGGCCCTGGTGATTATAGTCTTAACCTCATGAGGTGTAAGATTCTGTGCCTCGTCAATAATGAAAAATGAGTTTGAAAGGCTTCGTCCTCTGATGTATGCCAGTGGGGAGATGAGCAGTTTTTCGTTCTTGAGCATCTCCTCAATTCTTACTGCCTCACGGCTGGTTGGCTTGAAAGCTTTTGAGATAACTGCAAGATTATCATATAGCGGCAACATATAAGGCCCCATCTTCTCCTTCACATCACCGGGAAGAAATCCCATCTCTTGATTTTGAAGAGGAATAACCGGTCTTGAGAGCAGTATCTGATCAAAGTCCTGTTCTTGTGCCAAAGCTGCGGCTAGAGCAAGAAGTGTCTTTCCTGTTCCTGCTGTTCCTGTGAGCGATACCAGTTTTATGTCCGGATTGAGAAGTGCATCAAGTGCCAGGGTCTGTTCGTCATTTCTCGGGTCAATTCCGTACGCACGCTGTCTTTTAATCCCGAAAAGGGAGTTTGTGGGTTTATTATATCTTGCCAGCACATTATTGTTCCCCGTAGGATTCTTGATTGCATATAGCTGATTGCTGACCGGATTCTTGATTTTGAACTCCTTGACAGAGACTCCGTCCTCTTTGTAGAAAAGCTGGTCAATTGTCTCTTTTGTCACATTTTCAAGATGAACAACCTCTCTTTTAATGTTTTCAACCCTGTCCTCAGTGATTTTGTCTGTCAGGTAATCCTGTGCATTAATTTTAAGAGCTTTGGCTTTAAGCCTTATATTCACATCCTTTGAAACGAGCGCAACCACTCTGTCGGGGTTTTGCTCTTTTACCCACTGAGTGGTTGCCAGTATTCTGTGATCTTGTGTGTCCTCGAAAAATGATTGGAGCATCTGGTCACTGAAAGGGTGGGTCAGTTCGATTTTCAGAAGTCCCAGTCCTTCTCCGATGCGTATACCTTTGTCAAACAGATGGTTGTCACTGATTTTATCCATCTCTCTTAGGAACTCTCTGGAATTATAATTTATGGAGTCGTTTCCCTTCTTGAATTTATCCAGCTCTTCAAGAACAGTGATTGGTATCACAATGTCGTTTTCCTGGAAATTGTGTATTGCACGGAAATCGTGCAATATTACATTAGTGTCCAGTATAAATATCTTGGGCAATTTGACCTTTTTCATAACTTATGTTTTTGAAATCCACTTTCTGGCATTAACAAACATTTCCAGCCAAGGTGTAACCTCATCATCAACCCTGCTTCTGGTGTAGTGTGCCCATGTCTGAGGGTATATACACCTTTCCGGGTGAGGCATCATAGCCAGATGTCTGCCGTCACTGCTGCAGATTCCTGCAACACCCTCAGGAGAACCGTTAGGGTTTGCAGGATATTCACCATAATTATATCGTACGGCTACGTTGTATTTTGAAATCTCTTGTGGGAAATAGAATTTTCCTTCACCATGGGCTACCCATATTCCAAGTTGTGAGCCCTTAAGTGACGAGAGCATTATTGACGGGGATTCCTCGACTGTCACCCCAACGAATGCACTTTCATATTTGTGACTGTCGTTGTGCTTCATCTTAGGTGAACCACTCTTTTCGCCTGAGTTTATCAGACCAAGTTCTGCCATAAGCTGACATCCGTTGCAGACTCCCAGTGACATGGTGTCCTTCCTGTTGTAGAAGTCATCTATTGCTTTTCGTGCCTTTTCGTTGTACATAAAGGCCCCGGCCCATCCTTTTGCAGAGCCGAGAGTATCTGCATTTGAGAATCCACCTACAAATACAACCATTTTTACCTCTTTGAGATCCTCCCGGCCGTTTATAAGGTCTGTCATGTGAACATCCTTGACAGCAAAGCCTGCAAGATGGAGAGCCCATGCCATTTCTCGGTCGCCGTTCGATCCTTTTTCACGGATTATGGCAGCAATTGGCCTTGAAGAAGTCTCCTTTACGTCCGGAATTCCATAAGAAGACCTTTTACCGGTATAGCCCTCAGGGAACTTGTACTTCAATGGCTGTGACTTATAATTGGTGAACCTTGAAAAAGCAAGCTTTTCTCCTACCTGGTCTACATCGAAAAGATATGATGTCTTGAACCACAAATCCCTGTAATAGTCAATGTCCATACTTATATCCAGCTTGTTGGCCTTCAGTGTGAGAGTTCTCTCTTCTGTAGTTGTGCCGATATTATATATGGTTATGCCGTGACTGGCGGCAATCTCTTCGACTTTTTCAATGTTTTCAGCCGAAGATTGAACTACAACTCCTGCAATTTCCGCAAAGAGAAGTTTAATAGAATCCTTTATGTTTATTGATGATAGTTCAGCACTGATTCCACCTCCGGTATTTGAGAAACACATCTCCAGCAGAGTTGTGACAATTCCTCCGGCAGATATATCATGGCCGGAAAGTAATGTGTCTTTTGCCACCATCTCCTGAACAGCTGAGAAGCAACTTGCGAAATAGTCCGGATTGTCGATGTCAGGAACTTCATTGCCCAGTTGATTTGTAACCTGTGCGAGTGCTGAACCTCCAAGAGCAAAGCTGTTTTCATTCAATACAGTAAAAGGAATGAGGTAAATATTACTTTCAGGGGAATTGGCAATGACAGGCCTTACAACTCTTCGTACATCCATACTCTCACCGGCAGCAGATATTATCAATGTGCCCGGAGAGAGAACCTTACTGCCGTCAGGATATTTCTGAGTCATAGATAGAGAGTCCTTGCCGGTAGGAATGTTTATTCCCAATGCTATAGAGAAATCGCTTGCAGCCTTAACTGCCGAGTAAAGTCTGGAATCCTCACCTTCATTCCTGCAAGGCCACATCCAGTTAGCAGAGAGTGAAACCCCCTTAATTCCTTGTTTGATAGGAGTCCATACAATGTTTGTCAGAGACTCTGATATTGCCATCCTGCTGCCGGCTTCCGCATCTATCAGTGCAACGGCAGGAGCATGTCCGATTGATGTTGCAACACCCTCAATATTGTTGTATCCGATAGCTGCTACTCCCAGGTTGTTCAGCGGTAGCTGAATCTCACCGGCTGTCTGCTGATTTGCAATCAGTCCGGTTACAGAACGGTCTACCTTGTTGGTAAGCCAATCCTTGCAGGCAACCGATTCCAGCTGCATTACCATCTCCAGATAGTATTCAATATCCTCCTCGTCATACTCCAACGGATCCCATCTATGCGGCACGGTGACATCTTCCATGATTGTTTTGGGAGCTGCCCCGAACATGTCTTCCAGTGCCAGATCTATAGGCGTATCACCATTTTTGCTGTTTTTTAAAGTAAAATTCTTTCGGCCCGTAGCCTCTCCGACAACATACATCGGAGCTCTCTCTCTGGCCGCAATTCTTTCAAGTTCTGCCACATCCTTCTCCTTGATAACCAGCCCCATTCTCTCTTGGGATTCATTACCGATTATCTCTTTTGCAGAGAGTGTGGGATCTCCGATAGGAAGTTTGCTGATATCTATGTCCCCTCCGGTCTCTTCCACCAACTCTGAAAGGCAGTTGAGGTGTCCTCCGGCTCCATGGTCGTGTACGGAGATTATTGTGTTATCATCGCTCTCGGCCAGTGCGCGGATTGCATTATAAACCCTTTTTTGCATCTCTGGGTTGGACCTCTGGATTGCATTTAATTCGATAGAGTTGTCATACTCTCCTGTTGCAACTGATGAAACGGCACCGCCCCCCATACCAATGCGGTAGTTATCCCCACCGAGTATAACAACCTTATCCCCGGTTTCAGGAGTCTCTTTTTTTGAGTAACTCTTTTTGGCAAAGCCAACACCTCCTGCGAGCATTATCACTTTGTCGTAGCCATATTCCTTGCTGTGTTCGTCATGTTCAAATGTGAGCAGAGATCCGCAAATAAGAGGTTGCCCGAATTTGTTGCCGAAATCGCTGGCTCCGTTGGAGGCTTTGATCAAAATCTCCTCAGGTGTCTGGTATAGCCAGTTTCTGCCCTCATTACACTCCCAGTACCTTCCTTCAACCTCAAACCTCGGGTAGGATGTCATATATACAGCAGTACCGGCAATAGGAAAAGAGCCCTTACCTCCTGCAATCCTGTCCCTGATTTCACCGCCGCTTCCTGTGGCTGCACCATTGAATGGCTCTACGGTAGTAGGAAAATTGTGTGTTTCAGCTTTCAGTGAAATAACGGTCTCTTCATCGCGAAGCACAAAAAGGTCCGGTTTATCTCCGCTTTTAGGAGCAAACATTGAAATACGAGGACCCTCAAGAAATGCACAATTGTCCTTGTATGCAGATACTATCCTGTTGTGATTCTCGAGTGATGTTTTCTTGATAAGTTTGAAAAGTGTCGACTCTTTCTCTTTTCCATCAATGATAAATGTACCGTTGAAAATCTTATGGCGGCAATGCTCAGAGTTCACCTGGGAGAAGCCGAATACCTCTCCGTCTGTAAGCGAACGACCGAGTTTTTTACTCAATCCTGTCAGATAGTCAATTTCATCATTATTAAGAGCGAGACCCTCCTGAAGGTTGTACTCGGAGATATCTGTTATATACTTTACAGGTTCTGCCTCTCTGTTTATGCTGAAAATATTGTTGCCCAGATTGTTGTATATTCTCTGAAGCATCTTGTCATGATGAGCATCCGGAGAATTTACCCTGAAAAATTCCTCAATCCTCTCAACTCCCGATATGTTCATGTTTTGAGTAATCTCCACAGCAGTAGTACTCCAGGGAGTTATCATCTCTTTTCTAGGTCCGACAAAATAGCCTTGCAACAACTCTTCCGGCACCTCACCGGCATCACCGAAAAGCCATTTTAAAGCGTTTACACTCTCATCAGGCAGTGACCCTTTAACCTGTACTGCTATAATGTTTTGCTGATCATTTGAAAAGAATAGAATCATAAGGAAAAGATGTGAAATAATCCACAAAATTACTCCTTTTTAAGTAATAAATTGCCAATTTTGCAAAAAACATAATATGTTCGACATAGATTCATATAACAGAGAACTTGAAGCTATTTTTACGATGTTCCCTTCATATCAGAAAGTAGGCAAGTTGGCCTATAAACCCGGCCTGGACAGCATGAAGGATTTTGATGACAAGCTGGGGAATCCCCATCGTAAATTCAAAACAATACATATTGCCGGTACTAACGGTAAAGGTTCCGTTTCCCATATGATTGCCGCTGTGCTCCAGAAAGCCGGTTTGAAGACCGGACTCTATACATCACCTCATTTGGTTGATTTCAGAGAGAGGATAAAGATAAACGGAGAGATGATTCCGAGGGAGTATGTCTACGATTTTCTCATTAAGTGGAAACCATACATGGAGAGTGAAAAGCCATCCTTTTTTGAGATTACCACTGCAATGGCCTTTGATTATTTTGCGAATGAGAGCGTAGATATTGCCATTATTGAGACAGGTCTTGGCGGAAGGCTCGACTCGACAAACATTATAACTCCGATGCTGAGCATAATTACAAATATCGACCTGGATCATTGCGAACACCTCGGTTTTACATTGGGTGAGATAGCAAGAGAAAAGGCCGGAATAATAAAGCATGGTGTCCCAGTGGTGATAGGAGAGGTGCTGCACTCCACCAGACCTGTCTTTACAAGAAAGGCGGAGGAGATGGAGTCGAAAATTCTTTTTGCACAGGAGTATAAGTTCAAAGATATCAGGGTTGCCGACTATGATCTGGATCTGAAGGGTGATTACCAGAGATTTAATTTAAGAACAGTTTTGACCTCCCTCTATGTTCTTTCTACAAATGAGAAATTCCGCGATATAGTTCATGACAACTGGAGTGATACAATTATCCGGGAGGCATTGAAAACTGCTGCAAAGACAACCGGCCTAAGGGGAAGGTGGGAATATCTGGTTGACAATCCTCCTGTTCTGTGTGATACAGGGCATAATGCAAACGGATTGAGTGAAGTCTTTTCACAGTTAAGGTCTTTGAAGGTAAAAAGGCTTTTTATAACCCTAGGCTTTGTTGCAGACAAGGATCTTGAGAGAGTTCTCGGTCTTATGCCCCTGGATGCATATTATTTCATAACACAGGCTCAGATTCCGAGAGCACTCGATGCCGGAATTCTTGCTGAAAAGGTTTTTAGTCTGGGTATCAAGGGAGAGGTAAAAACTTCGGTAGAGCAGGCTATCATTGATTATAAGAAAATCAGAGAGGAGGGAGACCTGCTTTTTATAGGTGGTTCTAACTTCATCGTTGCAGAGGCAATCACTTTTTTTGAAAAAAATTCTAATTTTTTTGCAGAATAAAAAAATGCATCTATCTTTGCAATCCCAAACGAAAACAACGGGTCCTAAAGGGAGCATAGCTCAGTTGGTTTAGAGCATCTGCCTTACAAGCAGAGGGTCGGGGGTTCGACTCCCTCTGCTCCCACGAAAGCGGAAAAAACAGGGTTTTATTGAGGTCTGAAAGCCAAAATAAAACCCTTTTTCTTTTATGTTTTTACTGAAGGTTGGAAGTAATTTATTTTTATCTTTGAAAAAATAACTTCAAAACACCTGATGGAGAGTACAACGACAATCGCGATACCGTCGCTGGATGAGATATACCAGAAGTATCACTCTGTACTCTGTTTTTTCGCCTATAAATTCACCAGGTCATACCAGGAGGCGGAAGATATAGTGCACTCTGTATTTGAGAAGATAATAGACAAAAAGCCCGACATTCAGAATGAAGGTGCCCTGAAGTCATACCTCTTTTCTTCTGTACACAATGCTTGCCTTAATACAATAAGTAAAGCGGGTGTCAGGAAAAAATACACAGACTATACTACTGTTCATGAAAGTGGCATAGATAATTCAAGCTACCTGATTGAGAGGGTAGAGGCTGAAATCCTTTGGGAGGTATTCTCAAAGGTTGATGCCCTGCCTTCCGAATGTAAAAAGGTATTCAGGATGAGCTATATCGAGGATATGAGCAATCAGGAGATTGCCGATAAACTGGGCATATCCGTTAATACTGTTAAAAGTCAGAAAGCCAGAGCTAAACAGCTGCTGAAAGACTCCCTGAAGGAGCTCTTTGTGCTTGCAATGGCAATTATTAAGTATTACAATTAATTTTAAACCATTCCACCCTTTTGCATATTCAGACTGTCCTATATACAAGAGGGCAAGGAACTCTTATTTCAGACTACAATGAACGAAGATCAAATCGAAAGAATCAAATCACTGCTGACAAAAATGCTACTGTCAGACCTGACTGACCAGGAGAGGGAAGAGCTAGACCGGTGGAGGTGCTCTTCTGAGGAGAATGAGTCCCTGTTCAGGAGACTCACAGATAAAAAATACCTTGAAGAGCGGTACAGGGATTACCGCAAAGCTTCGGACAAACAAAAAGGTATAGGATACAGATTGAATATTAATTTCCGGAACAGATGGGTCAGAAGGGTAGCGGCGGTTCTTATAATCGGTGCTGCAACGTTTTCGCTTTATCAGATAGTATCCGATATAAGAGAAAAGAGTATGTCTGATGAATTGTTATCCGGGAACATAAACACGGAAGATCGTGCTGTTACGCTGACAGTAGACGGTAAAACAGTTTTTAACCTCGGGGATTTATCCGAAAACACAAGGTTGGCCGGACTCGATCTCAAGGTGGAGAGCGGGGTGCTTAAGTATAAATCCGGTAAAGGTGAACAGACGGCTGAGAGTGGAGAAATCTCGATTCATGAGGTGTCTGTCCCTGAAATAAAGATGTTTAAAATTGTATTACCTGACGGATCCGGTGTATGGTTGAATTCCGGCAGCCGTCTTTCATACCCGTCAGGCTTTGATGAGACATCAAGAGTTGTCTCTCTTGACGGTGAAGGATACTTTGAAATAGCAAAGGATGCCTCAAGACCCTTTATTGTCAAAGGAAGTGGTATGAGTGTCCGGGTTACCGGAACCAAGTTCAATTTCAAGGCATACAGCGGAGACCACAAACTCTCTGCAACACTTGTTGAGGGAAAAGTGAGTGTCGGGTATAGTGATGCATCGGGTCAGGAGCATATCTATAAAATGAAACAGGGTGAACAGTCCAATCTGAATGTAAGAGAGATGAAGCTGGAGGTAAAGGATGTTAATACATCACTTTATACAAGTTGGCTTGATGGTTTGTATTTCTTCGACTCTCAAAGGCTGGAAGATATTATGGCGGATTTGGAAAGGTGGTATGGAGTTTCTGTGGTCTTTGAAGACTATGCGCTGAGGGAGAAGATTTTATCGGGTAAGCTATATAGGGAAGATAGTGCGGAGAAGATGCTCGAGTCATTCGAGAAGCTGATGCCGGGACATTTTAAACGAGATGGAAAAACTGTAACAGTATATTAAAATTACAAACTAACTTATCGTACTATGAAAAAAATCGAGAGTCACAGGATCTCTTTTGTTTTCCTGTTCCTGATTATGTTGTTGAGCACATCAGGAACGCTCCCGGCCCAGACACAAAAGGATCTTTATAATGTAAAGCTTGACAACCTTACATTGAAAGAGGCGATGGTGAAGATTACATCGCAAAGTGGGTACTATTTCGTCTATGAAGATGCTGATATTGTAAGTGTTCCAAAAATCAGCAAAGAGTTCCGTTCTAGCAGCATTGAGCAGATAATGGCTGAATGTCTCAAGGGAACCGGACTATCTTTTAAAATTGAGAAAAAGGTAATTTACATCAAGAAAGAGGGGAAAAGTGCCACTCCTGGCAAAGACCCGAAGAAACTATCAGTGTCGGAGGATTCATTATATGTCTTCGGTAAAGTGACTGATGTCAATAATCTGCCTTTACCGGGTGCCTCCGTCGAGGTCAAAGGGGCCAAAAACAAGGGTGTGGTTGCCGACTATGATGGTAATTACAGACTCAGATTGACAGATGCTACAAAAGAGAGCACTCTTGTATTCAATTTTCTCGGTATGCAGAAACAGGAGGTGTCAATTGACGGCAGAAGAGAGATAAATGTTGCTCTGAGAGAGATGGAAAATGAATTGGAGCAGATTGTCGTGGTAGGATACGGAGTTACTAAGAAAAAGGATATTGCGGGATCTATTGAGAACATAAGCGCATCAGAACTTGCCAAGACAAATAGCCAGAACTTTCAGAAGGCAATTCAGGGAAAGATGTCGGGCGTTCAGATTACCTCTTCATCAGGTATCCCCGGCTCTTCATTCTCTATCAACATCCGAGGCAGAGGTTCAATAAATGCTGACACTCAGCCATTGTATATAGTTGACGGAGTGCAGATTACAAATGGCGCGCAAAATACCAACATTCTTACCAATGCTGACGTTATGGCCGGTTTAAATCCGGACGATATTGAATCTATAAGTGTTCTTAAAGATGGTGCTTCGGCTTCAATATATGGAGCTCAGGCGGCAAACGGTGTTGTAATCATAACTACAAAGAAAGGTGCGTCAGGAAAGACACGGGTATCTATAAACGCCACAACCGGAATTCAGGAGATTGCAAGAAAGGTCCCGGTGATGACCGGGCCGCAATGGGCCCAGTTTGCACTGCTGGAATACAAGAATTATGATTTGTATAACGGGACAAATAAGTATCAGGATCAGCTCAATCTTTTTAAAAGTTTTGGCTGGGGAGATGACGGATATTCAAATGCACCCACAACTGATTGGTATGATGAGATTTTTCGCAAGGCGGTAGTCAATAACTACCAGATAAATCTCTCCGGAGGAACTGAAAAGACAAAATTTTACCTCTCTGCCGGATATAATAAGACTGATGGTATCATAAAACAGACAGGTTTCAACAGAAAATCTGCAAGGCTGAATTTAAGTCACGAGATAGCACCGTGGCTTACAATTAACTCCAATAACACTTTCAGTGGTACCGTCCATAATCAGTCATCCGTTGTCGGAGCTGCGAACCCGGCCAGAACAGCTATGTTCCTTCTTCCGGGAGTATCTCCAAGGGATGAAAACGGAGAGTATTATTCAGATCTTACATATGGTTATTTTTTATACAATATTCCGCAGATGCTGGAGCTTAACGAATATGTGGGCAAAACTCACAACCTGCTCTCTGCCAACGACCTTACTTTAAAGTTGGCAAAAGGTCTTGAATTCAAGAGCAGTTACAACTTTGACTTGACATGGCTTAACGAGCACCAGTTCAGTGATCCCAGGACAAGGCTTGGTTCAAGGGTGAACGGCTCGATCGCCGCAAACTCGACTGATATAAACAAGTTCCAGACAGAGCAGGTATTTACATACAATACTACTATAAATGAGAACAGATTGACTGCTGTTGCAGGATTTTCATACAGCAGCTATCAATATCATATGATAGGTGCTGAGGCAAACGGTGTTTCCAGCCCGGATCTTAAACTTCTGAGCAGTGCCGCAACGCCGATAGCAACTACAGAGTCATATTCTGAGTGGAAGATGGCAGGTTTCTTCGGAAGAGTCAGCTATGCAATCAGAGATAAATATATTTTCACAGGTACAGTAAGGTATGACGGCTCATCAAGATTTGGAAAGGACAACCTTTGGGGTCTGTTCCCGTCAATCTCTTTTGCATGGAGGATGAAAGAGGAAAGGTTCTTAAAAGATATCGACTGGCTGAACGATCTTAAAATCAGGGCCAGTTATGGTGTAACAGGAAATGCAAGCATCGGAGATTATGTTTCGGCAAGGTTATATGCTGCTAACTCAGCTTATGGCGGAAGTTCCGGAATTATCCCTTCATCCATAGGAAACCAGAAACTTACCTGGGAGAAGAAACACTCAAAGAACATCGGTATCACAGCAGGTATATTTAAAGGAAGGATCAGCACCAATATAGATTTTTACAGAGATGATACTAAAGACCTCCTTTATTACAGGGTCATTCCACAGACTACAGGTTTCAGCGAGATTCCCTCAAATATGGGAGGAGTCAGGAATCAGGGGCTCGATTTACAACTTAATGTAGTCAGCTTTGACACTGATAATTTCTCATGGGAGACATCGTTTAACCTCTCATGGTGCAAAAATGAGATAACTGAGCTTCAGGACGGTCTGGATGAGCTTGGTCAGTATAAGGTGGGCAAGCCTATAACATCTGAAAATGTTTACAGGTGGGCAGGCGTCAACACGTCAGACGGTAGGCCGATGTATTACGACAAGGATGGTTACATTACCTACAATCCGACTCTTGAGGACCGAGTATGGACCAAAGGAACAGACCCTACATTCTTCGGAGGCATAGACAATACTTTCAGATGGAAAAACCTCACCTTCTCGTTTTTCTTCCAGTTCCAGAGAGGAGCCGTGAAATATTTCAACGACAAGGCCGTATTAATCGGACAGGCAGCAGACAACAACCTTCTTGAGGAGATGTATAACAGTTATTGGAGTAATCCGGGAGATGTCACATGGGTGCCTAAACCAGTTCTTGACGGCGCTTATCCCGGAAATCCCATGAAGTATGATAATAACGGGGAGACCCGTATGAGTCTGATTTACGAATCCACAGATTTTATAAAGCTGAAAAATGTAAATATCAGTTATAATCTTCCAGAGAAACTGGTTAAGAAGCTTAAACTTCAGGATGCGCAAATATTCGCAAATGGATACAATCTGTGGACAACTACCCCATATCAGGGATATGACCCTGAATCAGTGGGTATTGACAGAGGTGTTTACCCGCAATCCAAGAGCTACAGTATAGGTATAAAGATAAACTTTTAAAAACTTCATGAAATGAAAACTATAAAGCTATTTACACTGATATCACTGCTTCTGGTTTTGAATTCATGTGATTCTTTACTGGATGTTGACACAAAACACGCATTGCCGCAGGAAAAAATTAAGACTGTTGCCGGGTGCGAGAGCCTTATAATCGGGGTGTATGATCTATTGCAGGATCCTTATTATTCAGGAAGAGACCTTATCTGTATCCCTGATGTAATGGGTGATAACTGCGAGCCATCTCCTAGTTCCACAAAATATTCGGAACAATATAATTTCCAGCCATATTACAATATGGATATCTGGGAGTCTGCATACAAGCAGATAGGAGCTTTGAATGAAGCCATTCTTTATCTGTCAGAACTGGAGCAGACCGGGAAGGTGAAATCTCTCACCGGCGAGGCACTTTTCCTTAGAGCCTACAACTACTTCAATCTGGCAATTATCTACAGCCGTGTTCCCGGTCATCTTGTGGATAACTTCAATCTATGCGTACCACTATTAATAAAACCATTTTTCAATGAGGGTGGAAGCATTACAGAGCAGGCTTCAGTAAAGAGGGCTACGGTAGATGCTGTCTGGGAGCAGATATTGCTGGATCTTAACAATGCCTTTACAATGTTGGAGAACAATGACAGCGGATTGTACCCATTCAGGATTTCAGCTGTTGCAGTTAAGGCTCTCCAGTCACGTGCTTACCTCTACAAGGGTGATTGGGCAAACACAGTCCTGGCTTCCAATTATGTTATTTCAAACTCTCCGGTGGGATTATACGATGGAAAATATACAGATATCTTCTCCGGGGGAAAAGAGTCTTTATGGCAGTTACATTATAATGTTACAGAAAATCTGGCCTCTACATCTCTTCACTCTACATACGGTACTGTTGACAATGGTGCAAGAGATGCTGAAGGATTTGGGGATGGTACAGGTGCAGGTGATGCACAGCTCTCGGTTACAGCTGACTTTATGGATTTGATTGATCAGGCAAAGGATACAAGATTCCAGGCGCTGAGAAAGGTTCATTACTATGGACAGGATCTTTGGTGGACAACAAAGTTTAACAGCTGGGGGGGTGTATTCGGATTGGATGATATTCCTCTTCTGAGGATCTCTGAAGTATATCTTAACAGAGCCGAGGCTTACGCGCATCAGACATCATACACATTGGCAAGGAATGACCTGAATCTTCTGATGAATAAGAGAGGTCTTGCAAATACTGATGTTTCAAATTCAGAACTGTTGGATGAGATATTGCTGCAGAGGAGAATTGAGCTTGCTTTTGAAGGTCACAGATTCTTTGACATGAAGAGACTGGGAAGGGATATCCCAAGGGCTAACGGAATGGCTGCCATACCTTATGAGGATTATCGTGTTGTTGCTCCTATAAGCACTACGGAAATGGATGTTAACAAGGAACTTGTGAATAATCCCGGATATTAATTATAACTCATACTTATACTCAAGAAAATGAAAAAATCAATATCAATAATAGGCAATTTATTCATTGTTGCTATACTTCTCCTCTCTTGCCAAAAAGAGGATTGGACATACAAAGGCCAGCAGTATTATGAATTCAGCGCCTCTGCGAACAAACAGGGAACAATAAGCAATATCCTCCAGAAAGAGAACAATAAAATTGGACTGGATTCGATTTGTGTACAGATAATCAAACCAGCTGAGGGTGATATAACAGTAAACTACGAGATTGTAAATCGTCTTTTTTACCTTACAGATAAAGACAGATATGTTGAGGAACTTCCGGAAGGGACAGATATCTCTGTTGTTGACACAGTATACACTACAGCTGTAATCGGTCGTGACTATGAGATTCTTACATCTGATGGACAGACTTTCTCCCAGTCGACTATGACAGGATCACTCGTAATACCTCAAGGTAAATATTTTGGATATATACAAATCAGGATGCTGAAGAAAGCGGGAAACAATTTTTATGTGGTGCTAAAAGACTCTCCTGATACAAAGGCAAACAAACCGACATCCATTCTGAATTATAAACTGGCTCCGGACAGAGTGTTCTATTTCCAGGAGACTTTCCTCGAAGAGATCCCACAGACATGGACTCTTATAGACAAAGACGGGGACGGATATAATTGGAACTATTATGATGGTGCAGCCACATCGGATTCATGGATGTCAGGCGGTGTAGGAGCCTTAACCCCCGAAAATTATCTTGTTTCACCTGCAATTGAGCTTGGCAGCACTACTGATGCCATACTGCTTACATTCGAAGTGGCTGCCGGAGATACAGATTATCCGGAGGAAAATTACAGAGTTATAATCTCAGAGAATCCTATCACACTCGCAAACTGCAGACAGGCTACAATCCTGAGGGATTGGACTGAGCTTGATGAGACCTATGGCGATTTCAAGCCTCAGACGATAGATTTGACAGCTTATAAAGGAAAGAAGGTATATGTCGGTTTTATACACGGTAATTGTACTGACTGTTATTACTTCTTGCTCAGAAATGTAAAAATTTATGGACAGTAATATGGAAAAGAGAGTATTGGACGAAAGGCTCAGGCAGATATTTGTTGAATTGACATCAATTGACGCAACTTCAGGAAAGGAGTCAGCTGTGGCTGACTATATCATCCGCTTTGTCAATAATTTAGGTTTAAAAAGTTATAGGGATAATGCTGAAGAGTTATCCGGTGGAAATTCAGGAAATGTTATTGTTGAAATAATGGGCGGAGGAGAATATCTGCTTGCCTCACATATGGACACACCAAGGTCGACGACAGGGTTGAAACATCAGTTTAAAGATGACAGAATTACTTCTGATGGGACAACTCCTTTAGGAGTGGATGATCGTGGGGGCCTTTCTTCAATACTCTTTGCTCTTGAAAAGGCGGTTGAAAACAAAACTCTCAAACCTTGCACACTTCTTTTTACAGTTTGTGAAGAGACAACTCTTGCCGGATCCCTCTACTTTAAACCGGCTCCGAATCTTAAATATGGTTTTATTTTCGACTCTTATATGACTCCGGGACATTTCGTTACAAGAACATGCGGAGCTATTAATTTTGAGTTGGTTATAAAAGGAAAGTCATCACATGCCGGGATATCTCCTGAAAAGGGCATTAATGCAATCATGGTTTCGGCCGAGGCTATGACAAAATTTCCTTTTGGAAGGATTGACGAGGTGACAACTGCAAACATCGGAAGCGTTAACGGAGGAACAAATACAAATGTCGTATGCGACGAGGTTGTATTGAAAGGGGAACTCAGGACAGATTTTGTGTCTCATGGTGAGGAGCTTATGGGGAAAATCCTGACTGATTTCACAGGTGTATGTGAAAAATATGGAGCATCAATGGAGTCGAAATATTTCTGGGATTTTTTACCGTACAATATCACAGAAAGCGACCTGCCATACATCCATTTCTCACAAGTGGCCGAAACCCTCGGCATAGAGTCTGTTCCGGCCAAGTCCATGGGGGGCAGTGATGCTAATTCTCTCAATGCAAAAGGTATTAAGACCATAAATTTGGGAGTGGGGGCACAGAATCCGCACGGCAACGATGAGTTTATCCTTTATGAAGATTTTAGCAATGCATCAATGCTTGCATATCAATTACTAACAACAGAAATAAAAAACTAAAATGAACAAAATATCTATGCTTTTTGCAATAATTCTCTTATTGCATTTCACATCTTGTACCCAAAATGAAAAGTCAGATCTGGAATATCTACCTGAAAAAATTGACTCAAAAGGAACTTTAGTTATTGAAGGGGGTGGTGACAGAATAGAGGTGATTTTAAAAACAATAATCAAATATGGAGGGGGAGATAGTGCAAAACTTCTTGTTGTTCCTTTTGCCAGTGGTGTTGCAGAGGAGACAGGTATTAAACAGAGTGCCGAGTTCAGAGATCTTGGCTGCACTAATTCGGATTACATCTTTTGTTCCAAGGATAGTGTCGATTCTCCGGAAAGTCTCGCTAAACTGGATGGTGTAACTGCGATATTTTTCTCCGGAGGAGATCAGGTTATTCTAAGTGATTACCTTGAGGGAACAAAATTCCTGGAAAAAATAAGGGAGATTTATAAAAAAGGAGGAGTTATTAGCGGAACAAGTGCCGGTGCAGCAATCATGAGCAGGATAATGCTTACGGGAACCAGTGCGAGTGATACCTCCGACATGCCGGAGTTCAATTATATAAAGGAGAAGGATGTTATAACAGCACAGGGATTTGCATTCCTCAACAATATCATTATTGACCAGCATTTCATAACAAGAAAGAGGCAGGTCAGATTGATAAATGTACTGCTGGATAACCCGGGATACAGAGGAATTGGTATTGATGAGGAGGCTGCAATAGTGGTGAAACCTGATAATACAATGGAGGTTATCGGTACAAACAGAGTGATGGTTTTTGAACCTTACAAACCTTCAGCAAAAGGTAGTGGCGATGTTAGCAGTTTCAAGCTAACCATTCTCTCTTCAGGCGATAAGTATAATTTCTAAAATTTAACTACTTTAGTATTATCTAAAACTAAATCGAAATGGCGCATCTAAAGAAGATTCCACACACATTTGTAATAATCGGCTTTCTTATACTTGTCTGCGGAATACTCACATGGTTTGTCCCGGCCGGACAATTTGAATACGAGAAAAGAGATGTTAACGGGGTGACACGAGATGTCATTGTCAATAACTCATATCATGTTGTTGAATCATCGCCTCAGACCTGGCAGATATTCGGTTCCCTTCTTGAGGGGTTCAAGAAACAGGCCGGGATTATTGCTTTTGTCCTTATAATAGGTGGAGCTTTTCAGATACTGAACAGCAGCCGTGCTATTGACTTCGGAATACTCTCGTTTCTTGAAAAATCAGGACACCTTGAAAAGCGGTGGATATTCAGAAAACTGGGGGTGAACAATATGGTGATTATATTGTCGATGACCATTTTCAGCTTGTTCGGGGCTGTTTTCGGGATGAGTGAGGAGACACTGGCCTTTGTGATAATATTCGTTCCTCTGGCTATCTCTATGGGCTATGACTCGATCACAGGATTGCTGATGGTCTATGTCGCTGCTCATATGGGTTTCTCTGGGGCCATAATCAATCCCTTTACAATAGGGATAGCACAGGGATTATCCGGATTACAGCTCTTTTCCGGATTTGAGTACAGGCTGGTTGTCTGGATTATTCTTACGGCATTGATTATAACTGTTACTTTGATTTATGCATCCAAGGTGAAGAAAAATCCGAGATTCTCGCCCATGTATGAGCTGGACGAATATTGGAGGAATAGGGAGATGGAGGCAGTAAAGGTGGATTTTGCAACAAAAACCCCTGTTTCTGCCTGGATAGTATTCGCAATTACAACAATCATACTTGTGCTGTTTTCCGTTGACCACCCTACCACTACGATAAGTCTTGGAGGTGCGAATATTACATTCATCTGTTTACCTGTTCTGACTGCTTTGTTTGCAATAACCGGATTCCTCACTCTCAGAAAATCCTATCTGTTCTTTATCCTGAATATTCTCGCCTTTACAATTGTCTTTCTGGTTGTAGGAGTATTAGGATACGGATGGTATCTTTCTGAGATATCGGCGCTCTTCCTGGCTATGGGAATCATATCCGGCATAGCTATGGGTTCCGGGGCAAATACTATTGTCAAGGAGTTTATAACAGGAACTAAGGATATCCTGACCGCAGCACTTATTGTCGGGCTCGCAGGTGGTATAATACAGGTGCTTACAGAGGGTAAGATAATGGATACAATTCTCTACTCTCTATCCTCTACAATGGAGGGAACCGGTAAAGGGGCAACGGTCTCAATAATGTATTTCATTCAGACATGTATTAACATTTTCATACCTTCCGGTTCTGCCAAGGCAGCCCTTACAATGCCTATCATGGCACCCTTCTCTGATGTTATCGGGCTTTCCAGACAGGCGACAGTCATGGCATTCCAGTTCGGGGACGGTTTTACAAATATGATTACCCCGACTTCTGCAGTACTGATTGGTGCACTTGGCATCGCAAGGATTCCTTATGAGGTGTGGATAAAGTGGTTTTGGAAAACACTTCTTGCATTCATGATTCTTGGTTTAATCCTGCTAATGCCTACCGTATATATGCAACTAAATGGATTTTAGTTTATAATATTCTTAATCAATTAATTAATAAATAATGGCAAATCTTATTTTGCCAAATTTAAAGATGAAAAAAATTCCTCTTTTAGCTTTAGCTTTGTCAATTTCTATTTCTATTTTCAGCAATCAACCTATGAATGCACAGTGCAGGCAATTAAAAACGCCTGCAGAGGCAAGAGAATTCAACGAAGTCTCTAAATACTCAGAAATGGTTGAGTATATCCACCAACTTGACAAATCCTCAGACATCCTTACCGTTGAAAAGATAGGAGAATCAGTAAAGGGGCGCGACCTGTTCATGCTCAAATTCTCGGACTCTGATTTTGGAGAAGATAAAAGGAAAATCAGAGTGCTCATACATGCTCAACAGCACGGAAATGAGCAATCAGGAAAGGAGGGAGCGCTCCTTCTGGCTCAAGAATTGACAAAACCTGAAAATGCTTATATTTTCAAATATATTGATCTTGCTTTGATTCCTCAGGTCAATCCTGACGGGTCAGAGTTGAATAGCCGCCGTAATGGTAACGGCCAGGATCTGAACAGAAACCATCTCATAATGACAGAGCCCGAGGTGGTTGCGTTACACAAGATATTTGACAGATATCAATTTGAGGTAACAATGGATGTTCATGAGTATTATCCTTATGGAGATACATGGAAGAATTTTGGATATAGGACCAATTCGGATATTCTTGTCGGATTCAATACACATCCCTCAATTCCGGAATCTATCAGACAATATCAACAGAAAAAGATAAAGCCATACTACTCTGCATTTCTTACATCAAGGGGTGTCTCTAACGCAATGTACAGTCCCGGAGGGCCTCCTGAGCAGGATTATATCAGGTACAGTACATTCGATATAAACGACGGACGCCAGAGTTACGGGATTCAAAATACATTCTCTTTCATTCAGGAGGGTATGAACGGAGTTGATGCATTGGTTGACAATCTGGAGCATCGTTCACGTTCACAGTTTTTCGGGATGCTTGCCTTACTCAGATTTGTATATGAAAATCATTCAGAGATGAAGGCGTTAGTAGCAAAAGAGAGGAGAATTGAAAATATTGCTGTTTCTGAAGTTCCTCTTCAGATGGAGCACTTTCCTGACGGAACCAGGCTGGAGCTTCCTGTTTATTCTTATGCGTCAAACAGAGATTCGGTTATTGTCGTCAATGATTTCAGACCGGTGGTAAAGCCGACCCTGACAATCAGCAGACCATGCGGTTATCTGTTCCCGAAAAGTCATCAGGATCTCATTGATTGGGCCTTCAGGCACGGTTTAGAGGTTAAACCTTTAAAGAAGGATAAAAACATTATGTTTGAGCAATTGATTATCAATAAGATAGGCTCAATTGATTTTGAGAGAGATACAATCGCAATCCCGCAGGTTAGTGTGCAGAAGATAGAGCCAAAATCGATTAACCTGGAAGAGTATATTTTTATCCCTACCTCTCAGTTAAAGGGTAATATGCTCATAACGGCAATCGAGCCTCAATCTGAACTTGGACTTGCGACATACAGCCAGTTCGCCTACCTGATGAAGGCTAAGTCAATATATCCTGTAATCAGAGTGATGTCAAGCAGATAAAAAATCATCTTAAATAATTACTAACATGAAAATTGACAGAATCGAAATGCGTCATACTAAAATGGACCTTGTTACCCCATTTACAACATCAATGGGAACAGAGTATGATGAAGAGCACATTATGGTCAGAGTTGATGCTGAAGGTGTAACCGGTTGGGGTGAAAGTGTCGCAGAAGGCACTCCGTTCTACTCTTATGAGACAGTGCCGACGGCCTGGCACATCATGAAGGATTTTTTGATTCCTTCAATCATTGGCAAGGAGATCAACGAGGCATCAGAGGTTGTAAAGATGTATGAAAGAGTCCGAGGACACATGATGGCAAAGGCCGGTATAGAGGCAGCCATCTGGGATGCGCTTGCAAAGAGCAAAGGAATCTCTCTGTCCAAACTGCTCGGTGGAACCAGAGAGAAGATAAATGTCGGGGTGAGTATAGGAATACCCTCATCTGCAGATGAATTGCTCAGGAATATTGAGCACTTTCTTGCAGATGGTTATCAAAGAATCAAGATTAAGATAGCTCCGGGTCATGACCTTGAACTTGTTAAAGCTGTTAGAAGGGAGTATCCGGATATAATGTTCCAGGTAGATGCCAACTCAGCATACACGCTTGCAGATGTAGATCTTTTCAAAAAAATGGATGACTACAATCTCTCCCTTATTGAGCAACCGCTTGGATATGAGGATATATACGATCATTCAAAATTACAGCGAGAAATTAAGAGTCCTATATGTCTCGATGAGAGCATCCACTCTCTTGATGATACCAGAGCGGCAATCGAGCTGAAGAGTTGCAGGATAATAAATATAAAGCCGGGCAGGGTAGGCGGTTATACTGAGTCCAAGCTGATACACGACTATTGTGCGAGTATGGGTATTCCTGTATGGCACGGAGGAATGCTTGAGTCAGGCATAGGCCGTGCAGGCAATGTGGCACTTGCTTCTCTTCCAAACTTCACCCTTCCGGGAGACATATCTGCCAGCAAGAAGTATTATAAGGAGGACATAGTAGACCCGCCATTCGTCGTGAATCCCGACGGAACGATGAATGTTCCTCAAGGCCCGGGAATAGGTGTGGAGATTAATATGAAAAATCTAGAGAAATTTACTGTAAGGAAGGAGTTTTTTAGTGGCACTGATTTTTCTATCTAACTATAATACTGCTATATACAAATTTGTAAAATTAAAATAAATAAGCCCGATACAATGTAACAGACAGAGTATCGGGCTTATAGAAAAATCAGTGCCACTATTCAGTATATCCTGGATTCTGTTGAAGTTCAGGATAGATTAGTCTCTGAGAGTGTGACATCGGCAGACAAACCTTAAAGCTTGTCGGGGTGATTGTGACAGCTTCACCTGTACACCAATGGAAACCGCCGCTTCTTGTTACACTGTTTTTTGTACGCATAAGATCAAAGAACCGATGACCTTCACCTACGAGTTCTTTTCTTCTTTCAGTCAGGATATCGTTGAGGGTGATGGTGGAAACATTTGTGTAGTTAAGTATCCGGTTCTGCCTTAAAGTATTTATAAAACCAGCTGCAGCAGTAGGGCTGGCATGAAGTGCTGCCTCTGCGGCTATCAGGTATGCCTCTGAGAGTCTCATTATAATCGGATTGTTCATCTTTGCGTCAACATAACCGGTGCCCGGGAATTTACCCAGCCAATCCTTATGGTCAGAAATGATAGATGTGGATCCATCCTTAATCATAAGACTACGGATATCAGCAGTCTGGTTCTTAAGCAGGGTGATAAGCGACTGTGTAGGGATGATACGACCTGTAGAGTTGATTTCCGAGCCATGCCACAATGGATAATACCAAGAGTTGTATCCTCCGTCATCATCAAGATGGGATGTTCTTCTAACAAGCAGTTCCATTATTGTCTCCACTCCGCCTTCCTGGCTCCAGTAGTTGACATAATTAGCCCTGCTTGCCAGTGTATAAGGAGAGTTGGTTATGACATCCTGTGCTGCGGTAAGTGCCAGACCCCATTGTTCTGTATAAAGATAGGCACGGGCCTGGAGCAGCTTTGCAGACCAGTAATTCATGTGGCCTGTATTTTTACTTTTAGAAAGCAGTGGAAGTGCTTCTTCAAGGTCAGCAAAAACCTGGTTATATGTCTGGGCAACGGTGCTTCTCGGCTTTCTGGCCTCTGATGCAGAAACTGTCTTGGTTATTATAACTGCACCTAAAGATGCTCCATTGTCGTTTGCAAATGGATAACCATAGCATCTTGCAAGATCGAAATATACAAGTGCCCTTGTGGCAAGTGCCTGACCTTTAATGTCATTTTTGGTGTTGATATCACTTGTTGTAGGGGTAGGAATCTTCTCCCAGTTTTCCAAAATAGTGTTAGCCCTCATTATCACCTCATAACACTTGTTCCAGAGTTCAAAATATGAGCTTTGCTCTGAAGAGTAGTCCATTGTATATACTGCTACCCATCCTCCTCCGGAATCTTTAGTCTGGAGGTCGTCAGCACGTAGTTCTCCAAGCACAGGTATATAAGCTCCGTAGTAGTCATACCACTTCATGTCTGAGTATAATCCGTTGATTGCATTGGTAGCGTCTGTAAGGGTAAGCATTGCTGTTGCTGAACTTACCTGATCGGTCGGTTCTGTATCGAGGAATCCTTCGCAAGATGTAAAGGATAATGCCGCGAACGCAATTACTATATTTATTATATATTTTTTCATATTTCTGATGGTTTTTATTTAAGGGTCAGTTCAACACCAATAGTGAATGTTCTCATGGCTGGCATCGAGAAGTTGTAGTATCCGCTGTCTCTGACTTCCGGGTCAAAATTCAGACCGGAGAAGGTGAGCAGGTTAGCTCCTGCTATATATACTCTTGCATTGGCCTTCTCCTTGAGAACCTTTGTCAAATCATAAGATATTGTGAGATTTTTAAGTCTCAGGTAGTCACCTTTCTTCAGGAAACGTGAAGAGTCATAATAACCTCCATAAGCATTATCGGCAATACGCATTGGTACATTTGTGTCATCACCGGCAACAGTCCATCTGTTCAGCTGATCGGCACCTATATTGTTGCGATAGCTGTATCCGTCAGAATCGATATCGTCTGTTGCATTATCCCATACATAATGCCCATATTTATAACTCCATGACATTGATACTGAAAGATTTTTATAACTGAAATTAGAACTGAAACCACCAAATCCCTTAGGAATAGCGGTCATACCTTTCAGAATCATAGAAGAGGCTTGTTTCCTGTTAACAGGGGTCATATCATAAGTGCCGTCTTCCAGTAGGGTCCCTTTTGCATAAAGAGGAGAGCCGTTTTCCGGATCTACACCAAGATATTTACGGGTATAGTACTGATAATATGAATATCCTGCTGTCCAGATATGAGGGCGGTTGGGAATAAATTCTCCTTTCTCAGACAGTTCCAGTATCTCATTGGTGAATTTACTCCAGTTAATATTGAAGTCCCAGTTAATGTCCCTGTTCTTTATAATGCTTGCATGTAATGACAGCTCAACACCTTTGTTTTGCATAGATCCGATATTTCTCAGAGCTGTCTGGAATCCTGTAGTTGTAGGGACAGAGGCATCAAGAAGAAGATCCTTGGTTGTTCTTTGATAGTATTCCGCCACAATTCCGAATCTTTGAAGGAAGTCATACTCGATGGCAACATTCCAGTTAAGATTCTTCTCCCATGTCAGGTCATAGTTGGCAAGATTACTTGGATACGCAGCATTTCCCTCACCATAAATATCATAAGAGAATAGTGACATATAACCATATAGACTGCTTGGAAGAGTACCGCTAGTACCATAAGAGGCACGAAGCCTGATATTATCAGCCCACTCTATATCTTTCATAAACTTCTCATTAGTTATTTTCCATGAACCGGAAATTGACCAGAAGTTACCCCATCTTTTCTCCGGGCTCAGTCTTGATGAGCCGTCACGACGGAATGTACCTGTCACGAAATATCTGTTGTCATAGTCATAGTTAAGATTACTTATAACTGACAAAAGAGTTGACTGATCGTTATATGTTCCACCCTCCTTGAGAGTTGCTGCAAGATAGGTGGATTGCATACCGTAGTTGGCAAAATCAGACTTAGACAGATTGGTGTATTGTTGTGAGTCATCTTCGGCTTCCCAACCACCCATAAAGGCAACATGATGTTTATCTGCAAAAGTCTTGTCATAAGAGAGAGTAGATGAACTTACCAATTTTTCAACTCTCCTGTACCTGTCACCAATGTATCCGTTTCCATATGCAGTACCATTAGGGTGTCCCATCATCCAACCGAAACGGTCGTCAATGCGTGTATAGTCATAGCTAAGGATCGTCTTGGCCTTGAGCCCCGGAAGAATATCTGCTTCAGCAAAACCCTTTAACATAGTCCTGCCCTGTTTTGAGTATGCAATCTGTTTGTCGAAATTAGGGACAGGATTTCTGTATGAACCATTGTAAGACTCCATCCAGTAATTGCCCTCCGCATCCTTGTACGGCCATCTTGATGTAAGGTAAACTTTCCATAAATAGTATGGATTGTCTTTTGCTGCACCATCCTGATTACCTTTCTGATTTGTACTTGTGAACTGGAAGGAACCTCCAACCTTTACATGCTTGCTTGCCTGTGCCTCCGCGTTAAAGGTGGTAGAAATCCTTGTGAGTTTTTCCATTACATTGACACCTTGCTGGTCATTGTAACCGACCGAAGCGTATACCTTTGACTGAGGTCCGCCTCCCGAAATGTTGAATTCATAATTCTGTGAAACCGCATTGCGGAACAGAACATCTTCCCAGTCAACATATTCGTATCCCTCCTTCTTTGACGGGTAGTACTGTTCAACCTTCGCATTTACATATGAAGATACAGACCCGTAACTTGCCCATGAGCTTGGATTTGCATTGGCATAGTTTGTCCAGGCTTCTCTGTGAAGCATTTCGGCTTCTGAGTCACTTGCAAGAGGATAATTGTTATATGCAAAATAAGATACACCGGCACTGGCTTTAAATGTCGAAACAATCTTTCCGGTATTTCCCTTTTTTGTTGTTATCAAAATCACACCGTTTGCTGCTCTGGACCCATATAGAGAAGCTGCAGCTGCGTCCTTTAATATTGTAATGGTTTCTATATCGCTTGGATTAAGATAGTTCATTGTGCTTGACCAAATGTTCGCAGATGAAAGGTCTCCGCTTGTAGCCGGTATACCGTCAATAACATAGAGTGGATCATTTCCGGCATTAAAGGAGCTGAAACCGCGAACCCTTATTTCAGGCATGCCTCCTGGTTGACCGGATGTCTGTGCAATCGAAACTCCCGCAACAGCTCCGGTTATGGCTTGCTCGAAGGTAACTACGGGAATGTCTTTAATAGCATCTCCTTTAACCATCGTTGCAGACCCTGAATAAGAGCCCTTCTTCACGTTGCCGTAAGCTACAACCATCACCTCATCCAATCCGACTGCCTGTTGTGACAATACAGCGTTGATAACAACCTTTCCCTCAACAGGGATTTCTACGGTTTGATAACCGATAGAAGAGAATACAAGAACAGCGTTAGATGGTACTTTGTCCAATGAATAAGAGCCATTGGCATCTGCTACGGTAGCGGTTTTTGTCCCTTTGATCATTATAGTAGCATAGGGAATTCCAGTGTGTAATATTTTTCAAAAAGCAGATTTACATTATATTTGAATTCTTAAACTTAAATATATTTGGATACTTATGGAAAATGCGAAGAGTAAGTACAATTTCGGTTTAATTATCTTATTAATAGTAGTTTTGAGTTCTGTTATACTGTATCAACAAGGTGCGTTCAAAAAGCCTTCGTTTGAAACCCAGATGGCTAAAGCCGCAAAAAAATTGAACAGGCAATGCCCCCAAATGATTGATCCCGAGACCCAATTGGACAGCGCAGTGGTTTTCAGGGATTCATTATTTCAGTACAATTATACAATGGTAAAAATGGTCAGGGACTCGACCGACACTCTCGGATTCAGACATTATATGAAACCGAAGCTGCTCAAATTCGTCAGATATAACAATGAACTAAAGCCATACAGAGATCACAGAGTTATTATGGAATACATATACCGTGACAAAAATGGTTCGTTACTCGGCAAATTCACATTCACACCGAAAAAATATCTGGAGGAGGATTTTTACAGGACAAGTCCATTCTGATTCATATGTTTTAAAAGAAATCGTGAATATTTTGTAACTCGATTAAACTTATTCCTTCCGATTCAGTCAAAATAAAGTATAATTTATATTAACCTATCAATGAGAAAAATTCTATTACTGGCAGTTCTTCTGCTGGCCAATCTGTCACTTCCTGCTCAGGATAAGATGCTTGACCTGCTCAAGGGCGAACTGAAGAGCCAAATGGCAACACTTCAGAAGGGAGAATATCCTCCTTACTACATGAACTACAGGGTGGTCGATAATTTTACCCGTACTATCCGATCTTCAATGGGTGCAACCAATACCGTGGAAGAGGAGAAGCAGATCATCTTTGTACCACAAGTTAGGATTGGAAGCCCGGAATTCGACAACTTTCATGAGTCGCAAAATGGAGTGATGACCAACAGATTCGCTGGTCCTCCGACCATTCTCCTTCCTTCAGATCTCCAGAATGGAGCAGAAGCATTCAAGGAGATTATCCGTGAAGAGGTAAACAAACGTTACAAATTTGCAAAGAAGAGCCTCGAGAGTGCAAAGGCAAAAAGCGGTGTCAAAGTCGAGAATGAGGATAAATCTGCAGATTTCACATCTGTGAAGGCAGAAAAATATTTCGAACCGGCCCTTTCAGCTGATAAGATAGCCCTTGATACCGATGCCTGGCAGAAAAAACTGAATAAATACACAGCACTGCTTACCGAAAACAAAGATGTAATATCGGCAAATGCAACACTTAACTTCAAGATTTGGAGGAAATACTTCGTTTCGACAGAAGGTGCAGAGATAGCAGAGAACAGAGTGTATGTCCTGCTTAGCATTAAGGGAATGACAATGGCTGATGACGGAATGGAACTTCCGTTAAATGAGAGCTACATGGCTTTTTCTTTGGACGAAATTCCTTCTGATGCAGTAATTATAAAGGATATCAAAGCTATGTCCGCAAAACTCTCAGAGTTGAAAACAGCTCCGCTTGTGCAGCCGTTTACCGGTCCGGCACTTCTTTCAGGTTCAGCCAGCGGTGTCTTTTTCCATGAAATATTCGGACACAGGGTTGAGGGACAGAAAATGAAAAGCGATTCTGACGGTCAGACATTCAAAAATATGGTCGGTGACTATGTCCTACCTAAAAGTCTGAGCGTTTATATGGATCCTACAATGAAAAAATATCACGGTCACCCACTTAACGGTTACTATATTTTTGATGATCAGGGTGTGAGAGGAGAGAGAGTAGAGGTTGTAAAAGACGGTATACTACGCAACTTTCTTATGACACGTACCGGCTTGAACGGTTTCCCGAAATCAAACGGTCACTCGAGAGCGGAATTCGAGATGGATCCTACTTCACGTCAATCAAACCTTATTGTAGAGACCAACGAATACAAGAGTGATGCTGAGCTTCGCAAATTACTGATTGATGAGGCTAAAAAGCAAGGTAAGGAGTATGGATACTTTTTCAAATCAGTTACCGGAGGTTTTACACAGACAGGCAGGAGCGGCGCAAACTCCTTCAATGTCACACCGCTTGAGGTTTACAGAATATATGTAGACGGAAGAAAGGATGAATTGGTAAGAGGAGTCGATATGATTGGAACACCTTTGTCAATGTTCTCAAATATAGAATACGCAGGGGGCGACTTTGAAATATTTACAGGTACATGCGGCGCTTCATCCGGGTATGTTCCGGTGACAGCAATATCGCCAACAATTCTTGTAAACAAGGTTGAGCTTCAGAAAAAGGCAAAACCGACAGTAACACCGGCACTATTGCCTCGTCCGTAATTTATAAAAATAAACATTTGAGAAATGAGACACATAAAATCAATATTTAGAAGACTAGGCGCTTTTATTATCCTATATACCTGCCTCTCTTCCATATCTTACGGTCAGAGGAATGAATCCGTGCTTTTCAAGGCAATGCAGGATGAGATGGACCGTACAAAAAAAGAACTTACACTACCGGATGCCCCTTCAACATATTTTGTCGGGTACACTGTTGCTGAGAATACATATCTTTCAGTAAGCAGTTCTCTTGGAACTATTACATATACAAAGGAGAGTCCGAGAGAGAGGGTACACTCTGTAAACCTGTATGTCGGTGACAGTCAGTTTTCGAGTGACTATTCATATACCGACAATGGTATTAACCTTAACTTCTTTACAACACGTGACGACAACTATGATCAGCTCCGCCGTAACTTCTGGCAGACATCGGACGTAGCATACAAGTTTGCAGTAGAGGTGTACAAGTCAAAAAAGAATGCAGTAAAGACTGCAACAATTTCCGAAGAGGAGAAAGCTTTGCCGGATATGTTGCCACTTACCGGAACAGTGGTTTCAACTCCTGCTATACCGGAATTTAATTTGAACAAAAAGGCATATCAGGAACTTGCCAACAAGCTCTCTGTGATATTTGAAAAATACCCTTCAGTATTCGGTTCAAGCGTAGAAATAGGAGGAATTCAAACAGTTTACTACTATTTGACAACTGAGGGTACTAAGATTAAGGAACCTGCAGGTTATGTCTCTATTGTCATAAAAGGCAGCGTGAGAAATGATCTGGGTCAGGTTGTAGAGGATAAGAAGGCCATTTATGCAAAAAGCTTTGACAAGCTTCCTGCAGAGTCTCAGCTCATCGCTTCCGTAGCGAGTTTTGCGGAAAGACTTTCAACTCTTGCAAAAGCACCTAACATACATGAATATTATCTGGGCCCGGTTCTTTTTGAGGAGTCAGCATCAGCAAAAATCTTTGCAGACAATCTTATAGATCCTTCAGGAATAGTGGCTTTCAGGCAACCCTTCCAGGTGATGGCCTCTGTTGCAAGGGCTGAGAACGTTGGGGATGCAAAAAACGTCAAACCATTGGAAGACAGAATTGGGAAAAAAGTGATTGACAACAGACTCAATGTTCAGAACAGGACAGATTTGACCGAGTACGAAGGAATGTCATTGATAGGAAATTACACTCTTGATGCTCAAGGTGTCGTGCCTGTCAAGGAGATTAAACTGGTTGAGAATGGTATTCTTAAATCTTTGCTCAGTTCAAGGGTACCTACAAAAAAGGTAAAAGCGTCCACAGGAAGCCTCAGATTCGGAGTAATTCCAAGATCTATCACTAAAGCAGTCGCTCCCGGAACCCTTATCGTTTCAGCACCGGAAGGGGCATCATCATCAGAACTGAAGAGTCAGCTTATCAAAGCGGCTGTTGAGGAGGGCCTTGACTATGCTTATATTGTAAGAACTTTTGCTGACGAAACAGATCAATACCTCTATAAGGTTTCTGTTAAGGATGGTTCAGAGACTCTGGTTACAGGTGCTGAGATATCCCCGATTCAGTTTATCAAACTTAAAAGAGTATTAGGCGTCTCAAAAGATGAGATGGCATTCAACTATCTATATAAAGGATCAATTCCTACTTCAATAATTGCCCCTAAATCGGTACTTATCGAAGATATAGAGATTATGAACAAACCGATGAATGTTCAGAAAGAGTCGCCGCTTATTGCTAAATAACTATATGCATTAAAATTGAGAGGCCCGCCCGGTGTATACCGGACGGGCCTCTCTCTTTCCAGATTGTCCTGTTAATATCCAAGGCCTTTATTCTCAGCCATTCTGGAATATATGAAAAGATGCTGCTCTACTGCAAATTTCCAGTATTTCCAGGTATGAGCGCCGGGACTCATAATCAACACATGTGGGATTTTGAGCTCTTCGCACCTTTTGGCAAAGTTAAGAGTACTGTTGGCATAATAGTCCTGAGAGCCGCAAGTTGCTAACAGAAGTTTATCACCGGCCTTGAATGCCGGATTTAGCATGGTACTGTCAAGACGTGTTGTGACTGAATTTGTCTCAAAGTTTGCGCAACCTTCGCTGTACGGACCTATCACTTGCGAAAGCTGGTAATCCTTGCGTTTTGAGTCCGGAAGGTAGAGGACACCTGACATACTTCCACCTGCCCTGAATTTTGAGACATCATCCAGAAAAGTGCTGAGCGCACCATGTCCGCCCATACTTAATCCGGATATAAAAATCTTTTCGGGAACCAGCCCGTACTCCTTGACCATCATCGGATATAACTCTTTGTGAAAAAAGGTCTTCCATTGCATCTTGGTACTGTCAATATTGTTCAGGTACCAACTGTTATAAAATCCGTCAGGGGTTATTATGATAAAGCCCCATTTATTGCTTAACTCCTGAATGTCTGTCTTTTTGCTCCAATCACTCCAGCATCCGCTCCAGCCATGCAAAAGGAAGAGAGCAGGAGTACCCTTGCCTGACTCAATATTCCACCCGGAAGGTGTAAATACAAGTACAGTGTCATTTGTCTTCAGATTTGCAGAGTTGATGACATATTTTTTCTGTGCATAAACGTTCGTCTGGCAGAAAAAAGCGAGGCAACAAAAAATTAGCATCGCAGGTAGAACTTTAATCTTTTTCATGTTGTTATTTGAATATCAAGGTAATTTTAGTCAAAATTAGACTATTTTTGTGAAGTTGTGAATCTAAAAATCAAGCAATGGAAAGCATGATTGACCACATAAAACGGAATCATTTGTATATCAGTTTATTCTTGGCTGCATTGATTCTTGCCTTTTTGATACCAAATGAGGGGAAATTCAAATATGAATATACAAGAGGCCGTCCCTGGATGTATGAGACACTTATATCTCCGGTGGATTTTCCGATTCTCAAGAACGAAGCCGAGCTTAATGCTGAAAAAAACCAGAAGGCTGCACTTATTGTCTCTTATTATAATTGGTCAGGCAACACTTTAAGTGTAGCAGAAGATTACCTTATGGGCAGACAGGAGGTCATTGCCGACAGGCAGCTCTTCGATTTCATCGATGGATATATACAGCAGATTTATGAAAGGGGTGTAGTGGAGAACTTTCCCGATTCCAACATACTCGGCAAGGCTATAATCATTCAGAAGAACGGAGAGAACATAGAGACGGCTGCATCTGAAGTATATACAAGAAAGCAGGCTCAGAATCTTCTTCGCTCCTCTATTGTGGGACAATTCCCCGGATTGAACATCTCAGAGCTCTTCAGGGAGGCAGATATGGACAAACTTATTGTGCCCAATCTATCACTTGATAAAAATGCAACGGAGATGGCCCATAAAAATTCAATTAATTATATCTCTCCGACCAAAGGTATGCTTTATGCGGGTCAATTGATAGTGGCAAAGGGTGAGACAATAACTGCAGATATCGAGCAGCTGCTCGACTCATACAAGGCCGAATATGAGATGACTATGGGATATACCGGTAATCTGTGGCTTTTAAAGTTGGGCCATTTTCTATTTATTTCCGGGATTCTGGTTTTGTTTACCATTATGCTCTCGTTTCTAAAGAAAGAGGTGCTTGATGAGTCTAATAAGCTATATTTCATGCTTCTCCAGCTTGGCCTTATAGTAGCCGTTACCTCAGTGGTGAAGAATATAAACATAGATTATCTTTACATTATTCCGTTCCCTGTATTTGCACTATACATCACATCGTTTTTCACATCAAAGATAGTGCTTCCGATCTATCTTATATTCATGCTTCCTGTGGTGCTTATTGCACAAAGAGGGTATGAGATCTATTTTCTGAATGTCATTGCAGGAGGTGTTGTTGTTTATGCCTTTAAATACTGGAACAGAGGATGGCTTCAGTTTATAAATTCAATCCTGGTATTTCTGGTACTGTCACTTTCATACCTCTCTTTCAGGCTTATTGAATACGGCTCATTTTCAGGATTAAATTCACAATATTTCCTCTATTTTGTGTGGAATGCAGTTCTTGTTGTTGCAGCATACCCTCTCGTCTTTCTTTTCGAGAAGATATTCGGACTTCTCTCCAATCCGAGGCTGAGAGATCTTGCCGATACTACGACTCCATTGTTACAAAAGCTTTCAGAGGTCGCTCCCGGAACATTCCAGCACTCGCTTCAGGTTGCAAATCTTGCCGAGAGTGCAGCAAGAGATATTGGAGCCTATGCATTGCTTGCAAGGGTGGGAGCCCTTTATCACGATATAGGCAAAATGGAGGCTCCGCAATATTTTACGGAAAATCAGATAAATACAAACTTTAACCCGCATGAAAATCTAACTCCTTTGGAGAGTGCCAGAATCATCATAAATCATGTGGACAAAGGTGCTGAGATGGCAAAAAAAGAGAGGCTGCCACAGAACATAATAGATTTCATACTATCACACCACGGACATTCATGGGCAGGTTTCTTTTACAAGAAGTATCTTGAGCAAGGAGGAGATCCGGCAAACAAAAGCGAGTTTACATACAAGGGTATCCTTCCTGCTTACAAGGAACAGGTTATAGTCATGATGGCAGATGCAGTTGAGGCGGCTTCACGTTCGGTGAAGGATTTTTCTGAAGAGAGTCTTACTGAGCTTGTCAACAGGGTTGTTGACGGTCGTGTTGCAGATGACCAGCTTTATGGAGCAGAGATATCAATCAGGGAGATTGGAAAGGTTAAGAGGGTCTTTGTCCAGAAGCTAATGCAGATGAATCACAGAAGAGTTTCATACAACGTATGATACAATAAAAAAGGGTGGCCGGACGGTCACCCTTTTAATAAGAACTTTTCAAGATCTTTATTCAAATACAGATTCCAGTTTCTGATATACTTTGTGCATCTTCTCGATAGCTGCCTTGCTCTTCTCAACATTCTTGCCTGCAAGAACCTCTTTAACGTTAACTGTTACATCATAAAGCTCCTTAGAAATTGTATAATACTTAGGAGTATTATCTTTAAGACGTTTTGTCAGTTTGTCCTGAGGGTACTTTGTTACAGCATCAGCTTCAGCAATAAGCTGATCCATTACTGCTGCAACCTCGTCAAACTTGTTTTCAGGAAGCATTTTATGATAAATTACATAAAGAGTTTTATGGTAAGCATCCATCTCTTTAACGAAAGGCTTAACAACCCTGTTCATAGCCTCATATGCTGAGTGGAACTTTTCGGCAGCAAGGAGCATAGCATCCATGTTCTTCTCATCACATGCCTTGTAGTAACTCTCGGCAACAGCGTTGAATTTCACAAGCTCACTCTTCCAAAGACCCTCTTTTTCCCTAAGAATACCCGGCAACTTAGCAGCATTCATCTTAGCCATATTCTCTTTGATGGCAGGGACGAAACTTCTGATAGTAGCTGTGTCTTTTGCAGGATATGCTTTATGCCACAAAGGGAATATTATCTTGTGGAAATTTGCAAGTTCAGGTACAGAGGTAGATATCTCTGCCGAATGGTCCTGAGCGTAAGAAATTGTACTTCCTGCCAGAAAGCACAATACAAATGTTATTAATTTCAGTTTTTTCATTTTAATTTAATATAAATTTTAGACAGATCATTATATGCAATAATTGTTCCGAGATGTATTCTGAAATTAATCACCTATCTTTGCAACTCAAAAAAAATATAGATGACAGGGATAATATTTGATATGGATGGCGTGATCCTTGACAGCAATCCATACCACAGGGATGCGTGGTTGAGTTTTTTAAGAAAGAGGGGAGTGATAATAGATGAGCAGACTTTTCTGGACAAGATATTCGGAAGCACAGGTAAAGAGGCACTTCGGCATTTTCTGGGACAGGATCTCACAGATGAGACGCTTGTTGATTACACAAGGGCAATAGATGCTGAATTCAGAGAAAATTTTCTGCTTGATCAGAAAGTCGGGCCGATTAAAGATCTTAGAAAATTTCTTGAATCTGTTAAAATGGCAGGTTGCAGGATTGCACTTGCGACTTCAGCTCCAAATGAGAATGTCAGGGTGGTATTTCAAAAACTTGAACTGAACAGCTATTTTGATATAATCGTTGACCAGTCTCAAATCACCAAAGGAAAACCTGATCCAGAAATATACAACCTTACTGTAGAAAAACTGGGATTACCCAAGGATCAGTGTGTGGTTCTGGAAGACTCGCTTGTCGGAGTCACTTCAGCATGCAGGGCCGGGCTGAAGGTTATAGGCATCACCTCGACACAGCCTGAATCCGCCCTGAAGAATGTAGGCGCATCAATATGCATCGGGGACTACACCGGATTCACATTCGAAGATGTGGTGAAATTGTTGGCGTAAGCATCTTTTATATTTGGTGAAATACGCATCGCCAATTTGCCTTTTAAGCCGCTTACAAATAAGAGGAAAATACTGAATCAGGGCATTCGGTCAGTAAATAGGATTACGGAGCCCCGGAAAAACACGAAATCAAATCACGTTAAGAAAAACCAGTGTCTTTGAGACTTATGGCTTAATCGCGACTGAAGATGGACTTCCCTGATTAGGTATATCTCCAATATAAAAAACGGCTTATGAAGCCAATTGCCCAAAAATGCACTTTGTTATGCGCATATAATCAACTATATACAAAAAACTATGGCAAGGTGCCGTTTCTGTGTTATTTTTGTACCCCAATGAACAGTTTTGCCGCAATTGATTTTGAAACAGCCAATGAACAGCCAACCAGCATCTGCAGTGTCGGTGTGGTTATTGTGCGCGATGGTGATATTGTGGACAGATTTTATAGTCTGATCCGGCCAGAACCGGAGTATTACCGTTATATAAATATGACAGTTCATGGCATTACATATGACGATACAATGAATGCCCCCGTATTTCCAACGGTATGGCGTAAGATAGAACCGCTGATAGAGGGTTTGCCTCTGGTAGCCCACAATAAATCATTTGACGAGAATTGCCTGAAAGCCTGCTTCCGTATGTATCAGTTGGACTATCCTGACTATGAATTTAATTGCACCTTGAAGCAAGCCAGGAAACAAATTAAGGGTTTGCCCGATTATAAGCTCAATACCGTCTCGGCATATTGTGGTTTTCATCTTGAGAATCATCACCATGCCCTGGCTGATGCGGAGGCCTGCGCACACATTGGAATCCACCTTTGGGGAAAGAAATTTTAATCTAAATATCAATAATATAAGAGGGGTCTGGAAAATCATTGTTGACTTAACCAGAAATAATATAATGATTAATATTGAACAATACTGTTAATAAATTTTGCATGATTAATGAGTGTTTGTGTTACTTTTGTTTAACTCTCCTTAAATTATGGATAAGAAAACATCATTTGTCGACAGTGTAAATTCCCGTTCTCTTGATGCATTTGAAGATATTTTCAAACTTCACTATAAGGAACTTGTGTACTTTTCGAGTATCATTTGCAATTCGATTCAGGATGCTGAAGATATTGTCCATGATGTCCTGATTCAATTATGGGAAAGTTCATATAAGTTTGAAAATCAGATTGCCCTGCGGTCCTTTTTGTATACAAGCACAAGAAATAAAACAATCAACTTTGTCAAGAGGTATAACAAGCAACTGAACGATATCTCATTTCTGGATATGAGTGATAGTAATGAGTCAATTATTGAAGCGATAACAGATGCAGAATTATTATCCCTCATCAATAAGGCTATTTCCCGCCTTCCTGCAGAGTGTGCTAAAGTAATGAAACTAATATTACAGGGACATTCCTCTGCCGAAATATCAGTCTTACTTGATTTGGCCCAGAGTACTGTAAGGGCTCAGAAGAGGCGTGGACTTTTACTATTACGTCAGTACATGCCAAATGAAGCATTAACATTTTTTATAATTTTTTTTAAAATTATTTAGTCATTTTTTCCTGTTCGATTGCTCTATATAAAAAGAAATCGGATTTATATGACTGGTTTTGAAAAAATATCTGAATCGGCGCTGCGTTGTTTCAGATGGTTAATCCTCGGAGATGAGGATGTTAAAGACTGTAATCTGTCTGATACAGAGAGAAAAATAATTGAGAAGTATTCAGATGTGGATGTTCTTCAAAGGGAACTCGATCTTTTTGATTCAATTGACAATTCTAAAGCATATTTGAAATTTGTTGAGTCGGTAAGAAAGTCCGCAAGGGAGCGAAGGGCAAAATTGTTAAGAAGAACTTTTATAGGCGTATCCGCAGCAGCTGTTATACTTCTTCTTATAGTAGCAGGGGGTGTGTTTGGTGGAGGTGATGATGTCACTGTTGTGAATAAATATGCTTTGGCAGAATCTGAAAAAGTATTGCTTATTACTTCGGAAGGTGAGACATACTCGACCTCCGGTGAAATTAAGGTTGAGGATGAGAAGGTGGTTGCAGAGAAGAGCAAGCTTATTTCAACTGAAAGGGATTATGCAGAACAGGCTAAAATAAATGAATTGATCACCCCGGCAGGAGTAAGGCAAAAGATTACGCTTCCGGATGGTTCCATCGTATGGCTTAATGCAGCCAGTTCATTAAAATTCCCGACAAATTTTGATGATACAGTAAGAGTGGTTAAACTTTGTGGTGAGGCATATTTCGATGTCGTAAAATCCTCGAGACCGTTTGTTGTAAAAATCGAAAATGCCAGCATTATGGTCTACGGAACTACTTTTAATATATCATCCTACCAAAGTGCGTCGCTCTCAAATGTTTCCCTTTACACAGGCTCAATTGGTCTAAAAACAGAAAGAAGTTCAATTAAGCTTATCCCGGGACATTATGTGGAAATAGACAATATGACTCAGCTTATCTCTGATCCGGAAGAGAATTTTTCTGACTCTCCGGACTGGATGAGAGGAAGAATGGAATTTCTTTCGCAACCTCTCGGAAAAGTCTTTGAGGTTATTGGCAGGTGGTATGGAGTTAATTATGAGATATCTCCTGAAATCAGAAATCTAGAGGTTACAATTATGATTTCCGACAAAACAAGTTTGGAGGAGCTGTCAGAGCTGCTTGAGATGACCCAGAATATTTCTGTACTAAAAGAAAACAATAAACTAGTAATAACCAAACACTGATTAAATAAAAAAAAGATGTAACTGACTTGCAGGCCAGTTACATCCGGAACCAGATCTGAATAACCTTAAATCAAATCTTTAACAAAACTATGAAAAAAAAGCCATCCTTATTAAACTGGACCACAAAACTGGCTGCTTTTCTTCTGTTATTTTCCCTATGGTCGGATATGACCTTCGGGAACACAGGTGTGACAGAAGCAGCGGAGCAGCGTGTTACCCTTAAAATCAAAGAGGATAACCTTACAAATGTGATCCAGTCAATTATGAAACAATCGGGTTGTGAAATCGTTTTTTTTACATCCCAAACGACATCCATAACATGTCGTAATATTTTTATCAGTTCTGAGAGTGCAGAAAAAGCGCTGGAAACAGTCCTAAAAGGAACAGGGCTGACATATAGAAAGCAAAACGGAAAATATGTTATCCTGCAGGATCCGGCCGGTAAAGTTCAAAGGGAGCAGAAGTTACAGGAGGTTACTATTTCCGGAAGAGTTACCGATAGTGGGGGAGAACCGTTACCGGCTGTTAACATAATCATTAAGGGAACAAAAAAAGGTACAAATACAGATATTGACGGAAAGTATAGAATAAACGTCCCGGTAAATGGTGTTACCCTTCAGTTCTCTTTTTTGGGAATGGAGACAAAGGATGTCAAGATAGCAGCATCTGCCAATACCACTCTTAATGTTGTACTTAGAGAGTCAGATAATACTCTTAAAGAGCTCACATTTATATCCACCGGTTACCAGAAGATGAATAAAAGAGATATGGTAGGGGCGCTATCGACTATTAAGGCAGATGATATCCTTAGGCCGAATTACGTCTCTATTGACCAGATGCTCCAGGGAATAGTGCCGGGAATGATTGTTACTAATACAAGTGCCAGGGCCGGAACAACACCATCAATTCAGATCAGGGGAACATCAACTCTCCTTGGAGACTCTTCACCTCTGTGGGTTGTAGACGGTATAATTCAGGAAGATCCAATTAAAATCACGGCAGCAACACTCCTTTCCGATGATATGAAGAATATTATTGGCAATCAGGTGTCTTGGCTAAATCCTCAGGATATTGAAACAATAACCGTACTGAAAGATGCCTCATCTACTGCAATTTATGGTTCAAAGGCGTCAAACGGAGTAATTGTTATTACCACAAAACAGGCAAAAGGCGGCAGTAACAGTCTTACTGTAAATTACACCGGCAGTGTAACTGTTAATGGCAGACCAAACTATGGTCAGTTTAATATGATGAACTCTCAGGAGAGAATTCAGTTTTCCGATGAAGTATTTGCCTCAGGTGTTCCCTACTCATCGGTTCCACACTATGATTATTACAGTTATGAGGGTACAAAGAGGCTTCTCATAGAAGGATATATGACTCAGGACGAGTTTAACGCTAAACGGACTTTTTTTGAAACGGGGAATACCGATTGGTTTAAGTTGCTTACAAGAAACGCAATAAGCCAGAACCAGAATTTAAGTCTCTCAGGCGGATCTAATAAAATGAGTTTTACATCCTCTTTGGCTTATACCAATCAGCAAGGGCAGGAGATAGGAAATGATTCCAAAAGATACTCAGGCAGATTGGCTACAACATATAAAATAAGTGAAAGAGCGAGATTGACTATTTCAATGACAGGTAGCTATGTGGAAAATACCGGGTTTGGAAACGGAGTCAGTCCTCTGAATTACGCTATAAACACAAGCAGGGCAATTCCTGCATATGATGAAAATGGAAGTCTTGCGTATTATCAGAAGGTAAGAACATATAAATATAATGTAATTCAGCCTTCCTTAGGATACAATATTATCAATGAGAGAAACAACTCATCGACTAATAGTATTAATATGAGGTATAATGCAAATGCAGACTTTACTTGGAATCTTTTACCATGGTTGACATATAATTTTACCGGGGGGTATAACTACTCAGCCACCAACTCTTCTACATATATGTCGGAGAAGACATATTATATTGCAAATAATTACAGGGGTTATGACTATGGTTCGGTACTGCCGGATTCTGATTATTTTAAGGCAGCCATTCTTCCTTTCGGCGGAGAGTACTTTACCAATGATGCAAGACAGAGTTCATACAACATCCAGAATAAGTTCTCTATGTTCTGGAACTTTAAAAATAACAGCAGACTTAATGTACTGTTAGGACACGAACTCAGGTCTGCAACAAATGTGGCAGTTGCAAATACCGTATGGGGGTATTCTAAAGAGAGAGGAGAGATAATTATAAAACCGACATTACCTACAGATCTGATTCCGACTGCAGGATCGATATATACCTATCCAGGTTATGGAATTTTAGAGAATTTATATTCAGGGAGATGGAAAAAGACGAATCAAATAAACAACTTTATGTCTCTCTTTTCGACATTGGCATATACATATAAAGACAAATATATTATAAATGCCAGTATAAGAAATGACTTTTCTAACCGTTTCGGACAAGATATAAATCGCCGGCTGGATCCTACATACTCACTTGGATTCTCATGGAGAGCAGCAGATGAAAAATTTGTAAAGGATAATATCCCGCAAATTACTCAATTGAACCTTCGCGCAACATATGGAATCCAGGGCAATGCCCTGACAAATGAAAGTCCTGAGCTATTACTTAACAAGCAGTCGAAAAAGAGTATTTTTAATCAATACTATTCTACAATCAGCAAGATTCCGAACCCTAATCTCTCTTGGGAGAGAACTACAAGCTGGAACTTTGGAGCAGACATTATGCTCTTTAATAAGATCAGCCTAGTAATGGATTACTATACAAGAAGATCTAATGCTGTCATCAGCCAGAACATACCATTTGAATATGGTATTCTATCTACAACTATGAATGGTGGCATTATTTACAACAAAGGTGTTGAGGCAACTATTTCATTCTCACCTATTAATACTAAAAATAAAGGATTTAGTATAAGTCTTAATTCATCCAAGAACTGGAACACAACCGGGCCAACTATCTCTACTACAACTCTTTCGCAATACCTTACAGGCAGGAACGGAGTAATTATTAAGGAAGGTTATCCATTAAATGCATTTTGGTCCTACTCATTTGCAGGACTTGACCCGAACGACGGAAATCCTAAATTCAATCTGTTTGACACAGATCCTGCGGTTGCAAAAGCTGATCTGACATCTTTTCTGGTTTATTCCGGAGAGACAACTCCATCTTTTACCGGTGGTTTAAATCTTAATTTCAGATATAAATCACTCTCTGTAGGAACAGGATTCTCAATGCTTCTTGGCGGAAAGACAAGACTTACAAATCCATATGCCGAATTCTCTTCCGGGCTGAAGTTACCATCCAGTGAAAGCAATGTAAGTCGCCAGCTGGTTAACAGATGGAAAAAATCCGGGGATGAGCTCCATACAAATATTCCTTCTATAAATCCGACAACTACTACACTGACAAGCCTTCCTAACGGTTCTTCAGGATATTTGGTGGATTTTTGGTCGCTTTCGAGTGCCCAGGTTGTAGACGCATCTTTTTTAAGATGCAGAAATATTGATATTAGTTGGAGATTAAACAAAAATACAGTGGATTATCTTGGACTAAAGAATTTGTCGGTAACCGCCACACTAAATAATATATTTGTGATTGCCTCAAAAAGATTTAACGGACTGGATCCGGAATTGAAAAACAGTGTTATGCCTAAATCATTATCACTGTCAATATCAATTGGTCTATAATATAAATAGCTTGAAAATGAAAAAAATACTATATATATCGATTATTTTGATTGTAACCTCTTGCTCGGAATTTTTGGAGCCAAAGTCACAGACAGAGTATGTGCCGAGGGATATAAATGCCCTGAGCGAACTTCTTATAGGGGATGCCTATCTGGACCCCAACAACCAGTCTACATCAGCTTTCGGGTACAACGAAATACTTACCGATGACTGGGCTTGTACAGTTGAGAATTGTGTAAATTCCAACAATGAATCCCGCTATACAAAATATAAGGCTATTTTTGCCTGGCATCCTGATATGTTTAAAATTTCCAACGAATTTGGAGTATACTACAATACATGGAAAACATTCTATAAATATATATTAGGATGCAATGCTGTATTGGATTATCTTGATGACGTAGAAGGCAGCGACGAAGAGAAAAGTTATGTAAAGGGACAGGCGCTGGCTCTTCGGGCATTCTACTATTTCAACCTCGTGAATCTGTACGGGGAGCCCTATTCGTACAATAAAAAGGCGTTAGGGGTTCCGCTGAAACTAAACAGTAATCTTGATATAAACTACCCTTCACGTGCAACAGTAGAAGAGGTCTATGTTCAGATTGTTAAGGACCTTAATGAAGCTGAGACGGCATTCGGCACTCTCCCTAAAAGTAAGCAGTTCATTAAAGACGGACGTATTACGATGCCGATGATTCAGTTAATGCAAGCAAGAGTTGCATTATTTGTAGAGGATTTTGACAGGGTTATTCTGTATGGAAATAAAGTTATCAATGATTGGGGTTTTAAGCTCCTGGACCTAAATTCATTTACCTCAACATCTGCACAGCCGTACTATACGTTTACCAGTTATAGCAATCCTGAGGCAATCTGGCTGTTCGGATGCAGCCAGGATATGTACAAATTTACAACGGAGTATCTGTATAAAATACCTACATCTACATCCCAAACAAGAAGGATGTTCAATGCATCCCAATCTCTATTGAGTTCATTCGAGGCCTCCGATCTAAGAAAAAACAACTACATTCTTAAGGAAAGTACCTCCGTTTCCAATTATGTCCCTGCCGGAAAACTCCCGGTTGGAACTACCTATTTGGCATTATCAACAGAGTTCGGAAGGGCTTTCAGACTTTCTGAGGCATATCTGATGCTTGCGGAGGCTTACTATATGAAAAACAGACCGGAGGATGCAGTTACACTTCTTGAAGAATTAAGAATTAACCGTTTTCTCAAGTCTTCAGGTACCAATTATAAAGTTCCGGCAGGCAGTGAATCAGGAATAGCTCTGTACAATTTTATAAAATCAGAGCGCCGTAGAGAGATGTGTTTCGAAGGACTCAGATGGTACGACCTGAGAAGATGGGGTATGGAGAGTTTTTCACGAGAGTGGAAAGAGGAGGGGGTTGTAGTTGCAACCTTTACCATGGAGAAGAACGACCCGGCTTATACGCTGCCAATACCGTTCGATGTTATTGATCTGAATCCGAATCTGGTTCAAAACAAATTATCAACTGCTAAATATTGATTATGAAAAATATAAAAACATATATAGTAATTGTTCTTGCTTCATTGTTGACACTCTCATGCTATAAAGAGGATCCAATTATACCGTCAACATCCGAAGGCTCTGAAAGATTTACTTTCCCTCAGGGAAACAGCGACTTCGATTTAGAAGCGGCCAGGATTAACGAACAATTTGGAGTAAAAATCATATATAAGGACTTCAAGGATGTTGATTTTAATCTTTCATGGACCTCTCCCGGTTTTGGGAAAGTTGGATACGCTATTCCTCAGGATCAGCAAAAAGAGGCTGTAATGTTTGCCGTTGACCAAATTTTCGGTAACCTGACACCTCAAATTACGAAAAAGGTACTCCCTCCATACTTCTATTTGGCAGATAGTATTTATAAAAAGACTGTTGTGGGCTACCTCGAATATATCACTGCAACAACATACAACTATGCGGGACTGGATTTCTGGTGTTTTACCTGGAATGGGGTGAGACCTTGGACCAAAAACAACAATGCTGGAACGATATCATATAGTTCTCAAGTATATAGACCAAGAAACTCCTTCGAATATTTCTATCGAAGAGGAGTAATGCTAAAGGAGATTTATAAGAAAGCGGTAACAATGGGTAATATCAAGGTTCCCGAGGGATTCAGCTCCGATTTAGATTTTGTTACTGCAGTAAAATCTGCAACAGGAACAGAGAATGATCCAAACTACTATTTGAAAAGAGGTTTTCCGGGTATTATGAATTCTGCTTTAAACTTTAATCTTAGTAAGCTATCTTCAATTTCCAGTACCGGACCGACACAAATCTTCATAGACTATATTCACCTATGTATGAGATATTCAGCAGACTCTATAGAAATTATTTGTCCGAAAGCAAAATACCCCATCATACATCAAAAGTATCCTATCGTTATAAATTATATGAAGGATAAATATGGAGTGGATCTTGAAAAAATATCCAAAAAACCGCAGATTCCTTAATAAATGAAAAAAATATTTACACTATTGGTGCTCACCGCTATTGCGGGGGGTAGTGCGACAGCTCAGTTCCGGCTGAATTGTAAGATAAGAGCGATAGGCTCCGTAAACGTCACACTTACAAACCTTAACAACGACACTCTAATTAATGGAGTTGTAAGAAGTGGTGAGGAGTTTTCCTCAGGAATCCTTGATGTCAAGGAGGATCTCTACAGGCTTAGTATTGGAATGATTAAAAGGGATGTGATTCTTGGTAATTCTCCGATTCAGATAAAGGGGTTCGTAGATGCAAAAAATGAGAATACATCAAATATTCAAATTATAGGATCCCCACAGTCTGATAGTTTGTATAATGCTTTAGGACTATTTAAGAACTGGGGAAAAGGTGCCTGGGATTGGACTAAGATAGAAAATGGCTTCTCTCCGATGGTTCTTACCTCTGTTGTTGTCCAGAACGAACAATTTTTCGCTCAGAAATATGAGATTCTTAAATTGCTGAATGAGAGCTATTCGTATGAGGTTAAAAAAAATCTGCTCAGCAGCAGAATAAGAGAGATATTTACGACTGCCGATAATTTTAAGGTCGGAGCAAAATTAACTGATTTTACACTTCCTGATAGAAATGGTGTAATGCACTCCACTTCCCAAATGAGGGATAAACTTATTCTCGTGGATTTCTGGGCCTCTTGGTGCGGGCCTTGCCGCAAGGAGATGAAAAGTCTGCAGAACATATATGAAGAGATTAAGGGAGATGACCTTGTATTTATTAGCGTCTCTTTGGATGATGACAGAGAGAAATGGATTAAAGCAATGGATACAGACAAGATTCCCTGGCTCGCTTTATGGGACGATAGGGGCTTCTATAACACTCCATTCCAGAAACAATACGGCTTTTCTCAGATTCCTTTCATAATTCTCATAGGTAAAGATGGTAAAATATTAGCCAGAGGGCTGAGAGGTGAAGATGTAAAAGCAGAAATTTTAAAACACAGAAATAAAAAATAGCAGATGAAAAAGATATTAACATTATTTATAGCGTCAATAGTAGTAATCAGCATGGCTGCACAGTCCGGTCCTGAGGATTATGCCAGGACAAGTGTTGCAAAGGGGAGCTGGTACAAAAGCGCTCCGGAATCAGGTATTTACGGGATTAATCTTGAAGGGGCGAAGAGATTGGTGAAAGATAGAAAGATAAAAAAGAGACCAATTGTTGCGTTGATTGGAAACGGAATAGATGCCGAGCATGAAGCACTTAAAGAATCATTGTGGTTCAACCCGAAGGAGAAACCGGACGGGATCGATAATGATAATAACGGTTATATTGATGATATCAACGGCTGGAATTTTATTGGATCGAAAGATGGAACGACAATGGATTATACGACAAAGGAGGGAATTCGTGAATGGCTGAGACTCAAGGATAAGTATGGCGATCTGATTTTTGACGGTGAGAAATTCTTTAAATATGTGGACGGCAAGAGACAATATTTAACCACCCCTGTGGATATGAAGGAGTATCAGTATTACTTCAACCTGATACTCAGTAATGAGGCTCACGTTGCAAAGACTTATGCAGGATATGTTACAGCATTCATGTTTAAGGAGTATGTAGAAAAGTGGGATAAGGAGATAACGGAACGTTTCAGTAATAAACAAAAGTGTGAAATATCACTTGATGATTTCAAGAAGTTTGTGACTGAGAAGAACATTGAAAATGACTCACTGCAAAATATTGCATACTCTTTCAGTTATTGGTACGGAAGTATGGTCAAGGGTTACATGAAAGATAAAACAGTTGACTCGACCTGGAATATGATTTACAGAAATTTTACTAATAAGCAGATACAGCTTTCTCTGAAAAATTTCCAAACGGAATTTAATACAACTGCGATAGATAACAGAGTCACTATTGTCGGAGATAATCCTAATGATATAAATGACTTTAAATATGGTAATAATTCGCTGTTGACATCAGCGTCTATGTCAGGTACAATGAACTCAGGAATAATAGCTGGTCGGGATGTCAACAACACCGGATTTTCCGGAATTTTCCCTGAAGCAAAGTTGATGACGCTGGTAACCAATGCCGTCAATGGAGAGCCTTATGTGAAGGATTTGGCTCTGGCAATAAAATATGCTGTTAGTAACGGTGCGGATATAATTCTGTTGCCATATCAGTTATCGTTCATTCCTGCCGACAAGATGGATTGGATCTATGAAGCAATTGGAGAAGCGGAGAAGAGGGGAATTCTGGTTATTGTCCCTGTGTGGGAGGCCGGAGAGGATCTTGCTGTTAAGAAATATTATCCCTCAAGAGATAGTTATAAGGGAAAATCATTTAAGAATATTATGACCGTTGCCAATTCTGACTCTTTGGGCTTGCCTTCACAGATTTCCAACTATGGAAAAGAGGGCCTTGACACATATGCCCCTGGAAATCTAATTTACTCTACGCTTCCCGGAGATATATATAAAATAGCTTCATCTTCAACTTTCGGGGCAATAGTGGCTGCCGGCTCGGCGGCATTCATCAAGGCATATTTCCCTGAGCTAAGCGGAGCCGATATACGAGAACTTCTGCTGAAAAACTGCACAGACAGAAGCGGTCTGGAGGTGGAAAAGAGCATTCGTCAAGGGGAAAAAATTGAGAAGGAGTTGTTTTTATTCGAGCAGTTATGTGAATCTGCGGGGATTCTTAATTTGAAAAAGAGTGTGGAGGCTGCATTAAAGTATAAAGTGAAAAAATAAAGTTATGGTTAATAATAATCTTTGGTCGAGGATAACAATTACACTTTGTGTTATCCTCTCCTCACTCTCCTATAATAATGCTTTCTCGCAGTCGACGACTGCGGTTATTCCTTATGAGATGTCATCCGGGAAGATGATTGTCAAGATGTATCTTAACGAAAAGGAGGAGCGTTTCATTTTTGATACCGGAGCAGGCAAGACATCTCTCTCAACCCGGTATTGCCACGAAAACAACTATATTGTCTTCGATTCCACACTTATCAGTGATGCCACGAGCAATACTTCATACTATAAAATGACAAGAATCGGATCATTGCTGACAACAGATCAAAAAATCAGATTTACATCAATTCCGACTTTGATTATGCCGGAGCCCTCGCCCCTAAGATGTTTGAATGTTATAGGAATAATAGGAAGCGACATCCTTCAGAATCTGATATGTACCATTGATCCTAATAGCAAGACAATAACCCTTGCAACTGCCGAAAAGCCGGTTGCCGAGTCATTCAGATATTCTCACAGGTTTGTGGAAAACAGCTTTATGCCTATATTCTCGCTTTATCTTAACGGAGTTGAGACAACAGTGCTTTTTGACACAGGTTGTTCATCATTTATGACCCTTAAAGACAAAGATTTTGAAAATATGAAAAAGTTAAATGCGGTAAAGGTTGTAAAAGAGGGGGAGGGAATAACCAACATCGGACTTTCCGGCAAACTCGAATCAATAAGCAATTACCTTGTATATATAAAAGATATGAGGGTCGGCCCCGTTAAATTTGCAAATGTAGTTACCGAAACATCAACCACTCCACACACATTGATGGGCACAAATTTTCTCAATTTTGCCAAAGTGATTATAGATTATCCTAGAAGATTGATTTACTACCTGCCATATACATCAGAACCAATTACCCCTGTATATAAAACTACAAATTTTGGAATTACAATCAAGGATAGAAAACTTGTAGTCACTCATATCTGGAAAAACCTTGAGGGAGTATTGTCAGAGGGGGATTCAATCACTCATATTAATGGAACCGAGACTGGTGAATACGATTTTTGTGATCTCTATTCGGGGATAAAAGAGTTGAAAGTTCCTGGTAAAAAAATGTTCACGATTAGAAAAAAAGATGGTAAGAGCATTGAATTGGAATATATAGTCGAAAATTTTGAATTTAAATAAGAGTACAATGAAAAAAAATATATTATTGCTATTAATTAGCTTTTTATCAATGGATCTGTTAGCACAAGTAGCAGAGACAAAGACAGAGACACTTCCATTTAGAGAGATAGACGGTCGTATTGTGCTGACAGTGACAATGAACGGAAAAGAGGGAGACTTTATTTTAGATATGGCAGGGAAATGTGCACTACTTCCGGAATTCGCTGAAAAGTCCGGGATTAAGGATATTCAACCAAAAGACGACCGTAATGACAATTTTCTTTATAAACATGTGCAAACCAGCGGTAAGTGTACAATAAATACAATCTCAATCGGCAATAACATTTTTGCCAATTCTCTTTCAGCCCTCATCATATCCGGAGAATCAGCAGAATACCTCAGAAAATTGGGAATCTCAGGCACAATTGGCGGTTCATTGCTTCAAAATGTTGTGATTACGATTGATAAAAAAAATAAAAAAATTTATGCTTCGACGCCATTCAAACCATCATTTATAAGCACTGCGGAGAGAACTTACTGTAAAATTCTGCCTGGAGTAACGCCTGAATTTCAGATATCAATAAACGGAAATCCTATACAGGTTATATTGGATACATGGGAGCACGGGCTTGTTTCATTAAATTCAGAATCGCTTCTACCGGTCAAAGGAATAAAGAAGGTTTCGGGAATGATTTCAGGGAAAGGTTATAGTGATGATGTTAATGCCGTTCAGGCCGCTCGTGTTGACAATGTCTCTTTTATAAATGTAACAATCAAAAATGGAATTGTAACTGTAAATCCCTTGTTTATAAAACCGGTTGTCGGTCTCTCTATGTTGGATTACGGGGTTATTTCTGTTGATTACCAAAGATCTAAAATATATTTTCAATCTTATGATAAAACAATAATAAAGGAGGAACAAAAGAGAGAATTGGCAAAAGTAGAGCCTGGTAAAGTCAATCCAATAACTAAGGATGAGTTTATTGAATATATTTTCAACTACAAGAGCGGAGATGAATTTTCTCTAAAGGGTGACAAACCTGTTATTATTGATTTTTGGGCGACATGGTGCGGACCCTGCAAAAAGCTACTGCCGGAGCTGGAAAAATTAGCATTAAAATATAAGGACAGGGTTATCTTCTATAAGATTAATGCCGATTTGGAGAAAGAGTTGTGTTCAAAATTCAATATAAATGCTTTGCCTACCCTAATTATGGCAGCTCCCGGCAAGGCACCGATTTTTGAAATCGGAGACAAGCCGGAAAAAATAATTGATATAATAGAAAATATACTATTGAAATAATATAGCAGCCTTATTTGTTATGCAATGGGATTGATCTTAGGTCAATCCCATTTATATGATACGAGGTGCCGGGTCAGAATACAACACGAACTAATGCTGTGGGCAAAAATCCCTGCTGATATGTATATGATGTTTTTCCTGTAGATGGATCGAACGATTCAGAATAGATGTTATCTCTGTCTGTGACGTTTATCAGGTCTATACCACATTCAAAGGTAGCTCCACGAAAATTATATTTATAGGTAACTTTAGCATCGGCCTTAAGGTAATCCTTATTTCTCTTCGAATAGGCTTTTAAATCGTCGTATACTACTTTTCCCGATGCCAATGATGCTTCGTAATCGACCTCCAGGGAACGTATTCCTCCACTCCAGACAACTCTGAAGTTAAAATCTACAGAACTGTTTTTGGTAAACGGGAATTCAAAACCAAGAAGACAGTTAGTTGCATAGTTTGATGCATACTTGGTACTTCTCCATATATTATCACTTGGTTTGTATTTTGAATCGAAAAGTGACGCTGTAATTAATAAATACCAGTTCTTACTCAGATATTTTTCAAGCGTTAATTCTATTCCATAGTTTTTCCCCAGGCCGTTATTTACCAGACTGTCTTTGTCTTCTGTGCCATTGTAATAAGTTGATCCTAAATTTAATACGGAAAAATTTGAAGCTCTTGGTTCAACTGGGATATCCCATAGATCTTGATAATATGCTTCCAGCTTAGGGAGGATAATAAGGGGAATGTTTATGCGAAAAGGGTCGGCGGGGTTAGGTGCTTTTTCGATGATTCCGGAAACAGATGGGTTAAAGATACTACAATTACGATTCTTTATGGTGATCTTTCTAAGGAGCCTTTTTACAATCCGTCTCTGATGGGCCTGATTCCTCAAATTAGTGAGCTATATGTTAAGAACAGCAGAAATAAGATGGTTCCGTTAACAGAGACAGGATGGGATAAAAATGGTGATAATCCTACCCATTTAGTTTTATACTTTACCTCGAGTTATGAAGGAATTAAATTTACCGGTTCTACAGGATCGGTTTTATGGGTAGATGATATCAGATTTGTCTATTGATTTGGCAGAATAGTCGCTCCTAGACAGCGTATTCATCGGGTACTATTCTTTTTCTTAATTTGTTCTCAATAGCCGCTTTTATACTGTGGAAAAATACCGGATAAGGCCTGTCCATCCTCAGTCACTCTGTTCCCTCCGGCTGAAATGCCCTTATCCGGTATTTTTCCACTAATTTGTCAGCGGCTTATGAGGCAAATCGCCGAATCTTAAATCTTCCCTCCGGTCGTTGAACTGTCCCCGCACTTTTTCCTGACCCCCCCCACACATTGACGCAGTTTGATGTATGTGTCTCAATTGCAACAATATGCAAATCGCTTTGTTTTTGGAAATCTTAAAAAGCACATTTTTATAGTGCCTTAAATTCAAGCATATACCTCAAACTGCGTCAATGTCACAAGGGAATTTCAACTGTTGGATAGGATTTAGGAGCAATTGAAGACATAAAGCCGTACAAGACCTTGGTTTTTTAGTGATTTTATACAAGTTTTTACAGAAAAATATGAATCAGCAATATATTCTCTGATGCCGCTTATAAGTTAATTGAGATATACCTAATCAGGGAAATTTTCAGCCGGAGCGAACTTCGTGAGTGAGGATGGACTTCCCTGATTAGGTATATCTCCAATATAAAAAGCGGCTTTGAGAACAAATTAAGAAAAACAAGGATCTTTATGACTTCAATGTGACAAGGGCTGAAATGACCCGAGAAAAATTTTCCACAATGACAAAGTTATTTATGAGGAAAATCTATGTATAACCTTGTAAGGCTATATTTTATAGTCTATTACAAGGTTTCAGTGGAGATGGGCGGACTCGAACCGCCGTCCAAACAAACCATCCAAAAGCTTTCTACACGCTTAGTCTATTCTTGTTTTTCGTCTTAGGGCTGCCTACAGACAGGCCATCCTGAGCTTATCCTCTAAATCTTTCGACACCATAGAGGAGTGAGTGTCGGCAGCCATACTTGTTTGATACCCCATATACCTGATATAGTCGGCTTAAAATCAGGCGGGATACTCGTCACGGCCGGACCTAGCCGGCGGCGATAAAGCGTAAAAGCTTAGCTTAATTACGCAGCGAGTGCATAGTTGTTTTCGCCAGTTAATGGCTTGTGACCCGGGATTATCGAGCCGGCCTCACAACGCTCGACGTGCTTACTTTCCGATACAATCTGCTGTCAAAACCAAAACATCCCCGAAAGTGAGGCAAAGGTATGAAAAAATTAACCAAGAGAGAAATATAGAGATACAAGTCTCCAAACTCCTTCAAAAAAGGAGATAAGACCCAGGACAAGAATCAGTATTCCGGAGATCCTGTTGATCATCATGAGCTGTCTCAGCCTGAATTTTTTTCTGAATGCACTGATACCGGCGCTGAGAATAAACCACCAGGCGGAAGCTCCAAGGAATACACCCCATAATGTGGCTGAGACTATATGATCCTTTGCAATTCCCTCTGTGTCAAGGCCGACATATGCAAACATGCCCAATATGAGAAATACAGATCCCGGATTTGTGAGGGTCATAGCCATTGCAGAAAAGAAATCTGTAAGGTGTCTCTTCCCTGTCATTGGATATCGGATTTGCTTGATTGGGTTTGTGAGAAAGATCTTCATACCGATCAACCCGACTATAATTCCGCCGAAAAGCAACACATAATCTTCGTATCTGTCAATGAATGTCTTGATGTAGGCCAGTCCCATGATTGCTATTGCAGCAAAGAATGTATCAGTGACGGATGAGCCTAGACCTGCTATAAAACCTGCATGACGACCTTTACTGAGAGTTTTCTGGACACACATTATTCCCATTGGACCGAGTGGGATCGAGGCTCCCATACCTACAATAAAACCCTTTACAAAAGTCGTGAGCATGTTTGTTAAGTAATTCAAATAATTAAAGTCCAAAATTAATCAATTTATTCTTGCTTCCTTCTCCCAAATCGAGATTATTGTATCTTTGTCAATGCAAAATATGATAACATGAAGAACAAAAGAATTTTTTCACTTTGGTTTCTGGTGGTTTTATCCTCTTTGCTCCTGACCTTGCCATATGTGGTTCCACACGCAGGTCTTCTAATGTTGATAGCATTTTTACCCCTTTTCCAACTCGAGAAGATAATCACAGAATTTAATATCAGGAGAGGCTATATATATTACTATACGGTCTTTTTGCTATGGAATACTTTTTCCACTTACTGGATATACAATGCAACCATACCGGGTGTAATAGCAGCCTGTACTCTGAATGCTCTTCAGATGGCTCTCGTTTTCGGAGCCTTCAGGTGGTTCAAACGCAAGACAAAACATGCGCTTGCATATCTCTTCTTTGTGCTTGCCTGGCTTGCCTGGGAACATTTCTATTATGATGCAGAGATTTCATGGACATGGCTCGTTTTGGGCAACGGATTTGCCACTACTATAAAGAATATCCAGTGGTATGAGTATACTGGTGTTCTGGGTGGTTCTCTGTGGGTACTGATAGTTAATCTCATTATCTTTAATCTTGTAAATGACAAGAATAGAAAAAGCAGGCCATATTATATTAAATCAGCACTTGCTGTTATGGTAATAGCACTTCCTATAGCCGCTTCACGTATAATATTTTCAACATACATAGAAAAACAGGATCCGAGAGAGTTTGTTGTACTTCAACCAAATATCGACCCTTACAATGACAAATTCGGTAATCTTTCACAGATACAGCAGGATGATATTCTTATGACTCTTGCTAATGAGGCAGTTACAGATAGTACAGATTTCGTAATTGCACCTGAAACATTTACATCCGGGGTTCTTGAAAATGATTTGGGAGATAACAGAACGTTCTCCAGGTTTTCCCAGATGCTAAAAGAAAAAATGTGTTCAAATGCGATTTTTGGTGCCACATCATTTTACATATACCCGGGCGGCCCAGAGATTAAAGAGCCGACCTATACGGCCAGAAGAACAGAGAGAGGCTGGTTTGATACATTCAACTCAGCTATCTATATGGATTCTGCCGGCAGGTCTATGATTTATCATAAGTCAAAGCTGGTTGTCCTCGTGGAATATTTTCCATATCCTCAATACCTGAAATTTCTCAGCAATCTTGCCATTGATCTTGGCGGGACTTCGGGCGGCTTCGGGACCCAAAAGGAGAGAGAGGTGTTTAATTCTGTCAATGACAGTATCCGGATAGGGACTGCAATTTGCTATGAGTCTGTTTACGGGGATTTTTACAGGGATTATGTCCTTCACGGAGCAAATGTGATGTCAATAATAACTAATGACGGATGGTGGGGAGATACACCGGGTTACAGCCAGCATCTACGCTACGCATCACTTAGGGCAATAGAGACAAGAAGATCCATAGCAAGATCCGCCAATACCGGGATTTCTGCCCTGATTGATCAGCGTGGAGTAATTAAAGAGTCGCTTGGATGGTGGCAAAGAGGCTATGTTAAGGGAGAACTAAACCTTAACAGCAAAATCACGACATTTGTCAAATATGGCGACTACATAGGCAGGGTTGCCTATGCGTCGATGCTACTCTTTGTGGGCCTCTTCCTGCTTATCGTTTTAAAAATCTACGGGAAGGAGAGGGGATAAGCTCTCCGATACCTAAAGCCTGCCATTTATCATCAACAGCCTTTATTGTCTCTTCTGAAGAAGCAGCAATTTCAGGCCATTCACGTACACCCAGCCCAATACTCTTGCGTCTTGCATCCATCACAAGTCGGGTCTCTACAAACCTGCTGTCTCTAATTGGGTCGCAGTTTGCCCCCCATTGCCACAAGGCCGTATAATCATCGTTCTTGTCAATCTCTTTGTCAAGTATGACTGTTATCAACCCCTCCGATTTATCCGGATCGTGTGTGAATGAGATTGCTTTTGATCTGTTTAGATTCAAACTTACTGAATTGCCTCCCTCTTCTGCCAGCTTCTTAGTGGCATCTATCAGCATTTTACCGCCGAATCCGCATGAAGGGGCTGCATGATCCAATACATCGAGCGGGCCTCTGCTGAAATGGGTGTCTCTTTTTGGAGTGTAGTTCTCACTGATAGCATCCATTACCTGTTCTCTATCCCTTACATCCACATCTTCATCCACCACAACCATAATCTTGTTGAACATCATCTGACCGGCACCCCAGAGTGCATGGGCTACCTTTATAGCCTCTCCCGGATAGCTCTTCTTAATGCTTATAAAAGCAAGATTATGTCCGCAACCCTCTTCCGGAAGGTGCATATCTTTCATCTCAGGAACCATGGCAAACTTGATAGGTGTGAGGAAGATTCTCTCAGTGGCGAGGGCCATGTATTTATCCTCCTGAGGTGGAACTCCTACAAGAGTAGCCGGGTATATAGCGTCTTTTTTGTGTGAGATACATGTTATATGCAGAAGCGGATAGAGATCCTTCAGAGAGTAATATCCTGTATGATCTCCGAAAGGTCCCTCTTCGACCAGATTCTCATTTCTTTCAATATAGCCCTCAATTACAAAATCGCAATCAGCAGGCACCTTCAGTGGCTGGGTAAGGCATTCGGTAAGTTCCACAGCCTTGTTCCTTAGAAAACCCGCAAGCAAGTATTCGTCTATTCCTTCCGGAAGTGGTGCTGTGGCTGCATAGGTGTAAACAGGATCACCTCCGAGAGTGATTGCCACGGGGAACTGATTTGTCTTACATGCGGCAAAATGGCGTGCTCCTGTTTTATGCCGGTGCCAGTGCATCCCGGTAGTCTCCTCCGAGAATACCTGCATCCTGTACATTCCGAGATTTCTTTTGCCTGTATCGGGATCCTCAGTATGTACCATCGGCAAAGTGATGAACCTTCCGCCATCGTCAGGCCAACACTGTAATATCGGTAATCTTCCCAGCTCGGGCTTGAATAAAATGACCTCCTGACATGGAGCATCTCCTTTGAACTTTGTCGGAAACCAATCCGATGCCTCTTTCAGTTGAGGCAGAATTTTCAGTTTTTCCATCAAAGAGTGCCTCTCAGTAGTGAATTCACCGATAATGTTGGTGAAGTAATGCTCAATATCCTCGTAGGATTCCACCCCAAGGGCATAAAGCATCCTTTTCTGTGATCCGAACATATTTGTAATGACAGGGAAAGCTGTTCCCGTATTCTCAAAAAGAATAGCTTTTCCGCCATCAGGCTGCTTTGATACTCTGTCGGTTATCTCTGCAATTTCAAGGACCGGGTCAACAAACTCCGTAATCCTTATTAGTTCCCCCTTTGATTCCAGGAACTCGGTAAAATCTTTCAGACTCTTGTACATAATGGTTCTATCTTGAGGCCTCCTCTACCAGATACATGATTGATGAATATGTAATGCCACTGTGGTATGAGAGTCCTATTTCACATGTTCTTGAGGTTGCATATCCTTCGGAACAATCTTTACTCTGCTCTTTTAAAAATCTCAGTCCGTGTTTGTTCAGCTCAGGAAGCAGAAATCCTCTGTCACCTGCGAACCCGCAACAGTTGCTCTCAATCCTGACTACCTCTTTTGCACATTTCGATGCAATATTGTATAATGTGTTGTCAACCTCCATCTTTTTTGCGCTGCACACGGCAAATACAGCAACCTTTCTCTCTACAGGGTGTATTTTCAACCTCTCAATCAAAAACTCATCTATAAACTGTGCCGGCTCATACAATTTCAACCGTTCACCCATGTTTGACCTCATTGTGTAGAGACAAGGGCTCATATCGCAAAGAACAGGAATTTTGCCTCCGTCAGAAGCCTTCATTAAAGCGGCTTCCAGTTTGTCAGAAGCACTCTTCCCCGCCTTTACGAATCCCTTGCTGGAAAATGCCATTCCACAACACAGAGTGTTCATCTTTTCCGGATAGATAATCTCATAACCGGCCCTCTGAAGCAATGTTTTTGTCACCTGAGTCATCTCCATAGAACTCTTATAATCTTTGGATATACCCATGCTTCTTGTGATGCATGAAGGGAAGTAAACCACCTTCAGAGCCGATCCGGAAGCACCCCTGTTCTGTTTTTCAATCTGCTTTTCAGATATTGCGGATGCTCCATTTGGAAAATGTTCGTTCCAGAGAGGGACAACTCCTCCGGAGATAAACCTTAAAGAACCTGCTACAGCTCCGAAGATTCTCTTTCCGGTCACCAGCCTCACATAGTAAAGTGCAGACAGGCCAACTCTCATTCCGGCTGTGACTTTTCCCATGTTCGCTGAGATTGAGGCAGCAATTTTCTCTCCCTTTTCCGAGAGGCTTTCATGTCTGAGCTCCTTGACCAATTTGCCTGTGTCAATCTTGACAGGACACTTCATTGCACACAGGCTGTCTGTGGCGCATGTTGCAAGTCCGGAGTACTTGTACAGAGATTTTATCTCAGCTGCACGATGAGGCTCTTCTCCTGTCTGATTAAGTCTTTCAATCTCTCTGTGTATGGTCACTCTCTGTCTCGGAGAGAGTGTAAATCCTTCTGCAACACAGACTCCTTCGCAGAAACCGCACTCCATGCACTTGTCAGCGCTCTCTCTGATAGTTGCCATTGGTTTGAGGTTTTTAAGGTGTATCTTATGATCTTCATTGAGAATCACACCGGGATTCAATATACCTTTCGGATCAAATAACCTCTTTACTTCACGCATTATTCTATATGCATTCTCACCCCACTCTTTCTCGACGTATGGTGCCATATTGCGGCCAGTTCCGTGTTCTGCCTTGAGAGATCCATTGTATTTATCAACAACCATGTCGGCCAGATCATCCATAAAACGGCTGTATCTTTCTGTTTCAGCCTCATTATTGAAGTTAGGGCTGAACATAAAGTGCATGTTGCCCTCCAGAGCATGGCCGAAAATAACAGCTTCGGTGTATCCGTGCTTGAGGAACAGAGCCTGAAGGTCAAGGACAGCCTTGGCAAGTGAGGGTATCGGGAAACATACATCCTCTATGATTGATGTTGTACCGCTTTTTCTCATACCTGCAACAGTCGGCAGGGATTCTTTACGGATTTTCCATAATGCTGCCTGTTCGGCCGGATTTTGTGTAAAATTGAGCGGAAGTAATGTCTCAATGCTTGAGATATTCTCTTTGATCCGGCTTATGTTTTCCTCAAGCTTACTTTGATTTTCCGCCTTAGTCTCAATAAGCAGGGCAGTGGCATTATCCGGGAGACTCTTCAGATATTCGGGTACCCCTTTAGCTGAATCTACAGACTTCAGTGCGGCTCTGTCCATAATCTCCACGGCTGTAACCGGCATAGTTTTGAGGACTGTGACAGCGATACATGCCTGTTCGATATCAGGATAAATAGCCAGTGCAAGTGATTTGTCCTTATGTTCGATAACAGTATTGTATGTAATGTCTGAAATGAATGCCAGTGTGCCTTCCGAACCAATTATGAGGTGCTTGAGAATTTCGAATCCGTCGCTGAAATCAGTAAATGCATTAAGGCTGTAACCTGTTGTATTCTTGATTTTAAACTTTTGCTTTATCTTCTCTCTCAATATTTCGTCTGAATTAATCTCCCCGGCCAGCTTTTCCAGACCTTTGATCAACTCTGAATGGCTTTTCAGGAAACTCTCCCTGCTGGAAGGATCTGCTGTGTCGAGAATTGTGCCGTCACTCATGACTACTCTTATGTCTGCCAGTGTCTTGTATGAGTTCTCCGAGGTGCCGCAACACATACCGCTGGCGTTATTGGCAGCGATACCACCTATCATGGCGCTGTCTATTGATGCCGGGTCCGGGCCGATCTTTCTGCCGAATCTTCCCAGATATCCGTTTGCCTGGTATCCTCTGAGACCTACTTGTAGTCTGATCTTCCTGCCTTCTTCCAGAATCTGGTGTTTTTGCCATCCGTGTGAAGCTATTACAAGAACGGAGTCGCTTATTGCCTGACCTGACAAAGAGGTCCCGGCTGCCCTGAAGGTTACAGGTATCGAGAGTTCCTCTGCCTTACGTACTACAAGTTGAAGCTCTTGCTCATCCTTTACTTTCACTACAAGTTTGGGAATGAGTCTGTAAAATGAGGCATCCGTGCCGAAGGCAAGAGTGCTCAGAGAGTCGTGATGCATTCTTTCAGCCGGGATTCCTTTTAGCAGTTCATTATAGAGCTCCTTGTATTTTCCTGATATCATTTTACCAATGTGTTTATTGTTTTTGTATTTATTTTCTTAGCTATTATTCTCTTCGCATTGTCCAGAAGGTATATCATCGGAACCTCCTCTTTCCTGAATTTGTAAAAAAGATCCAGACGATCTTCATCTTTTATATAATATCTCTGCCATGGGGCCTTAGTATTTTTTAGCTCTTTCTTAAATGTGTAAAGGTCACTTTCGACATCTACTGCTATTACCTCTGCACCTCTTTTTTTCAGCGATTTGTACATACTCTTCAGATCCATTCCGAAAGGCTTGCAGACGGCACATTTGGGGCTGTAAAAATAGAGAATTGTGTACTTTGAATCAATCTCGTGCAACCGTACAGGTTTCATCTTTTTTGTGTAAAATGTGAAGTCATTTACAATTGCTCCGGCCATGTTCCTTTTTATCCTCTCTGCCATTTTCGGGATATACTCTCCGGGAACTGAGTTGTCCCACCACAGGTCAGACCTGTTTGTTATATAGTTTTCTGCAACAAAGAGTGCACACTTCTGATAAGTGGTGTCATCTGAAAGCTGTAAAATGTCAAAAAGACGGAGGAACATCATTCTATAGAGATCAGGACCTCCCTCAGTACTTTTGCGGAAAAGAGGCTCAATTGCTGCTCTCATCGCCGATGTGTCGCTGATATCTACAACTTTGAGATAGTCATTGAGAAATGCATTTATATTTTGCGAGAGTTGCCTGTCGTTTTTAGTGGCAGACTCCAGTAGCTGACTTAGGGTATTGTGGTCAAGATTCCTCCCGATTATCTTTTTATTGTTGTCAAGCAGAAAAATCTGGGGAGTCTTCAGAACATTGTATAATTTGTGAAAGCCGCTTGAAAAATCGGGGTCTATTGTGAATGTCCAATTGTCGTTTTTACCCGGAAACTCCTGTTGTATGAATTGTTTTAGCCGGTTAACATCTGATTGTGTGTAGACAGCATATACTCCGACATCTTCTCCCTCATATTTTTTTATTGTCTCCTTCAGACCGGGAAGCTCTTTCTTGCATAGGCTGCAGTCTGTGTCAAAGAAATAGACAACAGTGTACTTAGAATTTTGACCCCTTAAAGAGTGTCTATTGCCGGAGGTGTCCTCCAGATTCAGCTCCGGAGCATCCATTCCGATTAGAGAGTGTTCGTTGAACTCTACAAAGAGTCTCAGGAGCAACATCCCGTCATCTCCCTTCCATTCTAACTTTTTGTTTATAAAATAGTTCTTGGCAATATGAATGGCAACACTTTTCATGCCCATAACCTTTGAAGAGTAAAATCTGTCAAAAAGATAACCGGCTATATGGGTTTTAATAAGTGTATCCTCACTGAAGCCAATCAGATAGTCACAAGCAGTGATAAGAGAGTCTGTCACCGGAGGAGTCATAGAGAGATACTCCTCGATATATTTCTCCAGTTTCTCTCTCTGCTGAGAGTATGCAGAGAGCGATACTCCTATGAAAAGGAACAGTATTAAGAGTTTTTTTCGGATCATTTACCTTTTATATATCTTGAGATATCCACCCCTTCCGGCAGAAGGAGTGAGGCATCTCCGCCATTTATCAAAACATCCCTCACGACTGTTGATGATATGAATGAGAATTCATGACCGGACGGAATGAATACTGTGAGGATCTCGGGGGCCATTCTCGAATTGGCCTGAGCGACGACTCTCTCCATTTCAAAGTCGGTTGTGGTTCTTAGGCCGCGAATGATGAACTTTATGCCGAGTTGGCGGCAGAATGTAACTGTAAGTCCGGTATAGGATACAACCTCGACATCATCCATCCCTTTGAGAGACTCCTTTATTATTGAGATTCTCTCATCAACTTCGAAAAGCCCCTTTTTCTGCATATTGTAACCGACGGCAATAACTACCTTGTCAAATAGCTTTAATGCTGATTTCAGTATGTCCATGTGCCCCAGTGTGAAGGGATCAAAAGAGCCGGGAAAAATCGCTGTATTCATATTCTATATCTCAACTTCGCAGGAAAAAACGTAAGTAGCGGGTCCTTTCAGCTTTATATTTGTGTAGCTGTCTGCCCCGTTGTAGTCAAATTTGACATCAAGAATATCACCTACAGTCTGTATTCTTGTTGATACAGTACCATACGGATAGAGGTTTCTCTGGAAAAGTTTATGGTATGCAATTGCAGAGGCTGTCACTCCGGTACCGCATGCATAGGTCTCATCCTCAACTCCACGCTCAAATGTCCTTACATACAGGTCCACGCCATCAGGTATGGCGCTCCGGCCCCAGTTCCCCTGAACGAAGTTCACATTTGTCCCTCCCGGAAAACCAGGATGATGCCTCCAGAACTTTCCTTGTTCCAAAACATCGTAATCCTTCAGTTTTTCCACAAAATTGACAAGATGAGGAGAGCCTGTATTGAGGAAAAATGATTTTGGAGAGTACTCCCTTACCTCATTCACATCTATCATCTCCAGTTCAACGATACATTTAACAGGAGTACCTACAAGCACTGTGGCATGATGTTCACCGTCAATGGCTTCGAAGTGATAACTCTTTATACCCCGGTGATATGCAAACGCTACAAGGCACCTTCCTCCGTTGCCGCACATAGAGCCCTCGCTTCCGTCTGCATTGAAAAACTTCATTGAGAAATCATATTTCTCACTCTTTGCAAGAAGCATGAGTCCGTCTGCACCTACGCCAAACCTGCGGTGGCACATCTGACGTATATTTTCCGGAGAGAGCGAAACCTCGTCTTCTCTGTTGTCAATAATGACAAAGTCATTCCCGGCACCCTGATACTTGTAAGCTTTTATCTTCATATCATATATCCTGATTAATGTTTGCGTTGAATAGATTGATGTCGGAATTGTCAAAAACCTTTTCCAGACCAAGCAGAAAACTTTTTTTGTCAACACCCATATTAAACCCTGTTAGTTTATTGTTTGCACCTATCACTCTGTGACAAGGAATTACTATCGGCAGCGGATTCATTCTACACGCATTTCCTACAGCTCTGCTGGCATCTTTTGTCTCAACAATAGTCGCGATTTCACCATATGTCTTCACCTTGCCATAAGGTATCATTGAGAGCTCGCTCCAGACTCTCTTCTGAAACGCTGTACCTGAAAGCTTGATTGGCAAGTCAAATTCTTTCCTTTTTTCTGAAAAGTACTCATCGAGCTGACGTGCGGTTTCATCCAAAATGGTGTTGCTTTTTACTGCCACTTTTGAGTTTAATGCCTGCTCATCCTCCTCTTTGAGATATCGAATTTCAACAAGAGCCTCCGAGTCGGCTATCAATTTAAATAACCCCATAGGAGAGGAGTAATATCTGAAAAAGCGGGTCTCATCCATTATTGTCTGCAGCTCTTCAACCATTGCTCTTGCGATATCCCTCGAGGCGTGTGCCTCCCCGAGCAATTTCCTGAGTTTGTCATACCTCTTTTTGATCCGTCCCTGTTCCTTGTCAGAGAGAATCCGTTCAAGCTCCCTTGAAATGTTCTCCACAGTGCAATCACTCTGCAGAAGCTCCTTGACAACCTCTTGGTTAAAAATCAGGTTTGTAAGACTTACAAATTTGACCTTTATAAGAATTCTGACAATAGCAGCCGTTAACGCATTTGCTTTATAACAGACAACCTGCGGTGTTCCGATTAAGGCAGCCTCAAGGCTTGCCGTCCCTGAACAAAGTGCCGTCGCTTTAGCATGTCGCAGCAGGGGATAGGTCTCTCCAAAGAGCAGCCTTAGGGTTGTTCCTGAGATATGTTTTTCGTATGCCTCTCGGTCAATCGAACTTACTCCTGCTATTACAAGCTGATATTCTGGAAATCGCTCCTGAAGCCGGACGAACAGGGGCAGGAGAACCTTTATCTCGTTATTCCTGCTTCCCGCAAGAAGTGCAATTATCTGCCTCTCATCAAGATTGCATCTTTTGCGGAATGACTCATCGCTCTCTTTCATGCATTCATGATTGGCTATGCTTTCTGAAAGAGGGTTGCCGAAATAGAAGGCTTTCATCCCTCTGTTTTTGTAGAAATCTACCTCGAACGGAAATATGATGAAGAGTCTGTCGACATATTTTCTGAGACTCTTGATACGCCACTCCTTCCAGGCCCAAACAGTCGGCGGAATGTAGTAGAAGACCTTTATTGAATATTTACGGGCAAATTTTGCAATTTTAAAATTGAAACCGGGGTAATCTATAAGAATTACCACATCAGGTTTGTAATCCAGAATATCTTTCTTGCAAAAATCGAGGTTTTTGGCAATTTGCCCCAGTTTTGAAATCACCTCAACTATACCCATCACTGCCGTGTCCTTATAGTGCTTCACCAGAGTCCCCCCTACGGAGGACATAAGATCGCCGCCCCAGAACCGGATATCTGCACCGGGATCCTCTTCCAGGAGAGCCTTCATCAGGTTTGAGCCGTGAAGATCTCCGGATGCTTCACCGGCAATGATGTAATATTTCATAATTTCCAGATTGATTCAAGCCTTCTGACCTCTTCGTAATCAGTATTGTCAATCTTATGTGCGACAATGCTCACGTAACCTTTGTCAATTATGTTGTTGTCAGATTTTTCGTTGTCTGGTTCAAGGTTGTAAAACTCACCTGTCATCCAGTAGTATTTGAATCCGTAAGGATCCTCCCTCTGTTCGAACTCTTTTATCCATTGTCCCTTTCCCTGTTGGGCGAATTTGATGCCCTTTATCTTATCCGGTTTTAGGTCCGGGAAGTTTATGTTTAAATAAACATTAGGACTTACCGGGTTTTGGAGAAAATTGTCTATTATGATTTTTCCATAATACAAAACTCCCGAGAAATCGGCATCTGGTTTATGAGAACAGAGTGAGAGACCGATTGATGGGATTCCGTATATGGTTCCCTCTATTGCTGCGCCCAAAGTGCCTGAGTATAAAGATGCCACAGAAGCATTTGATCCGTGGTTTATACCTGAAACAAGCATGTCCGGCGGGTCATTTTTAAATATCTGATTCATCGCCATCTTTATACAATCTGCAGGCGTACCGGAACATGCATAAACTTTCAATCCGTCATCACTTCTTAATTCGGTGAGCCTTAATGGCTTGCCTATTGTCAATGCAGCCGACATCCCCGATTGGGCCTCAAAAGGAGCTACAACTGTTATCTCTCCGAAAGGTCGCATCATCTCAATCAGTTGTGATATTCCTTTTGATTTTACTCCGTCGTCGTTAGTAATCAGAATCTTCCTCATATTGTGTGTTATTCAACAAATTAAAAATCAAGAATGCAAAAATAGTAATTTTGACTGGAGAATTGCTTAAAAGTGCTTATATTTGCAGCTGATTTAAGAGACGTTAATTTAATAAATATTTGTAAGATGAACAAAATTAAAGTAGGTATTAATGGTTTTGGCCGTATTGGCCGTTTGGTTTTCCGTGCTGCTCAGTCAAGGGATGATATCCAGGTTGTGGCTGTAAATGACCTGATCAGTGTAGATTATATGGCTTATATGTTGATGTATGATACAGTTCATGGAAGGTTCAACGGTACTGTTGAGGTGAAAGACGGAAAGCTTATCGTTAACGGAAATGCTATTAGAGTAACTGCTGAGAAGAATCCTGCTGACCTTAAATGGGGAGAGGTAGGCGCTGAGTATGTTGTTGAGTCTACAGGACTATTCCTTACAAAGGAGACAGCTCAGCTTCATATTGATGCAGGTGCAAAGAGAGTTATTATGTCTGCACCTTCGAAGGATGACACTCCTATGTTCGTATATGGTGTAAACCACAAGAAATATGTTGGCGAGTCAATCGTTTCAAACGCATCTTGTACTACAAACTGCCTTGCTCCGATTGTGAAAGTTCTTAACGAGAACTTTGGTATCGTTGAAGGTCTTATGACAACAGTGCATGCTACAACCAATACACAGAAGACTGTTGATGCACCTTCAGCTAAAGACTGGAGAGGCGGACGTGCCGCAGGCGCAAACATCATCCCGTCATCTACAGGTGCAGCAAAGGCTGTGGGCAAAGTTCTTCCTGAAATGAAGGGTAAACTCACCGGTATGTCATTCCGCGTTCCAACAGTTGACGTATCTGTAGTAGACCTTACTTGCCGTCTGGAGAAACCTGCAACTTACGATGAGATCAAAGCTGCTATGAAGAAGGCTTCTGAGACAGAGTTGAAGGGTGTTCTCGGATACACTGAGGATGCAGTTGTATCTTCAGATTTCCTTACTGACCCACGTACATCAATCTTTGATGCAGAGGCAGGTATCTCATTGAACCCTAACTTCGTCAAAGTCGTTTCATGGTACGATAACGAGTGGGGTTACTCAAACAAGGTTCTTGAGATGATTGCTCACATGGCTACCGTTAAATAGATTTATTAATTGGTAAAAAATATGTTAGCCTTCCGGATTATTTCCGGAAGGTTATCTTTTTTTAAACCTTTCTTTATATTTGCATATAAATCTTAAATTATGGGAATCCGCAGAAAAATCTCTCTCGGCTTTGTGATCATCGGAGTGATACTTTTTATCTCCAGCGTCATATCTGTCTTTGAGTTCAGCAGGATGAGGCACTCAGTCACAAGCCTCATGAAGGATAACATAAACAGTATTAACACATCAAGGCTGCTTCTGGAACTCACTGACGAGTATAATTTTGAATTGCTCAGCCGTGTGATTAAGGATTCCACTGCAAGCAGCGCAGATATAATCTTTGATGACAGGTTTGACAATTACATAGGAACTATCAAGAAGAGTTTCACATCAGAGGAGGAGGTTGCTGTTGCCGACTCACTCTCAAATGCATATTCAGATTATATAGCAGTCATAAATAAGACACCTGACATTATGGTGCAGGATGTGGCGGCAAGAATTGAGTGGTATCAGAAAGAGCTGAGACCTGTTTATTACAACCTTAAAAAGTATAAAAAACAGTTGGGATTACTTACGCAGGCTGCTCTTGCAAATAATACGAGAGAGTTGCAGGAGGGTTACTACCGGAGTATCATGCCCGGGATTATCGCAGTAGGAGCCGGTGTTTTACTTGTAATATTGTTCAACTATTTTCTGAACCTCTATTTCATCTCTCCGATAATCCTCATTTCGAGAGGCATTAAGAACTTCAGGGAGTACAGGAAGAGTTACAATGTGCAGTTTGACAATGATGATGAACTTCAGGACTTGAATACAGAGGTGAAAAGTATCATAGACGAAAACAAAAACCTTAAGAAGGCCAAACAACAACATGAATTATAGCATAGTAAGCAGGTATATCGGGATGGCTCTCTTTCTGAATGCCATCTTTATGTTAATATCAGCAATGGTTTCAGCAATGAATGGCTATGATGCCTCTTTCTCGCCATTGATGATGAGTGCTATAATTACCTTTGTGTGCGGTGCATTTCCGCTGATTTTTGTCAGCAGCAAGTATGAGATTAATATTAAAGAGGGATTTGTAATCGTTGTCTTTGCATGGATTTTCTCATGTATATTCGGCATGCTCCCGTATATACTTTACGGAGGAGAATTTTCGATTGCCAATGCATGGTATGAGAGTGTCTCCGGATATACAACCACGGGAGCAACAATATTACAAAATGTAGAAGGAATCCCAAAAGGGCTGCATTTCTGGAGAGCATCCACCCACTGGCTCGGAGGAGTTGGCGTGGTGTTGTTTATGTTGTTGATACTCCCGACTGTAGGATCTTTCAGAATGAAGATCAGCAAAATGGAGATTTCCGATCTTTCGAAGGAGAATTTCAGATACAAAGCTCGTCAGACAATTGCTATAATAACCACAGTTTATGTAGGATTGACGTTTCTGGAAACAATCTTACTCATGTTTGGAGGAATGTCACTTTTCGAAGCAATAATACACTCCTTCAGCACAATCGCAACAGGTGGTTTCAGTACAAGGAACTTGTCAGTCAAAGCATTTGATTCGTTTTATATTGAGCTGATAATAATGGTTTTCATGCTTCTCTCCGGACTTCATTTCGGATTACTTTTCAGTGCTGTGTCAGGTCGCTCAAAACAGTTGTTCAAATCACCGATTGTTCGGCTCTATCTTGGTTTGATATTATTAGGTGGATTCATGGTTAGCCTTAACCTTTATTTTTCAGGCGTGTATGAAGTTTTTTCAACATGTCTCAGACATGGTTATTTTCAAGTAATCTCTTGTGGTACAGCTACTGGATTTGCTTCTGAAGATTCTTCTGTGTGGCCGGGATTTTCTATATTGGTCATAACATATTTTACCCTTTCTTGTGCATGTTCAGGTTCAACTACCGGAGGTATTAAAATTGATAGAATATGGATTTTCTTTAGGTCTGTAAAGGCGCAGATTGTAAGGCAACTGCATCCGAATGCAATTGTTTCTATCAAAGTGGGGAACAATGCGCTTGAACCGGATATTGTTCATTCTGTAAATCTGTTTATTGCGCTCTATCTGTTTATAGTATTTGCTGTTGCAATGCTTTTATCTCTTATGGGTGTCGGACTTACTGAAGCAATTTCAGGGTCAATAGCAAATATGGCAAACTGTGGTCCGGGTTTCGGAGCCTTGGGCTCATTGGGCAATTACTCATCCATACCTGATATGGGTAAGTTCCTGCTTGGCGTGGAGATGTTACTAGGCCGTCTTGAGATATATCCTCTTATTCTTGTATTATCTGTAAATAGATGGAGGTAGGTTGAGATAATGGCAGTGGATGTTTTCTTGTACGAACGGATGGTTATACATCTGGGGTTTGAAGCAACTCCATGTCAGGATTCTCTGTTTCAGCTGTTGTCCAAATTTGTCAGTGGACTTGATGATAACAAGTTGATGATTATCAATGGATATGCCGGCACGGGTAAAACATCGGCAATCTCTGCACTTGTCTCTACACTGAATGATTTCAGCCAATCCTGCATATTGATGGCTCCCACAGGCCGGGCTGCCAAGGTGCTCTCCGGTTATACAAATGCCAAGGCGCTTACCATACACAAACAGATATACAGGCAAAAATCGTTGTCTGACGGTTTTGGTCAGTTTGTTATTAATGTAAATCAGTCGGAGAATACATTCTTCATAGTTGATGAGGCATCTTTAATCTCAACCGGAAGCAGTGACTTGTCTCTGTTCGGTTCTGGGAATCTTCTTGATGATTTGATAAAGTATGTCTTTTCCAAAAATGGAAACAAACTTATCCTTATAGGTGATTCGGCACAATTGCCTCCGGTTGGAATGGATATATCCAAAGCACTGGATCCCGATTATCTGAGTATTTGGGGTGGAGTCACATATGCGCGTCTGACGAATGTGGTAAGACAGGCCCAGTTGTCAGGAATACTCCATAATGCAACTATATTGAGGAAAATGATTGAGGAGGGGAAAGCTGATTTCCCAAAGATAGATCTTGAAGGATTTGAAGATATCGAGAGTATAACAGGGGGTGATCTTATTGAGAGGCTGGGAGAGTGTTATGATAAAGCAGGTATGGACGAGACTTTGGTCCTTTGCCGTTCAAACAAGAGGGCAAATATTTACAACAAAGGAATCCGGTCAACAGTTCTTTACAGAGAGGAGAGGCTCAACAAGGGAGATAAATTGATGGTAGTAAAGAATTGCTACCAGTTTCTGGAAAAGGTTGAGGAGCTGGATTTCATTGCAAACGGGGATGTGGCTGAGCTGATTAATATAAATCATTATGAGGAGCGGTATGGTCTTAACTTTGCCGATGCCACTCTTCGTTTTCCTGATTATCACGATGTAGAGATTAAGGCTAAGATAATCTTGGACACACTCGAGAGTGAGAGTGCCTCCCTTACTGCAGAGCAGCAGAAAAGACTCTTTGAGGAGGTTTATGCCGACTATTCAAATTACAGGACAAAGAGGAAAAGAATAGCTGCTGTCAGGGAAGACCGCTATTTCAATGCCCTGCAGATAAAATTTGCTGCAGCCGTGACTTGTCACAAGTCACAGGGAGGGCAGTGGAAGCGGGTTTTTGTTGATAACCCGTTCTGGAAAGATGAACTGACCATCGATGACCTGAAATGGCTCTACACTGCCTTCACAAGAGGTGTGGAGCATCTCTATCTCGTGAACTTTAACAAGAAATTTTTTAAACAATGAATATGCATACTTTGAATCAATTAAGGAAGACATTGCTTTGTGTCTCTGCCATGATTATTGTTTCGGCAGCTTCGGGTCAGGCTGTAAAGAACATCGCAAGACCTGTTCAATGGAAGGATAATAATACTCTTGAGCTCATCGGGATGAGTGATATGAAGCGGGTAACATATGAATATGACACAAAAACAGGATCTCTTCGTGAGACACAAAGTCCCGAGAGACCAACAATCGATGTGTCAGCTCTTATTTCAAAGGAGTGCAAGAATCCTACATTCTCTCCAGACAGTACAATGCTGGCATATACAAAGAGTAATGACCTCTATACAATGGTCATAAAAACCGGGATTGAAACCAGACATACATTTGACGGATCATCTGTAATCCTCAATGGTCGTGCATCATGGGTCTATTATGAGGAAATTTTCGGCCGTCCCAGCCAATACAAGGCTTTCTGGTGGTCGCCTGATAGTAAGAAGTTGGCATTCTTTAAGTTTGATGATTCCAAGGTGCCAATGTTCCCTATTTATGATGCTAAAGGCCAACATGGCTCTGTCATAGAGACCAGGTACCCAAAAGCCGGAGATCACAACCCGGATGTAAAAGTCGGTATTGCTGACATTGCTTCAGGTAATATTATATGGGCTGATTTTGATAAGGGCATCGACCAGTATTTTGGTCTTCCTGTCTGGACACCTAATTCGGATGCACTGCTTGTGCAGTGGATGAACCGCGACCAGAATGATTTCCGGCTATTTTCAGTATCATCCGATAAAGGAATAAAGAGTGAGATATATAAGGAGTCACAACCAACTTGGATCGATTGGATAGAGGAGTTTCGTACCGGAAAGGAGGGGCTCTATTTTGTCAGGGATTTTGATCTTTGGGAGCAAGTTTATTACCTTGATTACAAAGGTGGGAATGTTATAAAACTGACTGAAAGAAATTTCTGGGGGACAAAACTGGTTGAAGTGGATGAAGCTTCATCAGCATTGTATTTTACCTCAAGAGGAGAGACCTCTGTCAGAAATGATGTTTATGTTGTTAATTGGAAGAAAAACCACAGTAAGACAAAAGTTGAAAAAATCTCTTCTGGAAATTTCAATTACACATCAGTTGCCCTCTCTCCGGACAAGAGACAGTTCTCGGCAATTATCTCGAATTTAAAGACACCGCCTGCATCTGTTGTAGTATCCGGAGGAAATATTAAAGTTATAGAAAGCAGCAAGGGGGAAGACTCTCTTTTCAATGCTCTTCCGGAATTTGACATGACATATATCAGGACAGATGAAGGATTCAAACTGCCGGCATCTGTTATCTGGCCTGTAAATATGGACAGAAGCAAGAGATATCCGGTTCTTTTCTATGTTTATGGTGGCCCAAACTCAGGGAGTGTGATGGATACCTGGAGAACGCCTGCAGGTAATGTTCTGAAACTTGCACGGGAGGGTGTTATTCAGGTGACAATAGACCACAGGGCATCAGGACATTGTGGCAAGAAAGGTATCAATTATGTTTACAGGGATTTGGGGAACTATGAGATTCAGGATTATATCCAATGGGCAAAATTCTTCAGGGCGATGCCTTTTGTCTCCGGAGACAGATTTGGTATTACCGGATTCAGTTATGGGGGGACAATAACTCTTCTGGCTCTGACAGACGGAGCTGACTATTTTCAATATGGTTTTGCCGGTGGAGGAGTTTATGACTGGTTGCTATATGACTCACATTATACCGAAAGATTTATGGACACCCCGACGGATAATCCTGAAGGTTACAAACGTGCTTCTGTTTTAGGAAAGGTTTCAAAATACAGGGATAAAGATGGCTCTATGCTATACCTGTCACATGGCACAGGTGATGACAATGTTCACCTGCAGAACACAATACAGCTTATTGATGCATTACAGAAAGAGGGAAAGCATTTTGAACTGATGCTATATCCCGGAGGTATGCACGGATACAGAGGATACCAGAACGATCATTCAGATAACGAGGAGATGCGGTTTTGGAGGAAAACTCTTCTTAATTTATAGAATATTGAGAGTTTGTTCTTTTATCTTTTCCAGTTCATCCTTCATCATTACGACAATCTTCTGGATTTCTGCATGATTTGCCTTTGATCCCAGAGTGTTTATCTCACGTCCCATCTCCTGAGCAATGAAGCCCAGCTTCTTGCCCGGGAATGGTTCGTTTTCCATGCAATCCAGAAAATAGCTGCAGTGTTGTCTCAGACGAACCTTCTCTTCGGTAATATCCAATTTTTCCAGGTAAAAAATAATCTCCTGTTCAAGACGATTCTGGTCAGGAGAGCAGCTTAGCTCCTCCAGACGGGAGGCAAGTCTCTGTTTTACTGCCTCAACCCTTTGTGTCTCGTATTTCTCAACAGATGATACATATCCTGTTATCAAAGCGACACGGCTTTTTACATCCTCAGCAAGTCTTGCCCCCTCTGTTGCCCTGAAGCTGCAAAGCATTATCAGTGCATTTTCTATGCATTGTCTGAGTTCGTCCCAGGTCTCATCTTTCTCATCTTTTTTCTGATTCTCGATAACGTCCGGAAGTTTCAGAATAGTACACAAAAGCCCGGCCTCATCGAATTTTTCCCCAAGCATACTGTTAATCTCTTTGATTTGATTGTAGTATGCCATAAAGGCCTCTTTGTTTATATTCTTAGCGGTGCTCTCCTGCAGTGAATCTGAAGTTGTATAGAGGTCAATACTGCCTCGTTGCAGATATTTTGTCACCAGCTGTCTTGTCTCAGCCTCTTTCTCTCTTGGTATAAGAGAGGTTTTTAGGTTGATGTCTGAATTCTTACCATTGACAGAGCGGATCTCCACTATCACCCTGTTCTGGCCGAGTATGCACTCCGCCTTACCATAGCCGGTCATTGACTGTACCATAATTTGTATACTTTAAGCTGCAAAGTTATGTAAAGAAATCTTATATTTGCCCTGATTTAAGACAGATGTATGGAAGAAATATTGAAAGAACCTGAAAAAGAACGTTCGCTGAATTTTCTGGAAGAGATAATTGAAAATGACCTGGCCGCAGGTAAATACAAATCAATACTTACCCGTTTCCCGCCGGAACCAAACGGATATCTCCACATAGGCCATGCTAAGAGCATATGCCTCAATTTCGGACTTGCCCAACGCTACGGCGGTGCTACAAACCTCAGGTTCGACGATACAAATCCTGCAAAAGAGGATGTGGAGTATGTGGATTCCATCAAGGAGGACATTGCCTGGCTGGGATTTAAGTGGGCAAAGGAGCTATATGCTTCTGACTACTTCGAGCAACTTTATGAATGGGCGCAGAAACTCATTGAAAAAGGTCTTGCTTATGTTGATGACCAGACGCAGGAGCAGATAAGACAGACAAGGGGAACAGTGAGTCAGCCCGGTACTCCGAGCCCTTACAGAGACAGAGGAGTTGAGGAAAACCTGAAACTATTTGCCGAGATGAGAGAGGGGAAATATTCGGACGGGGAGAAAGTTCTAAGGGCAAAGATTGACATGGCTCATCCCAATATGTTATTTCGTGATCCTATATTGTACAGGATTATTCATACCAATCACCACAGAACAGGAGACAAATGGTGCATCTATCCTATGTATGACTATGCCCATGGTCAGAGCGACTCAATCGAGAATATCACTCACTCAATCTGTACTCTGGAATTTGATGTACACAGACCTCTCTATGACTGGTTTATTGAGAAGCTGGAGATTTTCCCGTCTCATCAATATGAATTTGCGCGTCTCAACCTGACATATACCGTGATGAGCAAGAGAAAGCTTCTTGAACTTGTGAGGACAAATGTTGTATCGGGTTGGGATGATCCTCGTATGCCGACTATCTGTGGTTTGAGAAGAAGGGGATATACTCCGGAGAGTATAAGAATGTTTGCTGATAAGGTAGGAGTTGCCAAGAGGGATAATATAATAGACCTTTCGCTCTTGGAGTGGTGTGTAAGAGAGGATCTTAACAAGAGGTCAAACCGCTATATGGCAGTCTTGAATCCTGTAAAGCTTGTCATTACAAACTACCCGGAAAGTCAGACTGAGAATATGACTGCCCTTATGAATCCTGCTGAAACTGAGGGGCCTTCCAGGACAATTCCGTTCTCGAAGGAGTTATATATCGAAAGAGATGATTTCATGGAGAATCCTCCTAAAAAATACTTCAGACTGCAACCAGGTGGTGAGGTTCGCTTAAAATATTCATATATAATTAATTGTGAGGAGGTTATAAAGGACAGTGATGGTAATATAACTGAAATCAGATGTACCTACGATCCGACAAGCCGTCCGGGGGGCGGAGAGTGGAGATCGGTAAAGGGTACTATTCACTGGGTATCGGTTGAACATGCAAAAACAGCACAGGTTCGCCTTTTTGACAGACTCTTCACTGAAGCAGAGATGGATTCTATTCCTGAGGACAAACAGTACACAGACTTTCTGAATCCTCATTCGCTTGATTATTCGACAGGATATTGTGAACCTGCACTATTTGAGGATAAATCAAATATTGCGGTCCAGTTTGAAAGAATAGGCTACTTTATTAAGGATTCTGAGTCTTCAGCAGAAAATCCCGTATTTAACAGGACTGTAGGGCTTAAATCAGCGTGGTAATACATAGCTTTTAAGAAGCTCGATCTCCTCTTCCCAGATCTCCTCGTTAGGGGTTTCCAGGATAAGTGGCATATCTTCAAAGCGAGGGTCTTTCATTATCAATTTGAACACTTCGGTACCAAGTGTACCTTGTTCTATTGAGTCATGCCTGTCAACTCTCGAGTTTAAATCCTTTTTGGCTCCGTTAAGGTGCATACCCTTGAGGTATTGTATGCCCACGGTCTTCTCGAAATGGCTGAAGGTCTCTGTGAATCCCTCGGTTGTAGAAAGGTTGTAACCTGCTGCGAATGAGTGGCAGGTATCAATGCATACACCGACCCTTTGCTTATCCTCGACATGATAAATAATTTGTGCAATCTGTTCGAAGGTATGGCCAAGATTGCTGCCCTGACCCGCAGTGTTCTCTATTACTGCAATAACACCTTTTGTCTTATCCAGTGCAAAATTGATGGATTCTGAAATTGTACGCAGGCATTCGTCAATGCTCACTTTTGTAAGATGACTTCCGGGATGGAAGTTCAGACGGTCGAGTCCTAACTGTTCACAGCGCTGCATCTCATCAAGGAATGCTGCCCTTGATTTATCCAGTCCCTCTTTCTCAGGGTGGCCGAGATTAATCAAATAGCTGTCGTGAGGGAGTATCTGGTTCGGTTTGTACCCTAACTCATTGCATCTCTCCTTGAAGAGCTCAATACTCTTCTTGCTCAGCGGGGCGGAAATCCACTGTCTCTGGTTCTTGGTGAAGAGTGCAAAAGCTGTAGCTCCGATCTCGTGTGCATTTACAGGTGCATTTTCAACACCGCCTGATGCACTTACATGTGCTCCAATATATTTCATAATTTTTTATTTTAACTAGCTTATCTTTGAATAGTCCCTCTCCTCTTTTTTTAGAGTTGAGAGTACCTCTTTTAAAATCCTGTTTTTCTCATTTTCAAGGTATGGATCCTCTGTAAGTATCGAAGTTGCAATTTTCCTTGCCTCCTCCAAAATCTGAGAATCTTTTGCCAGGTCTGAAATATGTAATTCCATTGCCAGCCCGCTTTGCTGCGTCCCCTCAAGATCTCCCGGGCCTCTCATTCTAAGGTCTGCCTCTGCCAGTTCAAAACCATCTTGAGTCGAACATAGCAAGTCAATTCTTTGTCGTGATTCCTTGCTCATCTTATATCCGGTCATTAGTATGCAATATGAGTTCTCTGTTCCTCTGCCGACACGACCTCTCAACTGGTGTAACTGGGAGAGTCCGAATCTTTCAGCACTCTCGATTACCATAACGGAGGCGTTTGGTACATCCACACCGACTTCAATAACAGATGTCGAGACTAAAATGTTTGCCTTACCCTCTGAAAAAAGTGACATGTCGTATGCCTTGTCTTCATTTCTCTGTTGTCCGTGAACAACTGCAGTTATATACTCAGGTGCGGGGAAGTATTTGACAATCTGTTCATATCCATCCTGGAGATTCTTGTAGTCCATCTTTTCACTCTCCTTTATGAGGGGATATACTACAAAAACTTGTCTCCCGGATTTAATCTGTTCTTTCATGAACTCAAAAATCCTCATTCTTTGATTCTCGGAAGCATGTATGGTCTTAACAGGTTTCCTGCCCGGTGGCAACTCATCGATTACCGAGATATCCAGATCTCCGTACAGTGTCATTGCAAGAGTCCTCGGAATAGGTGTGGCTGTCATGACAAGTATGTGAGGAAACTCTTCTGATTTAGTCCACAGTCTTGCTCTCTGATCGACACCGAACCGGTGTTGTTCGTCTATAACTGCCAAGCCGAGGTTTTTAAATACTACCCGATCCTCAAGGAGTGCATGAGTCCCGAATAGAATATGGATTTTACCCTGAGAGAGCTCATCCAATATTTTATCTCTTTCAGATGCCTTTGTATTACCTGTAAGAATGGCAATCTTAATCCCGGAGCCTTCTATTGTCTTTGTAGCGCCTTTGTAGTGCTGGTTGGCAAGCACCTCTGTAGGAGCCATTATACAGGACTGAAAGCCATTGTCTGCAGCCAGCAGTGCACACAATACCGCCACCATTGTCTTTCCGCTGCCGACATCTCCCTGAAGAAGTCTGTTCATCTGTTTGCCGCTTATCATGTCAGCGCGTATCTCTTTTATTACCCTTTTTTGTGCATTGGTCAGTTCGAAAGGGATATTCTTAAAGCAGGCGTTGAAGTAATCACCGACCCGCGGCATTATGAATCCCCGTGTGTAACCCTCCCTTAAATTTTTCTGGCGCAGCAGCGAGAGCTGAAGGTAGAGCAGCTCCTCCATCTTGAGCCTGTATCGTGCCTGATTTAACAGAGTCTGGTTTGTCGGAAAGTGTATCAGTTTCAAAGAGGATCTTAATGGAAGAAGTTTTTTTGCCTGAGTAATGTATGATGGCAGTGTCTCATAGACATACTCTCCGGCCATTTTCATAAGAAGTGCCTGCAGCTTTGCAACCTGTTTATTGGTGAAACCGGCCTCCTTGAGTCTCTCGGTGGATGAATAGATTCCTATCATATTCCCGCTGTATAGCGAGTTATCATCATTAGCCGGGTCTATCTCCGGATGTACGAGATTGATTGTCTGGTTAAATACTGTTGGTTTACCAAAAACAATATACTCATTGTTGATTTTAATCTTATCCTTAATCCATTTGATTCCCTGAAAGAAAACCAGATCAATTACACCTGTCGCATCTGCAAGAGTTGCTATCAGCCTCTTTTTACGACCCTTATCCCCGCTTAGATTAATCCTGACAATCTTTCCTCTAAGCTGAATGTGACTCATCTCCGGATCAATCTCAGAAATCGAGTAAATCCTGGTTCTGTCCAGGTATCGGAAAGGAAAGAAATAGAGCATCTCCCTGAAGGTTCTGATGTTCAGCTCAGAGGCAAGCAGTTCAGCTCTTTTGGGGCCGATACCGGGGAGAAACTTAATATCGCTGTCCAGAATAGATGACATATGCGCAAATATAAGAATCTTATTGTTTTTTTGTATCTTGCATCAAATTTAGATATAAAGCTGATGAATAATAAAATAGTTGTAGGGATCTCACAAGGAGATATAAACAGCATATCCTCAGAAGTTATAATCAAGGCACTTTCAGACTCAAGACTACTCGACTCATGCATTCCTGTAATTTACGGTTCATCAAAAGTTATTGGAATTTATAAGAAACATAGTCCTGACACAGAAAATTTCTCGGCCAATGTGATCAACTCGCCAAGAGAGGCTCACAGCAAAAGAGTGAACATAATCAACTGTATCCCGGATACAATTCAGTCAGATCCGGGAAAACAGAGTGAGGATGGGGCTAGGGCGGCCATGATGGCACTTGAGGAGGCTGTCAAGGATTTGAAAATGAAAAATATCGATGTTCTTGTAACCGGCCCGTTCAATAAGTTCGAAGTCAGTAAGGGAGGATTCAACTTTACAGGTCATACGGAATATCTTGGCAATGTTTTTGGCATCAAGGAGACTCTTATGTTTATGGTTTCAGACAGAATCAAAGTAGGGCTTGTTACCAATCATATGCCTTTATCAGAGGTTTCATCCCATATTACAACAAAACTGATAGTTGAAAAGCTCCGTATAATGTCTAACTCTCTGAAAAGGGATTTTGCTGTCCGCTCACCTAAAATCGCTGTGATGGGACTAAATCCTCATTGCGGTGATCAGGGCCTTATCGGGAATGAGGAGACCGAGATTATTAAACCGGCTGTCAAACAGGCATCTGATAAAGGGATTCTGGCTTTCGGACCATATTCGCCTGACGGATTCTTCGGAAGTGAGATGATGGGTAAGTTCGATGCTGTTCTTGCAATGTATCATGATCAGGGATTGATACCATTTAAGACTCTTGCATTTGAAAACGGGGTTAATTTTACGGCGGGACTGCCTGTTGTCAGAACATCTCCGGACCACGGTACTGCGTTTGAAATTGCAGGTAAAAACAGGGCTAATGCATCGTCAATGTTGTCTGCCATCTATTCTGCATGTGATATTTACAGGAACAGGCAGGATTATGACGAATTGAGGTCAAATATTCTGGTTTCTGAACAAACTACTTCGGAGAGACAACAATGATCCAGATATTTACCGACGGAGCATCAAGGGGAAACCCGGGGCCCGGAGGATATGGGGTTGTGCTCAAATCAGGTCCCCACTATAAAGAGTTGTCTGAGGGCTTCTCCTTAACTACTAATAACAGAATGGAGCTTTTGGCGGTCATCAGGGGGATTGAGGCTGTCAAGCGGAAAAATGCCGAGATCTGTGTATACAGTGACTCCTCCTATGTCTGTGATGCTGTTAACAAAGGATGGCTTTTCGGATGGGAGAAAAAGAATTTTGCAAAAAAAATGAATCCTGATCTCTGGAGAGAGTTTCTGGTGCTTTACAGAAAGCACAAGGTGAAATTTGTCTGGATTAAAGGCCACGCCGGACATCCTGAAAATGAAAGATGTGACAAGTTGGCCGTCGAGGCAGCCCTGCGTCCGGATCTGCCTCCTGATATCGGCTACCAGTCTATCTTGGAGAGTAATCCTGATTCCTCAGCCACGGTTCAAACCCTGCTTCCCTGATTGATTCCTGCATCATTGCTGCATCCATGTAGTTGCTAGCACCGGCTGATGATACTACATTCTCTTCAATCATTATGGACCCCATATCATCTGCACCGCAATGAAGGGCCATTATTCCCGCAGATTTGCCTATTGTGAGCCACGAGGCCTGTATATGGTCTATATTGCAAAGCATTATTCTCGATATTGCCACCATCTTCAAATGCTCCAATAACGATAACGGAGTTATATCATACAACTGTGAAAGCTTGGTGCCCTCGACTTGCATCGGCCATCCGATAAATGCCCTGAAACCCGGGCAGTTCTCAGGTTTCTGAGCCTGTAAATCTCTTATGGTGATCAGATGTTCAATTCTCTCCTCCAGAGTCTCAATATGGCCGTAAACCATTGTTGCAGTTGTGCCCAAACCTAATCTGTGAGCCTCTTTCATAACCACAATCCATTTTGCGGCAGAAGGCTTTCCCGGTGAGATTATTTTTCTGACTCTGTCTGAAAGTATCTCGGCACCGGCCCCCGGAAGAGAGCTCAATCCTGCTTTTATCAACCGTTCCAGAGTCTCTTTTATTGAGATATTGCTGACTCTTGCTATATGAGCAACCTCAGGTGGTCCAAGAGCGTTCAGCTTTATCAGGGGGTCAATGGATTTAATCTCTCTGAAGAGCTCTTCATAAAACTCTATCCCGTAGTGCGGATGCAGGCCTCCCTGTAGCAGTAACTGGTCTCCTCCGAGATTATGCAGCTCCTCTATTTTTTTCAGGTATTCATCTTTGGATATAGTAAAGCTTTTCTCTTTCTGAGAGAGTGTGCAGTGGAAATTGCAGAATAGACAGCCGGATATACATACGTTTGTATAGTTCACATTGCGGTCAATCTGCCAGCTGACTCTTGACTCAGGATTATGGATGAACCGAACCTTGTCGGCAAGTGAAAAAAGCTCATTGACAGGTATTTTGCTGAACAGATCCATACCCTCCCCACAACTCAGAAATTCCCTGTTCAAAACCTTGTCGTACAATCTTTTATATTTCATATTTAAGCTCTTAGACCATCACAAAAGTATGTAATTATTTCGAGAATGTCCTTTTTTCGGTATATTTGTCATATTATGGAAAATTATCTTGAAAGGAGTAATCTCCGCTACGCTGTCATAGGAGGAGGAAGTTGGGCGACGGCATTGGTAAAGCTTATGCTGAACAACTGCAGTAAGATTGTTTGGTACATCAGAAGTCAGGAAGTTATTGATTCGATTCTTTCTACCGGACACAACCCGTCATATCTACAGGGGGTAAAATTCGACACATCCAGAATAGCTTTTACTAACGACATAAACAACGCTGTTGAGAGTGCTGATGTACTTCTCTTCTGTATTCCTTCAGCATATTTTCCGGCTGAAGTGTCCAAAATCAGGAGCCTGAAGGATAGATTTGTCATATCTGCGATAAAAGGTATCATTCCCGGAGACAATATAACTATTGCCGAGTATTTCCATCGTGTCCACAAGATACCATTCAGCAGAATAGGTGTTGTCAGCGGACCATGTCATGCCGAGGAGGTTGCTTTGGAGAGACTTTCATACCTGACTTTATCGAGCAAGAACAAGGATACCGCGAAAAGTCTATGTAACCTGCTTTCTTGCAATTATATAAGAACTATCCCGGGAACTGATATTTTTGGAGTCGAATATGCGGCAGTTTTAAAAAATATATATGCCATTGCTGCAGGCGTTGCCATATCTCTGGGATATGGAGACAATTTCATGGCGGTGCTTGTTACAAATGCATTTCACGAGATGAGGCGTTTTCTGCATGTCGCTCATCCGGATTCAGAAAGGGCTACAACCAAGAGCGCATATCTGGGCGACCTGTTAGTGACATGTTATTCACAGTTCAGCAGGAACAGGACTTTTGGTACAATGATCGGTAAGGGTTATCCGGTCAGAAGCGCTCTGCTGGAGACTAAAATGGTAGCAGAGGGCTTTTATGGCACAAAATGTATAAATGAACTCAATCAGCATTTTAATGCAGATATGCCTGTGGCAGATGCAATGTACAGAATACTTTACGGTAATGAGAATGCCTCTCGGGTCATGAGGGAACTCTCTGCCAGGTTAGAATAAAAATATAAAATTGAGATATGAAAAATATAATCAAGGTTGACTATAAATCAGTCAAAGGTTTTTTGACAGAGGACGAGATCTCTTTTTCAAAAGAGAGGGCATTAGGAACATATGAAACACTTATAAACGGCACAGGAAGAGGCAACGACTTTTTGGGCTGGCTTGAACTTCCAACACAGATAAGTGATGAGCTTGTTGATAAGATTGAAAGCGTTGCCACCAGATGGAGAAATAGTGTTGAGGTAATTGTTGTCGTAGGTATCGGAGGCTCCTATCTTGGTGCAAAGGCTGCAATTGACGCACTATCACATTCATTCTCGCTTCTTTTAGGCAAAAACAGCACTCCGTCTATAGTATTTGCGGGTCAGAACCTATCAGAGGATTATATGTCAGAACTTATGGAGCTTCTGAAGGAGAGGTCTTCAGCCTGTGTCGTGGTCTCTAAATCCGGGACAACAACTGAGCCGGCTGTCGCTTTCAGGATAATAAAGCAGCACTTTGAAGAAAAATACGGCAAACATGATTCATCAGAAAGAATTGTTGCCGTAACCGATCAGGCCCGTGGTGCCTTGAAGGGACTAGCCACACAGGAGGGTTATACAACATTTGTCATACCTGATGACGTTGGGGGGCGCTACTCTGTTTTGACGCCTGTGGGCCTCCTCCCGATCGCACTTGCAGGATTTGACATAAAGTCCATGTTAAAGGGGGCTTCAGATATGAAAAAAATCTGTTACCAAAAAAGTGATGATAATCCGGCCGTTGAGTATGCCTCTGTCAGGAACGCCCTCTATTCAAAAGGGTGGAAAATAGAGATTCTGGTAAACTACAATCCTAAACTTCAGTATTTTGCAGAGTGGTGGAAACAGCTCTTTGGAGAGAGTGAGGGCAAGGAGGGCAAGGGTATCTATCCGTCATCCGTGAATTTCACAACAGATCTTCACTCAATGGGCCAATACATACAGAACGGAGAGAGGACTCTGTTTGAAACAGTATTAAGTGTCAGACAACCTGCCAGGAAGATGATAATATCTGATGACCCGCAAAACCTTGACGGACTGAATTTCCTCTCCGGAAAAAGGCTTGATGAGTGCAACAAAATGGCAGAGCTTGGCACGCGCATCGCTCATGTGGATGGCGGTGTTCCTAACATTCTAGTTGAGATAGGGGAGATATCTGAATATTCACTTGGGGCACTCTTCTATTTCTTTGAATTTGCATGTGGCGTAAGTGCATATATGATTGACATCAACCCTTTTGACCAACCGGGAGTGGAGGATTACAAAAAGAATATGTTTGCACTATTGGGTAAACCCGGATATGAAGAACTGGCTGAAGAGCTGAGAAAAAGAGTCTGATGAATTTTCTCACCTCCATAGCATCACTGTTTTATGAGAAAGAGGGCAGGGCGATTTCAGATTACTGCTTCGTTTTTCCAAATCGCAGGGCTGGCCTTTTTTTCCAGAGGGCAATAGCTTCTATTGCCCGGGAACCTCTCTTTTCGCCCAAAATAACCACAATTAACGACTTGTTTATAAAACTTTCCGGTTATGAACAGGTAGAGAGGATCGAGGCACTGACAATCCTTTGGAATAATTACAACAATATCTCATCTAAAAAAGAGAGCTTTGACGAGTTTATCTTTTGGGGAGATATTATATTATCTGATTTTGATGATGTGGACAAATACATGGCAGATGCTGCCATGCTTTTTGCAAATATAAAAGATCTCAAGGAGATTGAGAGTGATTACTCTTTTTTGACTCAGAGACAAATGGATGCAATCCGTCAATTCTGGAATAACTTCCTTCCTGTGGGTAACAGCGATGAAAAGCAAAAATTCAGGGCAGTGTGGGAGGTGCTTGCTCCTCTTTATGAGAGTTATACAAAAGAGCTTTCCGAACACTCTGTCGGATACGAGGGGATGATATATAGAAAAGTCGCCTCATCTATCAAGGACGGAACATATCTGGAAAAGTCTGGCTTTAAGTCACTTTTAGCATATCGGAAAGTGGTATTTATCGGATTTAATGCATTGAATCCTTGCGAGAAAATCCTGATGAACATGCTTAAAAAGAGAGGTATTGCCGATTTTTACTGGGATTATGCGGGGGAGATGATAAAGAACAGGGACAACCGTTCCTCATTTTTCATGGATGAAAATCTGAGCAACTTCCCCCCTTCAATGCAACTGAATATAGAGAGCCCTCCGGCATGTGCCATTGAGGTGACAGGTGTACCTTCATCAACCGGACAGGCAAAGAGGGTGATGAGTATAATAAAGGAGGTAGGAGGTGGCATCGATACAGCTGTCGTGCTTCCTGATGAGTCTCTGCTCATGCCTGTAATATATTCAATACCGGAGGAGGTTGAGGGGGTAAATGTCACTATGGGATATCCTCTCAAGCAGGGTTCGATAGTATCTCTTATAGAGAGCGTTTTGGAACTTCAGAGAGGTGTTTCATACTACAGGAGAGTATTGCCGGTGCTGAGACACAACTACATCAGGACGATTGCGGGTGATGAAGCGAATGCCCTTATAGGGAGGATTGTCAAGTTCAATATGGTCTATATAAATAGTTCAGAATTTGATAGCCATCCTCTGTTTAAGCTAATTTTCAGAGAGGTAAAGGATGTTTCGTCATATCTTCTCGATATTCTGGGTTATATGAACAACTCTGTTGAGCTTGGAGCTATAGAGAAGGAGTTTATCTATACTCTCTATACATCTGTAACAAGGCTAAGAGATCTTCTGCCTCAGGTCAACACAGATACCTATATCAGAATATTGGAGCAGATTATAAACAGCACGACTATTCCGTTCAGAGGTGAGCCGCTTAGCGGACTTCAGGTTATGGGTGTGCTGGAGACAAGAGTGCTTGATTTTGAGAATGTTATAATATGCTCGATGAATGAAGGGGTATTTCCGGGCAAATCTTTCTCCAACTCCTTTATCCCGGCCACATTAAGACGAGGTTTCTCGCTCCCGGACATGGAGTACAATGACACTGTATCAGCGTATCTTTTTTACCGGCTGATTTCAAGGGCCAGAAGGGTCTTTTTATTGTATGATACAAGAAGTGAGGGTTTGAAGAGTGGAGAGGTGAGCAGGTACATCTATCAGTTGAAATACCATTTCGGTATGGAGATCAAGGAGAGTATATCTGCACAAAAGAGTGAGATACCGCCAGTAAGAGAGATATCAATCTCGAAGAGTGATGAGATAATCACAAAGTTGACCGATATGTATATGCCGGGAGGGAGCAGTGCACTCTCTGCCAGTGCTATTAACACTTATATAGCTTGTCCGTTGAGGTTTTATTTTCAGTACATTAAAGGGCTGAAGGAGGAAGAGACCGTTGAAGAGGGTGTTGAAGCAAAAACATTCGGTACGATATTCCATGATGTTATGAACAACCTCTATTACGGATTCAAAGGTAATGTTGTGACACCGGAGATGTTAAAGATGTTGCTGAAGAGAGATGAAAGTATAGAAGCAGCTATCCGGGACTCATTCCTGAAAGTTATGAATATGCACGAGATTACCGGTCGTAATCTATTGATAAAGACTCTGATTAAAAAATATATCAGGCAGACCATTTCTTTCGATTCAAAAATTGCACCTTTTGATTATTTGGATTCTGAAAAGATTGTTGAAAGGACAGTTGAGTTGAAAGAGGGTTTTTCTTTGAGATTTAAGGGTATCATTGACAGATTGGATAGAACTGCAGATGGGAGGAGAATAGTTGATTATAAGACAGGTAAAGGGGATTTCACGGTCGGATTCAATTATGAGAGAATGTTTTCCGATAAACAGGATAAGGGAGATGCGATTATGCTGCAACTTATTCTCTATGCGGTAGTTCTTGACGAAAAGATGGCTGATGTCATTGAGCCATATATGCTGAGAAGCATATTTAAGGCAAAACGTTATCTCCGGACAGTTGATAACGAGGTGTCCGACAGCTTTATGCCATTCCTTGCCTCAAAATTGTCAGAACTGTTTGATAAGGAGACCCCCTTCAGCCAGACCCGGAACGATAAAAATTGTGAGTATTGTCCTTTTAAAATAATTTGCAGATAAAAATGGGTTATCTCAAAATACTGAAAGCTTCGGCAGGTTCGGGTAAGACATATAATCTTACCGCAGAGTACCTCAATCTTATCGAGCATAATAAGGAGGCATTCAGGCATGTGCTGGCAGTCACCTTTACAAACAAAGCGACGGAGGAGATGAAGCGAAGAGTGATTGAAGAGCTTTTCAGGAGATCTGCATCAAATCCTGTTGCAAGAGAGAGACTGATAGGGATACTTCACAACTTCTCATCGTTCAACATAAGCACTATTGACCGCTTCTTTCAACAGACAATGAGAGCATTTGCCAGAGAGATCGGCAAGAGCGGATCGTATAATATAGAGCTGGATGACGATCTTGTTATAAGTGAGGCGATTGACCTGATGATTCAGGAGCTGGACCTTTCTGAAAACGAAGAGCTGCTTGACTGGCTGATTCAATTCTCCTCTGATTCTATAGAGGATGAGAAATCGTGGGATGTCAGGGGAGGTATCAATACCCTGGCAAAGAATATGTTCAAAGAGAGTTTCAAGGTTGTCAAAGGGGAGTTTGACGGGGAGACACTGACAAAGAAAACTCTGCGAGGGTATATTGACGATCTTGATCAGGTAATCAAAAGCTATGAGAGTGAGGTTACAGAAATTGCAAAGGAGGTCATCTCAACCCTGGATAAGTATGGACTTAGAAGTGATAGCTTTAAGGGGGGGAACAGATCTTCTAAAATAAAGTTTTATGATAAGGTAGCCAATAGTGATTTTAGTGTTGCTCCGGAATACCTTCTTTCACTCACGGAGGATTTTGGCAATTGGTATGCAAATTCTATTGTAAAGAGTGATCCGTTACTTTTCAATGCAATTGAGTCTGCCTACAGAGAATCATTACTTGAGCTTGTAACAAGAACCGTTCAGCTTCAGGAGAGGTGGATTGAGCGTAATTCGGCCCAGTTAGTAAGAAATAATATCTATACCCTGGGCATACTGATTGATATCAACAATAAGGTGCAGAAGTATTCAAAGGAGAACAATATATTGCTTCTCTCCGAGACTACCGAGATATTGAACAACATCATTGACGGGAGTGATACCCCGTTTATATATGAGAAGATAGGGACCAGATATGACCACTTTATGCTGGACGAGTTTCAGGACACATCCCTGATGCAGTGGAACAATTTTAAGCCTTTGATAAAGAATAGTGTGGCTTCAGGTAATCTGAATCTTTTGGTAGGTGATATAAAACAGAGTATCTATCGATGGAGGGGGTCGGAATGGACACTTCTGAACACTGGTATTTATAATGATTTTTCTTCGGATCAGATAGAAGAGAGACCACTTGACGAGAACTGGCGCTCTTTTGAAAATATAGTGGAATTCAATAACCGTTTCTTTTCTTATGCTGCAGAAAGGTGCGACATCTTACTTGGAGAGGAGATCAACACGGCAAGATCAATATATTCAGATTCTCAACAGAGTGTCTGTAATGTGAATAAGGGAAGAGAAGGCCATGTCAAGGTGAAATTCATCGACAATGAAGACAAAAAATGGAAGGAGAGTGTCCTGGAAGATTTGCCCTCCCAGATTACTGCTCTTTTAGAGTCCGGATTCCTTTACAGTGATATTGCAATTCTCGTCAGAGCAAACAAAGAGGGTGTGATGGTTGTCAACAAGCTTATTGAAAGCGGATTTCCTGTTGTCTCCAATGAGTCGCTTCTTGTCTCTTCCTCTTCCGGAGTGAGAAAGATTATCTCCCTGCTGAGGTATGTCAATAACCCAGAAGACCGCATAAATGCAACAATTGCGGAATTTGAGGGAGTGCGGGAAATACCGGTAGGAGAGATTATCCGGTTACCATTATACGAGATGTGTGAAAGAGTTATTGAATTGTTACCGGGAGGTGTCAATCAATCGGAGTATCCATATATTCAGGGATTTATGGATGCTATCTCAGAGTATCTTACAAATAAGAAGCCCGATCTGAACTCTTTCCTTGAATGGTTTGACACAAAGTGGGATAAACTTTCACTTGCTTCCCCCGATGAGCAGAACGCAATCAGAGTTATGACTGTTCACAAATCAAAAGGTTTGGGAATGAAGGCGGTGATAGTTCCCTTTTTTGACGTAGCCCTGGATCATGCGAAGGGTCCGACAATATGGTGCAAACCGGACAGAAAGCCTTTCAACACTATCCCATACCTGCCTGTGGCCTATAAGAAAGATCTCTCAATGACGATTTTTGCAAAGGACTATCTGCAAGAGAGGGAAAAGGCCTTTATCGACAATCTTAATATCGCTTATGTCGCTTTTACCAGAGCAAAGCAGGAGCTGATTATATATTCACCCGGAACATCTCTCTCTGATGGGAAGGATAAGGGAAAGATCCCTAATACGCTTTCAGGAATCATGTATGATTTTTTAAGTGAACAGCTTGATGAGAATCTGGAATTCAGCATGGGAAACTGGTCCGAAGTGAAAACGGAGAATCATGTGAATAGGATTATATATGAAGATCCATACATATCTGTAACTCCCGGTACAAGACTGCGACTTGCATTAAAGGCCGGGGAGTTTTTTGACAAGGAGAGTAAGAGGAATTATGGTGTCATAATGCACAATATTCTTGCCGGAGTATATACCGAAGAGGACCTTCCTGCATGTGTGAGGAGGGCTGTTACAGCCGGCGAACTCCGGGCGGATGAGGAAGATGATGTAACGTCACACCTCTCTTCTTTACTGTCCGGTGTTAGGGACAGACATTGGTTTGATGCCACATACAGGATATATAATGAATTGGAGATTCTGAATCCGGGTGGCGAAGTTAGTCGTCCCGACAGAGTACTTATCGATAAAGAGAAGGCAATCGTTATTGACTTCAAGTTCGGAGATATAAAGAAAAGCACTTACATAAATCAAGTTGCAGGCTATGTCGGACAGGTTGAAAAAATAACCGGCACTCCTGTTCAGGGATATTTATGGTATCTGGAAAGTAATGAGGTCATTCAGGTTGTCTGACCGATTTCCCTGTGACCTGATTTGCAACAAAAGCCTCAATGGCCTCGTAGGGTGCATCCTTCAAAAGTACAGTCTTGGATCTGTCCAGCAGGTAAAGAGATGGTGTCGGTCTCATATCATAAAGGGAGCCATCCATAATTGTAAGATCTTTATTACATCCGTTTATCCATTTTTTATTCAGCAGTGGTACATGAGACTTCCAATTCTCAAAATCCACCCCTGCATACATTGTCAAAATTTTAACCTTTGACGCAGCTGCTGAAAGAACCGGGGAATTCTCCATGACCTTCATTGTTGTTTTGCAGGTTGGACAATCGGGATCATAAAACATTAAAATCAGATAATCAGATGAGATTTTATATAAAGAACTTACCCTTCCGTCGGCATCTACAAATGAGAAGTCAAGGGCTTTTGTTCCCAGACGGTTTCTCATTGCAAGGTCCAGTTGGTTTGAAAGTCGCTCCTTTATTATCTTCTCAGGTTTGTCAGATTGAATATACCGTTTCAGTATGGCAATATAGAGTTCTTCATTTCTGAATATTGAGTTCGGGTGATAAAAGGCTGTTTCAAACATCTCCTGTATCTTCATCATCATCTTTGGATTCCCGGCTATGGCACTATCTGCAAGTTTTGTAACAGATTTCAGGGCAGCATCGTGCGGAACGGTTGTCAGGTTTTGAACATAAGCACTGAAGTGAGTATTGAGAGCCTGCTTGTTTGATATGTATGAGGTGTCATTAAAGTTCACATTGTCCCAGAAATGATCTGCTATATACAGGGCTGCCTCCTTCTCATCTGTGATAATTGACGGTATCTCTATCATCTTCAGGACACCTTTAGACGATTCCTGTGCAGCATCCTTTTTACCTTTGCAAGAGGATAAAATTGCTGCCGAGCATATAATAATTGCTGCTGCTTTGTAGAAAATCATAATATCGGATATTTGTTCAGACACAAAATTATAAACTTGTTGCGATAAATATTGTTTATTTCTAAATTTAGATTCTATTTGAAAAATATGGAAAAAACAGACATAGGACTTATCGGCCTGGCCGTAATGGGTGAGAATCTTGTTCTCAACATCGAGAGTAAAGGATATAAAGTTTCAGTATATAACCGGACAGAGGAGGTTACAAAGAGGTTTGCCTCCGGCAAGGCAAAAGGAAAGAATATAATACCATTTTACAACCTGGAAGATTTTGTGGAATCTCTTGAATCACCAAGGAGAGTTATGCTTATGGTTAAGGCTGGGGAGGCTGTCGATATGATAATTGACCAACTTCTTCCATCTCTCTCTCCGGGGGATATTATTATTGACGGGGGAAACTCTTTTTACAAAGATACAGACCGAAGGGTAAAATATGTGGAATCCAAGGGGCTATATTATATAGGAACAGGTATTTCCGGAGGAGAGGAGGGAGCATTGAAAGGTCCTTCCATAATGCCGGGAGGGTCAGTGGATGCCTGGCCTTATGTTAAGCCAATATTTATGGATATTGCCGCTAAAGCTGAGGATGGTTCAGCCTGTTGTGAGTGGACAGGTCCCGGAGGTGCAGGACATTTTGTAAAAATGGTCCATAACGGAATTGAGTATGCAGATATGCAGCTTATCAGCGAGGTGTATTTTCTCCTAAAAAGGCTATACAAGAAGAGCAATGATGATATAGGAAACTATTTCCGGTCATACAATGACGGAAAGCTTAAGAGTTATCTTATGGAGATTACAGCAGATATACTAAGGCACAAGGATAAATCAGGAAATTATGTGCTTGACAATATTTTGGATGCTGCAAGACAAAAAGGAACAGGCAGGTGGACCGTGAGCAGTGCCATGGAGCTTGGAGTTCCACTTAACATAATTGCAACGGCCGTTTTTGAGAGAGCCCTCTCCTCTCTTACCGAGTTGAGGGATAATGGCGAGTATATTTATCAACGAAAGCTTCATGCCGGATATCTTGAGGAGCCTGATGAGGTATTCAATGCAATGTATTGTTCTAAGGTTGCCTCATATTCACAAGGATTTGACCTGATGGAGAAAGCCTCGGAAGAGTATGGCTGGGAGTTGGATCTTGCCGCCGTAGCAAGAATCTGGAGAAACGGATGCATAATCCGTTCTGTATTTTTGGATGATATAGCTAAGACATTCGAGGAGAAAAAGAGTGATAATACGCTCTTACTCTCTCCGCTGTTTGTAGAAGAGATAGACAAACATATTGATATTTGGAAGGAGGTTGTCTCAGAAGCCTTGTCTGCAGGTTTGTCATTGCCGGTAATGTCTGCCTCTCTGAATTACTTTTTCTCGCTCACCACAAAAAGATCTCCTGCAAACTTACTACAGGCTCAGAGAGACTATTTCGGGGCTCATACTTTTGAAAAAGTGGATAAGCCAAGAGGAGAGTTCTATCACGAGAACTGGATAAGAGAGGAGTAGTTGCAATGGAAAATCTGGTATTTGTAATATTCGGAGGTTCGGGAGATCTTACAAGACGTAAATTGATTCCCGCATTGTACAACCTCTTCAGAGAAAAGAGAGTGCCTGAATTATTCAGGATTCTTGGTGTTGGGCGTACCAATTATACTGATGATACATACAGGTCTCATCTGAGGGAGTATTTGGTCAAACAGGTCAGGGAAGATGAGTGGGACGAAGAGGCGGCACAGGAGTTTCTCTCCCTTATACACTATTTTTCAATGGATCAGACTCAGGAGTCTGAATACCTGAGACTGAAGAGTAAAATCGGAGAGATTGATTCCGGGTGCGGCAACTATATTTACTATCTTGCAACTCCACCTCTCCTATATGAGAAAATCCCGCTATTCCTCAAATCATCCGGGCTTAACATTTCCGAATGTAGTGTATCAGGTAAGGGGATAAGAAGGGTGATTGTGGAGAAACCATTCGGTTACGACCTTGACTCTGCCGGGAGATTCAACGAGATATTTCATGGTGTTTTCAAAGAGGAAAATATTTATAGAATTGACCATTTTCTGGGGAAGGAGACCGTACAGAATATTCTTGCGTTACGTTTTGCAAATGGTATACTGGAACCAATATGGAACAGGAATTATGTTGAAAGGGTAGAGATTACTGCCGTTGAAAACATGGGTGTGGGAAGCAGGGGAGGATATTATGAAGGAACGGGCGCTTTGAGGGATATGGTTCAGAACCATCTTGTACAGTTATTAGCTCTGGTTGCAATGGAACCACCCAGAGAGTACAACGAGAAGGAGTTCCGGGATGAAGTGGTTAAGGTTTACAAATCTCTCAAACCGTTATCAGATAAAGATATCGAATCATATGTAATCAGGGGACAGTATACATCATCCTCTTTGCCTGGCAAGGTTGGATATCGTCAAGAGAAAGGGGTTGATCCTGAATCTTTTACTGAAACTTTTCTTGCCATGAAGCTATTTATTAATAACTGGCGTTGGGAGGGGGTTCCTTTTTATATAAGAACTGGAAAGGAGATGCCAACCAAAGTTACAGAGATTGTAATACACTTCAGGCAAACACCTCATACACTTTTTTCCGGAAGGAAGGAGGTTCCTGCAAATAATCAGTTGATTATAAGAATACAACCAAATGAAGGTGCCCTACTTAAACTCGACATGAAGGTTCCCGGTCCCGGATTCGAGGTAAAGCAGGTTGCTATGGACTTTACCTATGATAAACTGGGAGTTCTTCCGACTGAGGATGCCTATTCAAGATTGATTGAAGATTGTATGAATGGTGAACCGATCCTCTTTACCAGAAGTGATGCTGTAATAGAGAGCTGGAGGTTTTTTGACAGGATTCTCACATTCTGGAAAAGAGATAATCCTCCTTTGTACGGCTATCCTGCAGGCACATGGGGCCCATTGGAAAGTGAGTCACTATTCTCAGATGCAGGAAAGTGGACAAATCCTTGTAAAAACTTAATTAATACCGACTTATATTGTGAATTATAATTACCCGCAGGCTAGAGAATTAACAGAAATCCTTATCAATGCAGTGAAAAACAAGGAGGGTTTCTTTTATTTGGCTGTTTCAGGAGGAAGTGGCGCTTCAGTGCTTTTTAAGCTTTGGAGAGATATCTATTCTGTACTTATTCCATGGGAAAAGATAGAACTTTTTTGGGTTGACGAAAGATGTGTTCCGTCAGAGCATTCTGAAAGCAACTATGGAAACGCAAAAAAAGAGCTTTTGGATCAGGTATTTGTTTTGGAAAGCAGAATACACAGAATCGAAGGAGAGAATGATAATGTTTATGAGGCTTCCAGATATTCTAAGTTGGTATACGACATAGTTCCTCAATACAACTCTCTTCCTCAGTTTGATATGGTTATTTTAGGTATAGGTGAGGATGGACATACATCTTCGATATTTCCCGGGCAGGATCATCTTCTGACATATCCGGAACCATATGCTCCCTCAGTCAATCCATCTTCCGGTCAAAAACGGGTGGCAATGACTGCACCAACTATTTTGAATGCATCTGAACTGTTTTTTTACCTATATGGAGAATCTAAAAAGGCAATTCTTGAAAAGATTGCTGTAAAGGCTGATAATTATTCTTTTCCTGCATTATTTTTCTTGGAAAATAGATTAAATTGCAGGATATTTTGGGATAGATAGATTTTTATAATATGAATATTTTTAGCATACTGTTGCTCTTTACCTCTTTCTTCATTACGGTACTGGCTATATATTCATTTAAATTCAGACGAACACTGAGCGGTAAGTATTTCTTCCTGCTTCTTTCTTCAATTGCACTGTTTTCTTTTTGTTATGCCTTTGAAATAGATGCCAGTAGAATTTATTACAAACTATTCTGGCTAAAAGCTGGATATATGGGGCTTGCAACAATAGCGCCCCTTTTTTTACTGTTTGTGCTCTCTTTCACAGGTAAAGAAAAGTACATTACGAACTGGCTCATAGGGGTTCTCGTTGTGCTGCCGATTTTTACACTAGTGGCAAACTATACAAACGACATGCACCATTTGTACTATACAAATATCTGGGTAAAGGATGCCGGGATGTTTTCAGTTCTGGTACTTATCCGGGGACCCCTTTATTGGCCGTTGATTGTATATACCACAACATTTAACCTGGTTTCCGTTTTATTATTAATAAATATCATAATTAAAAGGAGAGGAAGCTTCAGAACCCAATCAATATTGATGCTTTTAGCAACTTTGCCTCCTTGGTTCATTAATGCACTTTATTTATTGCGAGAAAGTCCAAATGGGGTGGATTTTAGTGCTTTCGGATTCACCTTTACTGCGATTTTCATGTCTTTTGCTCTGTTTAACTATCATCTTCTTGGTTTTATCCCGATAGCTCTTGAGAATGTTTTTAGTTCAATGCACGATGGTGTTCTGTTATTGGATTCAAAAAACCGGGTTGTGAACTTTAATAATGCAGCCGGTGGCATGTTTAAGTCTCTTAATAAAGATATAATAGGAGAGAATGTCGATAAATTGCTTAATAAGCACAAAGGGCTTCTGGTAAGAATTGAAGAGAAAAACAATGATGTTATTAATTTTTGTTTGGATAATGATGGATCTGTACTCTATATTCAAGCCAAGGTTTTGCCTATAACGGATAAAAGAGATATTGTCATAGGTCAGGCTGTGATGCTTTATGACATTACAGAGGAGACTATATCGAGAGAGAAACTACGCGTGTCGAATGAGACAAAGGATAAACTCTTTTCCATTGTGGCGCATGACCTCCGTGGTCCTATGGGAAATATGATGAACCTCCTGACATTGATAAACGAACAGTATGACTCGATGGATGCCTCTGAAATCAGGGAGATGATGACAATTCTTGATTCGCAGACACAAAACACTTACAGGCTTATTGAGAATCTTTTATACTGGTCAAGGAGTCAATTGGGCCAGATTGTCCGTACTCTTGAGAATGTTAAGGTTAAGGTTCTGATCTCAGAAGTGAAGGAGATTCTCTCTCCTTTATTGAAGGCAAAAGAGATCTCTGTTGAATTATACATAGATGAAGATATTGAGGTTCTGGCAGATGTTGAGATGTTCCGGATTGTATTCAGAAATATTATTAGCAATTCCGTGAAATATTGCAATATTGGGGGAGTTGTGTCAATTTCGGCGAAGAGAGATGGCAAAAATATTGCGATTGTTGTCGAAGACAATGGTATAGGTATGAGTGAAACCACTCTGGCTTCTCTGTTTTCATGGACCAAAGAGAGATCTGTCCCCGGCACTAACCGTGAACAGGGAAGCAGACTCGGGCTTATACTATGTAAGGAGTTTGTCGAAAAGCAGGATGGTTCTATCTATGCGGAAAGTGAGTTTGGTAAATGGAGCCGTTTTACAGTAACTTTGCCTTCTGCCTCTCAAGAGCCGACTTCATAGCTTGATAACCAAGATCATATATTGTGTCGACTTTTGCAAGGTCAAAAGCTTTGAACTGCATAGCTTCCTCTACTTCTACAAGAATATCGCATAATTTTTTTTCAATTATTGTATTTGCCCTGAAAACAAAGTGGTATGTTCTCTCTGCAACTCCTATTATACTTGTGGAATATTTATCTGTTAACATAGGGCTTACATTAATCCCGATGACTCTGTCACACTCTTTTCTTATAACCGAAACCGGAAAATTCATGAAAAGACCTCCGTCAACATATCTGACGCCTTCAATCTCTATAGGCTTGAAAAAAACCGGTACACAGGCAGATGCCATAACCCGTTTTGATAGTTCACCGGAGTTAAAGACAACGCTTTTACCATGATCAAAGTCTGTAGCAACAACATTCAGTGGAATCTTCAACTCCTCAAAGGTATTAACCGGTATACTGGACTCAAGAAATTTTATAAAATCGGCTGTTCCGAACAGACCTGCTTTTGGTAGTGTGAATTCTATGAAATTGTTGATATATCTCTCTTTGAAAAGCCCTTTTATTGTCTCGGGAGATAGGCCGGCAGCATACATTGAACCTACAATTGCCCCGGCACTGGTACCGGAGATTACCTCCGGCACCAAATTGTACTCCTCCATGGCCTTTAAGGCTCCTGCATGCGCAAAGCCTTTTACTCCACCGCCGGACAATGCTATTCCCAATTTGTATTTACATGACATACTCGAGTATTTTGCGGGTATTTTCTGCATCAACTGAGCGGTTCTCGCCAAAGTGAACATCTCTCTCTCTGAATCTTTTCACAATTTCATCTATAGTGTCTTCCCCAATATTGTTTTCCGATAAACGTGTTTTTAGCCCCAGTGATCTGAAGAAGCCGTCAGTGCATTCTATTGTCATTTTAATAGCCAGATCTTTGTCTGTCTCTTCAATCCCCCAGATCCTTCTGCCCATTTGCAAAATTTTATCCCCTTTCTCCTCTTTCATTACCCACATTGTGCCTTTTAAAACAATTGCAAGTGTGTGTCCGTGCGTAAGATTATGCAGGGCACTCAACTCATGCCCGATCATATGTGTAGCCCAGTCCTGTGTTACTCCCATAGCTATAAAACCATTGAGAGCCATTGTGGCAGAGAGCATAAATGTCGCCATGTCGCTATAATCCGGGTCGTTACCATACACTCTCGGGGCTATTTCAACAATTGTGCTTAATATACCCTCAGCCCACCTGTCCATCAACGGTGATTGATCAGAAGTGGTCAGATACTGTTCAAGCACATGCACAAATGTGTCTGTCAAACCACATGCAATCTGAAACTGTGGAAGAGAGAATGTAACCTGAGGGTCAAGTATTGAAAATATTGGGTATTCACTATAAAAGGCAAATTTTTCCTTAAGGTTTTGGTTGGTAATCACAGCTCCCCTGTTCATCTCAGATCCTGTGGCAGGCAATGTGAGAACGGATGCCAGAGGAAGGACCCCTTTATATAAGGATGGTTTTCTGACCAGATCCCATGCATCTTCCTCTATTAAAGCCGCAGCAGCTATCAGTTTGGAGCCGTCAATGACAGAACCGCCGCCAACTGCAAGTATAAAGTCTATATTCTCTGATTTGACTATAGAAATTGCTTTTCTAAGAGTTTCAACAGTGGGATTAGGCTCTATACCCCAAAATTCTACATATTCGAATTTTTCCAGAGCTTTTGTCACTTGTTCATAAACTCCGTTACTCTTAACGCTGCCGCCACCGAAGGTTACCAGTATTTTTTTATCGGCAGGTATCTCTGTGCTGAGATTTGCAATTGTGTCTTTACCAAAGATAAGCTTGGTCGGGTTGTGGAATATAAAATTGTTCATATTTTTTAAATTTTCATTGTTGATATGTGTAAATATAATTAAAAAAAGGACAGCAATCAAACAGTGATTGATGTCCTTTTTTTCGTGGTCCCGGTGGGTCTCGAACCCACGACCCCAACATTAAGAGTGTCGTGCTCTACCAACTGAGCTACAGAACCATTTTCTTTTGAGGATGCAAATATAGCATTATTTTTCTTATCAGGAACTCTCAAATTGATTTTTTTAATAAATTTGTTGTAGAAAGCGCTCAAAATCGGGATGAACTCACAAATACCATTAAACAATAAGGAGAATGTAAAGCTCAGGGAAAAGGGCTTTAAGTCCGGATTTAAAGCTTTATCTGTAAAAAAGGGCTCTATAATTGATTGCTCTGAACTACAGGGGTTAATTTCAGTGTGTGTGGTTAGTGGCAGAATAAGGATGCTTGTAGGTAACCAGAAAGAGGAGATTATTACCGGCAGAGAGATGTTCCTTATGAGGGCAGGCCATTGCATGCTTGAAATTATCTATGCCGCAGAGATAGTATTCATTGTATTGGATAATGGCTGGAACATCCTTTATAAAGAGATTAGCGGACAAAGTCAGACAGCCCCGGGGAACAAATTGTTGTTCCATTTACCATCAATGGAAATCAAACCTGTAGTGGCACTTTTTTTTGAAGATATATCTGATGAGAACGGATTAAAATATAATACCCGGGATCTTCAGGAAGAGATGAGGAATCTGTTGAAAAAAGCATACTCAAGAAAGGCCCTTTTGCATTTTATGGCATTGCTTGATGATGGTGTGTCGGTTTTTTACGATTTTATAAACAGTAATTATTTAAAGTACAAAGGTGTAGAGGAGTTAATACTGCTTTCCGGACTAACTCAAAGCACTTTTAACAGAAAGTTCAGAGAATACTTTGGCAATTCTCCTTATCAATGGATTCTGGCAAGAAGAGCCGATCAGATAGCACGAAGACTGACAGGGGGAGGAGAACCAATAGGATTAATAATGAGAGACTTTGGTTTTACCGATGCCTCTCACTTTAACCGTTTTTGCCGTTCTATGTTTGGTAAAACCCCTACTCAAATGAGAAATAAAAAAATTTAGACTACTTCTGTTTGCTTAAAAGGTCTCGGATTTCTCTCAATAGTGTTATATCTTCCGGGGTAGGAGGTGGCGTTGCCGGAGCAGCCGGCTCTTCCTTCTTCCTGTTAAGCCTGTTCATAAGCTTAATCATCATGAAGATAGCGAAAGCAACTATAAGAAAGTCAAAAATAACCTGGACCAGATTTCCGTAGTTAATTGTTACAGGAGGTATCGCGACACCACTTGCATCTATAGCTGCCTGTTTTATTGTAATTTTCAGGTCTGTGAAATTAACCCCACCTATCATCAAACCGAGTGGTGGCATTAAAATGTCTGAAACCAAAGATGAGACAATCTTGCCAAAAGCCCCTCCAATGATTATACCTACAGCCATGTCGACAACATTGCCCCTCATGGCAAACTGTTTGAATTCATCTACAATTTTCATAGCTAAGTTGTGTTATTTTAACAAATATAATAAATTCCATACTTTTGTAGTGTAAAATAATATTTGCCATGGAGTGGATTTCCAATCTTTTTTTTGGCGGATCTGTTGCCCAATCAGTGATAGTTCTTGCTTGTGTCATAACGATAGGCTTAATCCTGTCAAAAATTAAAATTGCCGGGATATCGTTTGGGGTTACCTGGATACTCTTTGTTGGCATTGCATTCAGCCATTTCGGACTCACGATGGATATACATACTCTCCATTTTGTAAAAGAGTTTGGATTGATACTTTTTGTTTATAGTGTCGGTCTACAGGTGGGACCGGGTTTTTTTGCTTCATTGAAGAAAGGCGGGCTTAAACTGAACATGCTTGCCGTTCTTATCGTTTTTTTGGGAGTTGGAGTCACTCTTATTATAAAATTCATATCAGGATTGCCTGTGTCAACTATGACAGGTATCCTTTCCGGTGCAATCACCAATACACCTGGTTTAGGAGCCGCACAGCAGACCTTTACTGAAATGCATGGTGTCTCAGATCCGTCCATAGCGACAGGTTATGCACTTGCATATCCTCTTGGTGTTATTGGTATCATTCTGTCAATGGTAGTCCTCAGGAGACTCTTTTCAATTACTACAGAAGGTGAGAACGAGAGAATAAAAGAGTTGCAGAAGGAGAATCCTGTTGAGACCATCAGATGCTCTATAATTGTTGAGAACAGAAAACTTTTCGGCAGATATGTAAAAGATCTCAAACAACTCTATGCAGCTGATTATGTCATGTCAAGAGTTTGCAACAAGGATGGGAAAATTACGATTGCGACTGCAGATACCCGGATAAACGAGGGGGACAGAGTCTTGATTATTACGCAAAAGAAGAGTGTGGAGGATATTGTGAGATTTTTTGGTTGTCAGGTTGAAATGACTGAGAATGAGTGGGGGATATTCGATGTGGATGTGGTTCCGCGAAGGGTGCTGGTCACAAATAACAGCGTTAACGGGCGATCTCTTGCCGAACTGAAACTTGGTAAGGCCTTTGGTATTACTGTAACCAGAATAAACAGGGCCGGAGTTGATCTTCTTGCCAAACCTGATACGGCATTACAGATAGGCGACAGGCTTACTATTGTGGGTACTCAACAATCGATAGACGGGGCAGCAAAACTTCTGGGCAATTCAATGAAAAGGCTGAGAGAGCCAAATCTAATAGCCATATTCCTTGGTATTGCCCTGGGAATATTAGTCGGTACTATTCCTTTTATGATTCCGGGTATACCACAACCGATAAAGCTCGGTTTAGCCGGAGGTCCTTTGATTGTTGCAATTCTGATAAGTAAATTCGGTCCGAAATATAAAATTGTGACATACACTACAATGAGCGCTAACCTTATGCTGAGAGAGATCGGTATCTCACTCTTCCTTGCCTGTGTGGGAATTGATGCCGGAGGGAATTTTGTTGATACAATTGTTAACGGAGGTGGAGCAATTTGGATACTTTACGGCTTTATTATCACCATAGTACCAATATTGATTGTGGGGATAATCGGAAGATCAATCTTCAAGATGAACTATTTCTCTTTAATGGGACTTATAGCCGGAAGTACAACTGACCCACCCGCTCTTGCCTACGCAAACTCAACATCCGGGAATGACCTGCCGGCCGTAAGCTATGCCACAGTTTATCCTCTTACAATGTTTTTAAGAGTTCTGACGGCACAATTATTGGTGTTGTTTTGCTAAAAGTTTTTATATTTGCAATCCCAAAATAGATGGCCCTATAGTTCAAGGGATAGAACGGAAGTTTCCTAAACTTCAAATTCGCGTTCGAGTCGCGGTGGGGCTACCAGGAGAGCCGGAAATACACATCCGGCTCTCTTTTTTTTGTATTATATCATTTATGCAATAAATTTATAGTACAATTTTTATCTCTATGAATATAAAATCATTACAAAGCACAGGCTTTGAAACTATTGCAAATGCATTTAACGAAGCCTTCTGTAAGTATGAGATTCAGATCTCAAAGCAGGAATTGAGTTTGATGCTTAAAAGAAGAGGGTTTGTTCCGGAGCTCTCATTTGGAGCATTCGATGACGAAAAGCTGGTGTCGTTTACATTAAACGGTATAGGATCTTACAATGGGGTTCTCACCGCCTACGATACAGGAACCGGTACGTTGGAAGAGTACAGAGGCAAAGGTCTGGCGTCGGAAGTGTTCAATTACTCATTGCCTTTTTTGAGAAAAGCCGGTGTATCCCAATATCTCCTTGAAGTTTTACAACATAACACTCCTGCAATAAATGTATACAAAAAACAGGGTTTTATCACAACACGTGAATTTTGTTATTACAGAATCAAACAATCGGAGATAATGCTCAGAAAGTACAACATATCTCCCGGGTTTTGCTTTCATGAAATATCGCTTGATCAGGTAAGCTGTTGCACACCTTTTCTGGATTTCATGCCATCGTGGCAAAACAGCTTTGAATCAATAGCCAGGAGTCAGGAGGAATTTACATTCCTTGGTGCTTTTTATAATCAAAAACTTGTAGGATATTGCATATTGGAACCCCGATCTGGTGATATAACACAGATTGCCGTAGATATAAAATATCGCAGGCAAGGAATTGGAACATCCATACTGTCTCATGCGTTGAGATTCAATGACAACGAATGTATAAAGATAGTCAACACTGATATAAACTGTGCATCAATATCAGGATTTCTTGAGTCAAACTCAATTTCAATAAGCGGGAAACAATACGAGATGATTAAAAAATTATAATCTTACTCGTTCTTTATTCCCAGAGTCAATACATTCTTGCCTTCTGAAAATGAGTATTCAACACTCTTGCAACGCCCTCTTATAATCATTACTGCAATCTCATGGAACTCATCCTCAAGCGGATTATACTGTTCTCCTCTACTTTCACATGCAAGTACCAGTGTTCCCTCTTTTTCGGAATATGAGAGAATAATGTTTATGTCAGAATAATCCTTCTGCATTACAATGACTTCTTCTACAAGCATCTGTGCATATTCACTCGTTTTCTGCGATATGACATGTTTCTCACAGAATCTTGCAATATCTCCCTGAAGTTTGTACAGGTCGTAATTACTGCTTGAAATGTTGTAATACATACTCCTTACCCTGTGAATAAAAGCACGGGTTTTCTCACGCTGCGGATTTTCAAAGATCTGTTCCGGGGTCCCCTCCTCGTAAATTATACCTTCATCCATATAGAACACCCTGCTTGAAATATTCCGCGCAAATTCCATCTCGTGTGTTACTATAAGCATGGTCAATCCCTCTTTTGCGAGTTTACGTATAACTGCCAGCACTTCACTGACCATTGTCGGATCAAGTGCTGATGTAGGCTCGTCAAAAAGTATTATCTCGCACTCCATGGCAAGGCATCTTGCTATTGCAACTCTCTGCTTTTGTCCGCCCGAGAGCTCGTCCGGAAAATTATATGCTTTTTCGGCTAAACCGACAAGTTTAAGCAACTCCATTGCCTTTTTGTTTGCATCGCTCTCTTTTTTCTTGAGCAGCTTTATCGGTCCTATTGTAAGGTTTTCAAGTATGGTCAAATGAGCATAGAGGTTGAATGACTGGAATACCATCCCCATCCTCTGTCTGATTTTCGGTACATTTGTCTCTTTACCCAAAAGGTCAATTCCATCGATAGTTATGCTTCCTCCCGATGGTGTTTCTAGAAGGTTAAGGCATCTGAGAAAAGTACTCTTTCCGGTACCGGACGGGCCGATTATGGAAATTACCTCGCCTTTATTTATGTTGGCATTAATATCCCTGAGAACAACAATATCCCCGAATTTTTTTGAAAGATTCTTAACTGAAATCATTACACTGCCTCCTCTGCTTTTTTTATTCTTTTTCTCTTAGGATCCACTGATATCTCCACTTTATCAAGTGCCCATGTAAGTAACCAGGCCAGTACTAAATATATAGCAGCTGCCATCAGGAGCGGAAAGAACGCATCAAATGTGCGGCTGCGGATTATGTCACTTGCCCGGGTTATATCTTGAACAGCTATATAGCCTACTATTGAGGTCATCTTTAAAAGAGATATGAACTCACCCTTATATACAGGTAATACCTGCCTCATAGCCTGAGGCATTATAATATAGATGAATGTCTCAACCCTGGTGAACCCGCCGGCTACTCCTGCCTCTGTCTGCCCTTTGTCAACGCCCTGGATTGAAGTTCTGAACATCTCAGAGACATATGCGGCGAAATTCAGTGCAAAAGCAACTATTGCAGCAATTACAGGGCTGATGTTTACTGAAGCAAACACGACATAGAATATAATCATCAACAGTACCAGCACAGGAGTCCCCCTGAGAAGTGAAATATATCCTTTTGCGAAACCGAGCAACAGCTTATTCTTTGACATTCTCATGTAGCAGACAAATCCTCCGAGTATGGTTCCCAATATTGCAGAAAGAAGTGAAATCAGAAGTGTGAGTTTCAAACCATCTATTATCAGCTTATATCTGTTTTCAAGAATCAGGTTGTTGTAAAAGCTTTCTGATATTGATTTGAGAAATCCCTTTTTCTCAATTTGTGATGTTGGAGTGGAGCCGGGGATGGATATATCATCCTTCCGTGCAAGGATGCTTATGCCGCAATCATAGTACTTGTCGGAGAAGTCTATCTGTTTTTCTCGCTCTTCAGTTATCATCATCGAACAGGTCGCCATGTCTATTTTGTCTGTGGCAATTGAGGCAATCATACTTCCGAATTGAATGTCTGATGGTACATATTTCATCTTCAAATAAGCCGCAAACCTTTTAGAAAGCTCGATGTCAAATCCGACAATCTGACCATCCTTAACTGCAGTAAAAGGAAGCCCTATATCACAGACTATGCCCACTCTGAGCTCTCCGTTCGCGTCGGACTCATCTATCTCAGGCATTTCAAAGATATCCTTCTCCATCCATCTTTGCACCATATCGTCATATACTCCTGAAGCCTTTATCTCTTTAAGGAAAGTATTAAATTTTTCCCTGAGAGTGTCTTTGTTTTCATTAAATGCAGCAGCTATTGGTACATCAAATACCTTAGAAGCCAGAATATCTACATCGGGATTTTCTTTAATTATGAGCTTTAATCCTACATGATCAAAATATGCAGCATCAATCTTACTCATTTTAAGTGCCATCAACAGGTCTGACACAGTAGGATATTGCAGTAACTCTGCGTCCGGCTGATTTTCCATCGCAAATTTCTCGTGAATAGAGCCTAGAAGAACACCAATCCGCTTGTCTGCTATATCCTCGATTCCTCTCAATTTACCGGTACCCTTTTCAGAATCTTCCTTTCTTGCCGTGTTTTTTACCATTACGGCTATTCCACTCGGATAATATGATTCGGAGAAAAGTACACTTTTTGCCCTCTCTTCAGTTATTGAGAGCCCGGCACCAATCATATCAACCTTGCCGGAAATCAGAGCCGGAAGCATGGCCCCGAACTCCATGTTTACAATCTCAAGACTCTTGCCTAATTTTTTTGCTATATAGGATGCGTATTCAATATCAAACCCAACCACTTTTTGCGATCCGTCAACATACGACATAGGCTCGGTCACGGCAGATGTGCCAAACCTGAGAACGCCGTTTTGACCGTCAAGCTTAATATCCGGCATCGGGCCGGGCTCTCCCTGCTTAGGAAACCACCTGTCAGACATCTTTTCGTAGATTCCATCAGCCTTAATCTCATTGAGTACCTCATCCATAACCTTCTTCAGAGCGGTGTTCTCTTTCTGGACGGCAAATCCGTACTTGTCATCCATTATAAGTTCATCCAGAACGCAAACTCCGTCAACCTTGGCTGCTATATTGGCCAGGACAGGTTTGTCGTATGAGGTGGCAAGTGCTTTGCCCTCTTTAACTGCCAGGGCACAATCCATTACACTGTTAAAGTACACGATTTTAGCATCGGGAAATCTCTCCAATACCATCTGATCTGCTACGGTCCCGCTTGGAACCGCAAATGTCTTACCCCCCTCAAGCATTTTGAGGTTTGTAATCCCTTCCTCCTGCTCTTTGCATCCTGTAAGAAGCAAAAGAGCAAAAGCCAGAATTCTTAGCTGTTTCATAGATTAAATTTAAGATTGTACGAATATAATTAATTTTAATACTTGAAAATGTATAGTTTTACTTAAAATTAAGAATCTATGAAAAAAATCTATCTTTTATCGGTAATGTTGTTTCTATCGTTTTCTATTCTTAGTGCAAAGGGTGAAAAGAACTACGTCGTGAATATTATGACTAACAGGGGAGAGATTACATTGTTGCTATATAATCAGACACCTCTGCACAGAGATAATTTTGTTAAGTTATGTAAAGCGGGTACATATGACAACGTATTGTTTCACAGGGTTATAAAAGAGTTTATGATTCAGGCCGGTGATCCTGAGAGCAAGAGACAAGAGCCCGGGAAATTATATGGAGAGGGAGATCTTGGTTACACGATACCTGCTGAGATAAGTTCTGAAATTTTTCACAAAAAGGGAGTCCTGGCTGCGGCCAGAGAGGGGGACAGAGTCAACCCGGAACGAAAATCTTCAGCCTGCCAGTTTTACATAGTGGTTGGAAAGAGATTCACCGACCAGGAGTTGGACAAAGTGGAACAAAGAATTGCAAAGGCAACAGGAATAAAGGACTATAAAATTTCTCCCGAAAAGAGGGAGGTCTATCGTACATCAGGCGGAACTCCACATCTTGATATGCAATACACCGTCTTTGGAGAGGTATTGAAAGGAATGGATATAGCGGAAGGAATCTCCAAAACAGAGACAGATCAGAACGACCGTCCGTTGAAAGATATTTGTATAATCTCCGCTAAAGTTTCAAAACATAGCAAAGGGTGGATTAAGAGGCATTATAACCACAAGAATTAAAGAAAAATCAATCAGCCGGACGATCTATCCTTTGCCGGAAAGTAATTATCTTAGCATACTTAATCTCTGAAAATGAAAAAAATACCACTTTTTCTGTTTTTTTTATTACTTACCATAAAAGTTCCTGCAAATGACAGAGTCGACTCTCTGCTTATTGAATTAGACAAGACTATTGAAAATGCGAATCTATATTCTCAGCAAAAAGAGGAACATCTGTACAAGCTCAAGGAACTTTTAAAGTATACAGATAATGATGATCAGAAATATAGAATATGTGGGCAAATATTTGATGAATATCGATACTATAAGTCTGACTCAGCATGACCTACTCCCATTTTTCGGACAGTTCAAAAGTAGAAATTCCGGGGTTCATGAGAGAATGAAGGACGACATTATTACTTCTAGTACTGCAGTATTAAAGAAAGTTAATAAAATACAAATTTAGAATTCGATATATGTATAAATCATTCATTATTCACAAGGGGAAATTCTATGTAGTCATCTTATGTTGTATTCTTTATGCATCTAATATACTCTATTCTAAAGAGTATCCGGATTATTCAAAAAGTTCGGGGATCTCTTCAATTACACTGAACGAAAAAAACTCTAATGATTTGGAGATGGTTTGCAAAGTATGGGGATATGTAAAATACCATCACCCTGCTTTTATTGACAATTCTTATAATTTGGATTACGAACTATTTGACTTGATCAATTCAATTCTAAGTGCCGATAACAGGGAAGAAAAAGACTCTGTCCTTATTGATTGGATTGATGGATTTGGCTCATACGATGTGGTGCAAAACAAAGCCGAAATCATAGACTCAATAGGCCTCAGGAACCTCCCCATTTCATGGATCTCTGATACTGTATTTTTGATTAAAAAGATCTGCAATAAACTTTTAGATCTTAGGTGCGCGCAAAGAAAAGAGACAAATCAATTTTTGTCTTTTTATCAAAATGGTGTTCCTGTATTTGAAAAGGATAGTTTATATTCGAACCTTATGCAGCTTGACTGCGGCCAAAGATTGTTGTCTTTGTTTAGATATTGGAACATAATTGAATATTATTTTCCTTCAAAATATTTAATGGACAGCAGTTGGGAGCAAACATTAAGAAAATACATTCCCATATTTATCAATGCAAACAATTATGGTTTGTATTTACGAGCTTGCTATCAACTACAAGCAGAGATTGGTGATACCCATTCTTATTCACAAAACTTTTTTTAATGTGTTTTGGTAATAAAGTACCATCAATTCAGACGCGATTTATTGATGGACATTTGATTATTACTGATATAAAGCGAAATGACCCGACTACAATAGAACTTAAAGTCGGAGATGAGATTGTTCAAATTGATAAAGATAAATTAGATAAACGTATACAGTTTTTACGGCAACACACATCCAAATCTAATGAAAATGTCTTTTTAAGAGATGCTGCTTTGGAATTGGGCTTTACAAGGAATGACCCTGTCGATATTACCTTTAAAAGAGAGCGAGACACAAGTAAGACTATGGTTTCAACTTTATTTCTGGGTAGTTATTATTCTTGGATAGATACTATAAATCCAGTTGGATTCTGTTTCCCAGAAGACTCAATAGGATATATAGTAGCTAAAAATGTAAATCAGTCGAATGCGAATGATGTCATAGAGAGAATACACAAAGCCAGCGCTTTGATCGTAGATTTGAGACATGCTTCCTATAACGAATTTTATCAAATCGCTATGGATTTGCTAGTTGCTAATAATACTGAATTTGCAATATTAACCTGCCCTGTAAAAAAAATGCCAGGTCTTTTTGAGCAAAAAAGAATGCGAACCCAAGTATACGCCGGCACCAAATTTTCCGGAAAAATTGTTGTGTTGGTAGATGAAACAACTCAATCTCATGGGGAGTATCTCACCATGCTATTACAATCCAACTCAAATGTTACCGTTATTGGGTCTCAAACTGCCGGTGCAGATGGAGACGTTACAAATATCTACCTCCCGGGAAAAGTGACGATGATGTTTTCTACTTTTGGTGTGTATTATCCGAACGGGAAAGGAGCCCAACGAGTAGGTGTGGCTATTGATAAAGTAGTAACGCCAACTATACAAGGAGTTATCGATAGAAAAGATGAATTGCTGGAATATGCGTTATTAATAATAAAGAAAGAGGACGCTTCAACCTCTCATTAATTTTGAAGTACTTAAAATTTTTGTGATCCAGCTGTCGTGACTTGCAGCCTGTGGGCTGCTGCGTCGGACCCTGGGATTTTTTACTTACCCACACAAAAACAGTTTTTTCGCTACGCTCAAAAATTATTTTGTTTTTATTCTCCATCGCTTCCAAGCGAGCTTGTCGCGCCGGATCATAAAAACAAAAAGCCAAGCTGTTGCTTGGCTTCTGTTTTTGTGATCCAGCTGGGGCTCGAACCCAGGACCCCAACATTAAAAGTGTTGTGCTCTACCTGCTGAGCTACTGAATCTTGATTGGGAGCGCAAAGATATGGCTTCTGATTTTTATTTCCAAATTTTACTGCCCGATATTTTCTAATTAATTGACTTATATTTGCATTAATTATCATTGGGGTCAATTGTAAGGCGATGTACAGCTCATTTATCGAAGATTTTTCAGCGTTTATTCACTCATTATCTCTGAATTTTGAAAGAAGGGATACTCTTTTCATTATTGATAAAGCCGGAGGAGAGACGGCGAATCAGAAGCTTTGTGTAAATCTTGAGCTATTAGGTCACGATTCCGGGGAGTATCCCCGGAATGCCGACATTACCATTTTTGAAGACGAGTGGATTACAAAGGGAGAATTGGTAAAGGATCGTATCAAGGTTAACCTTGGGCTTCAGAGGACAATCTTTGCCAGAAATTGCCATGTGAAGGCCATTACTCAAAATGATGCAAAGAGATTCCTGGATGCGAATCATATGTTAGGATATGCAAGATGCCATTACAGATACGGGTTATATACTCTCAAGGATTCCGGGTCTTTGCGCAGAGGCTCTCTTGTTGCTGTCGCCACTTTTTCGTCTCCCAGATTGATAAAAAGGGGGGAAATAGTGGTTAACTCATATGAGTGGGTACGCTATGCGGGTCTCTCGGATTACAGGATAACCGGCGGTATGGGCAAGCTTATGAAATGTTTTCTCAGAGATCAGAATCCTCAGGAGATTATGTCATACTCAGACATAGGGTGGGGGAAGGGTGATGCCTATGAGAAACTGGGCTTTACTCTTATCGGAAAAACCGACCCTATTCTCTTTTGCCTGAAAAAAGAGAGCCTTGCAAGGATTCCTGCAAAGGCTCTCAACAATCAAGACTCTCTTGTCAAATTAAGAAATAAGGGTAACTTTAAGTTTATCTGGACTCCCTGACTCCTCTCCTGAATTGGTATCCAATTCCATGTGCAGTTCGTCTCCCAACTTGTATTTTCCGGCAATAATTGCCTCGGCAAGCGGATCTTCAATGTACTTCTGGATAGCTCTTTTCAGAGGTCTTGCACCCAGTTGAGGGTCGTAACCCATGTCTGCCACAAACATCTTAGCCTTTTCGTCAATCGAAAGCTTGTAACCGGCATTGTCAATCCTGCGGAACAAATCATCGAGTTCAATGTCTATTATTTTGCAAATATCATCCTTGGAAAGGTTGTTGAACAGAATCTGCTCATCAAGCCTGTTAAGGAATTCCGGTGTAAAGGTCTTTTTCAGGGCTTTCTCAATAATCTGCTTTGTGTTATCGCTGATATTCCTTTTTGTGGTATTTGAAAAACCGAGGCCTGAACCAAAATCTTTTACCTCCCTGCTTCCAATGTTTGATGTCATGATCAGCAGAGTGTTCCTGAAGTCTATATGCCTTCCGTTACTGTCGGTCAGACGTCCCTCGTCAAGGACCTGAAGCAGCAGGTTGAAAATATCAGGATGTGCCTTCTCAATCTCATCCAGTAAGATGACAGAGTATGGCTTCCTGCGGACTTTTTCACTAAGTTGTCCTCCCTCCTCATAACCCACATAGCCCGGAGGAGCCCCGATCAGCCTGCTGAGAGCGAATTTCTCCATATACTCACTCATGTCGATTCGGATAAGGTTGTCCACAGAGTCGAACATAAACTCAGTAAGTATCTTGGCAAGTTGTGTCTTTCCTACTCCGGTAGGTCCTAAAAAGAGAAATGTCCCGATAGGTTTGTTCGGATCCTTCAAACCGGCACGGTTTCGCTGAATAGCCCTGACTACTTTATCAACAGCTTCGTCCTGGCCTATAATCTTTCTTCTTATAGCCTCTCCCATTCTTGCAAGCCTGTCACCCTCCTTTTCAGCAAGCCTGTGGATAGGTACGGATGTAATCATAGACAATACCTCTGCAACATCATTGGAGTTGACAGAAGGAGGATTTTTGGACTGCTCCTCGTTCCATACATTCTGAGCTGCCTCAAGGGCATCTGACATCTGTTTTTCAATGATTCTCAATTCGGCAGCTTTTTCAAACTGCTTGTTGCTAGCGGCAATTTTCTTCTGTTTCCTTATAGGATCAAGCTCATTCTCTATCTTCATGATAGACTCTGGAACATTGAGGTGCTTAAGGTGCACTCTCGATCCGGCCTCATCCATGGCATCTATTGCCTTGTCAGGCAGACATCTGTCTGTAATGTATCTCTGGGATAGTCTAATACATGCAATGAGGGCGTCATCAGTATAAATAACGTTGTGGTGTTTCTCATATCTCTCCTTGATATTTCTGAGGATGTTGAGTGTCTCTTCGTAAGTTGTCGGCTCAACCATAACCTTCTGAAAACGTCTTTCAAGAGCACCGTCTTTCTCTATGTATTCCCTATACTCATCCAGTGTTGTAGCACCTATGCACTGAATATCGCCTCTAGCAAGTGCCGGCTTCATCATATTGGCCGCATCAAGTGAGCCGGATGCCCCGCCGGCACCGACCAGAGTGTGAAGCTCATCTATAAAGAGGATTATATTGGGATTTTTAGAAAGCTCATTCAGTATTGCCTTCATCCTCTCCTCAAACTGACCTCTGTATTTTGTCCCGGCAACAATGGAACCTATATCGAGTGATACCAGTCTTTTGTTTAGCAAAACTCTTGAAACCTTACGGTGAGCTATTCTGAGAGCAAGACCTTCTGCTATTGCAGATTTTCCCACTCCCGGTTCTCCGATTATTACAGGATTGTTCTTTTTCCTTCTTCCAAGAATCTGTGCCAGCCTTTCAATCTCTCTTTCCCTTCCGACAACAGGATCAAGCCTCCCGTCAACTGCTGCGGCAGTAAGGTCAAACCCGAAGCTGTCAATAACAGGCGTTTCACTTGTGAATTTTGAACTTTTAAGTGTTTGTGAACCACCCTCCGCAGGTGTCTTTGAAGAAGGTTCACCTGCTGTTTCCAGATTATTTTCAGGGATGACATTCTCTTTTCCCTTTAAGAGAGATCTTACCCCGTCATAAGTTATGTTGAATTCTTTGAGAATTGTAACAGACATGCTGTCATCACTCCGTAATATCGCTAGTAGTAGATGTATAGGACCGGGTTGCGCCTCGTTCAACGATTTGGCTTCGAGATATGTGATTCTGATAGTGTTGTCAGCCCCTTTTGAAAGGTTAATCCTGTCAGATTGTTCAAAAGGCACTATCTCACCATTTTTTAACTGGCTTTCAATCCTCTTTTTAAGTTCCTTGTAGTCTGCACCAAGTTTTATGATCACTTCAAAGGCTGAATTGTCCTGGTGTCTGAGAATACCCAGAACAATGTGATCATTGTCTATAGTGTAGCTGCCGAGCCGCATCGCCTCCTCTTTGCTGTATGAAAGAATTTCGTTTAATTCGTTAGAAAGATGTAAGTCCATTTATGGTAAAATTTATTGCAAATCTAATTAAAGACAACCAGCAATACAATTTGTTCAGAAGATATTTTATTAGTACCTTAGCAAACTTTTTTTAAGTTCAAAAAGTATTATAAATAATGATAGAAGAAGCAGAAAACAATCCGAGAATTATTAAGATAAACATCGAGGATGAGATGAAGAGCGCATACATAGATTATTCTATGTCTGTGATTGTCTCCAGAGCTCTGCCTGATGTGAGGGACGGTCTTAAGCCTGTCCACAGAAGGGTCCTTTATGGAATGTCAGAGTTAGGTCTCACTTCAGGAGGAGGCTACAAGAAATCAGCGCGTATTGTCGGTGAAGTGTTGGGTAAATACCATCCTCACGGAGATTCCAGTGTTTATGAAGCCATGGTCAGAATGGCCCAGGATTGGAGTATGAGATACATGTTGGTTGACGGACAGGGTAACTTTGGTTCCATCGACGGTGACTCGGCAGCTGCGATGCGTTATACTGAGGCAAAATTCCGCAAGATTGCGGAAGAGGTAATGGCAGATCTTGACAAGAACACTGTAGACATGAAGCCGAACTTTGACGAGACCCTTCTTGAACCTACCGTAATGCCGTCAAAAGCCCCCCTCTTGCTTCTCAACGGAGCTTCAGGCATAGCTGTCGGAATGGCAACAAATATGCCTCCTCACAACCTTGGTGAGACTGTTGATGCTATATGTGCTTACATTGATAACAATGATATTACAACTGACGAGCTGCTTCAGTACATAAAGGGCCCGGACTTTCCTACAGGAGGTATAATTCAGGGAACACAAGGAATCAGAGACTATTTCGAGACAGGAAGAGGCAGAATTGTCGTACGCTCCAAGACAGATATAGAGGTCAATGACAACGGACGTGAAACAATCGTTGTAACCGAGATTCCTTATGTTGTCAACAAACGGGAGATGATTGAAAAGATCGCCGAACTTGTTGAAAGTAAAAGAATTGAAGGCATTGCCTATATAAATGACGAGAGCGACCGTAAGGGAATGCGCGTGGTGATCAGGCTGAAGATGGGATCTGTTGCAAATGTTGTCTTGAATATGTTGTTCAAGTATTCTCAGATGCAGTCAAGTTTCTCTGTAAACAACATTGCGCTTGTTGACGGCAGACCTAGAATCCTCAATATAAAGCAGATTATCAAATATTATGTCAGGCACAGGCATGAGGTAATCATGCGTCGTGCAAGATTTGAACTGGAACAGGCTGAAAAGAGGGCTCATATACTTGAAGGCTTGTTGAAGGCACTGGACTTTATTGATGAGGTAATTGCAATTATCAGGGCCTCAAAAAGAGTTGAGGAGGCCAGAAGTAACCTGATTGAAAGATTCGGATTTACAGAAATTCAGGCAAATTCGATAGTTGAAATGAGACTCAGACAGCTGACTGGTCTTGAAAGAGAGAGGCTTCAGGCTGAATATGATGAACTTCAAAGACAGATAGCATACCTTCAGCAGGTGCTTTCAGATCTGGCTTTACAAATGAGCATCATTAAAGATGAACTTATAGAGCTCAAGAACAAATATGCAGATCCCAGGAGAACACAGATTGAACTATCAGCCGATGAATTCAATCCGGAAGACTTCTATGCAGATGATGATGTTGTTATTACCATTTCACATATGGGATATATCAAGAGAACCCCTCTCAATGAGTATAGAACTCAGAACAGAGGAGGGGTAGGGGCTAAAGGAAGCACGACACGAGATGAGGATTTCATCGAGAATATTTATGTCGCAAATATGCATAGTACAATGCTTTTCTTTACCCAGAAGGGAAAATGTTACTGGCTTAAAGTGTACGACCTTCCTGAAGGATCAAAAGCTTCAAAAGGACGTGCAATACAGAATGTCCTCAATATCGAACCGGATGACAAAGCCTGTGCATTTATCAATGTTAACAGCCTTACTGATAAGGATTATATCAACAATAATTATATCGTTCTCTGTACAAAACGGGGCATAGTTAAGAAAACCTCGCTGGAAGCCTATTCAAGGCCAAGGACAAATGGTGTTAATGCAATTACTATTCGTGATAACGATGAGCTACTCGAAGCCACACTGACAAATGGCAAAAACGAGATACTCCTTGCCGCGAGAGAGGGCAAGTGTGTCCGTTTTAATGAAAGTAACGTAAGAGCTATCGGAAGGACAGGTGCCGGTGTAAGAGGTATCAACATAACAGATGATGACGAGGTAATTGGTATGATTTGTGTTGATCCTGAAATTAAAGAGGGGCAAGAGGCCAGCCATGTACTGGTTGTGAGTGAGAATGGATATGGAAAAAGATCATTACTAGATGATTACAGGGTGGTGAACAGAGGTGGTAAGGGTGTGAAGACATTGAATATCACAGAAAAAACAGGAAAGCTCATCTCCATTAAAAATGTAACCGATGAAAATGATCTGATGATTATCAATAAATCCGGTCTGACAATCAGATTGGATGTTGCTTCTGTAAGAGTTGCCGGTAGAGCCACTCAGGGAGTAAGATTGATAAACATCAAAGATGGTGACAGTATAGCAGCTGTATGCCGGGTAAACAAAAGCGAAGACAAACCAAATTCGGAAGAAGAGACATCCGAAGAATAGAAACTACTTAAAAATTTATAATTACACTACAATGAAAAATCTATTATTAGCATTGACATTACTTTTTTCAGTGCAGTTGGCTGCCCAGACAAAAGAGGTGGCAGACGCCATAAAAAATTATGAGAAGGCAAAAAAAGAGTCTGCAGATCCAAAGAAGGGTGCAAGTCCTGCAACTTGGATAAAGTTGGCTGATGCATATGCAGAAATTTTTGACTCTCCTGTTAAGTCCATCTGGAATGGAGCTTCCAGGAATGAGATAAAACTCCTTCTTAAAGATCAGAGAATAGCATCTACCGAGGACAGGACTGTCCAGGGTGTAAAATACTCTGTGGATGTATATGACGACAAGGAACTCTACTATAATGAGGATGGAACTCTTGCATGCTTTGTACAGACAAAAGAGTATGTTCCGGGTAACATTATAGATGAAGGAGTGGCAGCTCTTGTTAAAGCAGCTGAACTTGACACAAAGAATGCAAAAAGCAAGGATATTACTGAGAAGCTCGTTGCTATGAAGACTCGTTATCAGTCTGATGCAATGGCAGCTTATACTCTCGGAAATTTCAAAAAGGCATCAGCCTATTTTGAAGGTTCTGTGAAAATCAGCTCACATCCGTTAATCAAACAGGTGGATACCGTAATGATGTATTATACCGGACTTACTGCATTGATGGCAAAGGATTATGACAATGCTGCCAAATATCTTCAGATGTCTATAGACAATAATTATGATGCAAAGGGTGATATTTACTCTTCCCTTGCAGAGGCATACAAAGCTAAGGGAGATATGGCCAAAACTAAAGAGGTACTTCAGACTGGTTTCACAAAACACCCGACAAACCAGAGCATTCTTGTTACACTGATTAACAGTTATCTTGAGTCAAATGACGACCCTAACAAGGTTCTTGCTTTGATAACTCAGGCTCAGAAAAACGAGCCTATGAACGCCAGTCTCTATTATGCAGAGGGTAATGTTTGGAAAAACATGAAAAATGTAGATAAAGCTATTGAATGCTACAAGAAGTCTATGGAAATAGACAAGACTTATTACTTTGGATCATTCGCGATCGGAGCTGCATATTATGACAGGGCCGTTGATATTCAGACTGCAGCAGCAGAGGAGGTAGATGACACCAAATATGAGGCACTTGTTAAACAGCTTGAGGAGAATCTGATTTCTGCAATTGAGCCTTTTGAATCTTGCTTTTCAAACACTTCTGACAATGAAGTTAAACTGGTAGTTGCAGAGTATCTGAAAAACATCTATTTCCGTTTCAGGGACAAAGATGCATCATATAAAGCAGGTCTTGACAAGTATACAGCATATCTTAACGAGAACAAGAAATAGTCCTGATACTGAACACAAAATAAAAAAAGAGGCTTTTGCCTCTTTTTTTTATTTATTCAGATCCATCTCCTCAATAAGCCAATTTGCATTTGCGTATCTGTCAATAATAAACAGGACATAACGTATATCGAGAGAGATGTTTCTGCACATTTCAGGATCAAACGCCACATCACTCATTGTTCCCTCCCATACCCTGTCGAAATTAATCCCAATCAACTCACCTTTTTTGTTAATTACCGGACTTCCCGAGTTGCCTCCGGAAGTGTGGTTATCGGCCAGAAAACATACAGGTACACTTCCATTACTGCCCCATGGTCCGAAATCTTGATTTTTATAAACCTCCCTCATTTTTTGCGGTATGTTATAGTCATAAATCAAAGGGTTATCCTTTTCAATAATACCCTCCAATGTTGATGAAGGCTTGTAATAAACAGCATCTGCAGGCGAATATCCGCATATTTTACCATATGCAATCCTCAATGTTGAATTTGCATCAGGATAAAATGTCCTGTCACTGCTGAATTCCATCTGCCCTTTCATATAAATCCTGTACAGCAGGGTAATCTCATTGTTGATTCTGGTATATTCAGGTTTTATGCTTTTTGAATATATATCAGTAAATGCAAGGAACATCTCAACTGCCGGGTCCTTGAACAATGATGAGAGGTCAGTTGTATTTTCCAATATGCTCATTCCGGCAGATTTTGATACAAGAATTGAATTATTGAAGAGGTAATCGGCAAAACCCTCAGTACCTCCAAACTCTGAAATTTTTGCTTTAAAATAGCCCGGTTGGAATTTTGCCTCGATATTTTTTCTGTACTCCCCGAGGAGAGAGATAAAACAAGCCTTATCGATAGCAGGACTATAATCTTTATAAAAATCCTCCATAATAACTCTCAGAGTATCCCTATTAGATATAAGAAATTTTCCATCTTCATTTTTGATATATGAGAGAACAGTTCCCGCAAATGTTATTATTTCATTTGATTTTATGGCCTCATTATTATAATCATTCGCAAATGAATATGGTTCAAGTAAAACGTAAAGAGAATCAAGTCCGGATATTACACCCCTGTACTCAGGCCTGTTTTCTGCCCAGATGTTGAAACGGCGTTCATAATCCCGTTTTCTTTCAATAATTCCGAGTCTTTTTATCCCACCGGCCTCACCTTGCCATTTTTTCCATGCATTGGCCACATTGGCATTTTTTGAGGCATACATGATTCTAACAGCCTGATCCTTCTCCATGTATGATTTCTGAGTCTCAAGCCTGAGGGTTCTCAGTCTTATCTTATGTGGATTTGAAATGTCGGAAATGTAGCTGACAGCCTTGCTCATAAGATATTCCTGAGTTCTTCCCGGGAATCCGTATACCATAGTAAAGTCTCCCTCCTTTACCCCTTTGGTTGAAATTGAAAAGTGCTTTTTGGGCTTATATGGAACATTTGATTCTGAATATTTTGCAGGCTTATTGTCTTTGTCTGCATATATCCTGAATATTGAGAAATCTCCTGTATGTCTTGGCCACATCCAATTGTCTGTATCGCCGCCAAATTTACCTATTGAAGAGGGTGGAGCCCCGACAAGTCGTACATCATAAAATGTTTCATATACAAACAAAAAGTATTGATTACCATAATACAATGATTCAATTGTTGCATCATAAGTGGTCCCTTTTGTTACCTCTTTTATAATCCCGGCAGAGTTAATTGCGATAATCATTTTCCTCTCCTCTTCTGTCATTTTGTTATTATAAGATTTCAATACCTTCCCGGTTACATCCTCCATTCTCACCAGAAATTTTACCGAAAGATTATCATTAGGCAGCTCCTCTTCCATTTTCATAGCCCAGAATCCGTCCCTTAGATAGTCATGCTCAACGCTGCTGTGTGACTGGATAGATTCAAACCCACAATGATGATTGGTGATTATAAGACCTTTGTCCGAAATGACCTCCCCTGTACATCCTCCTCCAAAATGTACAATAGCATCTTTCATCGAAGCTTTGTTTATGCTGTAAATATCTTCGGCAGATAGCCTGAATCCCTTTTTTCTCATATCCTGAATCCTCTCTTTGATAAGTGACGGGAGCCACATTCCCTCATCAGCACGGAGCGTTGGAAATGAGACCATAGACAAGGCAACAATCAGTAAAAATTTTCTCATAACTTGATATTAATTCGTAATTATTACAAACTTACAAAATTTTCTTACTTTTGTTTATAATAGCACAACTG
>JAEAMG010000129.1_pt1 | contig 119173 bp, 105 predicted proteins | sample 8958741 | NCBI WGS metagenome assembly JAEAMG01 (sample SAMN16933256, study PRJNA681125) | bioreactor sludge metagenome | isolation source: anaerobic bioreactor treating anionic surfactant - SDBS | place: India: Bengaluru | collected 2019-02-28
TCCAAAGCTATTTTTTTGCAAGAAGGCATTAGTTCTGTCTCCCATTTTATTTTATGTCAAGATCCCATTTTTTAGACAGTATCCTTTAAGACTTTCTTGTTAAATTGACCTACTCCCATTTTTCGGACAGCTCAAAAGTAGAAAATTCGGGGTTTTTGACATATTCCGTTTCTGCTTCTTCTGGCGTCATTCCTTGCAAAGAGCTATGAGGGCGGTATGAGTTATAATCTCTACGAAAGGACTCTATTTTAGCCCTCGCATCAGACAAAGATAAGAACCAATTTGTATTTAAACACTCATCTCTGAAACTTCCGTTGAATGATTCAATGAAAGGATTATCCGTTGGTCTGCCTGGTCTTGAGAAATCAAGTATCACACTGTTTTCATAAGCCCATCTATCCAGTTCTTTTGATACGAACTCAGGCCCGTTATCTACTTGAATCCTTTGTGGAATATTTCCTGTTTCTTCTTTAATTCTGTTTAAAGTGTTTACCACATCACTGCCTTTCAATGACTGACTTACTTCAATGGCAGGGCATTTCCGGCTGAAATTATCCACTACAGTCAATGCTCTGAATCTTTTTCCATCAAATAATTGATCAGAGACAAAATCCATACTCCAGGATTGATTAATAGATGTTAAATCTGTTCTTTCCATTCTATGAGCCCCAGCTCTGCTACGTTTATTCCTTTTGGTTCTCAAATTAAGTCCTTCCAGACAATATAATCTGTGGATCCTTTTATGATTATCACGCCAGCCTTCTCTGCGTAATAAGATGCTAATCCTCCGGCAACCATATCTAACACGTGTCATTGCAATTTCACGCATCCTCATTCTAATCACAGTGTCGTCTCTCCTGGATGATTTATAGTACCATAATGACCGATGAAGCATTATTAACTTACAAACTCTGACTACTGATGCTCTGTAATCTTCTATTAACTCCTCGGCAGCACTTCTCTTTTGTGCCGGTCTCAAAGCTTTTTTTTTAAAACATCCTGTAGCATTTGTTTGTCAAGAGATAAATCCGCAACTATCTGCTTCAACTTTCTGTTTTCTTCTTCAAGTTGCTTGAGCCTTCTCATCTCACAAACACCTAAACCTCCATATTTTTTCTTCCAAAGGTAAAAAGTGGCATCACTAATACCCATCTTACGACAGACCTCTTCTACTTTGACCCCTGTTTCAGCTTGCTGAAGGGCAAAAGAAATCTGTGATTCCGTAAATTTCGAGCGTTTCATAGGCAATAATTACATTTTTAAAGTTATTAATTATGCCCGAAATCTCTATTTTTAAATGTCCGCTTTTTGGGGATCAGGTCAGGCTAAACAATCTATCATATTACTCAATTGAAAAGTATCTTGAGAATGATAGATATATATACCTGTATATTTCTAGCTTTGATTATAAACACTTCTTTCACATACTTTATGACAAAAAAAGTAAAAAATATAGAAAATCATCTTTACTATCCGATTCAATCTATATGGGACTTGAACATGCAAAAGAGTTAAACTCTGATAATGAACTTGTTTTTATATCAGACATTAATACTTTAAATGAAATTTGTTCTATCAAAGGAATAACATCAATAAACAAGAAAACAATACCATTACAAACAAATAACTCAGATAATGTAATTATAAAACTAAAAATCAAAGATTTCAATTTGATCCAAGATTTATAAAGTCGTAATCCAAAATGTTTAAAAGAAAAAACGCCGACTAATGTCGACGTTTTTTAGTAGCGGAGGAAGGACTCGAACCTCCGACCTTCGGGTTATGAGCCCGACGAGCTACCAACTGCTCCACTCCGCGGTATTGGATTGCAAAGGTAATACAAAATACCCAAAGTGCAAATCTATTTTTTTGTTATTCCTTTATTTGTTTGATAAAAGCTTGTCAACAAGCTCCTCCGATCCAAAGGAAATTTGTTCTCCTGTAATAAGATCTTTGAGGTTATACTGGTTCTTAGCGATTTCATCCCGGCCTGCAATCAGCATATATCGTATACCTCTTTTCTCAGCATAGTCAAACTGTTTTTTCAACTTCTGGGATTCGGCATACACCTCAGCTACAATGCCGTTAGACCGCAACTGTTTCAATAAAGGCAACAAGAGTTCTACCTCCTCTTCTCCAAAATTTGCGATTAAGAGTTTTGTCCCCTCAATCACCTCTTTCGGAAATTTATCAAGGGTCAGCAATACATCGTAAATCCTGTCGGCTCCGAAAGATATTCCCACTCCGGAAACACCGGGCAGTCCGAAAATACCTGTAAGATCATCGTATCTGCCTCCCCCGCAAATGCTTCCCATCTCCACATTATTTGCCTTTACCTCAAATATTGCACCGGTATAGTAATTCAAACCTCTTGCCAGAGAGAGATCCAGTTCAACTGTCTGCTTCACCCCGGTCAATCTCACAAGCTCAAAAACCTTAGCGACCTCCTCAACACCCTTGAGCCCTGTCTCTGAACCCTTCAACAGATCTCTCATAACATTCAGCTTCTGCTCAGTTGTTCCCTTTAAGAGCAAAACCGGCTCAATGGTCTCAACAGCCTTTTCATCAATTCCTCTCTCTCTAAGCTCGTTCTTCACCTCATCCAGCCCGATCTTGTCAATTTTATCGATTGCAACTGTAATATCAGTGAGCTTTTCAGGATAGCCTACAATTTCGGAGATGCCGGTCAGTATTTTGCGGTTATTGATCTTTATTGTAACATCAATACCAAGCTTTTCAAAAACATCATCAACAATCTGCACCAACTCCAGCTCGTTGAGCAAAGACTTGCTACCAATCACATCGACGTCACACTGATAAAACTCCCTGTAACGCCCTTTCTGAGGACGATCTGCCCTCCAGACAGGTTGTATTTGATAGCGTTTAAAGGGGAAAGCCAGTTCATTCTGGTGTTGAACCACAAATCTGGCAAACGGTACTGTAAGATCGTATCTAAGCCCTTTCTCGCATACTTTTAGAGAAAGAGAATTGCTGTTCTCCAGCAGCTTGGAATCAACCCCGGCAAATGCCTCACCAGAGTTGAGTATCTTGAAGAGCAACTTATCTCCCTCATCGCCATACTTCCCTAAAAGTGTAGACAGGTTCTCCATGGCAGGAGTCTCTATCGGAGAGTAGCCATAGAGTTTGAAGACACTCTTTATATTATTGAATATGTAATCTCTGCGGGACATCTCCACAGGTGAAAAATCTCTCGTTCCTTTTGGAATTGACGGTTTTTGTGCCATTAAAAGCTAGTTTAAAATATCGTGCAAAGATATACAAAAAGTACTACTTGGACTTTATATAACTATCAATAGCCTCAGCGGCCTTTCTTCCTGCCCCCATGGCCAGAATGACTGTTGCAGCTCCGGTAACAACGTCACCTCCGGCAAATACACCCGCCTTTGTTGTGACTCCATTATCATCTGCAACTACACATTTCCATCTGTTTGTCTCCAGACCGGGTGTTGTTGATGCAATCAGCGGATTTGGAGAGGTTCCCAGAGACATAACAACAACGTCTGTTTCTATATCAAACTCAGAATCCGGAATAGGCACAGGAGAACGTCGTCCGCTCTCATCAGGTTCACCCAACTCCATTTTAATACATTTCAGACCGGTAACCCAACCCTTCTCATTTCCTAAAACCTCCACAGGATTTGTAAGCATCTTAAAATCTATGCCCTCCTGCTTGGCATGATGAACCTCCTCAACCCTTGCCGGAAGCTCCTTCTCGGTTCTTCTGTATACGATAGTCACCTCCGCTCCCAGCCTGAGAGCTGTTCTTGCAGCATCCATGGCAACATTTCCGCCACCAACTACTGCAACCCTTTTACCTACATAAATCGGAGTGTCATACTCAGGATCATAAGCTCTCATCAGGTTATTCCTTGTCAGAAATTCATTGGCAGAAACAACTCCATTAAGATTTTCTCCAGGGATACCCATAAACTTAGGAAGACCAGCCCCGGAACCAATAAATACGGCTGAAAAACCCTCATCCTCAATCAGTGAGTCGACAGTAACGGTACGACCTACGACAACATTGGTCTCAATCTTGACTCCGAGTGAACGGACATTCTCAACCTCTGTTCTGACAACAAGTTCTTTAGGAAGTCTGAATTCAGGTATTCCGTATTGAAGAACTCCTCCCGGTTCATGGAGGGCTTCAAAAATTGTAACATCATATCCGTTTTTTGCAAGGTCTGCTGAACAAGCTAAGCCGGCAGGTCCACTTCCTATAATTGCAACTTTATGACCGTTCGCCTCTTTTTTATCAGAGAAACGTACACCGTTCTCACGGGCCCAGTCAGCTACAAACCTCTCGAGTTTTCCTATTGCTACAGGCTCACCCTTAACTCCGAGGATACAAGAACCCTCGCATTGCGACTCTTGCGGGCAGACGCGGCCGCATACTGCAGGAAGTGAACTATCTTTTGCAATGATAGCAGCAGCTTCAGCAAAATTACCCTGCTCAACTTCATAAATAAATTGAGGAATCTGGATTGAGACCGGACATTGTACAATACATGACGGTTTTTTACATCCAAGACAACGCGAAGCCTCCATTTGGGCCTCTTCAGCATTGTAACCGTAACAAACCTCTTCAAAGTTTTTTGCTCTCACAGCCGGGTCCTGCTCTCTGACAGGAACTCTTGGTATTTTATTTCTCATATCAGTGTAATCCGATTTTACATTTATGGTCCGCTTCAACCTCAATATTCTTGTACATCATCTGTCTTCTCATCGCTTCGTCGAAATCTACCTGATAAGCATCAAACTCAGGTCCGTCAACACAGGCAAATCTAGTCTTTCCTCCGACAGAGACCCTGCATGCACCGCACATACCGGTACCGTCCACCATCAATGTGTTAAGGCTGACAATCAGCGGAAGGTTATATGGTTTTGCAGTCAGGGTGACAAATTTCATCATTATCATCGGGCCGATAGCAACGGCCTGATCATACTTTTTACCTGAATCCATAAGCTCTTTCAGCATCTCGGTAACAAGTCCCTTCTTGCCGTAGCTCCCATCATCCGTACAAATGTAAAGATTATCACATATAGATCTCATCTCGTTCTCAAAAATGAGTAAATCCTTGTTTTTTGCCCCTATTATCACATCAACCTTAGCCCCCATGGAGTGTAAAAACTTCACCTGTGGATATACGGGTGCTGTTCCAAGTCCCCCTGCAATAAAGAGAAACTTCATCTCCGACAACTCATTTTTGCTTTTATGAATAAATTCGGAAGGCTGGCCAAGAGGTCCTGCAAAGTCGGTAAATGAATCCCCTTCATTAAGATGGCAAATCTGTCTGCTCGAAGCACCCACTACCTGAGTCACGATTGTAACACTACCCCTCTCTCTGTCAAAGTCGCATATTGTAAGAGGGATTCTCTCTCCTCTATCATGCGCCCTGACAATCAGGAATTGCCCCGGTTGTGCCGAATGAGCCATTCTGGGTGCATCAACCTCCATCAGAGTTATAATTGGAGTAAGATCCACTTTCTTGATTATCTTGTACATATAATATAGTTTTATTTAAGTCTTTCGAATGAATAGCCTAACCTCTTCAATCTCTTTATAATTACACCAAGCTGGTCATAAAGCTTGTCAATCCTGGTATCCTGAACACCGGGATGAATAAGGATAATTGCCCCGTTCAGCCCTTTCTCTTTTTCAAAGTTAAAAAGTTTATCAATAAGCTCTTTGCTGCTTTTGTAACTTTTCATGTCAGGTGTGGTGTAATCTGCAGGAGTGGCAGTTCCCGGAGTGTAGTTGATTGTCCTAAGACCTGCCCTGGATGCGGTTTCGACAGATTCCACATTATAATGCTCATATGGAGGAAGATACCACAATGCATCGGATGGCTTGATTCCGAATTTTGACAACTCCTGATAGTTTCTTCGAAGATCTGCTGTAAGACTGTCAGGGGTCACAAGTGTCTGACGCTTAGCTCCCCATTCTGCGTAAAGCAGATGTCCGTCAGAGTGACCTCCCACAAAATGGCCTCTCTTCACAATTTTTGAGATAATGCCCTTCATACTCTCCAATCTCAGAAAGTTGCCGGTAAAAAAGAAAGATCCTTTAATTTTGTTTGCATCGAGGGTCTTGAGAATTGTCTCCCCTCCCTGGAACATTGAATCTGCTGAAAAAACAAGATATATTGTTTTCTTGTCAGGGTTAATCCTAACTATTGCACCATAGGCATCTTTTTCAACATTTGTCTCCTGATTGTCAGACTTTGCATAATCTTTCCCCTCTGACTCCATGGCTGCAAAGTAGTATGTAAGACCGGCGGTTCCGTCCATTGTAGGTTCATTTGAGGAGTAATCTCCTATATCATCGTGGTAAACTGCCTTGCCATTGTTAAAAGGTGCATATTTATCCGGATTTCTCAAAGCCCCTCCTGCCCTTTCGTGAAACAAATCATAGTAGATAGGTCCATCCACCAATCCGCCTATTGTAAGATCTCCATTCACCTGTGTATATGAAGAGTGAGGCGAATCAGGATAGTCCCCTCCCTCAGGAAAACCGACTATCATGGAGGTTCCCCATGGATTGCAACCGAATAACCAGTCTCTCAATGCCATCTCCATCTCGAGATAGGTGCTGTCGTTTGTAACTTTCCTGTACAGATGTGCCTGTGTTATGGCTGCAGAAACCAGATTGTTTGAGCACCATAGGAACGGCACGCCGTAAATGAAAGGATCATCTGCAGCTCTGTTTTTCAGGCTTTCAAGACCCGCTTTCATAAATGCGACATATTTATCACTAATCTTCTTTTCAGATGATTGAGCAAGGTAATAATGGCCAAGATTTATAAAGGGATAGTATTGATAATGTCTCCCTCTGCCAAGTTCCATCCACGGTGTGACAGGCTCCAGTTCACCCCAGTAATCAGCCTTTTTAACCCATTCTGCCTCATTGCTTAAATTGTAGAATGTGGCTGCTGCAAGCTCTATATCATCCACATAGGTGTCCTCCTCGTAAAAATACGGAGAGACCACGCACGCTGTCTGTGTGTTTCCCGGCTTCTCCTCAGCAAATGCGTATGCCTGTTTTGCCTTCTCCATTAGTTTTTCTGAGTATTTAGGATCTGAATCCTTAAATATTTCTGACCCAAGAGCAAAACATGAGGCAAACTTTCCTGCAACAGAAGAGACTCCGGTTGAACGGTTAATCCACTTTCCAAGTCCTGTCGGCTCACCTGTTACAAAATAGACAGGTCTTCCCTTGCCCGGGCCCCAGCCGTAGTCGACTTTATCATTCTGAGGGAGCCTGAACCCTGCATGATCCCTGTCATCTGCAATCTGGTTGAACATAACCTTATCCTCGGGATTCATTCTGACCATCCACTCCATCCCCCATTTTATCTCATCCAGGATATCGGGTATTCCATTTGATCCTTTGCCTCCCCTTGCGTCATACATATCTTTGAAAACCGACTTATCTTTTTGCTGTTGCCATGCAAACATCATATGATAGAGAGCGGTACCTGAGGTTGTCTGATATTGGAGGTAGTCGGTGGCATCATGCCAGCCTCCGCGTGCATCAATCTTCTCACCGTTACGTGTCGGATGGTTGACGATATAACCGTCATCTGCATGGCAGATCTCCCCTGTATAAGGATTGTCATAACACCTCTGTTGTCTCATGTAGACCAGCATCAAATCTGAAAGACCGTTATATGCATCCGCAGATATTCTGAAATTGGGGGATTTTACTCCGTTTGAGACAATATAATACCCCCCGCCGGTTTTGATAGATGAAAAATCCATCCTGTAAGCACTTTTCATACCCCAAACCTTAGCATTGACCTTTCTGCCATTGCCCTTGAAAACAGTTTTCAAAGTCAGGGCATCTATTACTTCAAACTGATCCGATGCCAGAGAATCCAGTGAAATAAACACTGCAACCTTTACATCCTGTGGCAGATAGCCTGCCTGATTAATCCTTATCCATGACTGCGCATTGCAATCAACATTCATAAATGATAAAAAGAACAGGAAAGAGGTGAATAATAGTTTTTTCATAAATCTAATATGAGTATGATGTTATCTTAAATGGTTTTTCCTCATTGCTCAATAGCACGTGATATACATTATCTTTCAAAATATCTCTGTAGTCGTACTCTTTGCCGTCTATCAAGATCTTGTTGGAGATAAGTCTTGCCCCATGGCTGTAATCCACATAGGTTACAAGATGTTTGTTGTGTACAGGCTGTATAGGAGTGCCGTCCAATCTGTGCCATCCGTAGATCGTAACGTTGTTTCTCCTCCTCAACGAATCTTCCAAAGCGGTAGTTATTACGATGTCTTTCTTGCTTCCGGCTATAAAAACTCCGGGATTGCACCCGGATGCCTTGATTTGTGCAAATATAACTCTTGAATGGTCATATAATATATCCGGAGTCTCATTTCTGTCTCCCCTGGGAATAAAATTGAATGGTTCAACCTTGAGCTTTGAGTGAGTGTAGATGATATCTACAAGCTTTGGAGTAGGTAATGAGCAATTCAGGGAATCGGCAATTTTCTGCGCTGCTGCGGGGCTCATAGGAATTATGAAAGATGATTTGTCCTGTCCTATGGTTATGTAGTCAGGTTTAACAAAAATCGTCACTTTGTGACCTTCTCCGCCAGCATCTTTGCTTTTAAAACTTATCTCTACAAAACCTCTCATATATTCAGGAATATTACCTGAAAGCACTTCACGCACAATAAGCTCCTCCCTCTGTTGAAAAGGGAGAATACGCATCTGTTCATAAAAAGGAGAATCACCTTTATTCACCTGCGAACAGAGTGAATTAAAGGTGATTACCATTAAAAAAATCAGAGAGGTCAGACCTTTCATTATAAGCTATTTTTTACCCTCAATCTCCTTTGCGGCATAACCGAGTTTCTCTATAGCTTTTGCAAGTTTCACCTTATCTGTCTTGCTTGAGTCATACTTCATCCAGATAGTACGCTCTTCAAGATTAATTTTCAGATCCTTCACACCGGCCTCAAATGGCAGCTTGTCTTCCAGTTTTTTCTTGCATGAAGGACAGTCTATGTCAACAGAGAATGTAATTTCAACATCCTTGCTGATCTTTTTGCTCTGGGCATTAGCTGTGTTTGTGAAAATAAAGATTGATGCTACAAGTAAAAGCGAGATTGATTTAATAATATTTTTCATGATTGTTTATTGTTTGTAAAATTAGTAAAAAGTTTAGAATAGGTTTAATTATTTCCAAAGAGTAAAGCGAAGCCCTGCGTAAAATTTGATTCCCATAAGCGGACCCCATATTACAGTAGAATTGAATCCTTCGCTGAAGGGCTGGTCTGCATTTAAGATCGGATTTTTCTGCCTGTAGTTTGTCAGATTTTCTCCACCTATATATATATCAAGGCCTTTATAGCGTTTTGTCACTTGCGCATAGAGAACCGGATAAACAGGAGAGTACTCCTCTGTCATGAAATTAGGTAATCTTGCCGGACCATTGAGCTGTGCTGTAAAATCGAATGTCCATTTGTTCATTCTGGTCGCATATTGCAAATTCAGCACTCCTTTATATTTACTCATGAGTGGTCTCTCAACAAGTCCCTGACCCTCAAGTGTAACCTTTGCGTCAGTTAGCCTGTATGTCAAAAGAACGGTAAAACGCTCAATAGGCTGAAAAGAGAAATCTGCCTGGTATGTATTTGTATATGAACGACCTGAAAGATTATACAACCAAACAACCGAAAGATCCCTCTCCTGGTCAACAATCAGTTGATGTTGAAAATCTGTCCTGAAGTACTCAAAGCTTAAAGTTGCATTTTTATCAAAACCAAAAGGCATATAACCCGTAAGGTTCATTCCATAAGTCCAGGCATCCTCCATATCCGGATTTTCCTCGAGTTGAATACGCCTGCCTGTTGACAAAATACCAAGATTATCGGCAACCTGATTTGGAGATCTGAATCCCCTGCCACCGGATGCTCTGAGAATAAGTTTCTCTGTAAAGGCATACTTCAAGTTCACCCTTGGTGCAAAAAGCCATCCGTGGATATTGTTATTATCCAGCCTGAGGCCGGTAACGAAAGTAATCTTATCCCCATTGGTGTATGTATACTCTCCATACGCTCCGGCAGATTGCTCAACTCTTCCGATTGAAGCACTGTTAAGAAATTCGTCAAAATTATCGTATTGACCGCTGAGGCCCAGTATATACTTGTGTTTGTCATTTATCTGATTCTGAAGCATCAGGTTGACAAAAACCGAATTCTGAGTTGCGTCATAACTTTTTTGTCCAAAGAATGAGTTCATTTCATACATAGAATAATCCACGACTCCGGCCACATTCTTTGAGTTGTCCTCATTAAGGGGAATTCCAAGCTTTACATAGCCGTTCAGACCTTTATTGTTTATTTTTGATCCCCAAAGGGTGTTAGTAACCTCTGAATCCTCCTTGAAATCATTCATACCGGCAATTCTCTCATCACTCATTGCCTTAAATCCAAATCTTAGCTGGACGCCACTTGACGGAGCATAAAGCCAACGATTGGACAGGTTGAACTGTGTTGTCAGAGGATCATCCTTAAAGCCATCGCCATTACCGTCGTGATCCATAAAATCTCTGGAGATGTGACCAAGTATCACTGTGCTCAGTTTCTGGTTCAGTTGAAGGGAAGAAGCAACATTGGCCTCAGTTCTCAGTTTGTCACTCAGGAAAAGATTTATGAACAAAGGTTGTTCGGCAGTCGGTTTCCTGTGCTCCATATTTATCTGGCCTGTTATCGCCTCTATGCCGTTCACAACAGAGGAGGGCCCCTTTGCAATCTGTATGCTCTCAAGCCATTGACCAGGTATATAAGAGAGACCAAAAGGAGCTGCTATACCTCTCATTACTGGTCTGTTCTCATCAAGCATCTGAGTGTATTGTCCCGATAATCCAAGCAGTTTAATCTGTCTTGCACCGGTTATTGCATCTGCATAACCTACTGTGACACTTGCAGAGTTTTCAAAGCTCTCTGCCAGGTTACAACATGCCATCTTGCACAATCCGGCAGCAGAGATTACCTCTGTTTTCACAGGAGTCATCTTTGATATATAATTGCCCTCCTGTCTTCCGACGACTCTTACTTCATCGAGACTGTTACCCTCCTTGAGCAGAAACTCTGCGTTCCTGTCTCCGGGTGAAAGAACTACCGTATCCTTTGAATAACCTATATAGGTCGCTATAAGGGATACTTGCTGTGCGCCTTTATTATTAATTGTAAACTTACCCTCTTGATCTGATTCCAAAGAGAGTTTTCCTTCCAGCCAATATATTGAGGCATAGGGAAGTGGTTCCACATCTCCGCTGATACGTTGTACCTTTACGATACCATTAATTGTCTGTGCAAAGGAGAATGTGGTAATATATAGTAATACTACCGATAAAATTATTTTTTTCATATTCATTAAATTGTATAAGATTTCTATCCGGGAAAGATAGAGTCTCTACAATCGCCACTGAGAGTGGTATGAATATGGATCTGTCTCTTTGACAAGAGGCGGAGGAGAGTATCTGTTGCACAACGCCAGAGTTTCGTTATTCAAAGAAACCACTGAAGAAGATGCTGTTATATAATTCGATATAAAATCAAATAGTTTAAACTGGTTAAACTTAAAATCACGCTGAAAAAAATCATAATCCTGTGTCAGCTGGTGTATCGTCGTGTGGCAACATTTCTGAGAATGGTGCTGATGTTCCGACATACCATCATGATGGTGATGTTTACAACTGCAAATTGTATGAATCTCATTACAGCTTTTTGAGGATGCAAAAAGTCGAATGTTTACAGTACCGCTTGCCGAGCACTCATGGACACCAATACCAAAACTCGCCATTATATAGAATATAAGGAGAACAATAGTTAGTGAAGGCTTAAGCACTCTTTTCATAGCTGCAAAAATATGAATAATTCTTCATACAACAAGTTTCTCGTCGTAGAACTTACTGTAGACAAAAAGATGAATTATTGTAGTAAGCAGAATTACAAGCATAAATGATCCCGCAATACAACTTAGGTTTGTATAGCAATCAGGCGCGACCAGATACTTAAAGCAAAGACTTGTAAATAGTGTGCAGGTCATTAACTCCCTCAAAAGGGGAAACATATTATAAAACTTATTGTTATACTGGTAAAGTGCAGTGAATACAAGGTTGAGCACCTGCAAAGAGCTTTTCTTCCTACCTGAAAACCACTTGACTTTGTGCAATAAAGAGGAGATTAGGCTTGCACATAACGCAGAAGCACAACCGGTAAGCAATATGACAACAGTAACACTCATCACGTTCTGCTCTTTAATATGTGTCTCACAGGGAAAACTATTCTCTGAAGTATACTCAGCTCCTCTGTAATTATCTCTGCAACACCTCTCATCTCTTCTGAAAACGGAAGCTCCCTTCCGTAATTTGTTACAAGTTTCTGTGGCAAAAGCACGTCAACCACATACACCTGTTTATTATCCACAAGAGCCGGCACAGAAGAGACTCTCAAAACCTTCACCTCAACCATACCAAATTCCATATAAGGGAAATTGTCAAATTTGATATTCACCTTCTGACCTATTCTTACTTTTCCAGCTCCTTCAAGAGGAAGGAATATCTTTCCTTTTATATTTGCATCCTTACCCGGCACAACAGTAAAAACAACATCTCCCTCGGTCACATTTTGATTTTTTTGCCAGAACCTGGTAAAAGAGAGCTTGCCGTCAAGAGGAGATATCAGAAGATAGTCCTGTTCCCACTTTCTTAATGATGCTTTCAGCAAGTCCATGTCTCCTGACAATCCGGACAAAAGGTTACTCTTCTGCTTATCCTTATCCAGTTCAAGGTCGAGAAGTGTCTGCTCACTTTGCAAAGCTGTAAGTCTAAGATCCTCCAGATTTTTCCTTGCCCCCTCATAATCCTGCCTTGCAGAAAGTTTTGACGCCTTACTGATTTCAAAGTCAGATTGTGAAATGACTTTTTGAACATATAACAAGCTGTCCCTTGAATACCTCCGGGAAGCGATATCAGCCTGCTCTGACGATATTGCAATCTGTCGGCTGTATTGTCTTATCATAGAGCGTTGAGCTTCCAGTTCACGCTTTATCAGCATTGATTTCTTCCTGTGGTAGTCAAGTCTGATAAAGTTACCATACTCTCTTGCCCTGCCAAGAAACTGGTTATAAGCATCCTGCATATCACCCAGTTGAAGATTGACCGGCAAATCCTCCACAACAAGATTTTCAGCCAGAAATCCATTTCCAAGCAAAGAATCCAGAGCATCACTCAATTCTATATAATCTGTGAAAGAGGCTGAATTCTCAATCATAGCAATCACATCCCCCTTTGAAACCACATTCCCGTCGCTCTTAAACAACTCCTGAACCCTTCCTGTAGTTTTCGCCATGAGTTGTGCAGGAAGGTTTTCAGAAGTTACAGTTATAGGTGCGGATAGTTTGTCCGGATATCTGAAGAGGGCGCTGCCAATAATGAAAAGAGAGACAATGGCCAGAATGAGTGTATTTCCCCATCTCACTGTCCACCCGGGTGCCCTTGAGAGAATCTCGTTGACATCATCCGATTTTATCTCTATCTTTCTCTTTTCAGACATATAATTGATTCTTTACAAGTTGCCAGTAAGCCCCTTTTTTATCAATAAGCTCGCTGTGTGTTCCCGATTCGGTTATTACGCCTTTGTCCAGTACTACAATATTATCTGCATTCTTTACCGTACTTAACCTGTGTGCCACTACAAGTACAGTTCTGCCCACGAAAAATTCATCCAGATTACTCATAATCTGCATCTCATTGTTCGCATCGAGGGAATTTGTAGCTTCATCAAACAATATAAGTTCCGGGTCTTTGTATACTGCACGCGCAATCAAAAGTCGCTGCTTCTGCCCCTGACTCAGTCCGTGCCCCTCCTGTCCTATTTTTGTATTGTAAGAGAGAGGAAGACTCTCTACAAAATCCCGTATGTTAGCAATATCAACAGCCTTTTCCAACCTTTCCACATCAATCGATTCAACTCCGGGCGCAATATTTCCTGCAATTGTGTCAGAAAAGAGAAAGCCATCCTGCATTACAACACCGCATTTTTCTCTCCAGCGTTCCATACTGAGCGAAAACAAATTGTTTTCTCCATACTTTATGCTGCCCTCCTGCGGAGTATAAAAACCCAGCAGCAGTTTGACCAGGGTTGTCTTACCACTACCACTAGTACCAACTATTGCTGTCACCTTACCACTTGGAATAGTGAGGTTTATATCTTTCAAAACCATTGGAGAACCCGCACCTTCATATTTAAAAGAGAGGTTCTCTATCGAGATAGATTTGCCTTTAGGAATAAATGCTATATGATTGTCACTGTCCTTCTCCTCTTCTTTTTTATCATGAATCTCAGCAAGTCTCTCCAGGGATATTTTAGCATCCTGAGATGCTTTCAGAAATGAAATTACCTGAAGAAGAGGCGAATTCAGCTGGCCATTTATAAACTGAACTGAAAGCATCATACCGAGAGTAAGTTCCCCATTGAGCACAGAGCTGGCAGCAAAAACGGTAATGAGAATGTTCTTTAACTGATTGATAAGTGTGGCACCGGCCTCCTGGTATTGCCCAAGGGCAAGCCCCTTTATATTAAGTCTGTACAGACGTGCCTGTATCCTCTCCCACTCCCATCTTTTCTGCCGTTCACAACTGTTCAGCTTTATCTCCTGCATTCCGGTGATAAGCTGTATTACAGAGTTTTGATTAGCTGCATTTTGTGTAAACGCCTTATTGTCCAACTCCCTCCTTTTCTTCATAAAAAGCATCACCCATAATATATAAGCTGCGGAGGCGACAATAAAAATTAAAAATATTACAGGACTGTAGTATAATAATACCGCTCCGAAAATCAGGATATTGAACAGCGAGAACAGGACACTCAGAGAGGAACCTGTAAGGAAATTCTGAATACGTTTATGATCGTCTATCCTCTGGAGAAGGTCACCTGTCATTCTTGTGTCAAAAAAGCCTATGGGAAGTTTCATCAGTTTTGTGAGAAAATCCGATATAAGCGAAATATTTATCCGCGTACCCATATGCAACAATATCCACCCCCTGATAAACTCGACTGAAGCCATGCTTATGGCAAGCATGAGCTGAGCAATAAGTACAAGCCAGATAAAGCCTATATCTTGTGTACCTATACCTATATCTACTATACTCTGTGTAAGGAATGGCAGGATAAGCTGAAGAAAGCTTCCTATAAAAAGTCCGGCAAACAGCTGAACTATAAATTTTTTGTATGGCTTAAGATATGTTCCGAGAAATTTGAACCCTCTCCTGTTGACAGACTCTCCCTCCTCCTGATAGAATCTGGGTGTGGGTTCCAGTAAGAGCGCTATGCCCAGTCCGACTCCGTCTTTTACAGTGCTGTACCAAGACTTCTTAAACTCACTCTCACTAAGTTCTACAAGCGAGGTGGCCGGATCTGCTATAAGCATCTTTATATTGCGCCCTTTCCCCCTGGTCCCGTACAGGACCACAAAATGGCGTTGATTCCAATGTACGATTACCGGAAAAGGAGCCCGGCACAACTCTTCGAAAGAGAGTCTTGCTCCTGTAGATCTGAACCCTATACTCTCTGCGGCTTTAGCAATACCGAACAGATTGACACCCTCCCGGGAAAATTCACACTTCTCCCTCAGCGTCTCTAATGTATAATGGTGTCCATAATGCATGGCAACCATTCTCAGGCATGTGGGGCCACAATCCATGGAGTCCAGTTGATGGAAATGTCTGAATGGTCTCCTGTACATTATTTAAATTTCAAAATCAAAGGAATCCTTATTTGCTGAAAATCAGCAAATTGTAATAAAAGTGGGGCAAACTTCAGATAAAAGACTTAAATCAATTACGGTCTTCCGTCGCGAATTATTATGTAGTATACATTACCATCCTCGTCAGTAATTCTTAAAATTTTGTCACCACCTACTACATTAATCATCTCTTGTTCATTCAGTTTTTCAAAATTTGTTCTCATGGCTTTGATGTTTTTTATTTGTTTTTTGTTGTACAAATAAATTAAGAATAATTGTTACATTTGCATACAGAACGCTGACCAATTACTGATAATTTGCTGAAAAATGCTGAACAGGGCACTCACCATATCGATTATTGCAATCTTTTTTCTTCTGGGAATTCAGGGGGTATGGCTATACAGACTGATTGATAGTGAAAAAGTTGCCTACCGGAACCAGACTGAATCCATTCTTAAGGAAGCTGTGAATAAGGAGCTTAACTCAAGATTAAGAAAAATCAGCAAAAGCGATGGATTTTCAGTAATAATTTCTGATAACATTCCTGATGGAGATAAAAACAATAGCAATAATATTGAAGATATCGGAACTGCAAGGAATCAGTTTACAAAAGTATCCATTGAGGCAGCACTTCAAGATGCATACAAAAATGATCTTCCATTAGACATTGACACACTCTCAAGATACTTTGCAACCCTTCTTAAGGAAGAGGGGAAAGAGACCAATTTCAAACTTACTTATCTGGATTCAGTTACATCAAAGACATACAGCACTGAAAACGAGACCGTTTTTAAAAATGTAATGATTAAATCTTCCTTTGATACGTCTCTTCCAATAAGTATGTCAAAAGACTTAATTGTCTCTGCACACATATTATATCCCCCGACAGTATTTAAGGGGGACCTTCTTATTATGTTGCTATCGTCACTCGCTTTGACCATATTTATTATGGTAAGTATAGTGCTCCAGACACGAATGTTGTACAAGCAGGTATCGCTTGCCAAAGTGAAGGAGAATATTACGCACTTCCTTACACATGAACTAAGATCCCCACTGCAATCTTCCATTACTAACCTGGAGGTTGCAGAGATGGCAGACACTAAGTCTGCACCCTACTTTCTCGGAAAGACTAAAGAACAGCTCTATTTCCTCAATGGACTGATAGAGAACATCCTTGATATCAATAAATTTGAAAAAAGACAAGCACCTTTAAAGAAAAAAACTTTCAATATACACGAGGCTATAGATCCACACATAGCAAGACACAATGTAGATCCAAAAAAGAGTATTCTTATTACCAAACAGATACCTGAAGGAGAAGAAGAGATATATGGAGATGAGCTCCATATTTCGAATGCAATCGGGAATCTGATAGATAATGCAATCAAATACTCGGATGATTCAGTCAAAATTAACGTTTCTACCCGCAAAGAGGGCAAATATTTCTATATATCTGTAGAAGATAACGGAATTGGCATTCCAAAAGAGGAACAAGCAAAAGTATTCGAGAAATTCTACAGAGGGAGCAAGAAAGAGCATGCACAGAAGGGCAAAGGTTTCGGTCTGGGCCTTAACTATGTTATGTGGGTGGTCAAAGCCCATAAAGGTAAGATTACTCTTGTCAGCGAAGTGGGAAAGGGAAGCACTTTTACTTTATCAATAAATTGTGAGCATGGGAAAGAGGATACTTCTAGCCGATGATGAATTGAACTTTGGCTATGCCATGTGCGAGTTTCTTAAAATGAGCGGTTACGAACTCTCATTTGTAAGCGACGGTCGTTCTGCGTTGGAACAATACAATCAGTTCCATCCGGACCTCTGCCTTTTTGATGTGAATATGCCTGAGATCGACGGATTTGAGGTTGCCAGACTCATCAGAGCCGTGGACAAAAATATCCCCATTATATTCATCACATCTATCAGTGATGACAGCAGTGTTGCCAATGGCTTTGAAATTGGCTGCAGCGATTATCTGAAAAAACCTTTCGGATTGAGAGAGTTGTTGATAAGAGTGCAAAAGTGTATGCAGATTTCCAGCAAGAACAATGATATATTCACTCTTGGAAATATCAACTACTCCCCAGAAGAGAGGTGTCTGATGATGCAGGATGGCGAAGCTACTATCCTCTCGTTTTATGAAAACAAGTTGTTGCAGATTTTATGTAACAACTTTAACCAGATATGCAAAGTTTCTGATCTTGTAGTATCTATATGGGAAGATAAAGATATTGACACCAAGAAATCTCTCGAGGCTCTCGCATCCCATCTCAGGAAAAAACTTGCATCAACACCTGTCAATATTGAGAATATCAGGGGTGTGGGCTACAGATTGAGAAAAATGTAATGTTTTTATTACATTTGTCTTATTAATTATCAGGAATATTATGAAAAATTTTCTAAAAATTGTTGCCGGCACATTTGTCGGTTCTTTAATTGCTATGGTTCTTGGAGTCCTCCTGCTTTTCGGGATATTCAGCTCCATAGCCTCAGTAGCAGAAAAAAGCACCCCGACTGTTCCGTCATCTGCTATTTTAAGTCTTAATTTTGCCAACCGTATAACAGAACAATCAATAGATGACCCGTTTGCTGATGCCTCCATTACAAATCTCGAAATCTCATCGAAAAGTCTCGGCATTTTGAGTGTTGTTGATGCAATAGATGCCGCAGCAACTGATCCGAGAATTAAGTTCATCTATATGAATCTGAATGATATTGATGCCGGAATTTCTCATGTTGAAGAGATCAGGGCTGCTCTTTCCAGGTTTCACGACAGTGGAAAAGCCATCATATCATACGCTGAGAACTTTTCACAAGGAGCATACTATCTGGCAACAGTATCAGATAAAATATTCCTGAATCCTTCAGGTACCCTGGCACTCACAGGTCTCTCAGTTAACTCTCTGTTCTTTAAAGACCTTCTTGACAAGATTGGAATACAGGCTCAGTTAATCCGTCACGGTAAGTTCAAAGCTGCTGCAGAACAGTATATAAGCAACAAGATGAGTGACGAGAACAGGGAACAGCTTCAGGCTTACATCTGTGCAGTATGGAATACGTGGGCTCAAGATATATCTAAATCAAGAGGCATATCTGTAGAGAGGTTGAATGAGATTACCGACAATCTTGAGATGATAAATGCCCAAAAAGTTAAAGAGCTGGGGTTTGTTGACGGCCTTATGTATAAGGATCAACTTACTGATACACTTGTATCGCTTTTTGGAGTTGAAAAGGAAAAAGAGCTGAAGACAGTCTCTCTTGCTGATTATATCACAGCGACCAAGAAGATTAACCTGAAAGAGAAAAACAAGATAGCAGTCCTTTATGCAAACGGTGAAATTGTTATGGGCAAAAGTACCGACAACATCTCATCCGACAATTTTGTAGCAATGCTTTCAAAAATAAGAAAAGATAGCACAATAAAGGCAGTTGTTCTCAGAGTAAACTCTCCGGGAGGCTCGGCTCAATGTGCAGACATAATTGAGAGAGAACTAAAGCTCCTCCGTGAGAAAAAACCTATTGTTGTAAGTATGGGTGACTATGCGGCATCAGGAGGCTACTGGATTGCGGCCAATGCAGACAAGATCATAACCAACAACACAACTCTCACAGGATCTATAGGTGTGTTCAGTCTGGCTCTGAATGCCCAGAAGGCAATCGAGAAACACCTTTCCATAAATCCTGAAACAGTCAATACTCATAAACACAGCGACATTCTCTCTTTATACAGATCGATGGACAACGATGAGGTTGCTTTCATGCAGAAAGAGGTTGAGATTATATATGATCAATTCTTGAATCTTGTTGCTGAAGGCAGAAATCTCTCCGTATCGCAGATAGATTCTGTAGCTCAGGGAAGGATCTGGTCCGGCTCTGATGCAATCAAAATTAAACTGGCTGATGAAACAGGTGGAATCCATGAAGCCATTCTGTCAGCTGCAGCAATGAGTTCACTTGAGGGCTACAGAATTGTTGAGTATCCTGTCCAGAAGACTCAGCTTGACAAGATTATTGAGCAACTCCAGGCCAGCGGCAATGCCGCAAAGGTTATTTCAGACCCTGCCGGTGCACTTGAGAGAACATATATGAAGCTGTTAAAAGAGAAGGGAGTAAAGACCTTTGCAAGATTACCCTACAATATCTACTTCAATTAAGGATAATCTCGAGAACCTCTTTTGTTGACAGAGTGATTTTGTACCTGTCATCTATACGATGACCAAGAACAGCAACAATATTATCATTGTCAGAGAGCACCAGACGGTGCTCTTTGCTTTTAATGTCAAGCTTCTCATCAATAAAAAAATCGCTGAGTTTCTTGAATCCCCTCATGCCCAGAGGTATAAAGCGGTCCCCATCTTTCCAAATCCGGCATGATAACGGAAAGTTAATTTTATCGGCATCCACATAGAGCTTCTCCTTTGATGGCTCGGGAATAAATCCCTTTCCCTTAATAAATATTCTGAATGAAACTTTCTGTGAGTGTAACACTATATGCGACTCTGTCTCTGAAGGTTTTTCCACCAGCCTCTCCTCCGGCTCGCCCACATCCTTTTCCTCTTTTGAATAAATCAGAAGATAATCTCTATCCTTGACAATCATATAATTCCTTGAATGGAACTCCTTTCCGGACTGCCCAGTCAGGGAATCGTGAACTTGTTTGGCCTGTGCCGTATTGAAATCATAGTCACTCAACATCATATATAGCCAATAATCTGAGTGTTCCAGTGAAAGGAGTCTGTCAATCCTTATCTTCAACGATGCCCTGGAGCCATTCGTCTCAGAAACTTCAGCCCTGATATGCTGCAATTGTTTTCTAATGATATCTGAAGCCTCGGTAAAGTATACCATATCACGTTCAATTGTTCTTAGAAACGAAGGATTTATCATCTGAAGCTCAGGGAAGACCCTGTTCCTTATCCGGTTTCTGGCATACATATCTTCTCGGTTGGTGCTGTCTTCTCTGAAAGGTATCCCCTCCCGTTGGGCATAATTCACTATTTCCCCTCTTGTGAAGGACAACAATGGCCTTATTATCCTGCCCGTTTTCATTTTGATTCCTCCCAAACCCTCGATTCCGGTACCTCTGAGAATGTTCAAGAACAATGTTTCAACAGAGTCGTTTAAATTGTGAGCTATAGCAAGGGTTTCATACCCCTCCTCATCCATCAGGTTATAGAACCAGCCATACCTTAGTTCCCTTGCAGCCATCTCAATTGATATCCCTTTGGATACGGCATAGTCTGATGTATCAAATGATGTCCCGAACACCTTAATTCCCTTACTGTTTGCCCAGTCATACACAAGCCTCTGATCTGCATCGCTCTCCTCGCCTCTCAGCTTGAAATTGACTGTTGCAATTGCAAAATCGGTATTAAAGCATTCATGCAGCAGCGAGGCCATGACCATAGAGTCAATACCACCGCTGACTGCTGCAAGTATCTTGCATCTGCCGTCTGCAGCTCCAAGATTCTCTTTGAATTTTGAAAGCATTATTTTTTAAATTCTCCGAATGTGTACGAAAAACCGAATGTGAAAATCTCCTTGAATTGAATCCTCGGAGCAGCAACTCCCTTTGAATCTTCGATGAGAATATCGTCATCGTAGATAAGGTTTGTCTTTATGTTTGTAGAGAAGAACTTATTGAGCTTAGATGTTAGGGTCATATCCCAGTTCACGGTCAGATTCTGCGGATCGTCCAGGAAATCGGAGAATAGTGTTGCACTTGTAATCAAATCTATTCTCTTAAAAAGTTTGGCACTATAATCCAACTTAAACTGAGCACCAAGTTTGAGTTTTATCTTTTGGTCAACCAGATTGCCGTACCTTGTCCTGAGAGTCCTTTTATTCACCAGAGTCATACTGCCTGTAAGAGGAGAAAAGTTAAGTGCAAGCTTTTTTAAGGGCCTGTAATCTATACCGACACCAAGAGATGCATAAGCCGGGGAAAATGGGCCGGAGACCAGTACCCTGGTTGTGTCAGAGGAATAGTTGTAACCGTTGACCAATTGTGATTTGAAATTAAAGAGGGTTGAAAAATAGAATTTATCTCCCCATGCCTTGTATCCAAATTTTGAGTCAAGTATGAATTTATCGTCACTCTTCTTATTCTGGGCTCCGAATTGCTGAATAAAACCGTATGCAACCTGAAGGCGGCTCTCCCAGAAAAGTGTCTTGACAGCATAGTTGGCATACATATTTACAGCACCGTTCATAGCCAATGAGGGATTCCCTCCGGCAGCCCAGTTGGTGAAAGATGTCTGGGTTAAACCCATATCAAGCAGTGCTCCTCTTTTCCAGTTACTAGGTTTAGGTGGCGGCGGCGTGAGTTGTGGTACTTTGAATTTTGAAGCAATGACTGTACAAAGCTCATGTCCGACACTCATTTCGGTTTTCCTGACCTCCTGAGAGTATGTCGCATGAACAGCCATAAGGGACATAAAGATTAATGCAACTCTACTCTTCCAGCACATCATCAGAATTATATTTGAATCCCATTCTTTTACCTGTCTGCAATTTGGCGCTCTCAATCTTGTCGTTCATCTGTTCAACGCTAGCCACCTTAACAAGGTCAAAAGGCGGAACAAGGAGATCGAAAGATAGTGAGTACAGAACAGCTGCCTCGACTATCTGAACCAGCTCCTCACGTCCAAGTGAAATCTTTCCGAAAGCACTGACTGCTTTATTTCTCTGTCTTTTTCCTTCTACAAGGAAAAATTTATCCTTGTTCACAAATATTCTAGCTACAAGGTATCCCAGATCATCCCCTCTATTGTATTTGAGAGAATCGGACAGAAAATTATAGATGCTTATAACACCACAATAAGAGTTATTGATATCCTTCTTTACAAATTCATTTTTCCAGATTGAATGATTCCTGTCAAACTGGAAAATGTCAGAGTGCATACTGAATATAAGTACGTCATCTGCAAATTTGAACTCAGCCTCAAACTTTCCTCTGTCCCTGTACTCAAGCCTTACACGCCTGTCGTTGTTGTCCAGGAGATCATTAAGATCGTTGCTCATCTCGTTCAGAATATCCTTCAATTGTGAAAAAACCTCAGCAGTCTGGTTGAAAACCTTAAGTTTCAAGTGAGATTTCTTGTTTAGACCATCTAGAATCTCCTGCTGTCGGGACGGTAAATCTGCTGCCATTTCTAATTTGATTTTATGATTTTTGTTCTGTAAAAATAGTAAATATGTTTAAACTAATATGCTCTGGCGAATATAACTCTTCTTTTTGAAGGCTTTCCGCTATAAATGCAGAATCCATCCTCCTCTTCAGCATCGATAGGGATACAGCGTATTGTTGCCTTGGTCTCATCTTTTATCTTCTCCTCTGTTTCAGATGTCCCATCCCAATGGCACATCAAAAATCCTCCCTCTTCAATTTTCTCTTTGAAAGTCTTGTAGTCATCTACCTTGAAGGTATTTTCCTCTCTGAATTTCAATGCTTTGTTATAAATGTTCTCCTGAATTTCATCTAGTAACGCAGTTATCCTGTTCTCCAACCCCTCTTGGCTGACAGACTCTTTTGTCAGTGTATCTCTTCTTGCAATCTCTACTGTTCCGTTCTGAAGGTCTCTCGGGCCCATCGCAATCCTTACAGGCACCCCTTTAAGTTCCCACTCTGCAAATTTGAAGCCTGAACGTAGATTATCCCTGTCGTCAATCTTAACTGTTATACCTGCGGCAACCAACTTTGATTTCATATCAGCCATTCTGTCAAGAATCTGCTTATAATCCTCCTCTGTCTTGAATATCGGCACCATAACAACCTGAATAGGGGCAAGCTTAGGAGGCAGTACCAGACCGTTGTTGTCACTGTGAGCCATAACAAGAGCGCCCATCAACCTTGTAGATACACCCCATGATGTTGCCCATACATAATCAAGTGCCCCCTCTTTGTTTGCAAACTGTACATCAAACGCCTTTGCAAAATTCTGACCCAGAAAATGGGATGTTCCGGCCTGAAGAGCTTTACCATCCTGCATCATAGCCTCGATGCACAACGTATCTAATGCGCCGGCAAATCTCTCACTTTCAGTCTTATGACCTATAATAACAGGCATAGACATATACTTTCTTGCAAACTCTGCATATACATTGACCATCTTCATTGTCTCCTCAATTGCCTCCTGCTTTGTAGAGTGAGCGGTGTGCCCCTCCTGCCACAAGAATTCAGCTGTTCTCAAAAACAGCCTTGTCCTCATCTCCCAGCGAACCACATTTGCCCACTGATTGACAAGAATGGGAAGATCCCGGTATGATTTGATCCAGTTCTTATAAGTATTCCAGATGATTGTCTCGGATGTTGGCCTGACTACAAGCTCCTCCTCTAGTTTTGCATCAGGATCGACTACTACTCCGGGACCATCAGGATTTGTCATCAATCTGTGATGTGTTACAACCGCACACTCTTTGGCAAAACCTTCCACATGCTCGGCTTCCCTGCTAAGAAAAGACTTCGGTATAAATAGGGGAAAATAAGCATTTTGATGTCCTGTCTCTTTGAACATCCTGTCGAGTTGCGCCTGCATTTTTTCCCAAATTGCGTAACCATAGGGCTTAATCACCATACAACCTCTAACTGCTGAATTTTCAGCCAGATCAGCCTTGATTACCAAATTATTATACCATAATGAATAGTTCTCTTCTTTGTTGCTAACTTCTTTTGCCATTATAATTTAAATATTTGTGAGTGGTACAATTTTTGTGTATTTTTGTATAAACAGCACAAAAGTATAAATAATATTTAATACACAGGAGGTGTGCTATGAAAAACAAATTTTATCCCTTAGTAGCCCTTACTTTTTTACTGAGTTCTTGCGGCACCGCAAATTACTACTCATCAACCTCTTACGAAGACCCTGCATATTACAGGCCGGGGACCGAGGTTAAGATTGTCCGTAATGTAACTGATGAGGCAACCGATCAGGAACTTCAAGCCCTTAAAGAAAAAACAAGGGAAGTTATCGTTGTGGACGAGAACAGCGGCAAGACAATCCTCCCTCTGTCCAAAGCCGATACTGTTTTTGTTGACATCAACGAATACGATTCATTTGAGGAACTGCTTACAAAATTCAATTCTCCGGAATATCAGATTCAGGTTGTAGTTGCTGAAGATGACGAGAACTGGAATTATCAATGGTATTGGAACAATCCATATTATTATTGGAATCACGCCTGGGGAAGAGGCTTTGGATACCCTTACTTCTATGGTAATTACGGTTATTACGGATATCCGGGTTATTACAGTTACTGGGATCCTTGGTACTATCCCGGCTATTACGGATTTTACGATTACTACAGTTACTATGGTTATTATGGATATTATGGTTATTATCCATACTACTACGGAATGTACGATAACTGGTACTACTGGAACTACTACAATTGGGGGGGACCGGGATGGCACCATGACCATCATAATAACGGCAACGTAGCTGATTCATACTTTTACGGAAGAAGAGGCTCTGATGAGAGAAACATTGGTAACGGCACTCCGTCATCAGGAAGTTATACACGCCGGTCAAATGCTAACATTAGCCAGATAAGGGGGTACAACATATCTGAAAACAGCTCGAATCAGGGAGCAAGAACCTCTGAGAGTGTCTACAGAAGGGATAATAATCAGAGTCGCGTTTCAAATGGTGCGGTTTACAACCAGAATGTTGTCTCTACAAGACAAAACCCGCAAAGGAATGTGAGTGGCTCCTCTTATTCAAGGACTGCGACAGCCAATAGCAACCAAAAGAGTTCATCTTACAGGGCTCCGGCACGTCAGAGTGATGTAACCGGCAGAGATCAGAAATCAGATTATAACAGAACATCAAACAATTCATCCAACGCTTCAACCAGATCAGATTACCAGAGAAACAACAACAATAACTACTCTCAACCTACCAGAAATTCAGGTTCTTTTAACGCCGGTTCTTCTGGAAGCTCTTCAGGAGGAAGTTCAAGAAGCTCATCTGGCAGCGGCGGATCTGTATATCGTAGATAACGAATATTATGAAAAAAACAATAACACTCACAATTGCCGTTTTATTAACAACATTAATGACGGCCCAGAACAGGTATGATGCCTTAAGATATTCCCAGAATTTTTACGAGGGTAGTGCGAAAAGTATTTCGATGGGAAATGCTATGACCTCTATTGGCGGAGATCTTGGCTCAATAAGTATAAATCCGGCTTCAGCAGGTGTTTATCGTTATTCCGAATTTATGTTTACTCCGTCTCTGACAAAGACACTTGTCGGGAGCAAATATTTAGGAGTCAGCTCTGATGAAGGTTTCAGCAGATTAGGAATATCTTCAATAGGATATGTCAACGCCCTGAAATATAACAAGAAAAGGAGCAACATGAAGGGGTTGAACTTCTCAATAACAATGAACAAGCTCAACAACTACAATAACAGAAGCACAGCCAGAGGCACTACAGATCAAAGCAGTTGGTTGTCATCGGTGGCTTTCAATACAAATGGGATTAACTCTTCTGAACTTGATATCCAAAGTGCAGGTGACACATATCCTTTTTATCACAGCGGGGCCTCATGGAGATCTGTACTTGCATGGAATTCAAATCTTCTCGACAGGCTGCCTGATTCCAATTCAGATTACATTGCTGCTACTGAAAATATCGTCGGAAACAGTATAGTTATAGGAGGACCTCTTGACCAGCGTTTTGTAAGAGAGACAACAGGAGGCTTGTCTGAGTATGCACTCACCATTAGTGGTAACATGAATGAAAAGTTCTTTTTCGGATTGAGCTTAGGTTTACAATCCTTGAAGTACACAGACTGGCAATCATATGGAGAGACTGCTGTCAGCACCTCTCAATTTGACTCAAAATTTGAGGAGTTCGAGCATATATTCAGACAGACCACCACCGGTACGGGTATTAACGCCAAGGCTGGAATAATCTTTGCCCCCGGCAATGGTTTCAGGTTAGGTGTCAGTGTGGCAACTCCAACCTATATGACTCTCACAGATGAGTGGCAGGAGAATATATATGCCTCATATAGCGACAATTACAACGTATCAATTGATTCTCCTCTCGGTTCTTATGACTATATAGTCATAACTCCGGCCAAAGCCAATATCGGTGTTTCATATATATTCGGCACAAGAGGTGCACTATCGTTCGACTACGAAGCTGTCAACTATGCAGGGATAAGGATGGATGACACTGAAAGCAATTTTAATGACTTTGAAGATGAGAACGACCTCATTGGCAATGAGTTCAAAAACACAAGCAACATAAGAATGGGAGCTGAATTCCGTCCTACTAAATCTTTGTCATTGAGAGCAGGATATGCCTACTATCAAAATCCTGAAAGAGATTACGGCTTTGATATGCAGTATCTCTCATGTGGTGCAGGTTTTAAAGTTGGGAATGGATTTTTTGCTGATTTTGGTATTCAAAAGAGAGTTTCCAACTCTGAAGAGTTTTCACTTTATAACGACATAAGTGTTCCGGGAGAGCCGGTTATTGCAGCACCTATAGGCAAATCAACCTATTCTGCCTGGAAAGTATTGGCAACTATTGGTTTTAGGTTTTAAAGGTATGTGATGGCATTTGGCCCCTCATTGAAGAGGAGGTCAATTATGGAGAGGTTCGGAATGAATCCGTATTTATGGGCAAATACCTGATGGTATTGCCCATATTTATTTTCAGTCTCTTCATCTCGTTTCGGGTGGATGGCATCTCTCAAATCCACCCCATCGACACAATCTCTGAATTCATTTGTGAACCCTGGTCTGGCATCCAGACCGACGAGCTCAAGAATGGTGTTTAGTATTTTTGTGTTGAAATTAAGAAGATATGGCTCCTGATTACAATAAAACGGATAAATATCATCTTTATAATAGTCAAAAAAAGGTGAAGTGTTGTATGCTGAGAAGATTGCCCTCCAGTGCTGTTTTTGCCACTCTTTGGAATAATCAATCCTTATCGTGTCAATCTTTCGGTCATCACCTCCCCTGACTATCGGTATTATTAAAGGTAACGGACCATTTGCACTGTATATGTAACATCGGTTCCTGTATGACTGCTTCTGATAGTTTTCAGACTTCTCTATAAAAGTTGCAGAAGAGCCTGAGATCACTTTTACATAAGCGACAGGGGGCAAATATGCCGTTGAGAGATAGTAGTTGTCAACCTCAGGTTCAATCATGCGACAAAAACTTGGAAACCTTGGGAACTATACCCCTCTTTGAACTTTTTATAAAGTCGAGTATTGTCCTTTTCTCGATACTCTCCTCAAAATCATTCTCTATTTTTACGCAGGCATCCGACACATTCAGACCAGAGTCGTACAGAGTCCTGTAAATGCTCTCTATTCTGTCAATCTGCTCTCTGGTAAAACCTCTTCTCCGAAGTCCGACAAGATTAAGCTTGTAAAAAGCTACAGGATTTCGTCCTGTCAGGACATAAGGAGGAACATCCTTCAATATTCTAGAAGAGGCGGCAATCATACAGTGAGCTCCAACTCGGTTAAACTGATGAACACCTGCCTGTCCACCGATAGTGGCATAATCATGCACCTCTGAAAAACCGGCGAGGGCAACATAACTTACTATTATAGTCCCGTTGCCGATTATGCAATCATGAGCCACATGGGAATATGCCATCAGCATATTGTCATTTCCCATAACAGTCTTACCTCTGCCGTGAAAGGTACCTCTGGCCATGTTTGAGAACTCTCTTAAGAGATTGTTGTCTCCAATCTCAAGCCAGGTCTCTTCATTGGCAAATCCAACATCCTGAGGCAGTGAACCCAAAACAGCACCTGAGGAAATTTTGTTGTTCTTCCCGATTTTAACATAATCAAGGATTGTAACATGAGGATCCAGAATGGTTCCGTCTCCGATTTCTACATGCTCTGCTATATAGCAAAAAGGGCCAATAGTGACATTTTTGCCTATTTTAGCCTTTGGATGAATGTAAGCCTCACTCATAATGAATCTATTTTATTCCTTGTTCTTGATAACCTGAGCAACCATCTCCCCTTCACAAACCAGAGTATTGCCGACATATACCTCACCTCTCATACATACGATTGACCTTCTGAGTGGTTGTGTCAATACCATCTTTATCACCAGTACATCACCGGGAACTACCTTCTTTTTGAACTTCACCTTGTCTATCTTAGCAAAGTATGTAGAGTATTTTTCCGGTTCATCAACACCGTTGAGTACCAATATTCCGCCAACCTGAGCCATTGTCTCAAGAATCAATACACCCGGCATTACAGGCTCATCAGGAAAGTGTCCGATGAAATATCCTTCATTTATGCCGATAGTCTTTATCCCGACTACAACATTTTCTGACATCTCAGAAATTCTGTCAACCATAAGGAATGGAGGTCTGTGGGGCAAAAGTTTCTTTATTCCATTAATATCTACAACAGGTTCCTTGTTTGGGTCATATTGTGGAATGGCTCCAGACTCCATTAAATCATTTCTCATAATTTTTGCTACTATTGTGTTAATACTATGTCCAGATTTTTTAGCCTCTATTCTGGCGTTTATAGGAATTCCCACCAGAGAGAGGTCTCCGAGAATATCAAGCAGTTTATGCCTTGCACATTCATTCTCGCATCTCAAGCCCGAGGTATTGATATATCCTCTTTTAATATCGCTTGTAAAAATCTCGGGGTGTGCACTTTTTAAATATTCCTTCTCCTCATTTGGGATTTCCTTATCGGCAATCACTATTGCATTATCTATGTCCCCTCCTTTTATCAGGTTGCTCTTTAAAAGAGGCATTACATCTTCAAGAAATACAAATGTCCTGCATGGAGCAATATCTTTGAGGAAATCGCTTGTTTGATCAAAGTGTGCCCTCTGTCTTCCAATAATATCCGAATTAAAATCTATCTCTAAATCAATTGAATAATCTTTAGCAGGTATTATACGTATCTCAGCCTCGCTGCTATCATCTTTGTAATGTATTTCCTTTCTTGGCGTATAGGATTTGCGGGGTTTGTCCAGTTTTTTGACACCTGTTTTATAAATGAGACCCGCAAACTCTTCAGCACTGCCATCCATTATCGGGACCTCTGGCCCATTAATCTTTATTAAGGCGTTGTCAATTCCACAAGCAAACAATGTTGCCATTATATGTTCGATTGTCGAGACACTGGCCTCTCCCTTTGCTATTGTGGTTCCCCTTTTTGTTGTAGAGACAAATTCAGCAAGAGCAGGAATCTCAGGTTCGCCCGGCAAATCAATCCGGCGGAATACAATACCATGGTTTCCGGATGCGGGATGTATCTCCATCCTGACCGAAGCTCCGGTATGCAGTCCTTTTCCGGAAAATGCCACTACATCTGCTATTGTACTCTGCATGATCTATCTTTTATGCAGATTCTTGAAGATTGCGTAAGACTTCATGTAATCCTTGTAATCTATGGCAGGTGATCCGGCCAACATTCTTCCCGGCACTTTTATACTGCTGAGTATACCTGCCTGAGACGTAATTATAGTGTTATCTGCTATCACAATGTGATCGCCAACTCCTACCTGTCCTCCCAACATACAGTTCTTTCCGATTGTTGTCGAGCCTGCTATGCCCGCCTGAGCAGCAATAACAGTATTCTCCCCTATATCGCAATTGTGGGCTATCTGAATCAGGTTGTCAAGTTTAACGCCTCTCCTGATAATGGTTGATCCCATTGTTGCCCTGTCAATTGTTGTATTTGCTCCAATCTCACAATTATCTTCTATCACTACATTACCAATCTGGGGCACTTTTCTGTAAACTCCGTCACTGTCCGGTGAAAAACCGAACCCGTCAGCTCCTATCACAGCATTAGCATGTATAATACAGTTTGATCCGACCCTGCAGGCTGCATAGATCTTTACCCCGGGATATATAATTGTATTCTCTCCGATAACCACATTGTCACCTATGTATGAGTGAGGATATACCTGCGAGCCATTGCCTATTACAGCCCGTTTTCCCACATAGGAGTGAGAACCCACATAGGCGTTCCTACCGATCTTTGCAGTCCATGAAATCTTGGTAAAGAAACCCCTCCCTCTTTTATTCTTGGCCTTGATTGTATTGAATAGATCGAGTAAAGCCGGCATGCACTGATATGCATTATCTACTTTAATAATACATTGTGCAGGAATATGCTGTGTCGGGGAAAAATCCCTGTTAATAAGGATTATGCTAGACTTTGTATTGTATAGGTACTTCTCGTATTTGTGATTAGCATAAAAACTGATAGAACCTTTCTTGCTCTGCTCTATCTTGGTAATTGTGCTTACAACTGTCTCGGGATCGCCAACAATTTCACCTTGTACTAACTCAGCTATTGTTTTCGCTGTTATTTTCATCTGTTTTTTCATGATTTGGCTGTGCAAAGAAAGTATTTTTTTGTGACTTGAGAAAAAGCCTTGGCAGATAGCATATCTGATATATCGTATATATTCCTGACAATCCCGTCTTTGGAGAGAATCCCTATATATTCACCCTTAATGTCATACCCACTGTTTAACACCTCACCACTCCTGACTAGATAGCCGCTACCGTCAGAACCCTCATAATCAACAGGTTCGGAAGAGAGGACTATTTTGGGCAATCGCCTCATTGCAAGATCCCTGCAGAGAGATGACAGTATCTTGTCATTGCATGACTGCCACTGCTTGATAGCCGATATAAAATCGTTGTCGTCGAGAAGGGCAAATTTATCCAAAAGGGCTTTATTATTAAGATCTACCTGGGAAAATGTGTTTTTCATAAAATAAATAATAGCCGGAGAACCCGGTAAATCAAATGAATTATTTACCAGTTCACTTGCCCTTATCAAAATCTGAATTAACAATTGCTCTGCAGCAATAACGGTTTTATGCAAATAGACCTGCCAGTACATCAATCTCCTTGAGATAAGGAACTTCTCAACAGAGTATATCCCTTTTTCCTCAACCACAAGGGAGTTGTCATGAACATTGAGCATCTTGATGATTCTTTCATGCCCTATCATTCCCTCTGCAACACCGGAAAAAAAACTGTCACGGCGAAGATAATCGAGCCTGTCCACATCCAGCTGGCTTGATACAAGCTGGTGCAGGAAATGCTTAGGATATCCGTCTTCAAATATCTGAATGGTTTTTTCCAGCCGTCCCTCCTTCTCTCTGTTTATCTGCCTCATCATAGCCAGAGAGATCTCCTCATGCGAAATTCCTCTGAGGATATTATGCTCGAGAGTATGACTGAACGGACCATGTCCGATATCATGCAGCAACATTGCACACATTGATGCCTCTTCCTCCGAAGAGTCGATATCCACCCCCTTGCTTCTGAGCGTTACAATTGCCTCTTTCATAAGGTGCATAGCTCCGATAGCATGAATAAGTCTTGAATGTGTAGCCCCCGGGTAGACAAGATTTGTCATACCAAGCTGTTTAATATCTCTCAGGCGCTGGAAGTATGGATGTTCTATGATCTCTTGTATAAGCCCTGATGGAATATTTATAAAACCATGGACCGGATCATTAATTATTTTATTGTTATTTACCATAATGTAAAGTTATGAAATTATAAAAATATTTTGATGTTAATAATATAATTTCTATATTTGCACCGGTTTAAGGAAAAGATGTAAGGGGACGGGAGTCCCCTTATTTTGTAAATTCAGTATTATGATCCGGAAAGAAAAGTTAGCATCTCTGATTGAGAAATACCTGGCAGACAACTCGTTATTCCTGGTTGATATAACAATCAGCCCTGATAACGATATAGAAATTACAATTGAATCACTAGATTCAGATGTAAACCTCGACAACTGCACTGATATTAACAGGATAATACTCGATGCAGTGGACAGGGATATTGAAGATTACTCATTGACAGTAACGTCTGCCGGTCTTGACCAACCTTTCAGGGTTTTGTTGCAATACAGGAAGTACCTCGGAAAAGAGGTAACCATTCTCAAGAAGGATGGAACAAAGATAACAGCTATCCTTGCAGAAGCATCTGAAGAATATATAGATATAGAATACACAAAGATGGTGGCTGTCGAAGGTAAGAAAAGAAAAGAGAAGAGAGAGACCCGCGAGAGACTCCCTCTTTCTGATATAAAATCTACCAAGCCATTTATAAATTTTAGATAATACTTTAAATCAGACAACCTATATGGAAGGGTTAAATTTAGTAAGCACATTTGCAGAATTTAAAGAGTTAAAGAACATCGACCGCCCTACAATGATGAGCGTTCTGGAAGATGTCTTCCGCAATCAGCTGATCAAAATGTATGGAACTGCAGATAATTTTGACATTATTATAAATATTGACAAGGGGGATTTTGAGATTTGGCGAAACCGTGAGGTTGTTGATACAGTAGAAGATCCAAGTACTCAGATATCCTTGGATGAGGTGTCAAAGATTGATGACTCTTACGAGATAGGTGAACAGTACACTGAAGAGGTAAAACTGGCCAGCTTCGGAAGAAGAGGAATACTCAACCTTCGTCAGAACCTCTCCGGAAGGATTATGGATATTGAGAAGGCAAATCTTTATAACAAATATAAGGATCGCATAGGTGAGATTATAGTTGGCGAGGTTTATCAGGCATGGAGAAAAGAGGTTCTTGTCATGGATGAGGAGGGAAATGAACTTCTTCTGCCAAAAACAGAGCAAATTCCTTCTGACTTTTTCAGAAAGGGAGACTCAATAAGGGCTGTCGTTTCAAAAGTAGAAATGGAGAACAACAAGCCAATAATCACATTGTCGAGAACATCTCCTGTCTTCCTTGAAAGACTTTTTGAGCAGGAGGTTCCTGAAATTTTCGACGGTCTGATTACAATAAAGAAGATTGTACGTATGCCGGGTGAAAGGGCAAAAGTTGCCGTTGAGTCTTATGACGAGAGGATTGATCCTGTAGGAGCATGTGTGGGCGTTAAGGGCTCAAGGATACATGGTATTGTGAGAGAGTTGAGAAATGAGAACATTGACATCATTAACTGGACTTCAAATATGCAGCTTCTCATCCAGAGAGCACTCAGCCCTGCCAAGATATCTTCAATCAAGATTAATGAGGAGGAGAAAAAAGTCGGAGTATATCTTAAGCCTAACGATGTCTCTCTTGCCATAGGAAAGGGAGGAAGTAACATTAAGCTCGCAGGTATGCTCATCGGAATGGAGATCGATGTATTCCGTGATCTCGAGGATGAGGATGAGGAGGACGTACTTCTCAGCGACTTCAGTGATGAGATAGATGAGTGGATAATCAACGCTTTGAACAACATAGGATGCGATACTGCGAAGAGTGTTCTTGCACTCCCTGCATCAGAAATAGTCAGAAGAGCAGACCTCGACGACGAGACTGTCGCAGAGGTGCAGCGTATTTTGAGGGCTGAATTTGAAGAATAATATTTATCTGGAGGATAGTTAATGACAGCAAACGAAAACATAAGAATAAACCGAATACTTAAAGAGTTCAATATTGGAATGGGGACCCTTATTGATTATCTTAAAAGTAAGAAAATTGAGATTGAACCTCTTCCGACAACAAAGGTGACTCCTGAGATATATGCTCTTGTACAGAAAGAGTTCGGCAAGGAGCAGATTATTAAGGAGCAATCAAAAAAGGTTGCTATAAAGGTTAAAGATATTACCGAAAAGTCAGAAGGGTCAAAATCAGAAGACGGCGATGACTATGTTTCTGTTAAAGAGGTATTTATTAAGACCAGTCTTGTAGAACCCCCTACTCCTCCAAAAGTTTTGGGAAAAATAGATCTTGACAAGTTGAATAAACCGGCATCGCATACAGCAGCTCAACCGGCTGCTCCAGCGGTACAACCGGAAGAGAGTGCTCCTGTAAAGACCGAGAGTGTTAACCACAAGGAAGAAGAGCTCGCCTCTGAACCGGTAGAAGCCCAGGTAGTCATTCCTGAACCGGTAAAACCAATAGAGGAATCTGCCCCTGTGATAATAGCAGAGGAGGTTAAACCTGTGAAAGAAGAAAAACCGGCTCCTGTTGTTGAGATTGTTCAGAAAACAGAAACTCCAATAGTCCCTGAAGAGAAGGTTAAGCCAATTGAAGAGCCTAAAAAGCCAGAAATCATAAAGTCCGAGACTCCGGCTAAAGAGATCAAATTCACTGAGAATAAAGAACGAAACGAAAATATAGTGCCCCATACCGAGAGAACAGAAAACTATAAAAGACCTGAACCAATACACATTGAGACAAAAGTTGAAAAACTTTCAGGACTTAAGATAAATGGCACAATGGATCTTTCTCAGTTTGAGAAGAAAAAACCGGAGCAAAGGCAGAATCCTCACAATAACGCCAATAAAGGAAAGCGGGAGAGAATTCACAAACCCAACAAGGAGAAGATTGATCTTTCCAAAGAGTCGAAAGGAGTGAGTGATCCTTCACAGAAAAACCGTCCGGCCAACCCGCCTCAGAAGCTAGTCAAACATTTGAGGAACGAGAGGTTCAAACCTGTAAGGAATGAGGTCGATGAGGATGCTGTTCAGAAGCAGATCAAGGAGACCTATGCCAAGATGATTGAGAACAAAGGCAAGACAAAGGGGTCAAAATACCGTAAGGATAAGAGAGAGATAGCAAATCAGAAGATGTTGGTGGAGCAGGAACTTCAGGAACTTGCGAGCAACATTTTGAGAGTTACCGAATTTGTAACTGTAAATGATCTCTCTGTGATGATGGATGTTCCTGTTACAAAGGTAATAGAGGCTTGTATGAATCTTGGTCTTATGGTTTCGATAAACCAGCGTCTTGACGCTGAGGCTATGGTTCTCGTTGCAGAAGAGTTCGGATTTAAGGTGGAATTCATATCAGCCGATATACAGGAGGCAATACAAGAAGATAATGATGCCGATGAGAATCTCATGCCGCGTCCACCGATTGTCACTGTAATGGGACACGTAGACCATGGTAAAACATCGCTGCTCGACTATATACGTAAAGCGAATGTGATAGCCGGAGAGGCCGGAGGTATTACCCAGCACATCGGTGCATACAATGTTAAATTACCGGACGGCCAAAGGATCACATTCCTCGACACTCCGGGTCACGAGGCATTTACAGCGATGCGTGCACGTGGAGCAAAGATAACAGACCTTGCAATTATCATAATAGCAGCCGACGATGCTGTGATGCCACAGACAAGAGAGGCTATCAACCATGCTCAGGCGGCCGGTGTCCCTATGATATTTGCAATAAACAAGATTGACAAACCGGGGTCAAATGCCGAAAAAATCCGTGAACAACTATCGACAATGAATCTGCTTGTTGAGGATTGGGGCGGTAAGTACCAATGCCAGGAGATCTCTGCAAAGAAAGGTCTCAACGTAGACAAGCTTCTTGAAAAGGTTCTTCTCGAGGCTGAGCTTCTTGAATTAAAGGCGAACCCCAACAAGAGAGCTCACGGGTCAATTATAGAGTCATCACTTGATAAAGGACGCGGATACCTGGCAACGATTCTTGTTCAATCCGGCACATTGAAAATCGGAGATGTAATGCTTAGCGGAAGCCATACCGGAAGAGTGAAAGCCATGTTCAACGAGAGGGGCCAGAAGGTCACAGAGGCCGGTCCTTCAACTCCTGTGTCAATTCTCGGTCTTAACGGAGCTCCGGCTGCCGGTGAGACATTCAATGTGATGGAAGATGAGAAGGAGGCAAGGGATCTTGCCAACAAGAGAGAGCAGCTTCTACGAATCCAGGGTCTTAAAACCCAGAAGCATATTACCCTTGAGGAGATCGGTCGCCGTATCGCAATCGGAAACTTCCAGGAGCTTAATATAATAGTGAAAGGAGACGTTGACGGATCTATCGAGGCACTCTCTGACTCACTTATCAAACTCTCTACTGAGGAGATACATGTTAATGTAATACACAAAGCTGTGGGAGCCATATCAGAAAGTGACGTACTACTTGCAGCCGCATCCAATGCGATTATCATCGGATTCCAGGTCAGACCTTCATCAAATGCCAGAAAACTGGCTGAGAAGGAGGAGATTGAGATTCGTCTCTACTCTGTTATCTACGATGCGATTAACGAGGTTAAGAGTGGTATCGAGGGTATGCTTGCACCTGAGGAGAAAGAGGAGATTACAGCTACAGCTGAAGTCCGCGAAGTATTCAAGATATCAAAGGTTGGAACAATTGCCGGCTGTATGGTTAAAGAGGGCAAGCTGATAAGGAATGCAAAGATTCGTGTAATCAGGGATGGTATAGTCGTTTACCAGGGATCTTTGGGATCTCTTAAAAGATTCAAGGATGATGTCAAGGAGGTTGCTGCCGGTTACGACTGCGGTCTGAACGTGGAAAACTTCAACGACATCAAGACTGGTGATATGATTGAGGCATACACCATAGTTGAGGTCAAGAGAAAACTATAGAAAATGGAGCGGAGGTCAACAAATGTTGACTTCCGGCTCTATATCAACATTAAATCTCTCTTTAACAGTTTTTATAATTGTTTTGGAGAGATTTATCAATTCTTCCCCTGTTGCTCCCTCGTAAGCTAAAAGGACTAAAGCCTGATTCGCATGAACACCCACGTTGCCGGTCCTGCTTCCTTTGAATCCGCATTTATCAATCAACCACGCGGCCGGCAGTTTGTACTCATTCTCTCCTGCCGGGAACAGTTTTAAATCCTGATATGACTCTTTAAGTTGCAATGCCAGTGATTTATTCACAACAGGATTTTTGAAGAAACTGCCTGCATTGCCAACAACTGCCGGATCCGGAAGTTTTTTTGCCCGGATAGAAGAGATTGCTTCCCTCACCTGAAATATTGTTGGTTCTGAGACACCTTTCATAGCCTGTTTTACATCTTCATATCCGGCATTAATTGCCGGTATCTTGGATAGTCTGAATGTAACATAGGTAATTACACCCCGGCCCTTCAGTTCCCTCTTGAATATACTATCTCTGTAACCGAAACGGCACTCCTCACATGAAAGTGTTTTATCAACCAGCCCCTCAAAGGTTAGATATTCTACCCTGAATATTGTATCTTTTGCTTCAGCACCATATGCACCTATGTTCTGAACCGGAGCAGCTCCTACACAGCCGGGAATTGACGAAAGATTCTCTATTCCACCCCAACCTCTGTCAACAGCGAACTCCACAAGCTTATCCCATACAACTCCTGCACCCGCCCTCAAATATATGTAATCTGCATCCTCGTCAGTTATTCTTATGTCCTTTATGGAAGGGTGTATTATAAGTCCTGTATAATCCCCTGTGAAAAGAATATTTGATCCTTCTCCCATTACCATTTTAGGGATTTCGTTATATGAATCATCTGAGAGGATTGCTTTCAGCTCCTCAACTGATTCCGGTTCTGTGTAATACTTTGTATTTGCCCTAAGTCCAAGGGTATTTCTCTCTTTTAAATCAAAGTTCTGAAATATCTTCATCTGATTTCTCATTATGTTTATATGTGAGCCGCAGAGTCAGCCTCATCACTACTATCAACAGCAACAGAACTGCTATGGCCACCTCTATAGTCACATGCTCTTTTATGACTCTGTTTGCAGATATAAGCTCAGGGTCCTCCTTCAAAACATCGCCGATATTTTGTCTGTCGGCATCGCTGTAAGACCACTTTGCCGCAATCTGCCCGTCATAGATATATATCATACCTCCGTTGGAACGATTGAGGGTAATTAATGTTTTATAATCTGTATAGTATATCTGATATCCTTCGGAATCGGCGAAAACAGAATCAATGCTGTCGAAAGAGGAGCCGCAGAGTATTATGTGACGCACACCTGAAGATCTGAGATTCTGATCTCTCATTTTTATCTGATCGGCTTTTTTTGAAGAGAGATTTTCCATAAACGGAATTGAAGTCACAAATAGTGCTCCCTTAATAGAAACTATTGAATCTGTAAGATACTCTCCGCTCCTGTCCGAAATGGCGAATGTGCCGGACTCCGGTTCCACTCTCTTGTTTATCTGCTTGCTTCTTGAATCGACAAAAGTCCAAGTTGAATCCGGGATATTCTCTACCGTAAATTCCTTTATAGTTTTCCCCTTTTTATAAATCAGTACAGTTTCAAACACAGGCTGATCTGTTGTAGATGATTGAAGTAATATCTTTTCCCTCAGATCCGAACCTGGCTTGTATTCCGTGAAATCAATGAACGGAAGATGCCGCATGCAGTATAGGGATATAATCATCACCGACAGACCGTAAATGGCTGCCAGAATCCACTCCCAGTGATTCGGCGCAATTGGGATAAACTTCTCTCTCTGCCTGAAAACAATAAAGGCGCAAACGAAAAGTACAATATTTTTGAAGAAAGTCTGCCAGTTCGTCAATTTCAGGGCCTCTCCGAAGCAACCGCAATCGTGAATGGGGTTGAAAATTGCCAGGAAAAGTGTGACGATGAGAAAAACAGAGATAAAAGCCATTGCAACGGTGCTGCTCACCTTCATTTTTATACCGGATAAAAGGCATATTCCAAGGAGAAGCTCTATTGCAGAAAGTGCTATTCCCATAAATTGGCACAATTGCGGAATTGATGTAATCCCGAGTATCTTCATATACTCAGCTACAATAAGACCCACACCTACCGGATCAATGATTTTGGTAAACCCGGAAAAGATAAAGACCAGTCCTAGCAGGACTCTTGAAAAAGCTCTTAGAATATTCATTTCAGTCTATCTTTTGTATTTGAGATAATATCATTTTGAATATCGAATTTGAATCTAACATCTCTCCATTTGAATCCGAACAGTCCAGCCTGATAAAACTGCTATCTCTCCCACACTGAGAGAGGTATATTTCCCTCACTCTCAGTTGAAATAAAATATCCGCCTCATGTATATCCCGCTTTCCCTTTAGATACTCTCTCTCCTCCCCCTCTCTGTTTTCATTGAGTTTCTTATTAACAAAACCGATCGGGACATCCAGGAAAATATTGAGATCCGGCTTCGGAATCGAGAATACAGAGAATTCTGTATTTAAAATCCACTCTCTGACAATCTCCTCCTCCTTCTCGTTTTTTGCCTTTGCACACTGAAATGCAATGTTTGAATAAACATATCTGTCCAATATCACAATGCTCCCCTCATCCAGCCATTTTCTCAGCATAGGAGCGGCATCATTTCTGTCTCCTGCAAACAGAAGAGCTATCACCAGAGGGTGAACCTGATCGATTGCCCCGAGTTCACCTCTGAGAAATCTTGCTATCATATCTCCATAAACAGGTGCATCAAAACGTGGAAAGTGAAGTAACCTGACATCTTTGCCGTAATTTTGAAAATAGCTCTGCATCAATGATATCTGCGTCGATTTCCCCGCTCCGTCCAATCCTTCAAGTACAATAAGCATAATTAGTCCTATATTTGTGTGATCAAGCAAAGTTAGTTAATAAAAACAATATGGCACATACAAAATCGCCGTCTGTGATGGGCATAATCAATCTCAATCCGGACTCCTTTTACACTGAAAGCCGTTGTACAACAGAGAAACAGATTGAGGAGAGGTTTGAGATGATGGTTCGGGAGGATGCAGACATAATTGACCTCGGAGCATGCTCTACAAGGCCCGGACTCAAAAGCATCCCGGAGGATCTTGAGTGGGAATACCTCAAACCCGGGCTGAAGGTCCTTATGAAAAGCTTCCCGCAGTGTACTGTGTCAATTGACACTTTCAGGGCTTCGATTGTTGAGAGGGCTTATGATTTTATCGGTGACTTCATTGTAAATGACATCTCTGCCGGAGAGGATGATTCCGGGATGCTTGACATGGTTGCCAGACTGGAGTTGCCATATATAGCAATGCATAAAAGAGGGACTCCGGAGACCATGCAGAGCTACTGCCAGTACAACGATGTTGTAACGGAGGTCCGGGATTATTTTATAGAGTTTATTAAAAAAGCTACAGACAAAGGAATTAAAGATATAACACTTGATCCCGGATTTGGTTTTGCAAAGGATATCTCTCAGAACTATCAACTTCTGGAGAGACTACCTGAACTTAAAATCGAAAAGGGTGACAACTCCGGAAGCTGGCCCATACTGGTGGGTATTTCAAGAAAAAGTATGATTCACAAGTTTCTCGGAATCACTCCGGAAGAATCACTTCCGGCAACAACAGCCCTTAATCTTCAAGCCATTATCAAGGGCGCTGATATCCTCCGGGTTCACGATGTAAGAGAGGCCCGACAGATTGTGAAAATCTTTACTAACTTTATCGCTTAATTTTATCCATATATGAAGAACATACTTGCAATCTCCCCTGTTGACGGCAGATATTACAAACAGGTTGAAGAACTATCCGATTTTTTCTCAGAATATGCACTCATCAGATACAGGGTATATGTTGAGATTGAATATTTTATATCGCTTTGTGAGGTTCCTCTACCTCAGCTTTCAGGGGTAAAGAGCGAGAGCATATGGGCTCTCAGGAATATCTATAAAGAGTTCTCTCTGGAAGATGCAGAAGAGATCAAACAGATTGAGTCTGTTACAAACCACGATGTAAAAGCTGTCGAATACTTCATAAAAAAACGCTTCGAGACACTTGGACTGTCTCAATTCAGGGAATTTGTACATTTTGGTCTCACATCACAGGATATTAACAACACGGCGGTTCCTCTCTCGATGGCAGATGTTCTTGAAAAAACATACAAACCTCAACTGGAGTCACTTATAGAAAAATTGAATAGCCTTGCGGAAGAGTGGAAGAATATTCCTATGCTTGCGAGGACTCACGGACAACCGGCCTCTCCTACCAGGCTTGGAAAAGAGATTAATGTTTTTGTGGTAAGGCTTAACGAGCAACTTCAGTTGCTCAAGTCACTCCCGATTGCCGCTAAGTTCGGAGGAGCAACAGGAAATATGAATGCACACCATGTCGCATATCCTGAAATTGACTGGAACAAATTTGCCAATGACTTTATCAGTAAGAGGCTTGGCTTAAAACGCTCATATCCGACTACACAGATAGAGCATTATGACTATTTTGCAGCTCTGTTTGACAATCTGAAAAGAATAAATACAATTTTAATTGATCTCAGCCGCGATATGTGGCTCTATATCTCCATAGAGTATTTCCGCCAGAAGATCAAGGAGGGAGAGGTAGGATCATCGGCTATGCCTCATAAAGTAAACCCTATTGACTTTGAAAATGCTGAAGGGAATCTTGGCATTGCAAATGCCATTTTCGAGCATCTGTCATCAAAACTGCCGGTATCAAGACTCCAGAGAGACCTAACCGACTCGACAGTACTGAGAAACATAGGTGTTCCTGTTGCGCACAGCCTGATTTCATTCAAATCTATTCAGAAAGGGCTCTCAAAGCTCATCCTCAATGAGAGTGCTCTCGAAAGAGATCTTAACGCAAACTGGGCTGTTGTTGCCGAAGCAATACAAACCGTTCTGAGAAGGGAAAACTACCTTAATCCATACGAGACTCTGAAAAATCTCACACGCACAAACAGACCCGTGAATCAGGAGCTTATCTCAGAATTTATTGACACTCTCAATGTCAGCGAAGATGTCAAAAAAGAGCTTAGGTCCATTACTCCTTCGACTTATACCGGTATATAATCATAAGTAAAACATATGAAAACATATTTACTGGCAGCTGTATTATTACTTTTCTCGCTGCTCTCTTACTCTCAGGAATCCGGCAATGTCGGCAATGTCGACTATGACAGCTATTTCACATCCCAAAGAATGAGAATTGATCTCACTTTTGCAGGAAACTCTGAAAAGCAGGAGATATTTCTTAAAGGTGTACACAAAGAAAACGAATGGAGCGGCACACGCACAAAACTGTTATCTCCGTTCGGTTACGGCGAATACAATATCCAGATTGTTGCCAAAGACGGCAGGACAATTTACACAAATGGATTCAACAATCTATTCCAGGAGTGGAGAACAACAGCCGAAGCTAAAACTGTTTCTAAATCCTTTTCCGGAGCGTGCTGGATACCCTGGCCAAAAGAGAGTGTGAAGGTTGTCTTTTCAGAGAGAAAGAAGACTGACGGGAAACTTGGACAATTATGCAGTTTTGAGATTGACCCGGGTGATTTGTCTATCAGTTGCGAGAAAGAGAACGAATTTGAGGTTATATCCATACTCAATAACGGAAAAAACTCCGACAAAGTAGACGTTCTTTTTGTTGCTGAGGGATATTCTGCAGCAGATATGGACAAATTCATAAAGGATGCAGGGAAATTCACAGAATATCTGTTCAACATAGAGCCATACAAGTCAAGAAAAGAGGATTTCAACATATGGGCTGTGAAATCTGTCTCTAAAGAGAGCGGAACTGATATTCCACATCAGGGTATTTGGAAAAATACTGTCATATCATCAAATTTTTACACATTTAAAATTGACAGGTACCTTACAGCTCCAGAATATTCACTTGTTGGTTCAGCTGTTTCAAATGCCCCTTTCGATGCCATATATGTAATTGTTAATACAAACAAGTACGGAGGTGGGGGTATTTACAACTACTACGGACTTAGCATGTCCGATCACCCTACTGAGGCTATGGTTTTCATACATGAGTTCGGCCACTCTTTCGCCGGTCTTGGTGATGAGTACTATACATCGCAAGTGGCGTATGAGGAGTTTTACAATTTAAAGACTGAGCCATGGGAACCAAATCTTACCACAATGGTTGACTTCGGATCTAAATGGAAAGATATGGTCGGAAAAGATGGAGTAGGCACTTTTGAGGGCGGCGGGTATATGGCTAAGGGTATCTTCAGACCGGCCGAGGATTGCAGGATGAAAACAAATACTGCAAAGGGATTCTGCCCTGTCTGTGTGAAAGCTATAAATAAGATGATTGACTATTATACAAAATAGAGGTGAAGCAAAAAAAGTACAACTACTTCTTATTTGATCTCGACCGTACGCTCTGGGATTTTGACCTTAATGCAAGAACAAATATTTCACGGCTGGTAGATAAATATGATCTGCCTGTCGGTGACAAATTCACTTTCTACGACACATACAACGAGATAAATCATACTCTCTGGAGTCAGTATGAAAAGGGCATAATATCCAAGGAGACGCTTCGTGTTGAGAGGTTTCACCAGACATTGCTCAGGTACGGAATCGACGATATTAATTTTGCCGGGGTTTTTGGAGAAGAGTATCTCGAAACAATGCCGGATCAGACTGCTCTTATGCCTCATGCACTGGAGGTGCTTACTGAACTGAAGAGCAGAGGCGGAGTCTTTGCTATTGTTTCAAATGGTTTTAAAGAGGTTCAATACCGGAAACTTCAGAATTCGGGAATTGCCGGTTTCTTCAACGCTGTTATGATTTCTGAAGAACAAGGTGTACACAAACCTTCACCCATATTGTTTAAAAAGGCCCTGGATGCCATCGGAGGCGATAAGAGTGAGACTTTGATGATAGGCGATGACTTTGTAAATGATATTGAAGGTGCAATGATATTCGGAATAGATCAGTTTTTCTACAATTATAAATCTATCCCTTGTGACGGCGGACCTACATACAACAGTAATGACCTAAGGGACCTGCTGAAAATCACCTCTTCTCCTCTATAATATAGAGGTCCTCGTCCTCTTCATGAAAATAGTATTGTTCACGGGCAAACTTCTCGAGGCTGTCTTTATTGGAACTCAGCTCCTGAAGCTTCTCATCGATTGATTTTATCTCCCTGTTATAATACTCTATCTGACGTTCTTGCCTCATGATACGCATCCTTACCCTGAACCAGTCGATAAGACTGTTCTGATCGAAAAAAATGACCCAGACGGCAAATACCAATGTGGCTAAAAAGAATCTGTTTTTAACAATCTTTAACAATCTTGACTCTTTAATCTTCTCCCACATCTTTTGGTTCTAAATTGTAGTTTTCGCAAAAATAATAATAATTTTGTCACTATTAATCAAGATAACCAATAATGACAAAACCAACTTTACTAATACTTGCCGCAGGTATGGGAAGCCGATATGGGGGACTAAAGCAGCTTGACGGTGTGGGACCTTGCGGTGAGACAATAATGGACTACTCTGTTTTTGATGCAATAAGGGCAGGATTCGGAAAGATTGTCTTTATTATAAGAGGGAGTTTCAGAGAGGTATTTGAACAGAGTGTAAGAGAGCGCTACGGCAACTCCATTGATTTGGTTTTCGTAGAACAGGAGTTGGACAAGATACCGTCAGGCTATACATACAATAGTGAGAGATGTAAGCCCTGGGGCACAGGACACGCTGTGCTGGTGGCAAAGGATGTGATTGACACACCTTTTGCTGTGATAAACGCCGACGATTACTACGGTCGTCACTCTTTTGAAGTTCTTGGACGCTTTCTGGTTGAAAATGAAGGAAAAGTGGGAGCCTATTCTATGGTTGGCTTTAATGTTGACAATACACTTTCCGAGTCAGGAAGTGTCTCCAGGGGAGTCTGCTCGGTCAATGAGGATTGCTGTCTGACAGGTGTTGAGGAACATCATAAAATAGCCAGAGAGGATGACGGAATCTATGGAGTTAATTCAAAAGGAGAAAGAGTGCCGATATCTCAATGTACACTAGTTTCAATGAATATATGGGGTTTCACTCCGGATCTCTTCTCAAGGAATGAAGAGTTATTCAAGGAATTTCTGGTGGCAAACAGGGAGAACATTACTGCTGAGTACTACATCCCATATGTGGTAAATGAGATTATCAAAAGCGGGAATGCAACATGCAAGGTTCTGAATACGAAAGATCAATGGTTTGGAGTAACTTTCAGGGAAGACAGGGAATTTGTAGTTAACAAGCTTGCCTCCCTGAGTGCCGAAGGAGTGTATCCGTCACCACTGTTTAATAAGAACTAAATGTTAAGAAGATATTGGTCATATATTCCGGACCTGAAAGAAAGCTGGATACTTGTAGCGATGATGGTAATAGGCGGCAGCATTCTAAGCGGCGGTGTAACCTTTTTACTACAGATGATAGCTCCGTCTATATCTGATTGGCATCCGGCCATTGCTTATCCTTTTATTTTCCTTCCTCCATATCTTTGGATGAGGTGGTCCAAAACAAGGTTTTCTTCAGAAAATTCCCAACCATTAAATACACCTGATTTTGGTCGTCTTGGCGGACTCTTTACTTTTCTGCTGCTTCCTCCGCTTCTGGTTGCATTTAACTATATTACAGAGCCGCTCTCTTCATGGATGCCGGTTCCCGATTTTATCAGGGATCTGCTGGAAAGTGTGACGAAGAACAGATACAGCAGCCTTCTTATGATGGTAATCTTTGCACCACTTTTTGAAGAGACATTCTGCCGCGGAATTATTCTCAGAGGGCTTCTTTTTCACATGAAACCATGGAAGGCTATACTCTGGTCTGCTTTTATTTTCGGGGTGATTCACCTAAACCCGTGGCAGGCTATCCCAGCTTTTCTGGTAGGTTCTCTAATGGGCTGGGTATACTGGAAAACAGGCTCACTTTGGGCAACCATATTCCTTCACTTTATCAACAACGGATTTTCGTACATTGTTGTGCTTCTCAATCCGAATCTGCCTGCAGATGCAGGATTCAAAGATCTTATACCCGGAAACGGATATTATATTTATTACGCAATATCACTGATTTTTGTGATAATTACCATTTTTTTAATGAACTACAAATATGGCAACACTTTACCCGCTAAAATTCAAACCAATAATTAAGGAACGTGTATGGGGAGGAGATCAGCTGTCTCAGCTGCTGAATAAACCGAAGACAGGAGAGAAACCGACAGGTGAGAGCTGGGAGTTGAGCGGTGTTCAGGGAGATGTGTCTGTCGTAGAAAATGGCTATCTTAAAGAGAATGATATCAACGAGTTGGTAGAGACTTATCTGGGAGAGATAACCGGGGATGCGATTTATGAAAAATACGGGGTCGAATTTCCAATTCTCATCAAATATCTGGATATCCAACAGGGACTTTCAATCCAGGTACACCCTGATGACGAGACTGCACTTTCAAGACATGAATCTTACGGAAAGACTGAGCTATGGTACATAGTTGATGCAGCTCCTGATGCAAAAATCTATTTAGGATTTAACAGAGATACCACTCCGCAGGAGTTGTACGACAAGTGTAATAACGATACAGTCGATGAACTGCTTAACGTTATCACTCCAAAAAAGGGAGATTACGTTCTTATCACTCCCGGCACAATTCACGCAGCCACCGGAGGTATTCTTGTAGCAGAGATACAGACAACATCAGATGTGACTTACAGGGTATATGACTGGGGAAGAGAGCATAATCCGAAGACCGCCCGCGAAATGCATCTCGATCTTGCAATAGACATCATAGATTACAATAAATACGACCTTTCACAATATCACAATTCTGGCAAACAAAATAGTGAGAGTGAGATAATAAATGATTGTAACTATTTTAAGATATCCCTCCTTAATCCGGAGAGGCTGATGCGTTTTGAAAGCAGTACTTTTGAAAGCTTTATTATATATATGGTGCTGGAAGGTGAGGTTTTGATTGATTCAAAAGAGTCCTCACTCAAGGTATCTAAAGGTGAGACTGTACTTATTCCATCTGCGATGGGAGAATACACAATTTTGAAAAACAGCGCGAAATGTCAGATATTGGAGATTACAGGCAAAAGTTAATCTTCATCCTCGCCTGTATCATATAGAAAGTCCACACTGTCCAGAAGATCGTCCATATCACGTCTCTCCTTCTTGGTCGGTCTGCCTGTGCCACGATCTCTGGCAAGGAAGAAGGTCTCTCTGGGCATATTAAGCTTTTCAAGTTCCTCCTTAGGGGTTATATTCAATATATACTCCTCCACCATCCTTGCCGGTTGCCTGCGCTCCACATCGGCTATCACCTTGTATTGGAAATGTATGCTTCCTTTCCGGATATTCAATATATTTCCCGGCTTTACCTCTCTCGATGGTTTCGCATCCAATCCGTTAACTTTTATCCTGCCTGAACGGCAAGCCTCTGTTGCATCTGTGCGGGTTTTGTAGATCCTTACAGACCATAGGAATTTATCTACCCTGCTCATTTTGTGTTGCAATAGTTCATTGTCCTGTCAACGCCGACCGTGCCGAACATCTTGATTGTCTCGATGGCCTTTTCTGCAATTGCAGGCAATGCCAGTCTCTCCTCAGAGCTCCATGTTCCAAGTACATAGTCAACCTGCTGCCCTCTTGAGAAATCTCCTCCTATTCCAACTCTTATGCGGGAAAAATTATTGTTGCCCAGAACTGAGATAATGTCTTTTAATCCGTTATGACCCCCGTCGCTGCCTTGCTTGCGCATTCTCAACTCGCCAAAAGGGATGGCAATATCATCAACCACGACAAGCATGTTCTCCTGTTCGATGTTTTCTGCCTTCAGCCAGTAATTAACAGCTTTCCCGCTTAAATTCATATATGTGGAGGGCTTAAGAAGCACAAACCTCTTTCCCTTGAATTTGTACTCGGCTATAGATCCGTAACGGCTGCTTATAAAAGATATGTTGGATGCCCTTGCAAGGGCATCCAACACATAAAATCCTGCATTGTGGCGGGTATCAGCATACTCAGCTCCGATGTTTCCCAATCCGACTATAAGATAGCTCATACCATAACATTATATTGTTACTTCGCTGCGGCTGCTGCAGCTGCTGCACCTATAGCCGCCCTTGTCATCTTGACAGCACAGATAATTGTACTCTTAGGTGAAAGTATCTGAATATTGTCATACTTAAGGTCACCAGCCACGATTGTCTTGCCAAGACTTAAATTTGTAATATCTACTGTAAGAGTATCAGGAAGATTGGCCATTAAAGCTGAAACTTTAAGCTTTCTTGCTGACACACTGAGTTTTCCTCCCTGACGTACACCCTCTGAATTACCGGTGATAATGATAGGAACATTGATTGAAACTGGTTTCTCTGCAGAAACTGCCAGAAAATCAACGTGAAGGGTTTCGTCTGTTACTGGGTGGAACTGTGCAGTGTGATAAACTGCTGTATATTTTTTATCGGCAATCTCAAGTTCAACGATGTAAGAGTTCGGTGTGTTTGTTACAAGCAAAAGTTCTTTTGCATCAACTGAAAAAAGTACGTTTTCGATACCTGCTCCGTAAAGTACGCAAGGAACCTCTCCGTTTCTCCTCAATGTTTTGATTGCCTGTTTGTTTGACACGCTTCTCGGTGTCCCTTTTAAATTAAATGTCTTCATAATAAATAATTAAAATGTGTTACTCAATCCGGAAATGGTCCGGATCCCATTGCACCAAAAAAGTTTCCTTTTTTAGAGAGCGCAAATATACAAAATTTCTGACTGACAGCAACTATTTGTCACTTTATCATCTGAGTGGCCGTATTCCACTTATAACCCTTGTAATAGTTATCAAGATAGGCGCTTCCGTTGCTTGGCACATAAGTGCTTATCCCAGAATACCTGGATATGGTCAGATCCAGGAATATCGGAGTATAGAATTTCGTTGTCACAACTTGTGAGAGTGCATTGTTAAACTGCAAGAGTTCCTCCTGAGATGCAAATTGCGAAACAAAATCTTCCAGGTCATAAAACCAATGTTTGTTTAATCTGAAATACCCCTGTATATTCTTCACAGGGAGGGCTGGAAGTTTATCTCTGTTAGCCGCGAATATATTCCTGCATACAGATGCCAGTGTTTCAAGTTTCTCTGTATTGTACAATGCGATGGTAGCAGAGCGGTATACTCCGCTTTGCGAGTTGTAAAAATCATAGTATCTCTCACACACCTCCTCAAGGTTTGCCTTTTTCTCAAACAATGGTTCAACAACTTTGTCATAAGGGAACCCGGTTGCAAGAATCTCTGCCGGAGAGGCGACAATATAGTCACATTTATCTTTAATTTCGTATGCTACCTCAATTCCGCCCATCAGACAACAATCAAAGATTATGAATGAAAGATGATATGGTATGGCATTACTAAGATCTTTTATATCCATCTCCACACCATCCTCATAACCAAAGCTTTTAACCATGTGAGCATAAGGATCCGGGAACTGAACTCCGTACTGATTTGAGTTTTCATAATAGTCTTCAGGAAGCCATCCGGTGCCATGCGACCACAATATCAATCCGTACTCCCTGGCCGGAAATATAACTTTAACTTTGTCCAGTACAGACTCAAGAACCTCTGGTGTTGTCGAGTTCTGTTGTTCGTAATTAGAGACAACATCCTGCTTGACACTCCCGGAGTTATCTTTATACAACCTCAACAATACCGGAAGGTTATTTTCTGTATGAGAATAGACAAGAAGGATATCATCACTCTCCTCCCCGGGGATATACCCCTTGGAGAGACTCTCTATATTGTTCTCAGCGTATGAACTCAGGTTATTATTTGCCGCAAAATAGATAATCACCACCCTGTTATAACCATCATCAGTTATGTCATCTTTTGAACAGGAGTGGAGGATTAGTAGGGCTAACAGAGTGAATACAAATAACGACCGCTTCATCTTTTTCATTTGGTATTAAGAATCAAAATTAATCTTTTTCTGCCACAAAGAGCTATATTTGTGTAAATATAGAATTATGAACTACGTTAAAATCATGCTTATTGCAACAATTACAGGGCTTTCACTGTGCTCATGTAAACAGAGGGCTCCTGAAAAGACGCAGGAACCTTTCAAATATCTGGCAGATGAATTTGCCGATATAAAAGTCATCCGTTTTCAAATTCCCGGATGGGATTCTCTCACCCTTCAACAAAAGGAGTACATCTACCATCTAAGTGAGGCAGTCAAGTGCGGCCGTGATATTTTCTGGGATCAGAACTCAAAGTATGGTCTGAAGGTAAGGAAAGTACTGGAACAAATACTTGACAATTACAATGGCGAAAAAGAGAGTAAGGATTATAATGAATTCATGGTATATGCCAAAAGAGTCTTTTTCAGCAACGGCATTCATCATCACTATGCTGAGGAGAAGATTTTACCCGGCTGTTCAAAAGAGTATTTTGCCGGCCTGATGTCCCAAAGTGGGCTGGACTCTCTTAAAGACGAGATGCTTCCAATCATTTTCGATCCTGCAATTGCACCTTACAGGAAGAATATTTCCGGTAAGGGGGATTTGATTACAGAAAGTGCAGTTAACTTCTATGACGGTATTACAGCCGTAGAGGCAGAATCGTTCTACGCAAAATTGGAAAAACCTAACGATCCCAAACCTTTATCGTATGGTCTTAATTCAAAACTCGTCAAACAAAATGGCAAAATCGAGGAGAGGGTATATAAGGCAGGCGGACTTTACGGAGCTGCAATAGAAAAAATCATCTATCATCTGGAGAAAGCAGCATCTGTTGCCGAGAACGCAAATCAGAGGGAGTATATTAAGCTCCTTTGCGATTACTATAAGAGCGGTGACCTCAAGATATGGGATGACTACAATATTGCATGGGTAAGTGAGACCGGATCTCAGGTTGACTTTATCAATGGTTTCATAGAAAATTACAACGATCCCCTCGGGAGAAAGGCTACCTGGGAAGGGCTGGTCAATATCAAGGATCTTGAGGCATCAAAGAGAACACAAATAATCAGCGAAAATGCTCAGTGGTTTGAGGATAACTCTCCTATCGATCCTAAATACAGGAAGAAAGAGGTTAAGGGTGTTTCTGCCAAGGTAATCAATGCCGTGCAACTTGGCGGCGACTGTCACCCTGTCTCTCCTCTTGGAATAAATCTCCCTAATGCAGATTGGATCAGAAAAGAACATGGTTCTAAGTCTGTAACGATTGCAAACATTACAGATGCATACGAAAAAGCTGCGGAAGAGTCCCCTAAGACTATGAGCGGAGAGTTTTCATGGGATGAGTCTGAAGTTCAGCTTCTAAAAGAGTACGGAAGTCTTACAGGCAATCTTCACACAGACCTTCATGAATGTCTTGGACACGGCTCGGGGCAGTTACGTGAGGGCACGTCTCCAAACGCTCTGAAGGATTACAGCTCAACACTTGAAGAGTCGAGAGCCGATCTTTTTGCACTGTACTATCTGGCCGATCCAAAGCTTGTCGAACTTGGAATCACACCAAATGACACAGCCTATAAGGCAGAATATATCAGCTATATAAGGAATGGTATTTTCACACAGTTTGTTCGTATAGATCTGGGAAAGAAGGTGACTCAGGCTCATATGCAGGGCAGAAAAATGATTTCCGAATGGTGCTTCGAGAAAGGGAAAGCCGATAATGTTATAGAAAAGCGCATTCGTGACGGGAAAACATATTTCGTAATCAACGATTATGCTAAATTAAGGACTCTCTTCGGCGAGTTACTGAAAGAGCTCCAGAGAATAAAATCCGAGGGAGACTATGAAGCAGGTAAAAAGCTTGTCACAACCTATGGAATCAATATAGATCCACAGTTACATAAAGAGCTCAAAGAGAGATATGCAGCTTTAGACCTCAAGCCTTACGGTGGTTTTATAAATCCTGACATCACCCCTGTCGAGAAGGATGGTAAGATTATTGACTACAAGGTGGATTACCCTAAGGACTTCCTGCAACAAATGAGAGACTACGGCAAAAAGTACAGCTTTTTACCAGTAGAGAACTAAACTTAATACTGTTTTAAAACTATCGGGATCCCTTTGTTATCAGAGGGATCTCTTCGTTTGATGTCTCGTCAAGCTTTTTCGACCAGAGATATTTGTTTGTCTCTTTGACTAAAACCTTTGAAAGGAGTAGCAGAGCAATCAGGTTTGGAATTGCCATAAGTGCATTCATACTGTCTGCGATATTCCAAATCAGTGAAAGGTTTGCTACCGAACCTACAAATACGGCAATTATCCATGCCACCCTGTACCAAATTATGAATCTCTTACCTCCGAGATATTCTACGGCTTTCTCTCCGTAATAACTCCATCCCAGTATTGTGCTGAAAGCAAAAGTTATTATTCCCACCGAAAGAATAATAGATCCTAACGGAATTTTTGAAAATGCAGCTTTTGTCAATGCGGCTCCGTCTGTATGGTCAATATCGGGAAACGCAATTACAGAGCTAACAACGACTAAGCCGGTCAATGCGCAAACGACAACTGTATCCCAAAAAGTTCCTGTTGACGACACCAGGGCTTGCCTTACAGGATTTCTCGTCTGTGCTGCGGCTGCAACTAAAGGTGCAGAACCGAGACCGGACTCATTTGAAAAGAGCCCCCTTGCAATACCGTATCTTGCAGCCATCATGATAGTTGTACCAATAAAGCCCGCACCCGCCGCCTTTGCGCTAAAAGCAGATTCAAAGATTACACGGATTGTTTCTCCAAGAAAATTATAGTTCATCGCCAGAATATACACACAACCTAAAACATAAAAAAAGGCCATGAAAGGGACCAAGGTACCGCATACCTTTGCAATTCCCTTCACTCCGAAAAGTATTACGAGGGCAGTGAGAAGCGCTATTGCTACTCCTGTTATGTATTTTGAAACAGAATATGTCTCAGTTAAAAGCATGGAAATAGAGTTTGCCTGAACTGTGTTCCCTATTCCAAAGGCAGCAACAGCAGTAAAAATACAAAACAAAATACCGAGCCACTTCATGTTAAGCCCTCTTTCAAGCGCATACATTGGGCCGCCCAGCATAGTTCCGTCCGAAGTTCTGACCCTGTATTTTATAGCCAGCAAACCTTCTGAATATTTTGTTGCAATCCCGAATACTCCTGTAAGCCAGCACCATAAAACCGCTCCCGGACCTCCGAGTGCAACGGCTGTGGCTACTCCAACAATATTACCTGTACCGATAGTTGCAGCCAGCGCAGTAGCCAATGCCCCGAACTGACTCACATCTCCGTTTGCTCCCTTATCTTTCGTAACAGACAATTTTATCCCAGTGAATATTTTTCTCTGAGGAAATTTTAGAATAATTGTAAGATAAATATGAGTGCCTAAAAGGAGTACAATCATAGGCCAACCCCACAGGAAGGCACTTATGCCCTCCACGATAGAAGCAAATGAATTCATAGTTTTAAGTGTATATTTGCAAATATAAAGAAATTTCGCACCAAGTGAAGAAATCGGTTTATATTATTTTAGCATCAATTTGCGTTGCCTGCGGCACATTCGGGATATTCCTTCCAGTATTGCCCACTACACCATTTTTGCTCCTTGCTGCCTATTTTTATATGAACTCATCCCCGAGAAAGCTATACTGGTTGATCCGTAATCCATATCTCGGGCCGTACATCAGGGACTATTATTCAAAAAGGGGAATGCCTTTGAGACAAAAAGCAAAAACCATAACAATGTTATGGTTAACGCTTATTCTGTGTATTATATTCATCGCCTCTTCACTCTGGATAAAACTAATCCTTGCAGGAGTTGGTATCGGAGTCACAATTCACATTGCGATGAAGAAAACCCGTCCGGAAAATTTTTGATCAGAGCAATTTTTTAACCGCTTCAATTGCGCTGTCGTAGTCAGGCTCAATAACAATATCCTTTGTTATCTCCTTGTAGCGGACCTTACCATCTTTGTCAACTACTACCACGCCCCTTGCAAGAAGCTGGTTCTCTTTTATGAGAAATCCATATTCAAGTCCAAATTTAGATTGCTTGTAATCAGAGAGCGGAAATATGTTTGTAATCCCCTCTGCAGCACAAAAGCGGCCTAACGCAAACGGGAGATCCTTTGATATTGTAAGTATGACAACATCATCCGAAAGTGTGGTTGCCTTTTTGTTGAATGTCCTGGTCTGGGTTGCACACACTCCTGTGTCTATTGATGGGAATACACTTATAACTACAACTTTTCCTTTGTAGTCAGAGAGTTTTACCTCCTTCATTGATATATCTGTTGCAACTATCTCGGGAGCATCCTCTCCAACCTCAATCTGTTTGCCAAGGAGTGTCAGGGGTGTCCCTTTAGATGTAAATATATTTTTTGTCTCTATTGATTCCAATTCTTTCATAATATTTATTTTTGTATTTAGTTTTTCTATAAAACACCAATAAAATTAAATTGTTTACCTTTATTATTCAAATCTTATCAATAATGGCAACTTCATTTAAGAAAATTCTGTTTTTTTTCGCAATACTTATCGTTTTTCCGTTCACATTCACATCATGTGAAAAGGATAATCCCGATAAACTGAGTGCTGAAAAAAGCTATCTGCACTCTCTAATGAATGATGTCTATTACTGGTATAGGGAAATTCCGACTAATATAGATCCGGCTCCCATATCTTCACTATATGAGTATTTCGATACACTCTTAGTAACTAAGGACAGATGGTCATGGATGATGTCCGGTGAGGAGTACACCGATTCAGAGACAGGTGTGTATCTCACCTATGGTGCAAGTTATGCCCAGCCTATCGATCACTACAATGACTATAGTGTGAGGGTAAGATATGTATTTGAGAACTCCCCGATGTCTGAAAAGGGGGTAAAAAGAGGTTATGAACTGACACATCTGAACGGAACTCCTGTCGCTGATCTGATCCGGAATGGGACCTTCAATGCACAGATTAACAATAACTCGAATTCCTTCACATTCAAAAAATATGACGGGACTTCATTTACATTCACTGCAAATGCCAGAGAGGTAAGTACCAGATCCGTACTGAAGAGTATGGTCATAACTTCAGCCGATTTTCCGGGACTACCTTATCCTGTAGCATATTTCAACTATTATGCATTTAAGGCCGGTATGCTATCTGATATTGAGAGCGCCATGACTGTTTTCAAAGCTGCAAACGTAAGGGAACTCATACTTGACCTCAGGTACAATGGTGGAGGTGATGGTTCTGCTGCACAATTGCTTTCAAACTATATTGCTCCGGCAAGTGCAAACGGAAAGATAGTAGCCCGCAAGAAACACAATGACAAACTTGCATCTTACGACACACAGGCAAGTACGATGACCATTGTAAGCAGAGTCAGCAACTCTCTGGATCTGGACAGGCTGATCATTTTGACAGGAGGTGGGACAGCCTCGGCAAGTGAGATAATAATAAACGGGTTCCGCCCTCTGATGAATGTCCTGCAAATAGGAAGGACTACTTATGGTAAGCCAAATGGCATGTATGTATGGTTTTACCCTGAGGATGAGGAGATATATCCGGATTTTGTATTCCTGCCTATAGCATTCTATAGTGTTAACAGCCTCGGAGAGGGGAATTACGAGGATGGTCTGGTACCTGACCAACAAAGACCTGATGATCTTTATCATGATTTCGGATTGGAGGAGGATTGGTTAAGATCTGCCCTGACATTTATATCAACCGGAGCCTGGCCGGAGATTCCTGCTGCCAGATCCACAGCTATACCGCAGTATCCTGCCGGACGCATAAAAATTGATGAAGACGCTGATAATTACGGCGTTTACAAAGATAAAAGACCTATATGATAAAGAAAACATCCCTTTTTGCTTTTCTGCTGGTATGTCTGCAATTTGAGACAAATATAATACTAGCGCAGAATGACTCCGTTGTATCCAGGATAATACAGGCAGCCAGGACAGATAACAGGACAATGAACCATCTCGATATTCTGTCCAACAGAATCGGTGGCAGGCTTGTGGGTTCTGATGCTTATGAAAATGCGACATACTGGGCTGCAGGATTGTTCAGCAAATGGGGACTCGAAGTTACACTTCAGGCTGTTGATACGCTTCCTGTCGGTTTCAACAGAGGCCCTTGGTTCGGCCGGATGCTGAGTGAAGACGGCTTTGTCCTTCATTTTGTGACACCATCATATACGGCCGGGACAAAAGGTGTGCAAAGAGGCCATGTTGTGCTTGAACCGAAAACCAGGGGAGAGTTTGAAAGGATGAAGGGGAAACTGAAAGGTGCCTGGGTTCTTATTACAGGAGAGAGCGACGGTTTTCCGATCGATTTCTCTCCATTTGCAGATGAGGAAAGAGAGAGGATTATAAAAGAGAATGAGGCCATTTCTAAATACAATGACTCAATAAAAAGGTGGAATTTCGAACACTCCGGAAAAGAATCAAAGAGTTTCAAGGCTCTCAGGGAGTCTCCTGCTTTATTCTACAAAGAGATGAGAGAGGCCGGAATTCTTGGGCTGATACAATCTGCAAAGACACCATTAAGAGCCCTTTATGACAGAAGAAACCTCTTCTACATGAGTTTTGACTCATTGCCAACATGCCCTGATATCAAGCTGGACGAGGATCAGTACAATATAATACTGAAAAAGGTCAAAGAGAGAAGATATTTCCAACTCGAATTTGATATAAGAAATCACTTCAAACCGGGCCCGGTAGTAATCCACAATGTCATAGGAATGATAAAAGGCACCAGATTTCCTGATGAATATGTAATGTGCGGCGGACACCTGGACTCCTATGATGTCGGCACAGGGGCCATTGATTGCGGATCAGGTGTGGCGCCGACCCTTGAGGCAGCCCGTCTAATTTCGATGTCTGGAGCCAAACCACAAAGATCCATACTTTTCTGTCTGTGGGCCGCTGAAGAGTTCGGGTTGTGGGGATCGGAATTCTGGGTCAGGACAAACAGGGATAAGCTGGGCAGCATTAGCAACTACTTCAACAGAGACGGAGGTCCTACCGTAACCAGTGGTATAACTGTACCGGAAGCGATGTACAGTGATTTCGAGAAGGTATGTGAGCCTCTGAACTCAGTCAATCCCGACTTTCAGTTCCTGTTAAAGAAAAGAGGTGGAAAACCACAGCCGCTGCCCAAAAACGCAGGAGGTTCAGACCACGCATACTTTGCGATGAACGGCGTGCCTACAATCAGTTTTGACAATAGTGACCCGAAAGGCTATGACTTCAATTACTATGAAATATGGCATACAGAAAGGGATACTTACAATATAAGTATCCCTGAATATATGAATCATACGTCTGTGGTGACAGCTATTGTCTTGTACAATCTTGCTAATTTAGATCACCTGCTCTCAAGGGAGGGGTTATATGACCTCAATGTCAAGTGAATTGATCCAACCTTGTCTTCCGTCTGTCAATTCAACCCTTTTCCACTGACCTATCTCCTCTATCAAAGAGACCTTTGTACCTTCATGTAGTATAAAGAGCGTATTGCCGGAATTATCCGGTGAACTCTTTACAGTACTTACCGGTTTCATGACTATTGCCGTGTCTTTCTTGTAATATTCATGTTTCTGGCTCCATGAGAAATATACAGAGAAGAATATCATCAAGATGGCAGCCATGGCGCCGAAGAATGAACTTTTCCTCGCTCTCGGTGTCGGTCCGTAACGAAACATGAGGAGCAATAAGGCCAATAACGCCATTGAAATTATTGACAAATAGGCCCAGGCATCAGATGACAGAGAGTAATTTACCTCCTTTATCCACGTTTTCAGGATAAAATCGGGAATCTCCTCTATCTTGTCCAATGAGAAATCTCTTGCCAGCTGAAGGTTATTTATAACATCCTTGTCTGCGGGGTCCAATTTCAAGGCGCGTTCATAATATAGAATAGACTTGCCCACCTCTTTCATCTTGAAGTAGGCATTTCCAATATTATAAAAGAGAGCCGAAGAGACATAGCCTGACTTCTCGATTTTCAGAAATCCTTCAAGAGCTGCCTGATAGTTTGCTTGTGAATAGTTGTTGTTTGCCTCTGTCCACATCTCTTTCGGAGATTGTGCATTTGCAGACAGATAGATAAGAACAGTTGTAATAATCAGTAATATTCTCTTCATAGCTATACCTCCAGATCTGAAATTAATTTGATTGCTCTCTGATAATTCTGCCCCATCTCAGGTTTGTCCTGATCAGGTGCATATCTTGCATATTCACAAACCTCAATTAAAGCCAGAAGCTCCTCCGAATGCTCTTTTGAAACGCTCTTCTCTTCAAGCGAGGATGCTATCTTCTCTCTGGAGAGATCTGCAAGAGAGAGATTGAGTTTATCCGAACAATAGCCCAGTATTGCCCTGTGCAACTCTTCGAAGAAAGCACTATACAAATTTTGTTTCATTAACGACTCCGCGTTTTTGAGTCTTGCCCTGGCAACCTTGTTCGCTCTTCTGTTCTTGACACCTGCAATGTCCCTGTTTCTCTCTATTCTCTTTGAAAGGAATTTGTCCATGAGAATATATGAGGCTGCTATCAGGACTATCAGCGCAAAGAATGTAACAGATCCGAAAAAGAAGCTATTGCCCCTTACAAGGCCGGATAACCCTGAACGGATATATCTGACATCGCTTCCTATACTTTTTACTGATTGTTTGTTAACACCCATTGGAAGTGATGCCGAAGAGTTTTCAGATCCCTCGACAGCCTGTCCTACTCTCAGGGTAAGTTTTTCTGAGGTAAGGGTTTTATATTTTTTTGCGCCTATATCAAAATAGCTAAATACAACAGGCCCTAATTCAAACACTCCTGCCCCTCTCGGTATAAGCGGATATTCAAACACCTTTGTCCCTGATGTACCTCTGCCGGATTTGCTTGTATTGTCATTTATCTTTGTGTCGTAGACTTCAAAATCAGCCGGGAAGGTGATTTTAGGTGCCTCAACCAGATTGAGGTTTCCCGATCCTGAAACAGATACCTCAAGAGATACAGCCTCATTTGCATTAATTGTATCCTTGGTCAGTCTTGCTGAAAGCTGGAATTCACCCACACCTCCCGCAAAAGAGGCCGGGGCGCCTGACGGAAGCGGAGAGACATTTACATGTATCGAAGGTGCAGTAATCTTTCTCTTAATGGTCTGATAGCTGTCAAAGAAGTCATCGAACATTGATCTTGACCCTCCGGAAGATGCTCTCACCTGAACAAGGCAGGTCATCTCTGACGGGTCTATTACAAGATTGCCTGTTTGTTGCGGAATGAGCATATACCTCCTCAAAACAGCAGCATTGTATATTTTACCATTGACAGTTTCTCTTGTAAACTCTATATTTGACGGCGTATCAACTTCCTGACTCCAAAATCCGTTGAATGTAGGGAACTTGACATTTTCAAATCCACCTATCGGAACTTTAGTATAGAGCTTCAGGGTGGCCAGAAGGCTCTCTCCTTTCACCACCTTTCCCTTACTTACCGACATCTTCATAAAAATGTCGTCAGAAGAGATTGTGCCACTGCTTTTTTGCGAAGTAGCTCCGGAAGAGTTGCCCGAATTATTTGCATCACCCTTGACAACCTCAACAGATACCGGATTGGTGTGGTAAGTTTTACCCCCTATAACAGCTGAGGCTGATGGGATAGAGAATGTCCCTACACTCCTGGCCTGCAGTATGTATGTATAACTTACCTGATAGCTGTCCGTGCGTTTTCCGTTTATTATTTGTGTACTAGTCATTGTAGATGTTGAAGGGCCGGCAAGAACATCAAAATCCTTCAACTGAGGAGGATTGAAGCTTGATGGCTCCCCTTCTGCAATAAAGACCAATCTGAAATTCTCGTCTGATCCTACTACACGCGGGACATCCACTGTGAATGATGTCTGAGCCGATAATGCTAGTGAAATCAGCATTGCACACGACAATAGTAATAACTTTTTAATGCAGTTGATAGTCATATATATGATTATTTACCAATTCTTCTCTTTTTGTCTGCTCTCAAGAACCTTAGCCTTCTCTTTTCTCACCTTATCCTGAGTCTCGTTTTCCTTGTTCTGGATAGCCTGCAGCATCTGATCTGCGGTTTGCGGCGAAATCTGAGGTTGTTGCTTTTGGTCCTTGTTCTGATCTTTATTCTGGTCTTTGTTCTGATCTTTATTCTGATCTTTATTCTGGTCTTTATTTTGATCTTTGTTCTGGTCTTTGTTCTGGTCCTTGTTCTGGTCCTTGTTCTGGTCCTTGTTCTGATCTTTATTTTGGTCCTTGTTCTGTTCCTGGTTTTTCAGCATTTTTTGTGCGTATGCCAGATTGGATTTGGTCTCCACATCTTCCGGATTGACTCTTAGAGAATTTTTATATGCTTCTATTGCCTCCTTATATTTTTTTTGGGCAAGGTTAAAATTGCCAAGATTATGGAAAGATGCAGATCTGATTTCACTCTCATTAGTTGAATCAGCAACATGGGTCATTATCTTTTCTGCTTCAGCAGGGTTGTTCAGTTTATACATGGTATTACCGAGATTGTAGGCAGCCTTTACAGATTTGGGATTCTTCTCAAGTGCCCTTCTGTACTCCAGTTCAGCATCCTGATACTTACCCTTGCCATAAGAGCTGTTACCTTGTCTTAACTGCCATCTTTCACTCTGACCCCAGGAGCTGGTAAATAAAAAAAGAAAAAGTATTGTAGTATATATTCCTCTCATATCTCTCTGTCTATTTAAAAAAGTTTTTTCCTTTTCTGTCAACAATCATAAAGTCTAATATCAGAAAAAATAGTGCTATAGCGAAAAAATACATGTACTGCTCGTCAAAATCCTCAAAAACGACAGATTTGTAACTCTGCTTGTCCAGATTATGGATTTTTTCAACAAGTGCATCAAGGCCAAAATCGCTGTTCCCCGCCTTGACAAAGATACCGTCTCCTGCTTTTGCAACTTCGGCAAGAGTTTTCTCATCAAGTTTGGTTACGACCATATTGCCGTCTTTGTCTTTGAGAAAGTCCCCTCCGGGTAATGGAATAGGCTTACCTTCAGAGGAGCCGATTCCCAGGGTGTAAACCTGAATGCCAAGCTCTTTTGCGGTAGAGGCGGCCTCAACCGGATTATCCTCATGGTTTTCTCCGTCTGTAATCAGAATTATTGCCCTGCTGTTCTTACTATCCTGACTAAAACTCTTGACAGAGGTATTGATGGCATCTGCTAATGCTGTGCCCTGAACAGGCACAGAGGCGGTTGTTATATTATTAAGGAATATTTTGGCAGAGACATAATCGGTTGTCACCGGAAGTTGAACAAAAGCCTGACCGGCAAATACTATCAGTCCGATTCTGTCTTCCTTCATCTTGTCAACTAAACGTGAGATTGCAAGCTTTGCCCTCTCAAGCCTGTTGGGTGTGTAATCCTCTGCAAGCATTGAGTTTGAAACATCAAGCGCTATCATTATCTCTACCCCTTTTGTCTCAACCTCCTTTATTTTAGCACCCAGTTGAGGTCTTGCAAGCCCCAGTGAAAAGAAGAAAAGAGCCAGGGAGTATATTGAAAGCTTAATCCAGCCTCTGCTTTTTGAAGCTCTAGGAACAAGAGTGTTCACCAGATCGGGATTTCCGAAAAGCTCTATTCTTTTCCTCCTTCCTCTTCTCATAACTGCGTATGCTATAAAAAGTAGAGGAATTGTCAAAATAAGCAGTAAAAACTGCGGTTGTGCAAATTGTAACATAATCCTAAGCTATTCTTCTAGTTATGAAAAGTCTTGTGAGTATTTCAAAAGCAACTGCAATAAGGGCTATCCACGCAAATATCATAAATTTCTCCTGATATACAGGGAATGAGTCAACCGCTGTCTTATTCTTCTCCATCTTGTTTATCTCTCCGTATATCTCAAGAAGTTTTGTGTTGTCAGTTGCACGGAAATATTTGCCCCCGGTCTGTTCAGCTATCTGCTGAAGTAAAGGTTCGTCGATCTCTACCTTAACCTGCTGTATATCTATCCCGAACGGAGTAAGTACAGGATATGGAGCCATGCCCATAGCCCCGACACCAATTGTGTAAACCCTTATTCCATAGGTCTTTGCGATTTCAACAGCCATAAGCGGAGATATCTCTCCCCTATTGTTGACACCATCTGTCAATAGAATGATAACCCGGCTTTTCGCCTTTGAGTCTTTCAATCTCGCAACAGCTGTTGCAAGACCGTTTCCCAATGCAGTACCATCCTCTATGAGGCCTGTTTCAACCTCTTTCATCATATTTATCAGTGTAGCCCTGTCAGAAGTTATCGGACACTGGGTAAAACTCTCACCGGCAAAAACGACGATACCCATTCTGTCATTAGGTCTCTGTGCAATGAACTCTATTGCTATATCCTTAGCTGCACTTATACGATCAGGGTTAAAATCCCTTGCAAGCATACTGGTGGAAATATCCAATGCAAATACAATATCGATTCCCTCGGTATCAACTTTTTCAAAATTGGTCGAAGATCTTGGCCTTGCAATGGCAACAATTATCATTGATACAGCAATACATCTTGCCACAAAGGGAAGATGCCTCATCATCTTTTTCATTTTACCGCCACTCCCCATCCATGGTGCGGTAGAAGCCACACGCAATGAGGGTGATGCACCTCTTATCTCTCTCCATATATGAAGAGCTATAAGCGGTATGAGTATCAACTCGAGATACAGTAATCCTGGATATTCAAAAAACATAACTAATCCCTCCCTTTTTCATCTTCCATTCCCTGAAGGAAAGTTGCATTAACAAACCTGACAGCTGTCGGTACAGCCTCCTCGTTTTCCTGTTGAGTTGCCTTGTACTTGGCAAATTTCACAAGATCCGAAAGTGTAAAAAGCGCTTCAAGTTCTTTGTACTCCTTTGGCTCTATCTTAAATTCCGAAATCATGTCAAGTATTTCTGCAGATGTCTTCTCCATTGTCTGTATTCCATACCTTCTTTCCAGGTAAATACGGATAGTGTCAAAAATCTCAGTATAATATCTTTTTTCCTGATTGTTCTGCCATAACTTCTCCGCTCTTATTCTTTCAAGATCTCTCAGAGCAAGAATATGAGGCGGATCATCCGGTTCCGGTTTAGTGAACATCGATCTCATCTTTCTCCTGTTCTTTATGAACTTGTACAGGATATAACACAACGCTGCAATGGCTACAAGGATACCAAACAATGGAAGAAACTCCCCGACTGTGTATTTATATGTCTGTTGTCCTTTAATATCGAAAGGCTTATATGTGGTAGTATCAATCTGAATGGTTGTAACCTCAAGTTTTCCCGCATCATACCATACAGTATCTATCGTACCGTCAGCCCTGTTGAGATAGGCAGGAAAAGGCGGAATGACATACGAGCCGCTGTCAAATGATGTCAAAGTAACCCTTGTATCCAGTTCCAGATTGCCACCTTTGTTTGAAATGGTATCTGTCTGCGGTTGCCCTACAATTTCCACCCCTTGTGTCACGGGATTCTCCGGAGTCGGAAAAACAAACTTTGTACCTTTTGGCACAGTAGTCTTAAAATGAAGTACTGTCTGATCTCCTATAAGAAGTGTATCTTTCTGGTCCATATGATTTATCTCTTGTTAAAGAGGGCAATTAGTCCCTTTACATAATCCCCGTTAGTTGCTATACTTACAGAATCTACTTTATACTTCCTCAGACATTGCTGAGTGGCTGCCTGTATCTTATTGTTCCAGTCAACGAAGTACCGGCGTACACTTTTGCTGGATGTATCAACCCACTCCTCCTTGCCGGTCTCAGCATCACTGATTCTGATAAAACCGACATCAGGCAACTCTCTCTCCCGAGGGTCATAAACGGATACAACTGATATATCGTGTCTGTTGACAGCTATTTTGAGAGCCTCTTCGTATCTTGGTTTAATATCTCCGTCCATATCAATAAGGTCCGAGAGCAAAAAAGCAGTGCATCTTCTTTTTATTGCATTTGTAAGAAACCTGAGCGCCTCTCCTATATCCGTTCCCTTGTTTGTAGGTTCAAATTCAAGCAACTCACGGATAATTCTCAGCAAATGGCTTCTTCCCTTTTTGGGCGGAATAAATTTCTCGACATGATCACTGAAAAAAAGTGCTCCCACTTTGTCATTGTTCGCAGACGCCGAAAATGAAAGCACTGCAGCAATCTCGGTAATAAGTTCTCTCTTGAGCTTGTCTGTGGTTCCAAAAAGCCTTGAACCACTGACATCGACAAGCAGCATCACTGTCAGCTCTCTCTCCTCCTCAAACACCTTTATATAGGGAGAATTTAGCCTGGCAGTTACATTCCAGTCCATGCTCCTGACATCATCCCCATATTGGTATTCACGTACCTCGCTGAATGCCATTCCCCTTCCTTTAAAGGCAGAGTGGTATTCACCCGCAAAGATCTGACGTGACAACCCCTTGGTCTTGATCTCTATCTTTCTGACTTTCTTCAATAACTCGTTGGTCATATTATGGAACCTCCACTTTATTCATTATCTCGGTAATAATGTTCTCAGTAGTGACATTTTCTGCCTCTGCCTCGTATGTGAGACCGATCCTGTGTCTGAGCACCTCATAGCTGACTGCCCTCACGTCCTCAGGAATAACGTAACCCCTTCTCTTGATAAATGCGAATGCTTTTGCAGCCATCGCCATACTTATGCTTGCACGAGGCGAGCCTCCGAAAGATATCAGGTCTTTCAAATTTTTAAGCCCGTACTCCTCAGGAGTCCTTGTTGCATAGACTATATCCACAATATACTTCTCGATCTTCTCATCCATGTATACCTCTCTCACTATCTGACGGGCCCTGATTATATCCTCAGGCTTTAGAATTGTGTTTGCCTTAGGGAATGTACCACTATTGTTCATACGGATAATCAGTTTCTCCTCCTCCTTCTTCGGGTAAGAGACAACAACCTTAAGCATGAAACGGTCAACCTGTGCCTCCGGAAGCGGATATGTACCCTCCTGCTCTATCGGGTTCTGTGTTGCCATTACAAGAAATGGCTGAGGTAAAGGGAATGTCTGGTCGCCTATTGTCACCTGTCTCTCCTGCATAGCCTCAAGCAAAGCTGACTGAACCTTTGCCGGGGATCTGTTTATTTCATCTGCTAATACAAAATTTGCAAATATAGGACCCTTTTTAATCTGGAATTGCTCACTTTTCTGGCTGTAAATCTGTGTTCCGATGAGGTCAGCAGGTAACAGGTCAGGCGTGAACTGAATACGGCTGAATTTAGCATCCATTGTTGAAGCAAGGGTATTGATGGCCAATGTCTTTGCAAGACCCGGAACACCCTCGAGGAGTATATGCCCATCCGCAAGAAGGCCTATCAGAAGACTCTCCACCAACTGCTTCTGCCCAACGATAACTTTGTTCATCTCAAGAGTGATCATATCGGTGAAAGCACTCTCTCTCTGAATCTTTTCGTTTAGTTCTTTGATGTTTACGGTTTCCATATTGTTTGATTTTGTATTTTTGTAGGATAATTCACAAATTTAGTCCAATTTTTAAGTAATGCGTTTTTTTATATTAATATCCTTCAGAGGTACCCGTTACTGCGGCTGGCAGATACAAAACGAACAGCTTTCAGTACAGGGGGAGGTTGAAAGAGCCCTGTCCGTCCTGCTCGGAGAGAGATGTGAAGTAACCGGAGCCGGAAGGACAGACGCCGGAGTCCATGCTGTAAACTATGTCGCCCATTTTGACTCTGACAAACCATTACCTTTTCTGGATATCGGTAGAGTGATTTACAAAATAAATGCCATTCTGCCTAATGACATTACCATTCACAACATCTGTCAGGTATCATCGACTGCTCATGCACGTTTCGATGCAATAAGCAGGAGTTACTGCTACTTCATACACACCCGCAAAGATCCTTTCCTTTCAGATTACTCATATTACTTTCCCTATAAGCTGGACTTGGAGAAGATGAACCTTGCAGCCGAATATCTGCTTGGAGAAAAAGACTTTACAACTATGGCAAAGCTTCATTCTCCTACCAAAACCAATATCTGTACAATAACAGAGGCATTTTGGGAATCAGGCGCACCTTTGGGCATAACTCCACTTGCCCCTACATCCTTTCAGGGTGTGACACCCTTATGTCATGGCAGAAAATATGATGAATCTGACACATTTTGTTTTAATGTCTCTTCAAACAGATTTCTTAGAAATATGGTAAGGGCAATTGTCGGCTCCCTGCTTGAGGTAGGCAGGGGAAAACGAGAACCCGAATGGATAGGTGAAATATTAAAACAAAAGAACCGTAATATTGCCGGAAGTTCGGTTCCGGCTCATCCACTTTTCCTGACTAAGGTAGATTACCCCTACAAGACATTTTAAATATAAGGGAGCAGAAAAATCTCCCTAACAATAACGACTATGAAAAAAATAATATTTGTGTCTATTGTACTGCTATTAGCGGAAATAAGTTCATATTGCACAGCCCAGGAGAGAATTATCATTCCAAAAGCCTTAACAATAGCTTATGACAAACTGACAAGGCAGACGGATGGCAGGCCTGGCAAGATGTACTGGCAGAATCGGGCAGTTTATGATATCCGGGTGAAGGTCGACGTGAAGAACAAAATAATCAGCGGACATGAGACAATTAGCTATTTGAACAATAGTCCGGATTCTCTTTCAAAAATCGTTGTAAGGCTATATCAGGACATATTCAAAAAGGGGGCTAACAGAAATTCCATAGTAAATGTCAATCCTTCAGACATAAATGAGGGGGTAAGGATAAATGACCTGCGGGTAACCGGTGAGAGTGTCAATCCTGCCAATAGTTCCCGTATAAATAGAAGCGGGACAATAATGACGGTAAAATTGACTAAAAAGTTAGCACCCGGAGAGAAGGCGGAATTACAGATAGGATGGGAATTTGATTTTCCAGTAAACACTTTGATAAGGATGGGAACCATAGACAGCTCAAGCCTGTTCGTCGGTCAATGGTATCCTCAGATAGCAGTATATGACGATGTTTACGGATGGGATACACGCTCATACAATGGCATGGCCGAATTCTACAATGACTTCTCTGATTTTACAGTTGAGATATCCGTACCTGACGGCTTCATGATATGGGCAACAGGTGAGCTTCAGAATATGGAAGAGGTACTGAGCCCTCAATACTGTGATTTATACAATAAAGCCATCCAATCTGAAAAAGTCACTAATGTAATAACAGAAAAGGATCTGGAAAAAGGGGAGATTACTACTGGAAAAAACATCTGGAAATTCAAGGCTGAAAATGTGAGCGATTTTGCATTCGGGTTAAGCGACCACTATCTCTGGGACGTATGCAGCGTAGAGGTAGATAAGAAAAACAAGCGCAGAACAGTTGTAGGAGTTGCCTACAATGCAAAGTCACCAAATTTCAGTAAAGTTGCAGAGATAGCAAGGGAGAGTGTCAGATCACTTTCACTAGATTCGCCGGGTGTGCCATATCCTTTCCCATATATTACTGTTTACAATGGTGATTTTGGCATGGAGTATCCAATGATTACAAATGTCGGAGCTGAAACCGATTATGGGATGACTGTCTACGCCAACTCACATGAGATTGCACATGCATACTTCCCGTTCTATGTAGGCACAAACGAGACCAAGAACGGATGGATAGACGAGGGACTTACAGTATTACTCCCTGAAAAGATACAAAACGATCTTGAACCCACACTTGACATCAAAGTCCACAACACAAAATCCTTTTCTGCATACTCCGGGATGGAAGATGAGCCGGCTCTAATTACACCTACTTTCTATCTGGATCCTAAGGTCTACTTCTATCTGAACTATGCAAAGACCGAACAGGCATTAAGAATGCTGGAACTAGAGCTGGGAAGAGAAACCTTCAGAAAATGCCTTCTTCAGTTTATTTATAGGTGGAAGTACAAACACCCCACTCCATATGACTATTTCAATACATTCAATGATGTTTCAGGAAGAGATCTTGACTGGTTCTGGCTCGCATGGTATTATCGTCAGGGCGGCATTCCCGACCTCTCTATAAAAAGTGCCGCGATAAAAAATGGCAAAATGAATATAGTCGTTGAAAACAAAGGGACCCTTCCAATGCCTGTGTTTATTTCATTATATGATAACGACAGACTTGTTGCAACAATTTTCAGACCTGCTATTTTATGGAGAGATCATAATGAAATCCTGATATCAGTTAAAAATCCGGAAGTTATCACTCGTATAGTATTGGGAAACGAAATGGTTGCCGATTCAAATAACAGGGATAACGAGAAGATAGTAGAGTGATAGAGAATTTTATTCGCAATTCACAAAATAGAGGATCTGAAATAAACTTTGGTATATCTTCTTTGTTTAAAAGAAAAAATAGATATGGACAATAATAGTTTTTTCGAGTTATATAACGGAGTTATGATTCCCGCTATTGGTTTCGGAACATGGCAGGTACCGGACGGTGAAATTTGTTACAACGCTGTAGCCAATGCATTAAGGAGCGGTTACAGACACATTGATACCGCTAAGGCTTACAACAATGAAAAGAGCGTAGGAAGAGCCGTCAAAGATTCCGGCTTAAGGAGGGATGAGATTTTCATTACTTCTAAACTCCCTGCTGAAATTAAAAGTTATGAGGGTGCCTGGGAAAACTTCAACAAAACGATGGAGAATCTTGATACCGGTTACCTGGATCTATATCTGATACACGCGCCCTGGCCATGGACAGAGATAGGAAAGGATTGCACAAAAGAGAATATCTCTGTGTGGAAAGCTATGGAGGAGATTTACAATAGCGGACGATGCAGGGCTATCGGTGTATCCAACTTTAGTGTGAAGGATCTGAATGCAATACTGGACAATGGTCAGATAAAGCCTATGGCAAACCAGATAAAATATTACATCGGTAACACACAGGAGGAGATTACAGATTTTTGCATGAAAAACGAAATTCTTGTTGAAGGTTACTCTCCTCTGGCCACAGGAAAAATACTCGGGAACGGTCATATTAAGGAAATTGCAGAGAAATACAGGACAACGGTATCTAAAATATGTATACGTTATGTTTTTCAAAAGGGGGTGCTTCCGCTACCGAAATCTGTAACACCGGAAAGAATCCAGCAAAACTTTGATATCAATTTCACGATTTCAGGAGAAGATATGAAATATCTTGACTCATTAAAAGAGACTGTTGTCCCCAGATAGCCTGGCTGTTATGCTATATATTTGGAAACCTCTTATTTAAGGGCTAACTTTGCCCGATGCTTACCGATATTCACAGAAAAGATATAGAAAATCTTTATGCGACACCAATAGCACAGCAAACAGCATTCTGGTCCGTTGTAAAGAAACGGCTTGGGGCATCAACCCTGGCAGTAAATTTCAAGTCAAAAAATTCTCTGATATTTAATTCAGTTGAGGATGAATCTTCCATCCTCTCGGACATATCAGTTATTATCAGGCGTTTAGACAGCAAAAACTCTATTGCATATGTACCATATGGTCCTGAACTTGAACCGGACGAAGAGTTTCAGGGGATGTTTCTTGAAGAGCTTTCCGAGTCATTAAGGGATTTCCTGCCAAAAGATTGCATAATGATCCGCTATGATCTCTGCTGGGAGTCATACTGGGCAAAAGAGACTGATTTCTTTGATACGGAAGGAGTCTGGATTGGTGAACCGGCAAAGAATACTCAGGAGATGAGATTCAATTTCAACACAATAAACTGGAACTTTAAAAAGGCATATTACAATATTCTGCCATCAAATACAATCTACCTTGATCTCACCCCGGATACAGATGTGATTTTAAACAGGATGAGATCTAAAACACGTTACAACATAGGACTTTCTCAAAGAAAGGGTGTTAATGTAGTACAACTCGGTCTTGAAAACCTTGACATTTGGTACTCACTATATCAGGAGACCGCAAGAAGAAACAGGATACTAATCAATGATATCAAGTATTTTGAGACGGTTCTCTCATCTAATGCCGACAATACAGAATCGCCTGCAAAAGTATATCTTCTTGCTGCCGTATATGACAGAATGCCTCTCGCCGCAATGTTTTTGATAATCACAGGCCACAGGGGATCTTATCTTTATGGAGCCTCATCATCAGAGCACAGGAATCTGATGGCAACCTATGCGCTCCAGTGGGAGGCGATAAAAATATCCAAAGCAATGGGATGTACCGAATACGATATGTTTGGAGTATCTCCGGGACCAGATCCGTCACACCCTCTTTACGGACTGTATAAATTCAAGATAGGATTCGGCGGAGATTTGTTCCATGGGCTGGGATGCTGGGATTATCCTCTGAAACCGGCTGAGTACAATCAGTTCATAACTTCTGAACTCAACAGTCAGGGCTTCCATCTTAATTAATGTGAACCTTTTTCAAAATGCGCTGTTTCTATGGTAAATTAACAATTTATTATGGAAGATATAGAAATTTGCCATTGTAATGGAATTATGAAGAGCGAAATCGTTCAGGTAATCAAGGAGAAGGGACTCAAGAGTGTTGAAGAGGTCGGAGAGGCAACAGGAGCGGGTACTATTTGCGGAGGTTGTATCCCGGATATTGAAGATATTCTGAAGGAGATAAACTCATAATATTGTTTAAGGTAAATACGTTCAAAAAAAGAGAGGCTGCATATTAATGTAGCCTCTCTTTTTGTAGCGCATAGCAGAATCGAACTGCTATTTCAGGAATGAGAATCCCGCTTCCTAACCGTTAGAAGAATGCGCCATTTCCGGTTTTGTGGGTGCAAAAATATGATATTTATATTAATTTACAAAATCCGCGATTAAAAACGTCATTATAGTTTAGAGATTACATTCTCAATCCTTGCAATTGTCTCCTGTTTACCTACAACCTCACAGACATCAGCCACACCGGGACCATTAGAAATACCCAGCAGACCAAGTCTCAGTGCGTTCATAACCTTTCCCATACCATAGCCCTTCTCAGCAATAAATGATTCCAGACTCTTTTCGACATTTTCCGAGCTGAAGGTTTCAACGCCTTGAAGAACAGCAACAACCTCCTTCATTATCGCCGGTGACTCCTCTTTCCAGAATTTCTTAACTGATGCCTCATCATATGACTCAGGTCTTACAAAGAGAAATTGAGCCTTTTCCCATATCTCATGTATGAAATTTACACGGACTTTCATGAATGAGACAATCTTCAAGGCTTTTTGGGGGTTAACTTCTATACCTTTTGTATTCATGAAGTCCATAAAGAGAGTCGAGAGTTCATCATCACTCTTCTCAACCAGATATTGATGATTGAACCACTTTGCCTTCTCCGGGTCAAATCTCGCACCGGCCTTGTTTACCCTCTCGAAAGAGAATGTCTCGATAAGTTCATCCATCGAAAAGATCTCCTGTTCGGTTCCGGGATTCCATCCAAGCAGGGCAAGAAGGTTTACAAAAGCTTCAGGGAAGTATCCATCCTCCCTGTAACCGCGCGACGTCTCTCCATCCTGTGATTTCCAGAGAAGCGGGAAAACAGGGAAGCCCATCTTGTCTCCGTCTCTCTTACTCAGCTTACCATTACCGGTAGGTTTAAGCAATAAAGGAAGGTGTGCAAACTGAGGCATACTCTCTGTCCAGCCGAAAGCTCTGTACAACATTACATGCAGAGGCAGGGACGGCAGCCACTCCTCTCCCCTTATTACATGGGTTATCTCCATCAGGTAATCATCGGTTACATTGGCCAGATGATATGTAGGCAAAAGGTCAGAACTCTTGAAAAGAACTTTGTCGTCCAGTGTTGAAGTATTTACAGTTACCTCTCCACGGATAAGGTCTGTCATGTGAATCTCCTCATTTTCGGGCATTTTGAAACGGATTACCCACTGATCTCCCTTTGCAATTCTCTCCAGTACCTCCTGCTCGCTCATAACCAGAGAGGTTTCCATACTATTTCTTATCTTGAAATTATATGTAAAGGCATCTCCTCTTGACTCAGCCTCTTTTCTCAGGTTATCGAGCGACTCTGCAGAATCAAAGGCATAGTATGCATAACCGTTAGCAACAAGTTGATCTGCATATTGCCTGTATATTGCCCTTCGTTCACTCTGGCGGTATGGTGCATGTTTTCCCCCCTCCGCAACACCTTCATCAATCTTAATGCCGCACCATCTGAGTGATTCGTTAATATACTCTTCAGCACCGGGCACAAAACGCTGAGAATCGGTATCCTCGATTCTGAGAATAAAATCTCCCCCGTTCTGTCTGGCAAAAAAATAGTTGAACAATGCTGTCCTGACTCCGCCTATATGTAACGGGCCTGTTGGACTTGGTGCAAATCTTACCCGAACTCTCTTGTTTGTCATCTCTCTGTCTTATATTTCAATTTGCAAAAATAAACAATTTTAAAAATAGCTTGACCCATCCCAGCAATGAGTACATAGTTTCTCCTTTGGAAGCCCGATAGCCTCCACCAGATCATCCAGTCTCTGGAAGGTCAGAGTTGTGAGTCCAAGTGTCTTTCTTATCTCCTCGACCATTGCCTTGTATTTCTCACTATTGCAATCCGAGTACTCTTTAAAATCGACATTATCGGTACTTCCCTCCAATTTCTTGATTGCCTTATGAGTGGCAAGATCAAGACTCGAACGTGAGCGACTGAAATTCACAAATTCACACGGATATGTCAAAGGGGGACATGCAATACGCATATTTACCTCTTTGATCCCGGCATGATGCAAATCGCTGACATTGTCTTTCAATTGTGTTCCTCTAACAATAGAGTCATCCAGAAAAACGCCACTGTGCCCCTCAATAATTGCCTTATTTGGAATCAGCTTCATCTTTGCAACCAGCTCCCTCATATTCTGGCTCTGAGGCATAAAACTGCGCGGCCATGTAGGTGTATATTTTGAATACGGCCTTTTAAGAGGAATTCCTGTTGCATGGCTGTATCCCATTGCATGGCCCACTCCCGAGTCCGGTATTCCGGCAACAAAATCAGCCTTAAGGTTATCTCTTTTTGCAAGGGCAGCACCGCACTTATACCTGCATTCATCTACATTTATTCCCTCATAGTATGAAGGCGGATAACCGTAATAGACCCACAAGAAAGAACAAATCTGCATCTTTTCATTAGGCTTGCGCAATTGCTCATATCCATCGGCAGTTACCATAACAACCTCTCCCGGTCCCAGATATTTCTCAATCTCATAATCTAGGTTGGAAAAAGCACATGTCTCGAAGGTCACGGCATATGCGCCATCTTTTTTTCCAATAATCACCGGAGTTCTTCCAAGCTTGTCTCTGGAAGCAATAATTCCATTTTCAGTAAGAATCAGCATTGAGCACGAACCTTTGATCCTCTCAGATACATTCTCTATACCTGAAATAAAATCTTTCCCCTCAGCTATCAACATGGCTATCATCTCCGTAGGATTGACTGTTCCCTGGCTTGTCTCTGAGAATGTATGATGCTTCTCGAGGAAGTAGCGCTCTATCTCCTCTGCATTAACAATTTTACTGACAGTTGCCACAGCAAATCTCCCCATGTGAGAATTCACCACTATCGGCTGCGCCTCAGTATCACTTATTACTCCTATTCCGCTGTTACCCGAGAAGTTCTTGATATCATTCTCGAATTTGTTTCTGAAATAGCCGTCCTCAAGGCTATGTATTGCCCTCTGAAAGCCTTTCTGTTTATTGAAATAGGCAAGGCCTGCCCTCTTTGTTCCCAAATGGGAATGGTAGTCTGTCCCATAGAATACATCACCGACACAATCGGTTTTGGATACACTTCCAAAAAAGCCACTCATTGATTTCTTATTTTAGATTTTGGATTAAGCCGCAAATGTACCCGAAAATGACAAAAAGCACAAAAAAGATATTAAATTTACTGCCGAAGATGGAAATTACTGCAAAATATCAACAAACTAAAGCCGGGGGCAGAGCAGGATGCCTCCTTTGCCCTCATAAATGCCAGTTGGATGACGGGCAGAGCGGGATTTGCGGGGTAAGGATAAACATGGACGGGGAGTTGATATCAATAGCATATGCCAATCCATGTTCAATATCGGTAGACCCTATGGAGAAGAAACCTCTCTATCATTTTCTTCCGGGGACTGACATCCTTTCACTTGCCATTGAGGGTTGTAATCTGAGATGCCTGAATTGCCAGAACTGGACTATTTCCCAAAACATCCCGGACAGAGAGGAGAGATACACCCTTATGCCTGAAGAGGTGATAGAGGAGGCTATCCGGATCAAAAGCAAAAGCATAGCATTTACATACAGTGAGCCAACCGTTTACTTTGAATATATGCTCGATACATTTCGCATTGCAAGGAGTACCGGTATTCATACTGTAATGGTATCCAACGGGTTTATAGAAAGAGAACCGCTTCTGGAACTATGCAACTGGCTGGATGCAGCCAACATTGACCTGAAATGCTTTGACGATGCTCTTTGCAAAAAGCTTACAGGCGGATCAATGAAACCTGTTCTCAAAAGCCTTGGTGTATTAAGGGACAAGGGGGTGTGGCTTGAGATAACCAATCTTATAATTCCTGGCTGGTCTGATGATATGCAAACTATAAAGAGGATGTGTGAGTGGCTGTTTGACAATGGATTCAGCAGCACGCCCATTCATTTCAGCCGGTTTTTCCCAAATTACAAGCTTGCCGATATCGCGCCCACGCCCGAAAAGACTATGTACGAAGCAAAAAATATGGCTCTTAAGTGTGGATTAAAATATGTCTATCTTGGCAACATACATACTCCTGATTCCGGGAACACATCGTGTCCGGTATGTGGAACATGTCTGATACGACGTGACGGATATATAGTAAGAAGCGACATCGGCTCCAACGGCATCTGCCCATCTTGCAATGAAAAGATTCCCGGTGTCTGGAAATAGTTCTATTTGAAAACTGATGCCGTAAACACATATACCTCGGCATCTCTCCACCCCTCCCATCCTATTCCCGCCTTATCACGAGAGCAATAACCGAGGAACTCATCAACACTCCATCCTGTCTCTGTTGCCACCTGAGGCAGGAAAACCCCGGAAGCTCCGGCCTTCACTATATATATTCCATGAACACCAAGCTTTATTTCTGATATGTCATGAATCCTCCTCAAAGGTGAAAGGACAGAAATCTCGATTTCAATCTCGTCCAACTCATCAGGAGAGACAGGATCAAACCTGTAATCATGCTCCGGTACGATAGATGCCATCTCCTGTACAAGCTTCCACAAAGGCATATCACCCTTCATACGGCCAAGACAGCCTCTAAGCTCTCCATTTTTATGTAAAGTGACAAAAAGGCCACACTGAGCCTGCAGATTTTCTGACAAATCCCGGTTATCCCTGAATAGAAGTTTATTATGATTTACGGCAGCCTCAATGGATTTTCTTGCTATGCCCAGAAGAGTCTGTTTATCATCTTCAGTTAGTTCAAATCCATCTCCTTCCGTACTGTCCTGGACAATTTTTATACCCCAGTAACCGACAACCTTCTCATGATCTCCGTACAAAGGCTCGTCTCCTGAATTCTTGTACTCTACCGGATAATATCTGACAGATTCATCATTTTTTGAAATCTCAAGCAGTATCAAAACAGAAGTCCATCCACACAAACTTGTCACTAGATTAGGGATGCCCTCCTCTTCATTTTTTCGGAGTCTCCTCAACAATCTTTCCGGATTGCCGGATACGATTGACTCCATTGTTTTCCTGTCATTCTCCACCGCATCATCATATCCCGGATAGTGAGAGAAGTCAGAGCTGACAATAAAGAGATTCTCCGGCGAGAAATAGGGAGTCAGCACTTTTGCAATCTCACGGCAGATATATGGATCGTCAGTACCGATAATAATAGGGACAATAGAATATCTGCTCTTCATGACATGGTGCAGAAACGGCAATTGGGTCTCAATACCGTGCTCCTCTAAGTGAGGAGTCTGGTCTGAAGTGAAGACGTCTGGGAAATTTCCGACGAGCATCTTACAGAAAGCCTTATCAACCCTCTCCTTTCCGTACGGCATAATATAATCACCATCACACCAGACGGATGCCCCCCTGAACTTATGGTGATGAGATGATGCAATTATGAAAACTCGCTTATAGCGCGTATCTCCATTTATCTGATTGTAAGCAGAGGCAGCTACACCTCCGGAAAACTGATATCCGGCATGGGGTGCAATTATCGCCCTTACGTGGTCTCCTTTATATGGTATAGCCGTTTTGAACAACCGTTCCACCTCCTCCTGCAACTTTTCAATTTCTGCGGGATAAAACAGTCCTGCAACTGCAGGTTTTCTGTCTGTGTTTTCTGTTACAGGTCTCATATCAATAGGTATTTTTAGATTTACAAGATAGTTATTTATTACAAAATTTGTAATTATCTTTAAGTGATTTATTATTATACAGAATGGATCTCACTTATCATAACATACTTCTGGTAGGATCAATTTTACTTTTCATATCTCTTTTTGCCGGAAAAACATCCAGCAGATTTGGAGTTCCTGTTATTATACTTTTCATCTCGGTTGGTATGCTGGCCGGCTCAGAGGGTATAGGTGGGATACTTTTCAGTAATCCTAAAACGACACAGTTCATAGGAGTTATAGCCTTGTGCTGCATACTCTTTTCTGGTGGTCTGGATACAGATTGGGGGCATGTAAAACCGGTCTTGTGGCAGGGAGTGCTCCTCTCCACTGCAGGGGTATTGATTACAGCTTTTTCTGTGGCTCTTTTTGTATGGTTGATAACAGACTTTACACTTATAGAAGCACTTCTGCTCGGTTCCATTGTCTCCTCGACAGATTCTGCCTCCGTATTCTCTATATTGAGATCTAAAAATCTTGCTTTGAAAGGGAACATAAGATCTATACTGGAGCTTGAAAGCGGGAGCAATGATCCTATGGCTTATGTTATGACCCTGATATGTACAGGATTGGTGATGCACCAGAATTCATCTGCTGCAGAGATAATAACCCTTTTTTCAAAGGATCTTATTTTGGGAGGCGCCTTGGGCTTGATTATAGGCATGGCCGGAACAATAGTAATCAACAGGATACGATTTGACTATGAAGGTCTCTATATAGCATTGGTAATTGCGATCATGTTCTTCAGCTTCTCTCTCACAGATTTTCTTAAGGGAAACGGGTTTCTTGCAGTATATATCTGTGCCATCTATATCGGGAATCATGATGTTATTCACAAAAAGAAGATTCTAAAATCCTTTGACAGTTTTGCCTGGTTGATGCAGATAATCCTGTTTCTCACGCTGGGACTATTAGTGCTTCCTAGTCAACTTTTGGAAGTAATGGGTATAGGTATGCTAGTAGCCGGATTCCTTATACTTGTAGCAAGGCCTCTCAGTATTTTCCTTTCTCTGATGCCTTTCAGGATAACCAGCCGTGTAAAACTTTTTCTATCCTGGGGAGGTTTGAGGGGTGCAGTCCCGATTGTATTCGCCACATACCCCCTGCTGGCCGGAGCAGAGAAAGCAGGAACCATTTTCAATATAGTTTTCTTCGTTTCCTTGACATCTGTTGTCATTCAAGGAACCTCTCTGGCAAAAGTTGCACGTTGGCTTCACCTTACACTTCCGGTCAATCTCAAACAGAGAAATAAAAGCGATATAGAATTTACAGAGAGTCCCAAGTCTCTCCTGACAGAGGTGATAGTTAAAGAGGGGTGTCCTGCAGCCGGTAAAAAAATAGTACAGCTTGGGTGGCCCACAACCATTGTAATATCTACGATAGAGAGAGACGGCAAGTATTTTATTCCGACAGGAGCGACAAAACTGGAGAAGGGAGACAGACTGTTCCTGCTGGCGGAAAACAGGGATTCACTCAATTACGTTTTTGATTGTGTAAACATAAAGCAACAACTATGAAACCATTTAAAGCAGTTTTTCCGGGTAAGTACATACAGGCAGAAGGTGCAGTGGCACAATTACCTGAGCTAATAAGATTACTGGGCACAAAAAGCCTTATCCTTGCTTCACCGACAGTAGTGAAGAGCATACTACCAAGGTATAGTGTAAGAGAGGAATTGAAAGAGTCACTCGTTATATGTGAATTTAACGGCGAGTGCTCCGAAAAGGAGATAGAGAGAGTCTGCTCTCTGATTCAGAATGAAAAGATTGATGTAATTGTCGGTATGGGTGGCGGAAAAACAATTGACACCGCAAAAATTTCGGCAGATAAAACCGGGATACCGGTGATTGTGGTTCCCACTATTGCATCCACCGATGCCCCTTGCAGCGGCTGTGCAGTGGTCTACACTATGAATGGGGTTTTTGACTATGTTTATTATCAGAAAATGAACCCACAGGTTGTGCTTGTCGATACAAAAATCATCTCTTGTGCTCCTTCACGCTTTCTTGTATCTGGTATGGGAGACGCGCTGGCCACATGGTTCGAGGCAAGATCATGCGAGCGTACTAATTCGGAAAACGCCTGCGGAGGTTACAGCACACTTACCGGTTTGAGCATTGCCAGATTATGTTACGACACCCTGCTTAAATATGGTATATCTGCCAGGATTGCGAATGAGAACAATATCGTGACACCGGCTTTCAACCATATTGTTGAGGCAAACATTCTACTGAGCGGCATAGGTTTTGAAAGTTCAGGTCTTGGTGCAGCTCATGCCATACACAATGGCCTGACTTCCCTGGAACAGACTCATGGTCTTTATCATGGTGAAAAGGTTGCTTTCGGAGTGTTGACATCTTTGCACCTTACTGACAATGATCCATGTGAGAACGAAACTGTATATCAATTCTGCGAAAGTGTAGGACTTCCTACTACCTTCAGAGAGTTAAACATAAAAAATGTAGGTTATGATGACCTTATGAAAGTTGCTGTTGCAACTTGCAGGCCGGAAGAGAGCATACACCATGAGGCCTGCAGTATTGAACCGGAAAGTATCATTGCGGCAATGATTGCCGCAGATGCTACAGGCAGAATGAGAAAAAAACAATAATAATCCAAAATATATGAATAACAGCTACAAATACATCCTGATTTCCGCTGCAATAGTGATTGCCGCGATTGTCCTGGGTAATGCCTATGTAAAAAGGAGTCAGGCAGAGAGACAAATTACCGTTACAGGCTTGAGTGAGAAAAACTTTACCTCAGACCTGATTGTATGGGAGGGATATTTCTCGAAGGTGAGAGTGGACCTTAAGAGTGCATCATACGAATTGAACAAGGACAAGGAGCTGATCGGAGAGTACCTTAAAAAGAACGGCATTGAAAAGAAAGACATAGTATTCAGCGCCATAGAGATAAACGAGCAGGTGAAAAGAAAATACTCTCCCTCCGGAGAATATATGGGCGAAGATTTCACGGGGTACAAACTTACTCAGTCAATTCAGATTACATCCAGGGATATTGAAAAGATAGAGGAGCTTTCGAGGAATATAACCGAACTTATAAACGACGGAGTTCAGTTTTACTCCAAAGCTCCGAGGTATTACTATACCAAGCTTGCTGACCTTAAATTGGAACTTGTTTCTGAGGCTACTGAGGATGCAAGGCAAAGAGCAGAGAAGATAGCAGAAAAATCCGGGAGTTCAATCGGGAAACTGGTTAATGCTCAAATGGGAATCATACAGATTACAGGTCAGAATTCCAATGAGGATTACTCCTGGGGAGGAACCTTCAACACATCTTCCAGAGAGAAGACGGCCTCTATAACCATGAAGCTTGTTTACAGGGCCAGATAGCAATACTATCAAACAAAGAGAGCCTTGTTATGGCCCGAATTTTGAACATAAATAGTCAATAAAACAACATTATTATGAAACCTCTGACTATCAAATCATCGATGACATTTGTGTTGTCCGTAATTCTCTCTCTTTCAACAATGAATGCTGCCGAATTCCGGAATTGGCCAAGAGAGATCATATCATCTAGTGGCAAGATCACAATTTTTCAACCTGAAATCGAGTCATTAGACAGGAACAGGATGGAGTGCAGATCTGCTGTAATAATTGAGACGCCCGGAGACAAAGATGAGGTTTACGGAGCAATCTGGTATGTTTGCAGGATAGCAACTGACCGCGACGACCGTCGTGTAAGGCTGCTTGATATTGATATAGTGGCCAACAAATTCCCCGGGCTGGATGATAACGAAATCTCGAGAATGAACTCAATTGTCGAGAGGGAGGTTCCGGAATGGGATATGGTGATGTCAATGGATGAGCTCACAGCAGGGCTTGAACAGAACCAGCTTTCCGAATCCGAACAACTGTACAATGACGCTCCCGAGATACTATTTGTTACAAAACCGACTGCTCTTGTACTGCTTGACGGAGATCCCATTCTTAAGAAAGTAGATGGTGTCAATCTGAAATATGTTGTGAACACTCCATTTTTCATTGTTATGGATCCGGATACGGATCTCTTCTATCTTAACGGAGGCAATTATTGGTATTCATCCCGTTCAATATATGAAGGATGGAGACTTACAAGTAATGTCCCGGCTAAGGTTATAAAAGCAGAGAAAATGGGGTCTTCCGATAATGAGCAGATTACCCGGAGCAGTGCCCCATCGAGTATAATAGTCCGAACCCGTCCTGCAGAGCTGTTATCCTCTAACGGAGCCCCAAGATTCTCTCCTGTAAGGAACACATCACTTCTATATGTTACAAACAGTGATGATGATATATTGATGGATATTAACTCTCAACTTTATTATGTATTAATCTCCGGAAGATGGTACAGATCAAGAAGTCTTATATCCGACAACTGGACCTTCGTTCCACCGGATGCCCTTCCTGAAGATTTTCGCTCAATCCCGGAAGACTCGCCGGTAAATAATGTTCTTTCAAGTGTCGCAGGTACCAGAGAGGCAATGGAGGCTGTCCTGGAGACCAGAATTCCGCAAACAGCCGAAATCAGGCGTGGAAGAACGAAGCTTGACATATATTACGACGGAGATCCTCAGTTTGATTACATAAGAGGTACACAATTAAAGTACGCAATAAACACCGACAAGGCTGTAATATACTACAACGGGACCTATTACTGCTGTGACAATGCAGTATGGTTCGAGAGTTATAATCCATACGGACCATGGGAGGTCTCAGTCAGTATACCGGCTGAGTTCATGTCAATCCCTCCGGACAATCCTGTCTACAATGTAAGATACGTGTTTATATATGACTATACACCTGATGTTGTAAGAATCGGATATTATCCGGGATATACAAACAACTACATTTACAGGGGATGTGTATTCTACGGCACAGGCTATCATTACAAGCCTTGGTACAGGACACACTATTTCCCGAGGCCTCTTACATATGGCTTTAATGTTCATTACAACCCATTCACAGGTTGGGGATTTTCTTACGGGACACCATTCGGAGGCGTTAACTGGATAAGATTCGACAACCATTTTCATAAACACACCCATGGATACTGGGGGCCTGTCGGATACAGACACGGACAATACCACAGATATAATCTGGGTGACAGAAGAGGATACTCACCGGAACGACCAAGGCCACAAAAAAATGATTTCAGGGACAATCCCAGAGACAACCGGGCTTTCAACAATCTGTATAATAAAAAGGAAAACGAACAGAGAAGAGTTTCCGGTTCGACATACAGGAGAGAGCCAAATACCTCTAGGCGACCGAATAATGTATATACTGATGACAAGGGCAATGTTTACAAGGCAAGGAGCGGAAATAACTGGGTAAACCAGACAAATCAGGTCAGAAGAGACCAGACAACTACAAGAAGAGAGGATCAAACACCTGTAAGAAGGGATCAGACTCAGACAACAGTAAACAGGAATCAGCCCCCTACCGGCCAGAACAATGTAAGACAGGATTCACAGATAAGAAGAGGCAATAACACTCAAAATCCTGCTAACTCTAACCGCGGACTCAACGAGCAGTATAACTCAAGAGAGAGGAGCAATAAAAAAACCGAGACTTACAATAACAAACGCGACCAATACCAATACACACAACCAAGGAGAGAATCTCCGCGGGACAATTCTGAAAACAACAAGAGGAATGAACCCGAGAAAAAGGAAGTGAAAAAAAGTAATAGTTCCGGAGAGAAAAATTCTGACAAGAGAGAGACTACAAGGCAACAAAGTCCTTCCGGATCAACATACAGAAGATAAAAACAATTCATTAAAGAATCAGCTCTGCATATACTCCATAACAATACTGCAGAGCTGATTTTTTGTTATCGGTTTGCTCATGAAGCCGCTGCATCCGCAAGATATAGCCTTTTTCACATCCTCATCACTGCAATAAGCAGTAAATGCAACCACCGGCAGTTCCGGCCTGATACGCTTAATCTCTCTCGATGCTTGCAGACCATCCATCACCGGCATTTTTATATCCATAATAACCAGGACAATATTAGACCTGCTCTTTGATATGTTTACTGCCTCCTCCCCGTTTCTGGCCCAAATAAGATTAATATCATAATCTTTAAGATACTCTTTTAAAAGAAGAAAATTTGACTCTTCATCTTCTGCTACCAGGATACTGATTTGTGATACCATTGCAAACTTTGCCCTGTTAATACTAAACTCCTGTTTTTCAAGAGACGCCGGAGCTTTTTCATAAGGTATGGTAAAAAAGAAAGTCGATCCTTTTGCTATTTCCGATTTAAGCCAAATTTCTCCTCCAAGCAAGGATACATAAGCTTTTGCAATAGCAAGACCCAGACCGGACCCGCCGTAATTTCCGGCAATATCTGTATTTGCCTGTCTGAATCTTTTAAAAATATCCTGAAACTTATTCTCTGGAATGCCAATACCGGTGTCCTCAATATAAAACTCCAGCATATCTCCTTTAAGCTGGCAACCGTAACTCACATATCCTTTTTTTGTAAATTTGATGGCATTACCAATAATATTAACAAGAATCTGCGTCACTTTATTAGTATCTGTCAATATTTTGGAACCATCTGCAGGTATGGAGATACCGGAATTTAAGGTCAGCCCTTTTTTCTTTGCTGCCAGAGAAAACTTTTTGTTCAATGCTTCAAAAATATCTTTTAAATCACCAGGTTTTAGAACAACCCTCTCCTGACCGGCCTCAATTGTAGAGATACTTATTATGTCTGAAATAATTGATAGAAGTTGCTCACTGCTGTTCGATATGATTTCGCCATAGGTTATGCTCTTCTCTCTGTCTGTATCAGGTTCTTTCAGAAGTTTCGAAAATCCGATTATTGCATTCATCGGAGTCCTTATCTCATGAGAAATATTCTGCAGGAATGCACTCTTTAGACGATCCCCCTCTTCCGCTTTTTCCTTAGCTTTAATCAACTCCTGTTCAATCAATTTCTTTTCCGTAATATCTCTGGAAATACCGGAGAGCCCGACAATATCCCCCTCTGCATTATAAATCGGACACTTAATAGTATGAAATATATGGACCCTGCCATCATTCAGGAGAAGGCTCTCTTCAAAGGATATAGGTGTGAGCCTCTCGAGGACCATTCTGTCATCTTCGGCAGTTTTTTTTGCATCTTCATTATTAAAAATCACATAATCACTTTTACCAATTACATCCTCTGCCCGCTTTCCTGTCATCATCTCGGCAGCGGTGTTAAATAACAGGTATTTCCCGTCTGTATCCTTAACATATATAGAGTCAAGAGCATTGTTAATAACAGCTTTAAGAAGACCCCTGTTTGTTTTTGCCTCAAATTCTGCTTTTCTGAATTTCTCCAGATGCCGGGATGCATCCAAAGCACGTCCGGTAACCAGGGAGAGCCTTTCCATCCTGTCCTTTAGAACATAATCCGTTGCCCCCTGCTTAACCAGCTCCACAGCCTTATCTTCACCAATGGTTCCTGATATACAGATAAAAGGTGTGTCCGGACAGATTTTTAGAGAGTAATTCAGCGCCTCCTGACCGGTAAAACCGGGCAGGGTAAAATCGGCATATATAATATCATACTTTGTGCCACCTATCTTTTTAAGATAATCTTCCTCACAATTGACTACATCCAATCTGATATCATAACCCTCATCAAGCAGATATTCTCTAACCAACTCGGCATCTCTGGGCGCATCTTCAAGAAGCAAGGCAAACAACTTTTCCTTCATAATATAAAGATTACTCCTGATTTATCTGCCCCATGCACGGAGGCAGTTCGTTTATCAAACCCCAGAATATTCCAAGTTGTTTGATAGCATCAATAAAACCGCCGAAATTTACCGGCTTTACTACATAGGCATTTACCCCCGAGTAGTAACTGTTCAACAAATCCTTATCCTCTCTCGATGATGTCAACATCACAACCGGCAACAGCTTTAATTTCGGATCGCTCCGGATCTCCCTCAGAACCTCTATGCCATCCTTACGAGGCATCTTGATGTCCAGCAAAAGGACAGATGGCAGTTCAGAATCTCTTCCTGCATACTGGCCTTCACATCTGAGGTATTCAAGAGTCTCTACCCCATCTCTCACAACAACAACCCTGTTTGCAAGATTGCTGTCTGATAAAGCTTCAATAGTCAATTCAACATCTTTTGGATTGTCTTCTGCCAATAAAATCTTCTTTAATTCAAGCATAACTTTCTATTTTGGTATTGAAAAATAAAATATAGCCCCCTTGTCAATTTCTCCCTCAGCCCAGGTCCTGCCTCCATGTTTCTTGACCACCTGCCTGACATTTGCCAATCCTATACCAGTACCCTCAAACTCCTCATTGGAATGTAATCTTTGAAAAACGCCGAACAGTTTCTGTGCATATCTCATATCAAAACCGGCCCCGTTATCCCTGACGAAGAAAACACATTCATCATCATTGCTTTGCGAACCAATCTCTATAGTGGCAACCTCTCTCTTCTTTGTGTATTTGATTGCATTTCCAATAAGATTAACCCATACTTGCCTCAGCATATTATAATCACCACGGACTTGAGGAAGAGCCTCTATTCTCCATTCAATCTGACGGTCTTTAACCTCTTGTTCCAAAAGCTGTATAGCATCCCTTACAAGTTTATTCATATCCAGAGAGTCTGGTTTTACCTCCATACGGCCTGTTCTGGAAAAACTCAACAAATCGTCAATCAGATTGCCCATATGGACAGAGGAGTCTAGTATTGCCTCAATATAATGCCGCCCTCTTTCGTCGAGCTGATCGTAATTTCTCTTCATAAGCAGATCCAGGTAACCGGTAATGTGCCTCAATGGGGCTCTCAGGTCGTGAGATACCGAATATGAGAAGGATTCGAGCTCTTTATTGGCAGTCTCAAGCATTGCTGTTCTCTCTGCAACTCTCTTCTCTAGATTCTCGTTCATGATTCTTATCTTCCTTTCCGCTCTGTCTCTCTCCTGTTGTTTCACTAAAAGCTGCCTTAAAAGATTATTGTATTGATCACAAAGTTGTCCGACCTCATCCTCTCCCTCATGTTCTATATGAACATTAAAGTCCTGTTTTTCTGAAATTTCCGCAGTGGTTTTTGCCAACTTCAGTATCGGGCCTGAAATATATCTCTGAAGCCTGGATGCTAAAGCATATGAGAGAATCGCTACAATTACCAGAAGCAGGCATAATGTAAGCAAAAGCTTAATCAACAATACCTTAAGACTGTCCGCATTTGCCCTTACATGAATTGTTCCAAGTTTCTCCCCTTTGAAAAAAACAGGTTCTGTTATGTGAAAGAATCCTCCCTTATATATGCTCTCTCCATTTGAATCTGTTTCAGTCACTTTTACATTAGTGGATGAGTCTCTATATGATGCAAATAAATTGCCCTCTTTATCAAAAACATACCCGGCCTCCACAGATTCAAGAATCCCTAGTCTGCTCAAAACCTCTACAGCCTGTTTCTTGTCTTCGAAATATAGGGGTACAATACAATATTCTCCAACCAGACGGGTATTGATCTCCAGACTGGAAGTTATCAAATGCTGTGTTCTGTGAAACTCCCTGCTTGCCAATACAGCAAAAGCTACAAGAACTACACTGAAGGCAACCATTAGAATAACCACTATCAGCTTATTCCTTATAGAGAGATTCAATATTAGCTTATTTATCATTTTTCAATAATTATTGCTGAGTTAAGAAGCAAGCTGCTCATTTTTAACCCGGAAGCATCAAGTACACCCTTATTTATCTCATATCTTACATAATTATCCACAACTATCATATTCAGAAGAACGCCCTTGTTACAATATCCCTTCGTGTCACTTATGGTCATCACAGGCTTTCCCTTTGTGTATTGGAGAAACTCTTGCAGAGTCTCCTGGCTTACCGAATTGGAGATAAAGACTATTTTACAACCCTCTGTCTCATGGACAGAAGTTATATTTATAATTGACACATCAGGATTTTTGGTTTTGGCGAATATCTCCCTTATGGCCGGCTCTATCCTGCTTTTACCAAGTACTGCTATTTTCATCACCTCAGCACCACCCTGAGCCGAAGCCGGCCACTCAACAAAATGAGTGAACTTTTCAATAAAACCTGCTTTTAGAAGATGTTCAGGAGCCTGTCCCATAGTATATGAAGGGAAAAGCGTCCCGGAAAATAACAATATTCCAAGACAGACAAATTTTATATATCTGTTATTTAGCACTATACACTATTTTATAATCTTATCGAAAACTTTGTCAAAATGATAAGTCAGACTTATTTTAAAACATCTTTGTGGTTGTCTGAATCTGCTTACCGGAAGATTCGACGAGTGATAATACTCTTTGTTAAAGATATTTTCAGCTTTTAACTGTATATCAAAACCGTGAAGGTTGAAATATGAGATACAACCGTTAAAAACAGTAGCTGCTTCAATTTTCCTGTCTCCCGTATTAGGAATAACGTGATGGTTTGTACGCTCACCCGTGTAATTTGCCCGAAGGTTTATCTTTAAATGATTGTCATAATTATAGGTCACCCCGAAGTTTGCCATATGGGGAGATATCTCCGGCGTCTGGAGATCATTCTGGTCAAATGAACCGTTATAAGTATAGTTTCCTGTAAGGAAAAGCTTACCCAGAACATAATTCCCGTATAATTCGACTCCGTTTGTAAACAATTCATCCTCATTAATCCACCTCTCATCTGTCCCGATAATCTCCTTGGTAAGCTTCTCATTTATAAAATTTCGGTACAGAGCGAGCCCGGCCGTAAAATTTTCCGCCAGTTTATATGTAAGGGATATCTCTGTAGATTCCATCTTTTCCGGTTTAAGATTGCTATTACCCAGACCATAGGTATAGTCCCATGGTTTGGGAGCCCTGAATGCCCTGTTATACATCAGCTTGGCTGAGAGTTTTTCCGTATTATAAACAAGCGCGGTCCTGGGAGTTAAAACCTCACCGTAATAGCTGGATAAATCATGTCTTAACCCGGTAACTAGTGATAAGTTCTTTAATATATTGATATTGACTCTCAGATAGACGCTGAACAGCTCGTTGGAGAGCATCTTAGGTTTAGATGGAGTCTCAGCCTCTGTATACTGAGATGAACTGTAACTAAATGAGAATTTCTCTGCGACATTTTCTGTCTCTCCTACCAAACCTCCTGAAAGCATCATCCAGTTTAATGGATTATAACTTAGATGAAGCTCAGCTCCTGCAAGATTATTAGGTCTGTAATATCGTACCTGGCTTCCGGGATCGTCCGGAGTGGCCTTACGAATATCTCCCACCGTGCTTGGCCGTATTGTTGCATCCCGGTAGTATATACTGGCATTCATGTTCCAATTGCTGTTGAACTCCCGCTCGTATTTTATATAACTGTTAAGGAGCGAGAGGTTCCATGACGTATTCCTGTCAAGAAAACCTGTTGTATATGTGTTGTATGAGGTAGATCTTGAAGTTCTCTTATCTTGATACACAACTCCGGCAGTGAATCTGTCATATTGAAATTTAGCAGAAAACGAGATGTCATTTTCAAAATTCTCCATAAGTGATGACCAGTTGCCATCCCCGGCCTCTCCTCTCAGATCTGCCTTCTCAGTAGTTTTATACATACCCGATATCGAAAATCCGGTTTTCTTTTCTGCAGAATAGTCGCGGACACTAAAGTCGGCCATGGCTGTGTGAAAGGTTCCACCCAGGATAGAGATGCGCCCCTTTTCTGAATTTTTAACATTTTTTGTTATAATGTTTATAATACCTGAAACGGCATTTGTGCCGTATGTTGACGAGGCCGGACCGTAAACTACCTCAATAGTTTCAACATCTGAGAGAATATATTGCCCCCCTGCATAGAACCCACCGGAGTTGATCTCATTTATCTGAATCCCATCGACAAGCAGGAGTATCAAGTTATTCTGGCTCGGTGCACCGCGCATAAATACATAACTATTGTATCCCTGTATGTTGCGGAATTGAAAGCCGGGAAGATCTGAAAGAGCCTCTTCGAGGGTAAAATAGCCACGGGTTCTGATTTGCTCTGCTGTTATGATATGGACATTGGCCGCGACATCCTTAATCGACTGATTCATCTTTGATGCCGTAATGACTTTTGCATTCATCAGGTCTGTGAATGACATATTCAGTATATCATCAACATGGAGGGTATCTGTCTTCTGAGCAGACAAAGTTATTGGAAAGAAAAATGTCAGAAGGATAATTAAATAGAACAATAGCCTTTTCATAATTGAAATATTCAATGAAACCGGAGCTAATGTCACATGAGCATAATAGAAGGCTCTATACAAATATAACAAAAAATTATGTTATTTCAATGATTGATAGACATTTTGCTGTATTACTGCTGAAGTGAAAAAATCATTTGACTCTTTTATACAACAAAAATTTCAATATTATGAAAAAGGATAAATGTATGTTTTATAAATCAAGTGATTATAAAACGATTAAGTTGTGAAAAGATGTAAAAAAGATTGATTGGAGTAATCCAAACTGGCAACTTATAAATACTGTTCTATTAATGAAAAACTTGATGTGAAATTTAAAAAGTCTAAATTTGTCATGACAAATGGAAAAGCCTGATTTAAAATATCTAACAATATGGAAGGACAAATGTTGCGGGATCCTATGATACCGCCGTCAGAACAATTATTGAAAGAGATTCTTGGTGACAGCTACGGTGCATATTATGAATTGATCCGAAGGTATGAAGAGCCTGATTACAACCTTCAGCCGCAATGGCGATATTATAATGACGGGAAAGCCTGGCTCTGCAAGGTCGTTTATAAGAATAAGACTGTTTTCTGGCTATCAATCTGGGAGGGCTTTTTCAAGACCAGTTTCTTTTTCAGAGAGAGGGATTGCTCCGGCATACTGGTGTTGGAAATTGACAAATCTTATAAACAGCAGCTTGAGTCTTCACAGACATTCGGGAAACTACACCCTGTTGTGCTTGTGATAAAGCATCCGGATCAGCTTGAAGATCTTGCAAAACTAATCAGATATAAAAAGGGTCTTAAATAATAAAACTCTATCTGAATTTTTCCTGTACGAATCTGTATAAAAAGTCGATTGTCTCATCAACTCCCAAAACCGAAGAATTGATACAGAGGTCATAGGAATCGGCCTTGCCCCAAATTTTATTGCTGTAAAAATTGTAGTAAGCTGCTCTTTTTTTATCTGTCTTTTCAAGTAAGGAACGCGCCTCATTTTCTGAAAGGTCGTTATGCACCATCACTCTCCTGATTCTATCCTCAATATTGGCAGAGATAAAGAGCGAGACAACCCCCGGATAGTCTTTGAGGATGTAATCCGCACATCTTCCTACAAAAACAGATGATTCCTTCTCTGCCAGCTCTCTTATGACATCGCTCTGTATCTTGAACAATGCATCATTTCGAAGGCAATTGTCAGACATATAGAATATCCCGTCAAACATCGTATGATTTATCTTTTCATCGGCCCTTTCAAACACGTCGCTGCTCAGTCCGCTCTCTGCAGAGGCCAGTTTAATAAGCTCCTTATCAAAAAAAGAGTAACCAAGCCTTGAGGCAAGCCTCTCTCCTATCTCATGACCACCGCTTCCAAGCTGGCGGCCGATACAAATGACATGATTCTTCTCCATTTTAATTAACTGTTTTAGTTACCCGGTATTGTTGAATAAGCAAGTAAGCTGTTATTATGCTTGCCATTGAATCTGCCACCGGAAGACTGTACCACACTCCGTTCACTCCGAAAAAACGAGGTAAAATCAGTAAAGCCGGCAGCAAAAAAAGAACCTGTCTGGATAAAGACATAAAGATAGCTTTACCGGGAATACCTATACTCTGGAAGAAATTTGACGTAACCATCTGGAAACCTATTATAGGGAAGAATATGAATACTATTCTCATTCCCGGAATAACAAGCTCTATAAGCTCCTTGTCTGTTGTAAAGACAGATGCGACAGCCCTCGGAAAAAGCTCACCGATTAAAAAGCCTACAATCATCACAGACGTTGCAAGTATTATCGTCTGTTTAAGCACTTTATTTACCCTGTCCGTCTGTCGGGCCCCGTAATTATAACCGGCTATCGGCTGCATACCCATATTCAGTCCCAAAACAATCATGACAAACAGTGCGGCAACTCTGTTGATGATTCCATAAGCACCGACCTGAAGATCCCCTCCGTACTTAATCAGATTCTGGTTGATTATGATTACTATGACACAAGATGCGGCATTCATAAGGAATGGAGCAAGACCTATGGAGAGAGAGTCCTTGACAATTTTTTTCCTCAGTCTGAACATACCCTTCTGAAAGTGTATGAAATTCTGTTTGTTGTTAAACATCTTCAACTGCCATATAAGCATAGATGTCTGTGCTATAACAGTAGCGAGTGCGGCACCCTTTATACCCCAGCCTGCCACATAAATAAAAACCGGCGCCAGAATAATATTTATTACTACAGATAGTATTGTGGTGTACATTGATTTTGCCGGATACCCTGATGCGCGCAACAGTGCATTGAGACCAAAATACATGTGCGTTACCACATTACCTATAGATATGACAATCATATACTCTCTTGCATAAGAAATCGTATCCTTACTTGCACCAAAAAAGTAGAGAATAGGATCCAAAAACGAGAGGACAAAAATAGAGTATGTAATTCCTATTATTATATTCATTGTGAAGACATTGCCCAGTATGGCATTGGCAGATGAATAATCCTTCTGCCCCAGCCTTAATGACATCAGGGCAGCTGCACCGGCTCCCACAAGAGATCCGAATGCTGCACTGAGATTCATTAAAGGAAATGTTATGGCAAGCCCGGATATGGCAAGCGGACCTACTCCCTGACCAATAAATATACTATCGATAATGTTGTAGAGAGATGATGCGGTCATAGCTATGACCGAAGGAATTGCATACTGCAGGAGCAGTTTCCATACTCTCTCCGAACCCAACGCCGTCGGTGCTCCTTTTGTCTCCATAATGTCAACATTAAACTGCTGCAAAGGTACAAAATGAGAAGTTAGATTTCTTGTTGTTTTGATAATTAATTTGAATTTTCACATTATCTTTATAGTTATAAGGGGAAATATTAATCAAATTTCTTACTTTTGCCAAATTTTAAAAATAGGTTACTATGGCACAAATCGCAAATGATATCTCAAGGACATTCAACGAGTACCTCCTGATTCCCGGCTTGACAACCAAGAGCTGCACACCGGATAAAATCAGCCTTAAGACTCCTTTGACAAAATTCGCCAAGGGGTTCAAATCGGATTTAAGTCTAAATATCCCTTTTGTGTCAGCAATAATGCAGTCTGTTTCGGATGATAAAATGGCAATAGCTCTGGCACGTAACGGCGGTCTCTCTTTCATCTTCGGCTCACAGTCAATAAATGACCAGGCTGACATGGTCCGCAGGGTAAAAAAATATAAGGCAGGTTTTGTTGTAAGCGATGCCAACCTTACACCGGAGCACACTCTTCAGGATGTGATAGAGCTCAAACAGGCAAACGGCTTTTCAACAATAGGTATCACAGATGACGGCTCATCCAACGGAGTGCTTTTAGGTTTGGTAACCAGCCGAGACTACAGACCAGGGGTCGATAGCCCTGAAAAGAAGATCAAAGAGTTCATGACTCCTTTTTCAAAGCTCATTACCGGAAAATACGGAATATCACTTGACGAAGCCAACAATATTATCTGGGATAACAAGATAAACGCCCTTCCTATAATCGACAAACAACAGCGACTTAAATACTTCGTATTCCGTAAAGACTACGAGAACCATAAGAATAACCCTCATGAACTTCTTGACACACATAAGAGACTTGTGGTAGGAGCAGGTATAAATACCCGGGATTACCGGGAAAGAATCCCGAAACTGGTTGAAGCCGGTGTGGATATTCTCTGTATAGACTCCTCCGACGGTTTCTCAGAGTGGCAGATGGAGACCATAAAGTTTGTCCGTGACAATTACGGTGACAAAGTCAAGATAGGGGCCGGCAATGTTGTAGATAAAGAGGGCTTCCTGTACCTTGCGGATGCAGGCGCCGACTTTGTTAAGGTTGGAATCGGTGGTGGTTCAATATGTATTACAAGAGAACAGAAAGGCATCGGACGCGGACAAGCCACTTCGCTGATTGAGGTAGCCAAGGCCAGGGATGAATATTTTGAAAAGAGCGGACAATATGTCCCTATTTGCTCTGACGGTGGTATTGTTCAGGACTATCATATGGTTCTTGCCCTTGCCATGGGAGCAGATTTTATTATGATGGGAAGATATTTTGCAAGGTTTGACGAAAGCCCTACAAAGAAACTGATGGTTGGCGGAACATATGTGAAGGAGTATTGGGGAGAAGGTTCAAACAGGGCAAGGAACTGGCAGCGATATGATATGGGAGGAGTCGATTCCCTCAAGTTCGAAGAGGGTGTGGACAGTTATGTGCCTTATGCCGGTAAGCTCAGAGACAACCTTGACATAACCCTTGGTAAAATCAAGTCTACAATGTGCAGTTGCGGTGCATTAAGCATAGAGGAGCTCAAGAGAGTTGCCAAGATAACAATGGTCTCTTCAACTAGCATTATTGAGGGTGGTGCACATGATGTCATTCTGAAAGACACCAAAAGCAATAGTCAATAATTATCAAGTCTTTACACCAGAATACTGACAGATAAAATTTAAAGAGTGCCATTTTGGCACTCTTTTTTTTACGCCACGCCCAGAACATATATTTGAATATCAGATATTTACAATCTCAAAATATCTGTCTGGCACTGATTTTGAAATTTATTTCTGTGAAAACAATTTCTAACTAAAAAGCATGGAGGATAAAATTATGTCACTAGTTAAATTTTCTAATCAATATCCAAGTTTGTTCGACCGCTTTTTTGACAACGACTTGTTTGACTGGTCGAACAGGAATTTCTCGCTCACAAACACAACATTACCTTCCGTAAATATTCTGGAAGATGATAACGGTTTTGAAGTGGAGATGGCTGCACCAAGCCTTGAAAAGGGCGATTTTAAGATTGAACTTAACAACAACATCCTGACAATATCATCTGAAAAGAAACTGGAGAACGAGACCAAAGAGGGTCAGAGATATACCAGGAGGGAGTTCAGCTATCAGTCTTTCTGCAGGTCTTTCACTCTGCCAGAGACTGCTGAAGGTGATAAAATATCGGCGAAATACGAGAATGGTGTGCTTAAAGTCTCTATTCCAAAGAAAGAGGAGGCTAAGCCAAGACCAATGAGACAAATTGAGATTCAATAAAAGCATTATTACTATGAATAAGTCAGTTCTGTTACTTTTCTGTCTTATGATTGTCACAGCCGGCGTATTTGGCCAGACCATAAAGAGTGGCCGGCCGGCTTCCTCGTCACAACCAAAAGCAAACATCAAGGTTAACAAAGAGTATGACAAGAACGGCAATCTGATAAGATATGACTCTACTTATACTTATGTTTTTACAGGCGCTGATTCTCTGGCAAAGGATTCATTCTTAAAGGAGTTTGAACAACGTTTTGACTTTTTTTTCCCTTCTTCACGTTCCCTGTTTTTCAATGATTTTTTTGTCAATGATTCGTCGATGATTCGGTATAAACAGTATATGAAGAAACTTGACAAGTTATACAAAGAGATCGATTCTGTCAGACATGAGTATTTTTATGAGCAATACAAAAAGAAAAGATAGCCGCTAAATGCGAATTAAAAGGTATCAGTCTAAACCTGATGCCTTTTTTTTATCATTTTCAATAACTTTATAAAAAAATATACCATGAGGACAATTGGATTAATTGGTGGTGTGAGCTGGGAATCGACACTCGAGTATTATCGAATAATAAATCAGGAGATAAACAAGAGGTTTGGAGGATATCACTCCGCAAAATGTTTGATATACTCTGTGGATTTTGCAGAAATTGAGGAGTTACAGCGTTTGGGCAAATGGGAGGTTATTCGGGATATAATTACAGATGCTGCCCTCAACCTGAAAAAAGGCGGTGCCGATTTTGTTTTAATCTGCACTAATACTCTTCATAAGATAGCTGATGACATAGAGAAATCGGCAGGTATACCACTTATTCATATTGTAGATGCAGCCGGGAGGGAGATTGTGAAAAGAGATATAAGAAAGGTTGGATTGCTGGGGACACGTTTCACAATGGAAGAGGGTTTCTACAAAGATTTTTTGCTTGACAAGTTTGGTATTCATGTTATAATCCCGGGAGAAAGTGATCGTGAGATAGTCCATAATATTATATTTGAAGAGCTTTGCTTTGGGGTGGTTAAAGAATCTTCAAGAGAACATTATGTAAGGATAATTAACCAGATGGCAGACGAAGGGTCAGAGGGGATTATCCTTGGTTGTACAGAAATACCTCTGCTTGTAAATCAAGCCGATGTAAGAGTTCCACTTTTCAATACCACCGAGCTACATGCAATTTATGGCGTAGATTTCTCTCTCTCCTGAAACCGGAACTAATCAAGTTCAAGCAACTTTTCGCAAAGCTTTCCGGCAATAAAAGCCGAAAGTTTTTTATGATTAAGGCTGACACTGCCATAGCAGACTATTGGAAGCGTCCATTCAAGCATTGCGATATAATATTGTATTATGGATTTGTTTTCAGGTAAAGAACGGTCTGCGTATTCTCTCATTTTATAAGAGAGGCTCACATTGCGTCTGACTATTTCAGGAACATCGCCTTTCCATGAAAAAGATGGCTTCTTATCTATTATATTATGATCATAGAAGGATGAAACCATGTCAATAGTTTTCTTAACGTTTTTTGGCGTATCCATCAATGCACTCTCTACCATGAAAATTGCCTCCAACCTTGCAAAGTCGGAAACTACCGCTCTCGGCCTTGTTTCGGAAAAGTCAATGAGATATACATTCATATCCTTGTCCAGCAAGATATTCTGCATATTAAGATCTCCGTGACATACAGAGACATTGTAGTCAACGGTCCTCTCCTCCCTCCTCTTGTATTCATGCTTTAAAAACCAGTAGGGATTGATCTGATCAATATCAATCCCGTCAAGAACAATATATTTATCGTCGGCAGATATATCCAGCTCCTTCTCCGCAACTTCACACAGATTTGGAAAGAATGTCAGCCTTGGATCGTGGTCTTTATATTGCTGTATCTCTTTTTTAACCGGCTGGCCATACCAAGGGTTGAGTATTTTAAGGAATATCTTGTCAAACAATGTTTCAAGCTGTTCAATCGGCATTGTATTGAAATAGTGTGTCAGCCACTCCAGTTTAGTGCCCTCACCCCCAATTCCTACAAAGTTATACCTGAGAGCCCCTTTATCACAAAAATTAACGGTTCCCAGCACCATTGCACTATTATTCATAATGTAAGGAAGTGAGTAATTTGTACATCGTTCTGCCTCCCGGGAAATTATATCCCTGCCGGCAATTTTCAGAACGGTAGGCCTCATCTTGCGCCCTTCTCTGTCATAAGACTCCACCTGGAAAGTCTCGGCAGAGTATCCCCCGTGCAACATTTTAACAACAATTCTGGCAGAATCATCATAAAGCTTTCTGGACAGATACCGTTTATATGGCTGCATTTCAAGACCTTGAACACACTCCACTTTTACTCTCTCGTTATCAGGAGAAATCCATCCGTCTGAGCAGAAAATCCACATTAACGGATTGTTGAGAACAGGAGCAACATCAGTAGGGGTGACAGATACAATATTATCAATAGTTAAATTGCGTGAGGCGAATGAGAGGAATGATTCCTCATTTTCGGGTTTGTAAATGTTGCCCAAAGAGAATCTTGCACCATAAATAGTTGTAGGGAAAATCCCGTTCGCAGCATTTTCTGTTTTAAATATCATGGTTAAAGAGGGTGCTGCCGCGTTGAAGTCCGCAATTGCAACAGCCCTGAGACTATCCGAAGAGGCTTTCCCGGCAATATGCATCAAAGCCTCTTTTATGTTTGTCATCGCTACATTCTCAGGAGATATCAGCCTGACTCTGTAAGTTGCCTCTCCCTTTAAAGAGAAGGCCCTGTCGATGTACAACGCCCCTTTTGATGGTTCACTCACAACTCTGAAATCTGCAGGAATTGTTGTATTAAACGGAATAAATCCGCAACAATTTCCAATCAGGACAAAAATCCCCCTGTCATCCGCTGAATCATCTGTTGTCTCTGCAGGAGAACCGACTCCTGAAGCAATCAGAAGCTCATCATATCCGACAATGTCAGGATCATACCACATAAATGAACGCTGGCCTGATTCAGCAAGATACTCAACAAGATAAGTTGCACCTCCGAACTGTAATTCGTGGCTTTTAATCTTATCCTCTCTCATTAAAGCTATCCTCTTTCTTGCAACATCCTCGCTTTTAGCTATTTGAAGCACCGAAATCAATCCGGCCATCTCAAGCACCATATACACCTCCGGTGAAAGACCCGATAAAAAAAGACCTCCACCTTTGGAGGTAAGACTCTTTGTAGCCATAATCACCAGACGGATGCCGCTACTTGCCAAATAGGTGCATTTTGAAAAGTTAATAATTATAAAATTCTCACAATCCAGTAACGGAACCAGAGTTGACTCGAGAATTTTACTGTTAATTGTGTCCAGCCGGCCCTCAGGAACAAGAGTTACCAGTGACTCAGTACTTGAAGTTGAAATGTTGAACATAATGCGGGTAATAAAAAAGTGACTAAAATTAAATAGAATTCTTGAACAAACCACTCAATTTTAACATAAATAAACATTTAAGCAGAGATTGAAAGTCAATAAAAGCTTTTTAATTTTGTAAAAAGGAATTAAGATGTTCCCTTTATGAGAAAATTTATATTGTTTATGATGATTTCAACACTCCTGACATCCTGCAATTCTAATGGAGATAAGGTTAAGAAAGAGGTTACCGAAGGTAGTGTAGAGGTAACCGGCGGTAAAATCTGGTACAAAATTGTTGGGGCAGATAAGAAAGGAGCCCCCCTTCTCGTTGTTCACGGTGGTCCAGGCGCACCTCATGACTATCTCGAGCCCCTCGAAGCACTGGCAGAGGAAAGACCTGTTATTTTTTACGATCAGCTTGGTTGCGGGAATTCAGACCATCCGACAGATACTCTCCTGTGGAAAGTTGAAAGATTTGTTGATGAGATAAAATTATTGAGAGAGGCTTTGAAACTCGATAAATTTCACCTTCTGGGACAATCATGGGGTGCAATGCTTGCTACAGAGTATCTTCTGAGAGAAAATCCTGAGGGGATACTCAGTCTGACTTTATCAGGACCACTTCTCAGTTCACCGAGATGGATTGAAGATCAGAACAAAATGGTAACACTGCTGCCTGAAAGCATTCAGGAAACAATAAAACATTGCGAGCAACGCGGAGACTATTCTTCACCGGAATATCAGGAAGCCGTTCAGGAATACTATAAAATACACCTGTGCCGTATGGATCCTCTGCCTGAGCCGCTCAACCGCACCAACATCAAAATGGCTGTCAATATCTATCTGTATATGTGGGGTCCCAGCGAGTTCACAGCTACCGGCACTTTGAGGAGTGCCGATCTTACAGGTGAGCTCCATAAAATAAAGATACCGGTGCTTTTCACATGCGGAGAGTTTGACGAAGCAACTCCGGAGAGTGTCAAATATTTTCAATCAAAAATTCCGGGCTCGAAGCTTCATATAATGAAAGGCTGCTCTCATTCTCACCACCTTGAAAATCCGATGGAATATATTAAAATTACGGGGGATTTCCTTAATCGTAACGATTAATTATTTTAAAGAGCGCTCTTTGCATTGTGACCGGAAATAACTAATTTCGCATATAACCAAACAAATAGTTAACCACATGTACAAGAAAGCTTTAGCCTTTATCATTTTGTTAACGATATCCTTCACATCTTACAGTCAAGAGAGTTATTCAGACGAACCGGTGTTGATTGATGAGCATTACTTCCTTCCAAACAGCCGTGGCGAAGTGAAAAATACGCTTTCAGGCCCTTGGAAGACGGAAATCGAAAAGATTTGCTCTATTATATATACTTGGAAAGGCATCTCACCACCCAAAGGTTTTGAAGCCCAGTTTTCCGGAATTAGTTCATCGTTTGAACTGACCTTCTCCGCATATATAAAGGAGGATGGACAAAAAATGACTCTCTCAGGGCCTTCCATAACATTTTCCATTAACAATCCGGCCGATGTTTTCGGAATGTCAGTAGTCGACGGCATATACATTAAGCCTGTCAAAAACGGGTATTTTCACGGATTTCCCAAATTCAGCGCAAGCAGGTATGAGACAGTCGTCTTAACTAAGCTTGACGCTCCTCTTTTTGTGCCCGTAACAAGGGAAGAGTATCTTAAGGCAATGATTGCAAGAGCTATGAAGGATTATCCCGAGTCCGAAAAATTGACAGACGCCAAAATTTCTAAAGATATAGAGGAGATGGAGAGGGTTTACCGTCAGCTTCTCGAAGTGGATAAAGTTGCAGCGGAAGAGGTAAAAAAAGGAATGGAGGAGATGAAAAAAGAGTTAAAGGGCATGGTAACAAAAGATGAAGAGTATTACCCGGCTCTTTTAAAAAAAGAGCTCGACAGAATGTCTGAGCAAGAGAGGAGGCTTCCTGCATATTACTCTCTTTCTGCCATAGATAATAAAATAAGTGTATCCGGTCTTGTCAGGGTAAATGACAACAAGAATGCCGACACTTTAGTAAAAGTCAATCCTGTACTTGAGAAAATTCTTGGTCAGTCAAAAAGCACAATGTTGCTCACCATACATTTTCAGCAGCAACCCGGTGAAAAGGGGTTCCGTCTGGCAGACAGCAAAATACGGGAATTAATGAATAATGAATTGATATGGAAAAAGATCTATGAATCTATAAAATGAACTGGATAATTTTAATAGTGGCCGGACTTTGCGAGACAGGCTTCGCCTTTTGCCTGGGGAAGGCAAAAGAGGCAAGCGGTCTGAATGCAGCATATTGGTACCTCGGTTTTATCATATTTCTTACAATAAGCATGATTCTGCTGGTAAAGGCGGTGCAGACACTTCCCGTAGGAACTGCCTATGCAGTATGGACCGGCATCGGAGCTGTAGGAACTGTCATAGTGGGTATAATATTTTTTCGTGAACCGGCCGAGTTCTGGAGACTTTTCTTTCTGACAACTCTTATTTTATCTATCGTCGGGTTGAAATTTGTCTCAGAATAAAAAAATCAAATTATAAGATGAAATATCTCAAGTACTTTCTATCGTTTCTCATAATTGCCTCTTTTTCGGGAAAGCTTAATGCCACAGAGGAGTGGAGAGCAAAATGGATTACTGACCCTAAAGCACAAAATGCAACAAACACATGGCTGTGTTTCCGCAGGGATTTTAAGATAGAAAATCCTCCGGCATCAGCTGTTTCCAGAATTGCCACTGATACAAAATACTGGCTCTGGGTAAACGGAAATCTCGTAGTGTTCGAAGGAGGACTCAAAAGAGGACCTAATCCTGATGATACATATTATGATGTGGTTGATATTGCTCCATTCCTTAAAAAGGGGAATAATTCCATATCGATACTGACATGGTATTTCGGAAAAGATGGTTTTTCGCACAACAGCAGCGGCAAAGCCGGTCTTTTGTTCCAGTGCGATGCCCCGGGAGTTGAGATTATAAGCGATAACAGCTGGAGAAGCAATGTACACCCTGCGTATGAGAGCTGTTCACTTCCGTTTCCCAATTTCAGGTTACCGGAACCGAATATAAGGTATGATGCAAGGGAAGATATCGGACAATGGCAGGATTCGCTCTACAAGACATCCGGATGGGATAAGGCAAGAGAACTTGGCTATCCGCCCATGAAGCCCTGGAACAGGCTTGTACTAAGGCCAATCCCTCAATGGAAAAACTCAGGGCTTATTGATTATGTTTCCAAGCCCTCATTACCATTTGTTGCAACAAAAGACACAGTTGTAGTCTGTACCCTTCCTGCAAATATTCACATAACGCCTTACCTCAGGGTTGAAGCTCCGGCAGGCTTTCTTATTGATCTCCGAACCGACAATGTATTCGGAGGAAGCACACCCAACAACAGGGCCGAGTATGTCACAAAGGAGGGCATACAGGAATATGAGAGCTTTGGCTGGATTAACGGACATAAGATGTACTACAGGATTCCGAAAGGGGTCAGGGTCATTGATTTAAAATACAGGGAGACAGGTTACAACACTGAGTTTGCCGGCAGTTTCACCTGCTCTGACAATTTCCTGAATAAAATCTGGGAAAAATCGAGAAGGACACTCTATGTCACTATGAGGGACACATATATGGACTGTCCTGACAGGGAACGGGCACAATGGTGGGGTGATGAGGTCAACGAGGGTGGTGAGGCATTCTACTCTCTCTGCACTGAAAGTCATAAACTTTTCCGAAAGGGTATGTATGAACTGATAGGTTGGCAAAGGGAGGACAGTACTCTCTTCTCTCCTATCCCCTCTGCAAACTGGAACAGGGAGCTTCCTTGCCAGATGCTTAACAGTATCGGATATTACGGATTCTGGAACTATTACCTGCATACAGGAGATATAGAGACAATCAGGGATCTTTACGAAGGGGTGAGAAAATACATTCATGTCTGGAAGATAAACGAGTTGGGAACAGTGGTTTTCCGCAAAGGTGAATGGACCTGGGGTGACTGGGGTGAGGAGCGAGACCTGCATCTGATCTTCAATTCTCTTTACTATATGGCACTTAAGGGTGGTGCAAATATGGCAGAGGCCATAGGCAGATATGACGATGCAAATGAGTACCGCTCAATAATGAGAAGCTTAAAAGTTTCCTTCAACAGACAATTCTGGACAGGCAAGGAGTACAGAAATCCTGAATATAAGGGAAAGACTGATGACAGAAGTCAGGGTCTGGCGGTTGTGTCCGGTCTTGCCGATAAAGATAAATATCCTGCCATCCTGGAGGTTCTAAAGAGAGAGGAGCATGCAAGTCCATACATGGAGAAATATATTCTTGAGGCTCTTTTCCAGATGGGATACGGTGATTATGCCCTTGAAAGGATGAAAAAAAGGTTCTCCCCAATGGTGAACAACCCTGACTACACCACCCTGTTCGAGGGGTGGGGAATCGGTTCGGAAGGTTTCGGCGGAGGAACAGTAAACCATGCATGGAGCGGTTGTGCCCTCACCATACTTTCACAGTATCTGTGTGGCATTGAGCCAATAAAGCCGGGTTATGCTCTTTTTAAAATAACCCCGAGACCTTCCGGTATAGAGAGAGCTTCTGCAAAAATTCAGAGTGTGCAAGGAGAGATAACAAGTTCATTCTTTAATAGTAAAGGAAAATTTGAACTTGATGTTACAATTCCTTCGGGTTCAGAGGCAGTCATAGGAATCCCAGATTACTCCTTCAGGGAGATCAGGGCTAATGGCAAAGTTATATGGCGCAACGGAAACTTTTCCAACAATAAGATTGTTATAGGAATAAAAGACAATACAACCGGACATGTCAAGTTCAAGACAAGCTCCGGCAGATGGAAATTTACAGCAACCAGGTGATTAACTTAAAACTAAAAGTATGAAAAACTATGTTTTTGTCAGTGCTCTTTGCATTTTAACACTCACATCATGTGCCACAATTCCTGATGGAGTGAGAGCCGTAGAACCATTTGACCAGTCAAGATATCTGGGAGATTGGTATGAGATAGCACGGATGGATTTTCGTTTTGAGAGAGGTCTTAACAATACAAAGGCCAATTACAGCATCAATGGTGACGGATCCATCAAAGTGATCAACAGTGGTTACAACTACACTAAAAAAGTGTGGAAAGAGGCTGTCGGTAAAGCAAAATTTGTAGACGGGAACAACAAGGCTATGCTTAAGGTCTCCTTTTTCGGCCCCTTCTACTCCGGATACAATGTCATTGCTCTTGACAAGGATTACCAGTATGCCCTGATTGCAGGAAAAAATTTAAAATATTTATGGATTCTCTCGAGGCAAAAGACAATCCCGGACGAGATACGAGAGGAGTTTTTGAAGAAAGCCGAATCTGCAGGATACAAAATCAGTGAGTTAATATGGGTATCTCATGACAAACAATAACCAACAGGTATGTCTGCTCTAATAATACTTACAATATGTTCACTCCTGCTGATAGCATATCTGTTTGACCTTTCAGCATCCAAAACAAAGATTCCATCTGTCATCCTCCTTCTTCTGCTCGGATGGGGAGTGAAACAGGCTACTCTGCTGGCAGGGATTTCCCTCCCTGACCTTACACCGATACTGCCTGGCCTCGGCACAATCGGTCTTGTACTTATTGTTCTTGAAGGATCCCTGGAGCTTGAATTCAGGAAATCAAAAATTGTTGTAGTAAGGAAATCATTTATAGGCGCTTTCCTATCAATGTCAGCAATAGCATTTGCTATTGCCTTTATTCTATTCAAATTTAAAGGGTATCCCCTCAATCAATCTCTTATAAATGCGATTCCCTTCAGCGTTATAAGCAGTGCCATAGCCATTCCCAGCGTGAGATCCTGCGAAAAGTCCGTAAAAGAATCTGTTGTTTATGAGAGCAGTTTCTCCGACATTCTAGGTGTCCTCTTTTTTAACTTCATGACGATAAATACAGTAATAGACCTGAATGCATTCGGCAATTTCGGATTGCAGATAGTGGTAATGTTTGCAATATCTCTGGCAACGACCGTTGGCCTGTCTCTTTTCCTGAGCAAGGTTGATCATCATATACGATTTATTCCGATAATACTTGTAATACTGCTTGTATATGTTGTGACTCATGAATTAAAACTACCATCGCTTATATTCATAATGATTTTCGGTTTATTCCTGGGAAATCTGGGTAAATTGAGTCAATATAAGTGGACAAGACACTTCAGACCGGAAGTACTAGACAAGGAGATAAACAAGTTCAGGGAATTCGTCTCCGAAATATCATTTCTTGTAAGGGCTCTCTTTTTCATGCTATTCGGCTATCTTATAAAGAGTTCCGACTTACTCGACCTCCACAGTCTTATCTGGGCAATAATAATTGTCTCTCTTATATTCCTTGTCAGGGCCGCCCAACTGAAGATCTCATCCCTACCATTGAGACCTTTACTGTTTATCGCTCCAAGAGGACTTATTACAATACTTCTTGTACTTTCAATACCTGTTGCCCAACAAATACCTCTTATAAGTTATTCTTTAATGATACAGGTCGTTGTAATCACATCTTTAGTTATGATGGCTGGTTTAATGTTTTCATCTGTCAAAAAAGAGTAGGTTTTGCTTACACATTACAACTTGCCAAGATTATTGTATATTAGGGCAATCGAGACATTTCTGTAAAAATATTTGTTTTTTTATTTGATTTTCCGGTTTTTTTTTCACCTTTGCAGAGAGAAAGATAGACAACAGAACAGTGAATAACATTTTCGGATATACCTCATTTTACTATTTTTATTTCTTTAGAAGTAAAGCGGGGTTGATATGATGTAAACTGACTGATTACAATATTAATTGACCCCGCTGGCTCAGCGGGGTTTTTTGTTTTATATGCCATGCAGAAAAAAGTTGCAATACAGGGAATCCATGGAGCCTTCCACGAGATAGCAGCCCAAAGGTATTTCAGAGAGTTACCGATAGAGATTGTTGAATGTGAGACATTTGAAGAGATTACAGAGATGCTCGCAAAAAAGGAGATAGATTTCGGGTTGATGGCCATTGAGAATACTGTCGCCGGCAGCCTGCTTTCTAATTATGTCCTCCTAAGGGAGAGTCCGGTTAAAATTATCGGAGAGGAGTATCTCAGAATCAAACAAAACCTGTTGACCCTTCCGGGGCAGAAGATCGAGGATATCAAAGAGGTACACTCACATTTTATGGCAATTAACCAGTGCAGGGAGTTCTTCAAGCATTACCCATGGATAAAACTTGTCGAATCTTCTGATACAGCTGTAAGTGCAAGAGAGATAGATCTCAACAAATCTGAAGGACAGGGAGCTATAGCCAGTGAACTTGCAGCCGAGATGTATGGATTGGAGGTTCTGGCTGAGGGAATTGAGACAAATAAGCGCAACTATACAAGATTTCTTGTCCTTGCAAATCAGAACGAGGTTGTAGAGCACTCCTACGAAGCTACAAAAGCATCCCTCTGCTTCAGTCTTCCTCACAGAAAAGGGAGTCTTGCCGGTGTACTGGGCACATTGGCAGAGAATGACATGAATCTGACAAAAATCCAGAGTATGCCAATACTAGGCAAAGAGTTCCGCTACTTCTTCTATGTAGATGTCACATTCAACAACTACGCGAAATATCTTCAGAGCATATTTGAGATAAGCCCGCAGATAGTAGATTTCCAAATCCTTGGAGAATACACACATGCAATCGAGTCATTGGAAAACGTCCATAATATGTAAATAATCATGATAACTCCAGCAACAAGGACCACATTGGTCAACGAATACTACTTTTCGGTCAAGCTCAAAGAGATTGAGCTGATGAACAGAGCCGGGAAAAAGGTAATAAACCTCGGAATAGGTAATCCCGACATGCCTGCTCCGGAGATTGCCATAGAGGCAATGACAGAATCGGCCAGGACATATGGCACTAATGGTTATCAGAGTTATACCGGGATACCGGAACTGAGAGAGGCTTTCTCTGAATGGTACAGAAAATTCTACAGAGTTGAACTTAATCCTGCAAATGAGATACTGCCACTGATAGGATCCAAGGAGGGCATAATGCATATATCAATGGCATTCATCAATCCGAACGATAAGGTTCTGGTCCCTGACCCCGGATACCCCACATATAGAGCTGTTTCTCTGATGGTTGGAGCCGAAGTTGTAAATTATAACCTAAAAGAGGAGAATGGATGGGAACCCGATTTCGAAGAGATTGAAAAACAAGATCTTTCAGGTGTCAAACTTATGTGGGTCAACTACCCCAACATGCCGACAGGAGAGCCGGCCAGTTACGACTTATACCGCAAACTTGTCGATTTCGGCAAACGACACGGGATTCTAATCTGCAACGACAATCCCTACAGCTTTATCCTGAATGATAACCCTATAAGCATTCTGGAGACAGAGGGATCAAAAGGCTTTGTGCTGGAACTTAACTCAATGAGTAAATCCCACAATATGGCCGGATTCAGGGTAGGTATGGTCGCCGGGGAGAGCACTCTCATAAGTTATATTCTTAAAGTTAAAAGCAATATGGACAGCGGGATGTACAAGCCTCTTCAACTGGCTGCAGTGAAGGCTCTCTCGTGCGACAAAGAGTGGTACAGCTCTCTGAATGAAGAGTACAGCAAAAGAAGGGATCTTGTTTGGAAGATTTTTGATGCAACCGGCTCAAGTTATGACAAAAATCAGACAGGTATGTTTGTATGGGCTAAAATACCATCCACAACACACAGCTCAGTTGAGTTTTCAGATAAGTATCTGCATGAAAGCAATGTATTCATAACTCCGGGGCATATTTTCGGATCAAACGGCGAAGGGTTCGCTAGAATCTCACTCTGTTGCAATGAAGCCACACTATCGGAGGCATTAAAGAGGGTTGGGGGAGTGAAAAGTGAGGAGTGAAAAGTGAAGAGTGAAAAGTGAAGAGTTAAGAGCGATAAGTGATAAGTTAAGAGTGAAAACAATAATAGTTAACAGATAATGGTTATAACAGTAATCGGATTGGGGCTGATCGGAGGATCTGCCGCCATAGACCTCAGAAAAAGAGGATTTGCCAATACAATATTGGGAGTCGATAATGATAAGATAAATGCAAACGGAGCGCTGTCAATCGGATTGGTGGATGAGATATGTACTCTTGAAGAGGGCATCGGCAGATCAGATATGATAATTGTGGCCGTTCCCGCAGATGCAGCCGTCAACCTGCTACCCAAAGTGCTTGACCTTTCAGAGGGGAAAGTTGTAACCGATGTCTGTTCCACAAAGGGGAGAATATGTGAAATCATCAAGTATCACAAGAACAGGCGTTATTATGTTGCCTCCCACCCGATGGCAGGGACAGAATTCTCAGGGCCATGGGCTGCAATGTCAGGATTGTTTGACGGGAAGAGTGCAATCTTATGTGATACAGAAGAGTCGGACATAAAGGCTGTTGCTAAAGTAAAAAGAATGTATGAAACACTGAATATGAGGATAATTTACATGAACAGCACAAATCACGATGTCCATGCAGCATATATCTCTCACATTTCACATATCAGCTCATTCGCTCTGGCACTTACAGTTCTGGAGAAGGAGCGGAATGAAAAGCACATTTTTGACCTTGCAAGCGGAGGTTTTGACTCAACTGTAAGACTTGCAAAGAGTTCCCCTGACATGTGGGTACCAATCTTTCATCAAAATAAAGAGAATGTGGTAACCGTTCTGGAAACATATATCGAAAAACTTCAGAAGTTCCGCGCATTGATCAAAGAGGATGAAGATGAAAAAATAAGGGATCTGATTAAAGAATCAAATAGAATAAAGGCAGTATTGAAGCATTAAGAATATGGAAAAAAATTACAACTCCCCTTTTGAAGGATGGGGACTAAGCAAACAAGAGCGGCCGGTTTTGATAGCCGGGCCGTGCAGCGCAGAGTCAGAAGAACAGGTAATGGATACGGCTGTTCAACTGAAAAGTATCGGAGTAGAGGTATTCCGTGCCGGAATATGGAAACCCAGAACCAGACCCAATCAGTTTGAAGGGGTCGGCAGTATGGGCCTTGAATGGATGAGGAGAGTCCAAAGAGAGACAGGAATGAAGATATCCACAGAGGTCGGAAATGTCAAACATGTATACGATGCATTAAGATACGGTGTGGATATTATCTGGATAGGTGCCAGGACGACTGCCAACCCTTTTGCCATGCAGGAGATAGCAGATGCCCTCAGAGGCGTGGATATCCCCGTGCTTGTAAAAAATCCCGTCAATCCTGACCTGAACCTTTGGATCGGAGCAATCGAGAGGATCAAAGGGGCAGGAATCAGACATGTCGGAGCTATTCACAGAGGTTTTTCAACCTTTGACAAAAGCCGTTACAGAAATATTCCGCAGTGGCAGTTACCGATTGAACTAAAACAGAGAATACCCGAGATTCCTATGATTTGTGACCCTAGCCATATGGGAGGCAGGAAGGAGCTTCTCCAGGAGATATCCCAGAAAGCACTGGATCTGAACTACGATGGCCTTATGATTGAGTCTCACTGTTATCCGGCAATAGCAAAGAGCGACAGCGAGCAACAGGTAACTCCTGCCGAACTTGCAGCCATAATAGACAAGCTGATCCTAAGAGAGGTGAATACCAGCAATCCTTTGTTCCTACTAACACTCGACGAGCTGAGGCAAAAAATCGACATCTGCGATGAGAAGTTAATCAGGATTCTGCACGAAAGGATGTCTATTTCTGAAACAATCGGCCGCTACAAGAAGGAGAACAACATCACAATACTTCAGGCAGGGCGTTGGAAAGATATCGTGGATAAGATGGTGGAAAAGGGTAAGGCCAATGACCTCAGCGAAGAGTTTGTGAGCAATGTATTCAAGGCCATACATCAGGAATCCATAAATAAACAGACAATTATAATGAACAATTAATTCAACCGGAGATGCTTTGCCGTTCAATAGCAGTAGAAGGGAGTGAAAGAATCCTCTCTTTGATAGAGGGGGCCGAAATGGCCGAGATCCGGATTGAAGCCGCAGGGCTCTCACCTGCAGAGGTGACGGATCTCTTCAGAACACACAAATCACTTATAGCGACGTGCCGTCCCGGTGCTATCCCCGATGAGACAAGGAAAGCCCTTCTAAAGGCTGCAATAGATGGCGGTGCTGAGTGGGTTGATATTGAAATTGAATCTGATAAAACATATATACGGGAAGTGGGAGAGTATGCCAAAGCACATGACTGTAAGGTGATTATATCGTATCACAATTATCTTTCAACCCCCGACAAAGAGTATCTGGAGAGAGTAATCGAAAAATCGTTTTCAGAGGGTGCCGAGCTGGTAAAGATTGCCACAATGGCAAACACCGATAACGACAATTTAACACTCATCTCTCTTTACAGACCGGGAAGAGCCATACTTTCTATCGGTATGGGTCCTCTGGGTAGAGTTACCCGAGTAGAAGCCCTGAAGAAGGGTGCTCCATTTACATTTGTAATTGCCCCGGGCTCACATGAAAGTGCACCCGGGCAATATAGCGAAGATGAGATGAAATCGATACTCGGAATCTAAAGCTTCATACACCAGTTATGGTCGTCACTCTCCTCCCCGTACTGGATTCCGGTAAGTCTTCTGTACAGCCTCTCACTGACAGGACCGCTCTTTTCTCTATCACCTGTCTTGTATGAAATACCCAAAGCCTTGTCTACAATCTCCCAGACAGGAGTTATAACAACAGCTGTCCCACAGGCACCAACCTCATCAAAATCACTTAACTCCTCCACAGGAACCTTTCTTTTTTCCACCATCATACAAAAATCTTCGGCAAGTTGCATCAATGATTTATTTGTGATTGAGGGAAGAACGGAGGCTGAATCCGGCGTCACATAGGAATTACCTTTAATACCGAAGAAATTGGAAGATGAAAACTCATCGATATACTTTCTCTCCGCCGAATCAAGATAAAGTATTGAGGCAAATCCTTCCTTCTTGGCCTTGGTTCCGGCCAGCATTGAAGCAGCGTAATTACCGCCAATCTTGTAACTGCCTGTACCCATAGGTGCTGCCCTGTCATGATCCCTGGCAAGGAGCATTCTTGCAGGAGTAAGGTTTTTGCCGGAAAACGCACCTACAGGAATTGCAGCAACTGCAAAGAGTACCTCCTTCGGACTTACAAGATCAATCTGTGGTTCAACACCAATCAAAAAGGGTCTCAGATACATTGAAGCCCTGCTTTCATAAGGAGGAAGAAAATCAATATTCTCAATTACAGCCCTTTTGCAGGCCTCCACAAACATCTCGACAGAGGGAGAGGCAATACCAAGAAAATCAGCAGAACGTCCAAGCCTTTTCGCATTTTCATCGGGACGGAACAGCCTCACATTACCATCTGCACCCCTGAAGGCTTTCAACCCCTCGAAGGCCTCAATTCCATAATGGAGAGCGCCGGAAAGTGCGCTTATTTTAATATTATCGTCACTTTCAGCAGAAAGTGGACTCCATTCACCATCCTTGTACCATGAACAAATAATTTTATTTGTCTTTATATAGCCGAAAGCAAGTTTTGACCAATCCATATTTTTTTTCTTTTTATAAAATTAGAAATCCGAACAAATCCGGATTGTCATTCAGATATTGATAGACAATCCCCTTTTTATCCATTCTTGCTATGAGCTGAGGAAAATCAGAAGCATCTGCCAGCTCGACTCCAATGACTGCAGGACCCTGCTCTCTGTTATTCTTCTTTGAATATGCAAAATGGGTAATATCATCTTTAGTCCCCAGGACATCTCTTATAAAAGAGAGCAACGCCCCTGACCTCTGAGGAAAACGAATTATGAAATAGTGCTTCAACCCCTCGTGGAGAAGAGATCTCTCTCTTATCTCCTCCATCCTCGTAATATCATTGTTGCTGCCACTGACTATGCAGACAACATTCTTCCCCTTGATCCTTCCGGCATACTGATTAAGTGCGGCCACCGACAAAGCTCCGGCAGGCTCGGCAACAATTGCGTTTTTATTGTATAATTCCAGTATTGTTGAGCAGACAGCACCTTCAGGGACTGATATAAGATCATCCAGCACCTCCTTGCAGATAGAGTATGTGTTCTCCCCCACTCTCTTTACCGCAGCACCGTCTATAAAGCTGTCAATAGCATCAAGTGTGGCTACTTCACCCTTGTCAAAGGCCAGCCTCATACTTTGAGCACCGGCAGGTTCAACTCCGATAATCTTTGTTTCAGGGCTGACTTGCCTGAAATATGCTCCGACTCCGGATGCCAGACCGCCGCCGCCAATAGGAATAAAAATATAGTCAATCTTTTCGTGGATATCCTGCATTATCTCAATGCCTACTGTAGCCTGACCCTCGATTATTTTCGGGTCATCAAACGGATGAATGAATGTCATACCACTCTCATGGCAGAATTGTTTTGCCTCCTCGTACGCAGCATCGAAAGTATCGCCTGTAAGTACAATTTCGACAAACTCCCTGCCAAACATCTTGACCTGGTTTATCTTCTGTTTAGGAGTGGTGGCAGGCATATAGATAACACCCCGGATACCAAGTTTGCAACACGAAAAAGCGACACCCTGCGCATGATTACCGGCACTGGCACAAACAACACCCTTTTTGAGCTGCTCTTTACCAAGGCTGTTGATCTTATTGAAGGCCCCACGTATTTTATAGGAACGGACAACTTGAAGATCTTCTCTCTTAAGCATGACATTTGCCGAATATTTAGCTGAAAGATTCATGTCAGGCATAAGAGGAGTGGAAGCCAGGACCGGACTTATCGTTATCCTGGCTTTAGAAATATCTTTAATATGGGGAAAATAGGACATTGTATAGAATCTATTTATTTCGTTCCGGTCTGAGAGACCTTACCACCTCTCCGGTCTGCCACATCTCGCTCTCCCTCATCTCCTTCAGCTCTGCATCGAGTTTAACCCTGTAATCCGCCTTTCCGTTTGAGTCTATAGAGCGCTGAGCTTCATTGCCTTTTGCCACTTCACTATACAGTTCTGAGAATACAGGAAGCGTTGCGTCACGAAATTTTTTCCACCAGTCCAGAGCCCCGCGTTGTGCTGTAGTTGAGCAGTTTGCATACATCCAATCCATTCCGTTCTCAGAGACAAGAGGCATCAGACTCTGTGTCAGCTCCTCCACAGTCTCGTTAAAAGCCTCCGATGGCGAGTGACCATTATCCCTCAAAGTCTGATATTGAGCTGCAAAGATTCCCTGAATGGCTCCCATGAGGGTTCCCCTCTCTCCTGTCAGGTCTGAGTATACCTCTTTCTTGAAAGTCGTTTCAAACAGATAACCTGAACCAATACCCACTCCAAGAGAGACAGTCCTGTCAAAAGCCTTTCCGGTGGCATCCTGATATATGGCATAGCTCGAATTCAACCCTCTCTTCTCAAGAAACAGCCTTCTGAGAGATGTTCCTGACCCTTTTGGAGCCACCAGAATCACATCTACATCCTTAGAAGGGACTATTCCTGTTCTTTCACTATATGTGACCCCAAAGCCATGAGAGAAATATAGAGCCTTACCGGGAGTAAGATGCTTGCTAACGACAGGCCAAAGCTGTATCTGTCCCGCATCCGAAAGCAAGTACTGTAGAATAGTACCCCTCTTGCAGGCCTCCTCTATTTCAAAGAGTGTCTCTCCCGGAACCCAACCGTCTGCGACAGCTTTGTCCCATGTCTTTGAATCCTTGCGCTGACCAACAATTACATTAAAACCGTTGTCCCTGAGATTCAACGCCTGACCGGGTCCCTGAATACCATATCCTATAATTGCTATTGTCTCATTTTTTAATGTCTCCAAAGCCTTTGAAAGCGGAAACTCCTCTCTTGTTACTACATTTTCTGCAACTTTACCGAAATACATTTGTGCCATGATTGTAATTATTTATAAGTGTGTTAATTATTAAGAAACTTTTTGTAAAATATTTGTTATGTTTTCTTCACGGTGAAGGACAACATTACCGGATCTCGAATAACCGGCAAGCAATCCTTTAATGTCAAGATGGTCTCTGAGCTTTTCCAACTCGCTTCTGGTTCCCGATTTTTCAATAACGACATAATCCTTGCTTATCTCCATTATCCTTCCGTGAGACTCGTTAAGCAAAAAGGCAGACTCCCTCTTGTCCGTCAGGATTCTTGAATCGACTTTATATAGAGCCAGCTCTTTGTATATTATATCTTCCGGAAGATAAAAATCCACAGTGTAGACATCAATTATATTCTCCAGCTGATTTACAATTTTTTGTGTTATATCTGTCGATGTGATAGCAGATATCACAACTGTGCTTATCCCTTTTATATACGACTCGGAGACATTGAGACTCTCTATGTTTATATGTCTCTTCAGATATGCAGATGTTATCCTGTTCAAAACAGATATCTGATTGTTGACATTTGCCACTACTATGTACTCTCTTTCCATATCAGTTTGTTTATTTGTTAGCATTGTAAATTGTTTCATCCAGTGAGGCCCCGTTAGGAACCATCGGAAATACATTCTCCTCCTTCTCTACAACTACTTCAAGAAGAAAAGGAGAGTCACTTGCAATCATCTCCCTCACACCTTTTTCCAGTTCGGACTGATGCTCAACTTTTATTGAAGGGATATTGTATGCCTGGGCTATTTTCATAAAATCGGGATTTACCATATCGGTATATGAGTAACGCCTGTCAAAAAAGAGCTGTTGCCATTGACGGACCATTCCCAGATAGGAGTTGTTTAGAAGGAGTATCTTGATTTTTATCCCGGATTGAAGTATAGTTCCAAGCTCTTGTATAGACATCTGGAAGCCTCCGTCACCAAGAATCAGAACGACCTCTTTGTCCGGCATACCAATCTTGGCTCCTATTGCAGCAGGCAGGCCGTACCCCATTGTCCCAAGACCGCCGGATGTTATAAAGCTTCTGGTTTTTCTGAATTTTGAATACCTGGCGCTGAACATCTGATTCTGACCGACATCAGTAACCACTATGGCCTCACCCTTGGCAACACGGGCAACGCAGTCGACAGCCCTGGCCATACTTATCCCTTCATCACCTCTGCCCGGCCGCATCAGGTCATCTATAATAACGCGCCTCTCCTTCTCCCATTTCTGGTCAATATATGAGAACCACTCCTCCCTGCTGCGGAACTCAACATTTGGAATTATCTTCCTCAGAATCTCCCTTGCATCTCCGCACAGAGGCAGATCCACCCTTATGTTTTTGCCAAACTCTGCCTTATCGATATCTATATGGATTATCTTTGCATTAGGTGCATACTTGGAGGTATTCCCCGTAACCCTGTCACTGAAACGCATACCTACGGCAATAATAAGGTCGCTCTTTTGAGTCATCTTGTTAGGTGCTATGTTTCCATGCATACCAACATTCCCTTTAAAAAGCGGGTGTCCTGTCGGCATCGCAGAAATTCCCAACAGTGTTGCAACTACAGGTATATTAGCCTTTTCAGCAAGTTTTGCGAGCTCTTTTTCTGCCCCTGAGAGTATTACTCCCTGTCCGGCTATTATCATCGGCTTTTCGGCACTATTGATCATCCTGACAGCCTCAGATGTGTCTGCAGGATCTCTCTTCTTCAAGAGTTCACCAAGGTAGTTTACCGGAGTATATTGTTTGTATTGATAATCAACATCTTCAATCAGGGCATTTTTTGTTATGCTTATCAAAACCGGCCCCGGTCTGCCCGAAGCGGCAATGTAAAAAGCCTTGGAGATTATCTCCGGAATCTCTGATGCCTTTGTAATCTGATAACTCCATTTTGTTATTGGTATTGTTATGCTGATTATGTCTGCCTCCTGAAAAAAATCAGTCCCCAATTTATCCGCATTCACCTGAGCAGTGATGCATACCAGCGGAGTGGAGTCAATATGTGCATCTTCAATACCTGTGACAAGATTTGTCGCACCCGGTCCGGAGGTTGCCATACAGACTCCCACTTTGCCGGTAGCTCTTGCAAAACCTTCGGCAGCGTGAACCGCTCCCTGTTCGTGCCTTACAAGTATATGGTTAATCTCCTCCTTGAAATTGTATAATTCGTCATACAGAGGCATTATCGTACCACCCGGATATCCGAATACAGTCCTTACACCCTCCTCCAGAAGTGTCAGTAAAAGTGCCTCAGTTCCTCTTATCTCTCTTTTCATAGTCTGATTCATTATTCAATTATTCTTACTCCTCCCATATCTGCCGATGAGACATTCATCGCATATGCTTTTAACGATTTGCTGACATAACGCTTCCTGTCAAGTGGCTTAAATGCCTCTTTGCCTTTTGATTCCATTTTTTTCCTTCTTCTCTCAAGCTCCGATTGATCCAAATCAACATAAATCTCTCTCTCAGGAATATCTATTATAATCATATCTCCGTTTTCAATAAGTGCGATATTGCCACCGGCAGCCGCTTCAGGAGATACATGCCCTATCGAGAGCCCTGATGTACCCCCGGAAAACCTTCCGTCAGTAACCAAGGCACACTCCTTGTCCAGTTTTACCGACTTTAGGTATGAGGTAGGATAAAGCATCTCCTGCATCCCCGGTCCCCCTTTTGGTCCCTCATAACGGATAACAACAACATCTCCTGATTTTACCCTTCCATTCAGGATTCCTTCTGATGCCTCCTCCTGAGATTCAAAGACTACTGCTTTCCCCCGGAACTTAAGAATAGACTCGTCTACACCGGCACTCTTTACGATACAACCGTCCGGGGCGAGATTGCCGGTAAGCACCGCAATACCACCATCTTTGAAGTATGCATGTTTTACATCTCTTACACAACCGTTAACAGAATCCAAATCAAACTCTTTGTAGAAGTTTGACTGTGAACCTAATTCAAGATTCCTGCGCATTCCGGGAGCAGCAAGGTATCGTTTTGTAACTTCAGACCTTAAACCCTGATTTTTAACATTATTCTCCTCAAGAGCCTCTCCAAGTGTCCTGTAATCTACCCTGGATACAGATAGATCCAGGTATCCCTCTGACGCGAGCTCACCCAGAATCCGCATTATTCCTCCGGCTCTATTTACATCCTGAACATGGTATTTCCCGTTTGGAGCAACCTTACATAAGACAGGGATACGTCTGGACAACAGATCTATATCACTCATCTTAAAATCAACCCCGGCTTCATTAGCAATAGCAAGGAGATGCAAAACGGTGTTTGTTGAGCCGCCCATTGCTATATCCAGTGCCATTGCGTTCATGAAGGCTGCTTTTGTTGCGATGCTTCTCGGAAGTACGCTCTCATTTGAATTGAAATAATACTCTTTTGTGTTTTTAACTATTAACTCTGCCGCCTGCGCAAACAAATTTTTTCTCATAGAGTGTGTGGCCAGAATAGTCCCGTTTCCGGGAAGAGCCATACCTAGAGCCTCTGTCAGGCAATTCATCGAATTTGCAGTAAACATTCCTGAACAGCAGCCACAAGTGGGACAAGCACCTTTTTCAAGAGTCAGAAGGTCACTCTCCGGATACTGTTTATCCGCCCCCTTAACCATGACATCAATAAGATCATATTCAGCACCTCCAATCCTTCCTGCTTCCATGGGACCACCGGATACAAACACTGCAGGTATGTTCAGCCTCATTGCAGCCATAAGCATTCCCGGGGTTATCTTGTCGCAATTGGAAATACATATCATCCCGTCGACCTTGTGTGCATTGCACATATATTCAACACTATCTGCAATGAGATCCCTGGATGGCAATGAGTAGAGCATACCGTCGTGCCCCATGGCTATTCCGTCATCTATCGCTATTGTGTTGAACTCAGCGGCAAAACACCCCTCTGACTCTATAACTGATTTTATCTCTTGTCCTATGTTGTGAAGGTGCACATGGCCGGGAACAAATTGAGTGAACGAGTTGACTATCGCTATTATAGGCATTCCAAAATGTTTTTCCTGCATACCGTTGGCCCTCCAAAGGCTTCTGGCCCCTGCCATCTTTCTTCCGGTTGTAGTCTGACTGCTTCTAAGTTGTCTCATTATTATTCATTTTAATTTTTTCACAAAAAAAAAGCTTGCTTTACAGGACCCTGTTAAAGCAAGCTTTCATTATAATTCTCTACTTTAAAGGATCCTATACCGTGCTAATGACTAGAATAATGACTGAAATAGTAATGACAGAGACAATCACAAAATGAATGTCACCCACTAGCGATAGGACTAGATTGCCTGCAGAATGATTCGCTATTTTACTATTTGTTGAAAAACTCATATTATTTCAATCCGGTATCCTCTTTCCGGATATGCAAATGTATAATAAAATATAATCCGGCAATGACTTTTCTTCACTTTTTGAATTTCAACCTTAAGTCAAAAAAGTATAACAAGCACCACATTTCACTGATAGATAGCAATATATCTATTACGAAATATTATCAAAAAAAATGTATTATAAATTATATAATAACATATATCAACTAGCATCTTACACTTTAGCAGTTACCTAAATTTCAATACATTTGCGAAGATTAACAGATAAATGTTTTATAAAAAAAGAGTGTGTCGCAAAAAATAGTTACATATTGTAACCTTTTCTGCGACACAAGTAGATTTTTATTAATTATGGTCAATCCGGTTCCTGAGATAATTCAGAAAATTGTCAATGACAATCATGATGAGCGCAGGAATCACCGGAATCCTTTATCTTTCCGGTCAGATAAGATGCAACAACCAAGTCCGCATCTCCTGAACAACCCCTGAAGACCTCAACTCCATGACTGTTTAAAACGTTCAAAGCTCCGTTTCCCATATTACCGGCAAGCATAACTTTAACACCCATCTGCTCGAACACTGATGCGATATTACTCTTACACCCACAACCCTGAGGTGATGGTAGTGTCTCTACATTCTCGACTCTCTTGTCATCAGAAACTGTGTAGATAGCATAGGCTTCACAATGGCCAAAATGGTCATCAATTACATTTCCCCTTACGGGCACAGCAATTTTCATAATTTTCTCCTTTATTATTTGATCGTTTATTCTCTCTTCTGCAACACGCCCCTCCCGTTTTAGCCTTTCTGCATCTGTGGCACTCCTCCTCTGCACAGGCATGAAAATGTCCACCTTCTATAACTAGCGCTCTCCCCTCAACAAATGCCTGAGCAACACTCCTGCGTGCCTTTTCATATATTCTTGTAAAAGTGGGCCTTGAAATATCCATAAGTACAGAAGACTCCTCCTGGGTGAGTCCTTTGTAATCCATCAGCTTCAAAGCCTCATACTCTTCGTACAAAAGCACTACAGGCTCACTATCAGGCATGGGGACACCAATAGGTCTGAACCCCTGAATACCGGGCATATCGGATATAATTCTGCAAAGTTTTGGACGAGGCATCTATATTTTTTTGCAAAAGTAATATTTATGAACATATGTTCATAATGATTGCTGTTTTTTTTCAAAAAAAATCATCTTTAAACCATAAAATTCTCAGAATTGTTAAATTTGGCAATCCTAAACATATAACTGATGATTGAAGAACTTTTAAGAAAGAAATCCATAAAACATATTCTGAACAACACCGAATCGGACTCAGGCGGATTACATCTCAATAAAAGTCTTTCAGTCATAGATCTTACAGCACTAGGCGTAGCCGGAATTGTGGGAGCCGGGATTTTCAGCACAATAGGCAATGCCGCGTATAACGGAGGGCCAGCTGTCTCTCTCCTCTTCATCTTCACAGCAGTTGCATGTGGCTTCTCAGCATTGTGCTATGCCGAATTCGCATCCCGGATTCCTATAAGCGGAAGCGCATACACATACGCATACGCAAGTTTTGGTGAATTGGTAGCCTGGATCATAGGTTGGACCCTTATTATGGAATATGCTGTAGGAAACATAGCCGTGGCAATTTCATGGTCGGACTATTTCACCGGAATGATGAACGGTTTCGGGCTAAAAATTCCGGAATACATGACAACGGATTTTCTGTCTGCCTCCAGAGGTTTCCGGGAAGCCTCCGCTCAACTGGCAAGTGGCACTGATCTGAGTGCCCTGACCTCCTCCCTGCGAGAGTCTTATATGGCATGGACCAATGCCCCTCAGATTGCAGGAATGAGGCTGATTGGAGATATTCCGGCCTTTTCAATCGTTGTACTAATTACCCTTCTTGTTTATATAGGAATCCAGGAGACAAAAATAGCCAGCAACATAATGGTCATGGTAAAAATGATTATTCTATTGGTAGTAATATCTGTCGGGGCCTTCTATGTCAATACGGACAACTGGTCTCCGTTTGCTCCCAACGGGATGGGAGGAGTGCTGAAAGGTGTATCAGCTGTTTTTTTCGCCTACATAGGATTCGACGCCATCTCGACGACCGCCGAAGAGTGCCGTAATCCTCAAAAGGACCTTCCCCGTGCCATGTTTTATTCACTTATAATATGTGTTATATTATACGTGGCAATAAGTATGGTTTTAACCGGAATGGTGAGTTATAGTGAACTGGCTGTAGGTGATCCGCTTGCGTTTGTTTTTCACAAATTAAATATCAACTGGCTATCCGGAGTAATTGCCATAAGTGCAATTTTCGCCATGGCCAGCGTGCTTCTTGTATTTCAGGTCGGGCAACCGAGAATATGGATGAGCATGAGTCGTGACGGACTCCTGCCGAAGAGGTTCTCCAAGGTTCATAAAAAATTTCACACTCCATCATACGCAACTGTAATTACAGGTTTCTTTGTAGCACTCCCAACTCTTTTTCTGAATCTCACAGAGGTAACTGACCTTACCAGCATAGGAACTCTCTTTGCCTTTATAGTGGTCTGTGCGGGAGTTCTTATTATTAATAAAGAGGATGGTGAAGAGTTAAAAGTGAATAGTGAAAAGGGGAGAGTGAATAGTGAAAAGGGGAGAGTGAATAGTGAAAAGGGGAGAGTGAATAGTGAA
>JAEAMG010000130.1_pt1 | contig 118536 bp, 101 predicted proteins | sample 8958741 | NCBI WGS metagenome assembly JAEAMG01 (sample SAMN16933256, study PRJNA681125) | bioreactor sludge metagenome | isolation source: anaerobic bioreactor treating anionic surfactant - SDBS | place: India: Bengaluru | collected 2019-02-28
TTGTCAATCAACAAAGCATAGAAGAGGCTATCCGTCAATTCCCCGGTCCATACTGGTACAACTCTTTGTACCGGGTAAGGGCATCTTCCAGGATTTCAATGGCATGTAACCTGTCTGCAAACTCCTCTACCAGAACTGTCTTTTGTTCCAGGCGTTTGTATTCCTCAAAGAATTGTCTGAGTTCAGAATCAAAAATGGGTGGCATGCCTTTAATCTCTTCTATATGGCTTACACTTTTGTCGTGACATGCCACAGAAATAAGTTTGTCATCGGGCTTGCCCTGGTCAATCATCTGCATTACGCCAATAATCTTGACCCGGACTATGCACAGGGGCTGGATGGCGATCTGTGACAGCACCAGTACGTCCAGCGGGTCATCATCTTTGGCGTAGGTACGGGGAATGAATCCGTAATTGGCCGGATAATATACCGCCGAATACAATACCCTGTCCAGCCGCAGCAGGCCGGTTTCCTTGTCCAGTTCGTACTTGGCGCGGCTTCCGTTGCTTATCTCTATGATCGCATTGACCTCGAATCCTTCAAGATCTGGTTCAACACTGTGCCATGGATTGTGTACCATCATGATATAAGGGTTTGTGGTAAAAGTTATTAGTTTTCGAGCTAGGGTAGTTCAACTGACGAAAAACCCCATCCCGTCGAGCATTTGAATCAGTTTCAAAGAGTACCCTTCATCGGCAAGCGGCCAGCGTACATTGTTGCGGTAAAGTAATAACGTAGTGTAGCTGTTGTCGTCCGGAATGGGTACTTTTTCTGTGTCCGAGACATAATGGAGCAACCCTCCCAGGTATTCGTTCTTTGATGGATCCTGCATCATTTCGTTAAAGTGCTGGTTGAAACGCTCATCCGAAACAAGTTCAATATCAAAGCCATACTCTTTCATAGCATACATCAGGTTGGCCATGTTCAGCCTGTAATTGTTATAGGCATGCAGCACCACAACCTCTGAAGGCGTTTTGGAAAGCACATGCACAGCGCGGGCAACGCAGTCTATGGGCGATACTTCGGCCGGGGCAATAAGCCCGTTTAGCGGAAACATACCCAGTACCTGATAGCTTCGCAGGGTATTGATGAAGGCATTGCTCCGGAAATTGATCTGGAATTCCCCGTCTGAATTACGTCCCATCAGGTTCCCCACCCGCATGACCTTCCCATCCATACCTTCGGCAATAGCCTGCAAAACAACTCTTTCCGATAGAAATTTACTCAGCACGTACTGGTTGTCAATTTCCTGTCCAATGTACAACGCCCCCTCGTCAAGGACCTTATTTCCCAGCGTGTCCCTGGTGCGCATTCCGCTAATACTTACAGTAGAAATTTGGATGAGCCGGGCATTGTCGCTGCGGCAAAAATCCACCAGGTTGGACACCCCTTCCACATTGATTTTTTCCAGTTCGTCCCCGGCGGCGTAATGTTTTACCACGGCGGCACAGTTGTAAACGGTGCCAATGCCAAGTCCTTTGAGGGATTCCAGCGTGCCGGTGTTGGTAATGTCCCCGTCCACGGGAATGATGCGTTTTCCAAAGAGTTCATCACAGGTATCGGAAAAGTAATACATCAGTTGCGACTTCAAGCGTCTTTCGGGTGTCAGCACCCCCTTGGAACGAACCATACAGTATATGACATTATCCTCATGCTCTATAAGCTCTTTAAGCAGATGCATTCCCAGATAACCGGTAGCCCCGGTCAGGAGCACGTCGCCCACTTCCATCGGTTTGTAGCCGTCCCAGAGCTGCGGACGTGCTTTGGCAAGTAATTGATTTATAGCCGTGTAATCATAATCGGCAATCCCTTTTTTCCCCGAATGTTTCTTCTCTATGGCTTTTGACTTTGCCGATTCGCTTAAGAACATGGCAATGGCCTTCGGGGTCTTGTGTTCAAACAGATCCCCGTACTTAATGTCGTGGCCTAGGTTGATGATGCGGATAATGGCCTTGATGGCCGACATGGAAGTTCCACCAATGCGAAAGAAATCGTCCAGGATCCCCACTTTTTCCAATTGAAGGATGTCTGCAAAGATTGTACACAGATTTTCCTCCAGTTTATTGCCCGGAGCCACGTACGGGTGTTCCCGGACCATTTCCGGCAGGGGCAGCAGTTTGCGGTTCACCTTGCCGTTGGGTGTCAGGGGGAAAGTCTTCATTTCCACAAAAGCAGAGGGAACCATATATTCGGTAAGAGAGGAGCGCAGGTAAGATTCCAGGGCCACCGGATCCACCTTCCCGAACGGTTCCACAATATAATAACCCACCAGTTGCTGTGCCCCGCCGAATTCTTTGACATCGGCAACTGCCGAGGCAATGCCCTGGTAACCGGACATCATGGTTTCTATCTCGCCCAGTTCAATGCGGAATCCACGCAATTTGATCTGGCTGTCGATACGGCCCATATACTCCAGTTCACCTTTTGCGTTCCATCGCACCAGATCGCCTGTGCGGTAAAGGATTGCATCGTCTTTTGTGTGGGCATAGGGATTGGGAATGAACCGCTCCCCTGTCAGATCTTCCCGCTTCCAGTATCCCAAAGCCGTCTGACGGCCTGCCAGGCACAATTCGCCGGGAATGCCAGGAGGCAACAGTTGCTGCCGGGAATCCAGTACATAAGACCAGGTATTGGGAACGGGTTTCCCAATGGGAATATTTTCCGTGTCCCTGGCCTGATCTACCTTGTGGTAACTGGAGCAGACAGTAAATTCAGTAGGTCCGTATCCGTTGATTATTTGTACGTTACGTTTTTTCACCGGAACCATTTTTTCGCCACCCATGACTATGTACCTCAGCGGCAGTTCAAACTGGTTGACCAATTCCAGTCCAAACTGTGTACTGAACGATCCTCCGGTAATGTGGTTGTCTACGGTGTACCGGTACAATTCCACCATGTTCTGGCGCATGTCTTCGGAAAGGATGTGTACCAAAGCGCCTCCTGCCAGCGGCCCGAAAAGATCGTCTACTGAAGCGTCAAAGCTGAAACTGGGGTGACAGATATTGGCATCCTTTGGGGTGATCTCCAGATCGTGTACCTGCCAGTGAACCTTGGCAGCCAGCGAAAGGTGGCGGATCATCACGCCTTTAGGCTTTCCGGTTGAACCGGAAGTATAGATCATGTAAGCAATATCTTCCGGTACAGGCGGTTGCACGTTCAGCGTGCGATCCTTTTCAAAGTCAAATTCGTCGACAAAAAGGACCCGGTCTGCATGAAAATCCCCTTCCTTTTTCTTGGATTCGTAAATTTTTCTTTCAGTGATCAGCACTTTGGACTCGCTGTTTTCCAACATATACAGCAGGCGGTCGTTGGGGTATTCACTGTCCATGGGCACATAGGCCCCTCCGGCTTTTTGAACGGCCACGATACTTACCGGGAATTCCTTGCGCCGGGACATCATCACGGCTACGAACGAGTCCTTTGTGACGCCCTGAGCTGCCAGTTCAGCCGCCAGGCGGTCCGAATACAGATCCAGGGTTTCGTAGGTGAGGTATCCGCTCTTATCGGCCACAGCTTTATTTTGGGGATATTTGCGGGCATTTTCCCTGAACAGGTCAATGAAGGTTTTTGAAGTATCGTATAAGAGCCGTGTACCGTTAGAATAATTCATCACCTGTTGCCTTACAGCCGGTTCCATAAGCGTGAGTTCTGTAGTCAGGGTGTCGCTCTTGAGGGCTGCATCTGAGGCTATGTTCTTATAAAGTTCCACAAAACGCACTACGTCTTCACGGGTGTATTTGGTGTTGTCGTATTGAATGGAAATCAAGTAGCTGTTTTCATGCGGTTCCACTACCACGCCAAAGGGAAATCTTGCAGCTTCCAGATCCAGGTAAATAATATTCAGAGGTTTGTTGAACACACTTATTTCAATGCCCAGTCCCCCTTCGTAAACGTAATTGATTTGGGGTACGATCCCGTATTTATCCACCATTCTGGTAAAGGGAAAGATCTCGTGCTCCATGGTACTGAACAACTGTTCCTGGACATCTTTGGAAAATTCTATGAACGGCCGGGCCTTCATGTCTGTTTTCACAGGCAGCGTTTTGACAAACATGCCCATGGTGCGGGCAAGCTGCGTATCGGCCCTGCCACCCGAAGAAACGGTGAGCACAACCTGTTCCTCTCGTGTATAACGCTGTATGGTCTGGGTAAGGGCCGAAAGGAAAAATGTATTGGCCGTCAGGCCGTAATTCCGGCAGAACGCATCTATGGCCTCTCCGGAAATGGTTTGGCTGTAATCTCCTGCTTCCTTTCCTTCAGCTACTTTGGGAGAAGGAGGGATCACAGACATGCTGCACTCTCCTCCGGTCAGGGTGTCAAAATATTCCTGCGCCTTTTGGTAGGCCGGGGATTTCAGGGCTTCCTGTTCAAAAAGGGATACGTCAAAGGCCGAAACTGCCTCGGGACTCAAATCTTTTCCTTCCAGTGCATGCTTAAGATCCTGCAGGAAAATGCCCATGGAAGTACCGTCAAAGGCTATATGGTGGAAATCCATCAGCAGGTAGACAGCGGATTGAGTAGTGTATATTTCAAAGCGATACAGGTTATCGTTGAACAGGTCAAATGGTTGCACAAATTCCGTCATAACGGACTTCATCTTGCCCTCGTCTTCATTTTTGACCAGTATTTCCACAGCCTGCCCGTCACGCCGCTGTTGCATAACCTCTTCCCCAAGAAGCACCAGCCGGGTTTTCAAAAACGGGTGGATTTCCAAGATCGCAAGCAGGGCTTCCCTGAGCCTGGCAGGATCCGGGGAGTCTGGATCCCCGGAACGGATGGCCATGGGAATGTTGTATTGCAGGGCATCACGGGCTTTTTCCCAGTCGTAGTAGATGCCTTTCTGTGTCTCGGTCAAGGGGTAAAACTCCTGTGCCGGATATGTTTTTATGCCCGGGATTTCCGGTTCCTGCTCTTCCTGGGTCAGGAGTCTGGCCAGCAGACGGATGGTTTTGAGTCTGAGAATATCTTTGGTAGGCAGGTTTCTGTCCAGTTCCTGTTTAACCTTAACCGAAAAGCGGATGGCCAGCAGCGAAGTCAGGCCAATGGACAACAGGTTGGTGGTCACCCCAAAGGAATCTGTCTGTAAAATATCCGACACGGTGGCAAAGAGGTCTTTTTCCATGATTGTCTGCGGAGGTACGATCTCTTTAATGGTCAGGTGCGGTATGGGTAGTTTTTTTCGGTCCACCTTTCCGTTGGGGGTCATGGGGAAGGCTTTCAGCTTAACTAAAGCCGAGGGAACCATATATTCGGTCAGGCTGGTACGCAGGTGTTCGCCCAGAGCTTCCTGGTCTATGGCAACATCTCCTTCTGTCTGGTAATAGGCGCACAATTGCTGCGCACCTCCGAATTCCATGACCTGGGCAACGGCCGAAACAATTCCCGGAAATTTGGATAGGACGGTTTCTATCTCGCCCAGTTCAATGCGGAATCCCCGCAATTTAACCTGTGTGTCAATGCGTCCCAGGTATTCTATAAGGCCGTCGCTGCGCCAGCGAACCAGGTCGCCTGTGCGGTAGAGTTTGTCGTTAATTGGCCCGCTGCTGTATGGATTGGGCAGGAACCTTTCTGCCGTCAGTTCTTCCCGCCGCCAATAGCCCATGGCAATCTGCGGTCCGGCCAGACATAATTCCCCGGCTACTCCTGCCGGGAGCAATTGCTGTTTATCATCCAAAATATACGACCAGGAATTGGGGACAGGCCGTCCAATGGGAATATTATTTGTATCTTTTTCCTGGTCAACTATGTGGTAATCTGAGCAAACTGTAAATTCTGTAGGTCCGTACCCATTTACAATCTTCAGGTTCCTTTTCTTTACGGGGAACATTTTTTCCCCGCCAACCAGCATGTATTTCAAGGGAAGTTCAAACTGGTTGATCATCTCCAGCCCGAATTGCGTGCTGATGGTGCTCCCGGTTATATGGCTGGCCAGGATGTAATCGTAGAGCATCATCATGTCCTGGCGCATATCGGCGGGTATCACATGTACACAGGCACCTGCGGTGAGTGGTGGGAAGAGATCGTGCACCGAGGCGTCAAAGCTGAAGCTGGCATGACAGAGGTTGTTATCCCCTGGAATAATTTCCATATCGTGCGCATGGCCGATGCACATGGCTGCCAGCCCCCTGTGGCTGATCATCACCCCTTTTGGCTTCCCGGTAGAACCCGAGGTATAAATCATGTAAGCCAGGTTCCCGGGCAGGGGCAGGCTGGTGATTTTTTCTGCCGGTTCGTCCAGTTTGATGTCTTCCAGGAAAAGGACGTTATGGTGATGAAAATCTCCTTCTTCCTGCTTTTTGGCGTACATTTCCATTTCTGTGACAAGCACAGCGGAGTTGCTGTCTTCCAACATGTAAAGTAACCGGTCAATAGGATATTCGCTGTCCATGGGAACGTAAGAGGCTCTGGCTTTTTGTATACCCAGCACAGCCACCACAAATTCTTTACGCCTGGAAAGTACGACAGATACAAAGTTATTTGGTTTTACTCCCAGGGATATCAGTTTTCGGGCCATTGCATCTGACTGGCGGTCCAGTTGCGAGTAAGTCAATGAGCCATTAATGTCTTTTACAGCGGGATTTTCAGGGTATCTGGCAACCATATCCCTGAACAGGTCGATAAACGTTTTTGAAGTATCATAAGCCAAAGATTTGCCCCGGGCAAAGTCAAGCACTTTGTGCTTTTCTGCAGGATTGGTGATGGTTATTTGCGAACAGGCAGTCTGCACAGGATCTGCAGCCATGATCTCTTCCAGGGTGTTTTTCAGGGAAGAGGCAAAGACTTCCATGTAATCCCTGTCGTAAAGAGAGTTGTTGTATTCGCAGCGAATCTCAAAATTATCGGGGAACTGGTATATATAGATACTCAGTTTGTCGTGTGTGGATCCTTCATGTATGTATTCCATACGGACATGGCCCTGTGGCATTTCAAAATATTCCAGAATTCCTTTCTGGAAGGTATAGGTCAAATCCATGGAAATCCCGTAATTGGTCACCATCAGGGAAAATGGATACGTCTGGTGTGTCCAGAGTTCTTTCATATCTGACCGTATTCCCTGCAGGAAATCCCCCAGATTCTGCCGTGGGGCAGGAACCACCACTACGGGTAATGTTTTTACGAACATCCCCACGCTATCGCGCACCCGCTCATCAATCCGGCCATTGTGCACCGTACAGAAACATAACTTATCTTCCCGGGTATAATGGTTCAAACAGATTCCCAGGGCTCCGGCAAACAAGTTATTGGGAGATATTTCCAGACGTTTGCAATAGTCGCTTACCTGCTTGTAGTCAATATATTTTGATACTTTATCCAAGGTTCCGGCAGCCTCTTCAGAACGGTTCAGTATGGGCAATTTGGCCGGGGTATTCCCTGAAAGTTTTTCTCTAAAATAGGCTTCGTCCCGTTTGAATTCCTCTCCCCGCATCCGCTCTGCTTCCAGGAGGGCAAAATGAGCGCAGGTAAATGTTTCCTCTGTAAGGGATTCCCCATTATAGGCCTTTACCAGGTCCCGGTGAAAAACAATGCTCGAGCTCCCATCATAGACAATATGGTGTATATCCAGAAATGCAAAGACGCGGGAAGGCGTCTTATAAATATGTATACGGTACAGGGGCTCTCCCAGTAAGAGGTCGAACGGGCGGATCCCGGAAAGCACGCGTTCGCGCAGCCCTTCTTCAATCGTTTCGATGACCGGAATGTTAACCGGATCCTGTGGAACAAAATACTGTACCACCTCCCCGTTGCCCAGGATTTTAAGCTTGAGTTTGAGGAACGGATGTGCTTCTATGACTTTTACAAAAGCAGCTTTCAGACGTTCTGCATCAATTTGATCAGGAAACCGGTAAAGAAACGGGTTGTTGTACTGGGTCAGTTCTTTGTCTTTCTGCCACTCGTAATACATGCCCATTTGGGCACTTGTCAGGGGATAGGTTGTTTGCTGCATTGTCTTATGCTTATAATGTAAAGATCATTTTTTGCTTTGGCGTGTATTACGCGGCTGTGCCCGCTTTCCATTGCCGAGGGGTGACAATCTATACCTGTTCCCGGACATTTGACGCCACTCTCCTTGCGGGTCCACATTTCTGTAAGGCGGAGTGCCTCTTGTCCAGGAATAGTATTAATCCATTGATATTCAATTGGATTACATATGTAACGGGCCATGTCATCATCATAGGGCATGACTTTTTCAATATCAATGCCTACCGGTGTGTTTGAAAGCGCACACACCACAGCCCCCTCACAATGGCTGATGTTGAAATGGATTTCCGGATAATTGGATAGAATGGGTTTTTTACAGGGACCGTACGTAAAAAGGGGCAAGCCTGTAAAAAGTTTTTCCTTTCTGAGCGCGTAAATCAGCAGCACATAGGCTGCAGCACACAACTTCCGGTCTTGTATCCTGCTGTAGCACATCATCTGCCGCGTTCTTTCAGGGGGCATAAAAGTGGTGCATGTATCGGGAAAGGACTCCGGCAGGGTGTCGACTTGGGCCAGCAGGTAGATCATGATACAAATATAAAAAAAATCCCGCCGTAAAGTACGGCGGGATGCATTACAGTATGTTGCAGGATTAGCTGCGTCTTACATTGACTGCATTCAATCCCTTTCTGCCTTCTTGCAAGTCGAAAGTCACCTCATCATTATCCCTGATCCTGTCAATCAGGCCGGATGAATGTACAAAATACTCTTTGGACGTCTTTGTGTCCTTGATAAAACCAAAACCTTTGATTTCATCGTAAAATTTAACGGTTCCGTTATTCATTGAAAAAAAAATAAAAATGTGAACTGCAAAGTTATGATAATAATTTGGATAATTGTCACATAGCAGTAAAAAATAATTTAAAAAGTAAAACGTAATCCGGCATTGAGATTAAAATTCAGGGGTTTGTCCGTTCGAATGGTATTCACCGGCATTTTTTTGTTTTCCGGATAAAAAGAAACCCCGGGCTCAGCGAACAAGCCCACTCCTTTGACAATATTGTACTGGGCTCCCAACGTGGCCAGAAACGACCACATAATGGGCATGTCACGTGGTGTCAATTGCATTTTCTCGTCCTCCATAGCCTGTTCGTAATCAAAATAGATACATTTCTCAACAGCACCGCCAGCTGCGGCATAAGCAGTAAAAAAACGACCCTGTAGAAAATTCCAGCGTATCTTCAGGGGCACGCCCAGATACCAGAGAACACGGTCAGTGACAAACACCGGATCATCCTGAGTCATAGAATGTACCGAATAAATGGAAGTAGCCAGACGTGTTGCAAACAGCCCACTTTCCACATACCAGCGTTCCGACAGAGGAAATGAAGCAACAACTCCAAATGAGACAGGCAAACGGTGCTTGTATTTATAGGTAACATAACTCGCAGGAAGTATGGATGCCCGATCCCCGCTAAGGGTTGCATCATTTAGCAGGATGCCTGTACTCGGAAGTCTGTTTTTGTTCATGAACATATCGTCCATTGGTAATGACGCCAGTTTACCGGTCTGGTTGACAGAGAGCAGCCCCGAAGCAGCAAGCATCATTTTGTTGCGCTTTATCACACGGGTATCCGGTTCCGGAAAGAGGTCTGCCTGGATGGAACGCTCAACTGTTTGTTCTGAACGCAGGTCCGTTGTTCCTGAAACCGGGGTTTCCTTTTTTTCCTGTTTTGTTTCGGTTGCAGCTTTTTTACCAGGATGTTCCGCTGAAAGAGCAACGGGTGTCGCCTGCCCTGCGGGCACATCCCCGGCCGGAACGACTGTTACCTTTGCCGTACGACGGTATGAATCTGTATCATACAGCCTGCGCGGCCTGTCTGTCCGGTGAGAAAGAGTGGTTCCTTTATAACGGAGTTCAATAACCTGGACCGGCCGGATACTGTCAGAGGCATTTTGCCGGCTTAAAAAAAGCAAGGGAATCACGATGGCTGCAGCACAGGCTGCCGAAAGGCCAATCCTTCTCAAAAGCCTGACATTGTAAAAGCGACGGACTTTTTGCTCCATGCGGATCCAGGATGCCCCGGTGTCAAAAGACACAGGTGCCTGGTTCATCCGGTTGCGAATGGTTTGGATCCACTTATCGTTGTTTGCTTTCATATTCTTTTATAAGCCTGACAAGCAGGCATTTAGCCCTATAAAATTGTGAGGATGAGGTCCTTTCCTGTATGCCCAGCTGTTGGGCAATCTCTTTATGGGACATGCCATCAAATACATAGAGATTGAAAACTGTCCGGTACCCCGCTGGTAAATCCCCTATTAAACGTTGCAACACATCAAGGGGAATTTTTTCGGTGGCTTCTTCCAGAAAGGAGTCCCCTGTGGGATCAGGGACCGATTCAACCGGTTTGCTTTCCCTGAGCACATCTTTTTTCCGGTAACTCTGCAAACAGGTATTGATCATGATCCTTTCCATCCAGGCCCTCAAAGAACCTTCTCCCCTGTCTGTGAATTTATCCAGTGAACGGAATACCTGCATAAATCCGTCATGCATATAATCCTCTGCCTCTTCCCTACCCGGGGAGTACCGCAAACAAACTGTAAACATGCGCTTTGCGTACTTTTCGTATATTTCTTTCCAAAGCTCCCTGTCTTTCATCTGCTTTTACGGTCAATCTTTAAATGCACGAGGCTCAGTAATACTGCTTATTGAAAAAATATTTCTTACTTAGACGCAGTATAAAATCAAATGATGCAATTATTATACAGAAAGATCAATCTAAAGTAACAAAAATATGAGACGAACCATTAAAATTACCTTATTAATTACTGCGGCCGCCCTGATCATGACTTTGGGTTCCTGCAGCAAATGGCTGAATCCGGGCGAAGAGACTCGGGTTGTATGGGCTACCATATTAACCTCTTATGACTTGCCCTTGAGTGAGGAATATCCCTATTATTTCATCACCGATGACACTTTGCTGTACTGTCCTATGAACCACACCTCTATCAACGATGATTTTGAACCTATAGACGGTCAGAGGCTCATCCTGTATTACAAATTCCATAGCACAACTACCCAGGTAGAAAGTGATCAAGAAGAGACACTAGAGCCCGGGGACATCAAGTACATTGACATTGTACAGATGCAACTGGTTGACACTAAGAATTTCATTAATACAAGCGAGCCGGACACCCTTGGTACTGACAGGGTTGAGCCGCAATATTTATGGTTTGCAGGAGGCGGACTGGGTACAAAGCGCTACCTGAACCTTCAACTTTCCATACAGGCATACAATCCGGAAAAGCATACCTTTAGCCTGGCTTATGACCTGAACCGGGAAACGCCCCTGGAAGAGGGCTACTATTGCCTGGAATTGCGTCATCAGAGCAAAAACGATCCCCTGATCAACAATTACACTACCCTGCTGTCTTATCCTCTTGAAGGTGCTTGCATAGAAGAAGGAGTTAAGGGGTTGAAAATCAAAGTAAACACGATTACTCACGGACTTAAAGTCTATACACTGGATTATTGATCTGCTTTTATGGTTAAATGCAGTTTTGCTCCGCCCCGCTTTTTAAGCGGGGTTTTTTTATTTTTGTAGAAAATTAGATTATGAAGCATTATGCCTTATTGATAGCAGCCATGATGGTGATTAGCTCCTGCAGTCCGGGACAGGATGAACTTACGCTGGTTGTTGGCACATATACAACCGGAAATAGTCATGGAATCTATACATTAAAATTATCTCTTAAGACCGGGGACTTGGTATTGCTTGACAGCACGGCAGCTGACAACCCTTCTTATCTGGCAGTGACCACCGGTCAGAACCTGGTTTATGCTGTTCATGAAAGCGGTCCTGCCTCGGCTTTGTCTGCGTTTTCATACAGCGGAGAAATCGGTAATCTGGTGCTACCCGGGCGTAAAGAGAATGACTGTAATCTGAAACCACTCTGGCGCATTGAAAATCCCGGATCGGACCCCTGTCTTGTGGCCGCTGATCCTGCCGGACGTTATGTGGTCACGGCAGACTATTCTTCAGGCTCCGTGACTTTTTATGGAATGGAAGGCAACGGTATCGAACGACAATTCACATTCACCGGATCAGGACCCGATGAGCGAAGGCAACGTTCATCACACGTTCATTGTGTGGTTTTTTCTCCCGATTACCGACACCTTTTCGCAGCCGATCTGGGAGCTGACCGCATATACGTTTTTGACAAAGATTCAGCAGGTATTCCCCTACTCAAAGACACAGTGGGCCTTGACCCCGGAAGCGGTCCCAGACACCTTGTATTCAACCACACAGGCAACAGAGCATACCTAATAAACGAACTTTCAGGAATGGTTAGTGTTTTTGAGCACGACAAAGGTAAACTGAATCAGATTCAATCAATAGTGGCAGACACCTGTCAGGCCCGCGGGAGCGCGCACATAGCCCTATCGGGAGATGGCCGGTTCCTGTATGTTTCTAAGCGGTTGCAGGGTGACGGGTTGGTCATTTTCCGGGTAAATGGGGCCGACGGCAGGCTGACTAGGGCAGGATACCAGCCAACAGGAAGCCACCCAAGGCATTTTTTGATCACCCCTGATGACCGGTGGGTTCTGGTATCATGTAAAAATGAAAACCACATAGAAGTATTCAGCCGGGATGTGCAATCGGGGCTTCTCAACGATACGGGGAAACGTATGATTCTGGAACAACCTGTCTGTATAGGGGTGTTGTAGTTCCAGGCCTGGGTTGCAGTATCAAGGCGGGGTTATAGTATCAGGAAAGTAGGTTCTTTGTGTTTGATGAAAGTTCCTTCATCCAACTCCCTGAAAGCCAGGTCCAGTTCTTCTTTAGTATTCATGACAATGGGGCCGCCCCAAGATACGGGTTCATTCAGGGGTTTCCCGGCAATGACCAGGAATCGTGCACCCTCCGCTCCGGAAAGGGCGCTCACTGTATCGTTAGCTTCTTCTGACGTTCCGGTAGGTGCCATGAGCATGGCACATCCCTTTGTTTCAAAAGAATCCAGTCCTTCTGCCTGGAGCTTGCCGTCCAATAGATAAAAGAATAAGGTATGGCTATTGGGGGTCTGGTCAGATTCCCAACGGGTATTGGGCGCCAAGGTTATATCCAGATACTGAACCTCCCTGAAACCCCCGTTCATTGGTCCGCTATGACCGTTAAAATTTCCTGAGAGAACCCTTACCACTGCACCATCGGAGTTTAGCACGGGTACGTCTTCCTGAAGGATATCCCTGTATGTGGGAATGGTCATTTTCTCACTGGCAGGCAGGTTGACCCATAACTGGCAACCCAGCATGCGTGGCGATGCTTTTGGCATTTCCTGGTGAATGATCCCGGAACCGGCTGTCATCCACTGACATTGCAGGTTCCCTATGGTTCCTTTGTTTCCAAGACTGTCCATATGTTCTATGGAGCCTTCCACCAGGTAGGTCACTGTCTCTATACCGCGGTGAGGATGCCATGGGAATCCCCTGGTATAATCATCTGGATCTATGGAATCAAAACCGTCCAGCATCAGGAACGGATCGTATTGTTGAATGGTTTTAAGGCCCAATACCCTGCGTAACCTCACGCCGGCGCCATCAACGGCATCTTTTCCGCGATCGGTTCGTATGCAAATTCTTTTCTTCATATAGTATTTTTTTATGATTCCAGGAGCAACAATTCTTCCTGCGTGAAGGCAGGGGCAGCGGTTGATCCCAGGTTTTCTTCCAATTGTTCTATAGTTCTGGCACCAATGAGTACCGAGGTCACCCGTGGATCTTTCAGGAGCCAGGAAATGGCCATCTGGGAGAGCGTCTGGCCCCGTTTGTCGGCTACCGTCTTCCATCGCCTTATCATCTCCAGCAACCCGTGCGTTATGTTTTGCCGCCTCAGGGCCCCTGTAGGTCTGTCAGCCCTGGATCCGGCGGGTATGCCATCCAGGTATTTGCCAGTAAGCATTCCCTGTGCCAGGGGTGAAAAGGCAATGCACCCCACCCCTTCTTTTTCCAGCAGATCCAGAAGACCCTGTTCCACCCGGCGTTCCAGAAGGGAATATTTGGGCTGGTGGATCAGACAGGGCGTGCCCATGTTGCGAAGGATGGAAAAGGCTTTCTTTGCTTTATCTTTTGGGTAATTTGATATCCCGGCATACAGCGCTTTCCCGCAGTGCACGGCCTGCGCCAGGGCGCCCATGGTTTCTTCCAGCGGGGTGTCCGGATCGTGCCTGTGCGAATAAAAAATATCCACATAAGGCACTCCCATCCGCTGTAGGCTCTGATCCAGGCTGGCAAGCAGGTATTTGCGCGAGCCCCAGTTTCCGTAGGGTCCGGGCCACATGTCGTATCCTGCCTTGGTGGAAATGATGAGTTGGTCACGGTAGGCCGCAAGGTCCTGTCTCAGGACTTTCCCAAAATTGCTTTCTGCAGAGCCGTAAGGGGGACCGTAATTGTTAGCTAGGTCAAAATGGGTGATTCCGCAGTCGAATGCCTTGAGGATTATTTCGCGTCCGCTGGAAAAATCGTCCACGTCTCCAAAATTGTGCCACAATCCAAGGGATATGGCAGGAAGTTGAAGCCCGCTGCGGCCGCTTCGGCGGTATGACATCTGATCGTATCTGTTTTCAAATGGTATGTAACCCATAATATGCAAATATAAAGTGCAAATATAATCTTATTTTTGCAGGTAAATTTTAGATCATGACACATAACAGGTATTTAAAAATTTTGGTACTCCTGATAACAGGAACGTTTTTTGTTCCAAGACTGGGAGCCCAGCACCACACCTTCCACAACACAGATCTTTCAGACAGCATACGTGTTGACCTCCTTCTGGATATGCTTACCCTGGAAGAAAAGATAAACCTGCTCTCAACCAACCTGGGGGTTCCGCGGCTGGGAATACGCAATGCCTGGCACTCGGAAGGGTTGCACGGCATGGCCCTGGGCGGTCCTGCCCACTGGGGAGGAAAAGAGGACTCCCCCACAAGCACTTTCCCACAGGCCTACGGACTTGGTTCCACCTGGGACACAGCATTGGTAAAAAAAGTAGCTGAAATTGAAGCACAGGAGATCCGGTATTACACGCAACGCACCCCTGAGCCCAAAGGTGGTCTGGTGATGCGTGCCCCAAATGCCGACCTGGCCAGGGATCCCCGCTGGGGAAGGACCGAGGAGAGCTTTGGCGAAGACGCTTACCTTGCTTCCCGGATGACCGTTTCGTTTATCAAGGGGTTGCAGGGGGATCATCCCCGGTACTGGAAGAGCGCCTCGCTAATGAAACATTTTATGGCCAACAGTAACGAGGACGGGCGTGATTCCACCTCTTCCGATTTTGATGAAAGACTTTTCCGTGAATATTATTCCTATCCTTTTTACAAAGGCATCACAGAAGGCGGCTCTCGTGCCTTCATGGCCTCCTACAATGCCTGGAACGGGATTCCCATGACCATACATCCCATCCTGAACAGTATTACCCGCAGGGAATGGGGTAACAACGGGATCATTTGTACAGACGGGGGCGCACTTCGCCTGTTGATTACCGCCCACAAAGCCTTTCCCACCCTGTGGGAAGGGGCTGCTGCCGTGGTGAAAGCCACTGTGGGGCAGTTTCTGGATGATTACCTTTTGGCTGTTAATCAAGCTATTACATACGGAGTTCTTACCGAAGGTGACATAGACAAAGCCATACGCGGGAACCTGTACGTAGCCCTGAAGCTGGGTCTGCTGGACAGCCCCATGGATTACGCTGCCCAGCCCTACACAGGTATTGGCGTGAGCCAGATGGAAGAGCCCTGGGAAAAACAGGAAGTCAAGGATTTTGTGCGCCTGGTGACCGCCAAATCGGCCATTCTCCTGAAAAACAAACCGGCAGGAGGCGAAAGGACGCCCCTGCTTCCCCTGAATTCCGCCAAGATCCGTTCCATTGCGGTAATAGGGCCACGGGCCGATGAGGTGATCTTTGACTGGTACAGCGGCACCCCGGCTTATACGGTAACCATCCTGGAAGGGATCCGTAATGCTGTAGGGCCGGATGTGGAAGTCTTTTACGAGCCGTCCAATTCTATGGACAAAGCTTTTATTGCGGCTTCCAAAGCCGATGTGGCGGTGGTATGCATTGGCAACCACCCCTACGGCACCAACGCCCGGTGGTTCTATTCTCCTGTTCCCAGCGACGGGCGCGAAGCCGTGGACCGCAAAGCACTCACCCTGGAGCAGGAAGACCTGGCCAAGGTGATCCTGAAGGCAAATCCCAGGACCGTACTGGCGCTGGTTAGCAGTTTTCCCTTTGCCATCAACTGGTCACAGGAACACATTCCTGCCATAGTCCATATTACCAACAATTCCCAGGAATTGGGAAACGGGCTGGCCGATGTTCTGTTCGGGAAAGTGAATCCCGCGGGCAGGACCACCCAGACCTGGGTCAGAGATATTGCCGACCTGCCCCCCATGATGGATTACAATATCCGCAACGGAAGAACATATATGTACTTTAAAGGAGAACCGCTTTATCCCTTTGGTTACGGATTGAGCTACACCTCCTTTGCCTATGGTTCGCTTAAAATGCCGGAAAGCTTTACAGACACGGTACAGATAGAAGTCATGATCCGCAATACCGGGCCTCTGGATGGAGAGGAAGTGGTGCAATTGTATGTGGCTTATCCTTCTTCTGCCCTAGAGCGTCCGGTCAGGCAGCTGGCAGGGTTCGAACGCGTTCTGGTTCCTGCCGGGGAAACACGAAAAATTATCCTGTCGCTCAAAGCTTCTGATTTGGCATACTGGGATGTTGAAAAGCAACGGTTTGCGGTTGAAAAAGGCAAGGTAAGGGTCCTGGTGGGAAGTTCCTCGGCGGACATTAGATCAGAGGGAATTCTCGAAATAATGTAAAAAAAAGTATCTTTGCTGATTAATTTATTCCATACTTTTTTATGATCTTATTAAACAGGGAATTAACCCTGAAAAACATAGAAGACCTCCTTTTTGGTGAAGAAACCATATCGCTGGATAAAGAAGCCCTGGAAAGGATAGTCCGTTCCTATGAATTCCTTAAAGAGTTTTCAAAAGAAAAAGTCATATACGGGATCAATACGGGGTTCGGCCCAATGTCCCAGTTCAGGGTGGATGACCGCAACCTGAAGCAGCTTCAGCTGAACCTGATCCGTTCCCATGCCGCCGGTACCGGAGAAATCCTGACCGACCTCCAGGTCAAGGCCGCCATGATTGCACGGCTGGTCACATTTGTTCAGGGTTGTTCCGGGGTACACTACTCCCTTCCCTTATTGCTGGCAGAATGCATCAACCGGGAAATTCTCCCTGTTATTCCGCAACACGGCAGTGTAGGAGCCAGCGGAGACCTGGTGCAGCTTGCCCACATGGCCCTGGCCATGATTGGCGAAGGGAACGTGCATTACCGCGGCCAGACAAGGAATGCAGGAGAAGTTCTGAAAGAAAACGGGTTGGAACCGCTGCAGATTTATATCCGCGAAGGGCTCGCCATTACAAACGGAACGTCTGTAATGACCGGAGTCGGGCTTCTGAATCTTATTAGGGCTAAAAGACTGATGCAGTGGGCTATGGCTGCTTCTGCACTGGTAAACGAGATAGCCGGTTCCTATGATGATTTCCTGTCCCCTGTGCTGAACAGGAAAAAACGACACAGCGGGCAGCTGTTTATTGCACGGCAACTGTCTTCCATGCTAAGCGAAAGCCACTGCCTTAAAAGAAGGCAATCCTACTTGTACAATAAAGAAGTCAACGGCGACAAGGTGTTCCGGGATAAGGTGCAGCCATTTTACTCATTACGCTGTGTTCCACAGATTCTGGGCCCGGTGGCCGATACCCTTAAATTCGCACAGCGTGTGCTCCTGGAAGAGTTGAATTCTTCCTGTGACAACCCGGTAGTGGACCCTGAAACCGAAAATGTATACCATGGCGGAAATTTCCATGGCGATTACGTTTCGCTGGAAATGGACAAAATGAAGACGGTGGTTACCAAAATGACCATACTCATGGAAAGGCAGCTCAATTACATCTGCCACGACAAGGTGAACCAGATCCTGCCACCGTTCGTGAACCTGGGTGTTCCCGGGTTGAATTACGGCATGCAGGCTGCCCAGTTCACAGCCACATCCACAACAGCTGAATGCCAGACCCTGAGCATGCCCAACTACATACATTCCATCCCCAACAACAATGACAATCAGGATGTGGTAAGCATGGGCACCAACTCGGCCATTATTACGGCCCGGGTTATAGAGAATGCCTTTCAGGTTACCTCTATTCACCTGATGGCCCTGGCACAGGCGGTATCCTGCCTGGATATCAAGGAAAAACTCTCCCCGTCCACCCTTTCTGTCTATAATAAGATCCGCGAAGGCTTCCCGGCCGTGATTGAAGATGTGGCTCTGTATCCCTATATCGCAAAAACCATAGAATACATAACCCACAATAAACCGTAAGATCATGAAATACGCTTTGGTAACGGGAGGATCCCGCGGCATTGGACGCGCTGTTTGCATAGCTCTTTCAAAAGAGGGATATGCCATTGTTATCAATTACGCAAAAAACCGGGAAGCAGCCCAGGAAACCATGCAAATGATAGCATCTGAAGGTGGCACGGCCGGATTACTACAGTTTAACGTGGCTGTAAAGGAAGAAGTGGACAATGCCCTGGATGCATGGGAAAAAGAACATCCCGGGGAATATATAAGCGTTCTGGTCAACAACGCGGGTATCAGGGAAGACAACCTGATGATTTTCATGCAGGACGAACAATGGAGCCATGTGCTGGAGACCAATCTGTTTGGGTTTTTTTATGTCACACGGCGGGTATTGAAAAACATGTTGACCAAACGTTACGGCAGGATCGTTAACGTGACTTCTCTGTCCGGCCTGACCGGATTACCGGGACAGACAAATTATGCGGCTTCCAAGGCCGGTCTTATTGGGGCTACCCGGGCTCTGGCCATGGAGGTGGCTCCCAGAAAGGTTACCGTCAATTGCGTGGCTCCCGGTTTTATTGAAACCGATATGACCAGCGACATAAGCCAGGACGACCATAAGGGAAGGATACCGGCAGGACGTTTTGGCAAACCCGCCGAAGTGGCCGCTGCCGTTGTCTTTTTTGCCGGTGAAAGTGCTTCATACATAACAGGGCAGGTATTGTCTGTTAACGGAGGTTTGTATACATAGAAAGTGATCATGAAACGAGTCGTTATAACCGGAATAGGAATTTATTCATGTATCGGGATCCATAAGGAAGAAGTTCGGGAAGGCCTGTATTATGGTAGATGCGGCATAGGTATTGATCCGGCAAGAACGGCTTACGGATACCGGTCTCCGCTTACAGGCATTGTCCCTCGGCCCGATCTTAAAGAAGCCCTTACCCGCAGGCAAAGGATCTGTCTGCCCGAAGAAGGTGAATATGCCTACATGGCTACACGGGAGGCGTTGCAGGATGCAGGAATTGACTTGGATTATCTGGATAAGAACGAGACAGGCATTTTGTACGGTAACGATTCCTCCAGCAAAGCCGTGATTGAATCGCACGAGATATGCGTAGACAAGAAAGACACTGCCCTTCTGGGTTCGGGAGCCATCTTTCAATCTATGAACTCGACGGTAACCATGAACCTGTCCACCATATACAGGCTCCACGGAATCAATATGACCATCAGCGCAGCTTGTGCCAGCGGTTCCCATTCCATAGGGCTGGGTGCCATGTTCATCCGCCTGGGTCTGCAGGATATGATAGTCTGTGGCGGGGCACAGGAAACCAATGTTCTAAGTATGGCCAGCTTTGACGGATTGAACGCCTTTTCCCTGAGGGTTGACCAACCGCAGAAAGCATCCCGTCCCTTTGATAAGGGCCGTGACGGCCTGGTGCCCAGCGGGGGTGCCGCCACCCTCATCCTGGAAGAATACGAACATGCGGTAAAACGCGGAGCACGCATATATGCCGAGGTGGCGGGTTATGGCTTTTCTTCCAACGGAGTGCATATATCCCAACCCAGCGAAGAAGGCTCGGCAAAAGCCATGGCCCGTGCCCTGGCCGATGCCTGCCTGAAACCTTCCGATATTGATTACATTAATGCCCATGCCACATCTACTATCCTGGGAGACGCTTATGAGGCTATGGCCATTGACAAAATATTCGGAGAAGAAAAAACACCGGTCACCTCTACCAAAGGAATGACCGGGCATGAGTGCTGGATGGCGGGTGCGAGCGAGGTCGTTTATACCCTTCTGATGATGCGGGATTCCTTTATTGCACCAAACCTGAACCTGGAAGAGCCCGATGAAAATTCAAAAAAATTGAATATAATTGCCAAAACTATAGATAGAAAACTGGATACTTGCCTGTCCAATTCATTTGGGTTCGGAGGTACCAATAGCGCACTAATACTGAGAAAAATTTAGCACGAACAAAAGAACATGAACAGGAAGGAAATCATCGAGATCGTTAACAGATTCCTGGCAGAGGATATTGAAGTAGACCCCGAAGCCCTTAAAGAAGAAGCATTTCTTAAAGAAGACCTGGGTATTGACAGCCTGGATTTTGTTGATATTGTTGTGGTGGTAGAACAGAACTTTGGATTCAAGATCAAACCAGAAGAAATGTCAAAAGTGAAAACCCTATCGCAGTTTTACGACTATATAGAAGCAAAACTTAACGCAAGTTGATGTCAGATAAGAAGCCGGCATGGAAGGGCACCACAGGCGGGGGAAATTTTGGACAACGTGCTTTGCTCCTTTTGTTCCGTTATGTGGATATACGGGTAGGTTATGCAATACTGGGCCTGGTTATACCCTTTTATATGATTTTTAACCAATCTGGTTACAAGGCCATAAAAAATTACTTCAGACGCATAGGCTATACAGGGAATGTAAATTGCCATATATTCAGAAATCATTACCTGTTCGGGCAGATGATGATGGACAAGTTTTACCTCTTTGCCCGGAAAAAAAACATTTTCAAATCCAGGGTCACTGATTGGGACCAGTTTACCGAATTGCTCAAAGGCGATGGTGGTTTTCTGATCTCCGGCGCTCATACGGGCAATTTTGAGATCTGCGGGTATTTCCTGCAACAACGGCTCAAAAAACTGAACGCAGTGGTTTTTGGGGGCGAATCGGCCTTCATGCAGGAAAACAGGGCCGAGGCCCTTTCGGGGAATATGGCCCAACTGATACCCGTTTCTTCCGATATGTCTCATTTGTTTACCATCAAGACGGCACTGGAAAAAGGAGAAATGGTAAGCATGCCAAGTGACAGGCTTTTTGGTAGCACCAAATCCTTTTCCTTTCCCTTTCTGGGTTCTGAGGCCAATTTTCCCATGGGGTCGTTCCTGCTGGCAGCCCAGCTGGATGTTCCCATGGTTTCGTTATATGTGATGCGTGAGCGGGGCATGAAATACCACATTATCTGCAAACAGGTGGCCGTTGACCGCTCGCTATACAGGAACTCCAGGGAAATTGCCCGTGCTCTTTGTCAGGTCTATGTGGAACAACTGGAAGATGTGCTGAAGAGTTATCCCCACCAGTGGTTCAATTTTTATGATTTCTGGAACAACACCACCATATGATTCAATCTGTCAATATCCAGGAATTACTCCCGCACCGTCCGCCTTTTATTATGGTGGACCGGCTAACAGCATACCAGGAGGATTTTGCGTCTACCGAGATGGTCATATCAGAGGACAATATTTTTTGCCGGAATGGTTTTTTTTCTGAAGCCGGCATGATAGAAAACATGGCCCAGACCTGTGCTGCTCGCCTGGGATACAAAAGCCTGGTCAATAACATGCCTGTTAAGCTGGGCATCATAGGGGCCGTTAAGGATTTTAATGTTTTCTTCCTACCCGTGCCCGGTAACCTGCTGGTAACCGAAATTCAGATTGAGCATGAAGTTTTCAATGCCATATTGCTCAGTGCCGAGATCCGTTGCAATGGCAAGAAAGTAGCCACAAGTCACATGAAATTGTTTTTAACCGACATAGACAGCCAGCCCCATGAAGACAAACAATAGCCTTACAGAGAGTAAACAAATACTGATTCGGTTCAGCGAGGTGGATTCCATGAGCATTGTCTGGCACGGATCTTATGTCCTGTATTTTGAAGATGCACGGGAGGCTTTCGGAAGAAAATACGGATTAACCTATCAGACGTATTTTGATCATGGTTATTACGCTCCACTGGTGGATATGCAGTTTGAATTCAAACATCCCCTTGAGTACGGCGATACAGCCCGTATTGAGATTGAATACATACCGGTAGAAGCCGCCAAGGTGATCTTCCGTTACAGGATCTACAGGGAAAAAGATAACAGGCTGGCAGCCACCGGATCTACTACGCAGGTTTTCCTGGATAACCAGTACAGGCTGGTCTTGTACAACCCGGAGTTTTACACAGATTGGAAAAAGAAAAACAATGTTTAATGATTAAGCCTCTTGCATACAATATTGTTTCGTCCCTGGGGTTTTCCGCCCAGGATAACTACGCGGCAGTAAGGCGTGGGCAAAGCGGTATAGTTCCATGGCTGGACCCGGCAGGCACCCCTATTGCCCTATCGCACCTTGATAGGGAAAAGTTGCAGGATGCCTTTGAAAAACAATGCAAGCCTTCTCAGAAATACACCGAGCCGGAACAGGCCATGCTCCTGTCTGCCTCACTGGCAGTGGCAGAGGCCGGCATTAATCCCGCGTCTGTCCGCACGGGATTTGTGCTATCCTCTACAAAAGGCAATATTGAACTGCTGGGTATACCAGATCACGGCTTAGGCACAGAGCGCATCCATTTGTGGCATACCGCCGGACTGCTGGCCGCCCATTTTAACAATCCGAACCTTCCTTTAACCGTTACCAATGCCTGCATATCGGGAGCTGCTGCACAGATTGCCGCGCTAAAAATGCTGGAAAACGGACTTTATGACCACGTTGTTGTTACAGGTGTTGATATGGCTTCTGACTTTATTGTGGCCGGATTCCAGTCTTTCAAATCCCTGGATCCGGAACGCTGCCGTCCCTTTGATGCCCGGCGCAAAGGATTGAATATTGGAGAAGCGGCAGCCACGATCGTTTTTGGCAAAGCAGACGGAAAAGGAATTTCCCTGACCCGGGGGAATGTCCGCAACGACGCCAATCACATATCCGGACCATCACGTACCGGCGAAGGATTGTTCAGGGCACTAAGCCGCACCCTGGAGGACCTGCCCCGGGATGAGATTGCATTCATCTGTGCACACGGAACTGCTACCTCGTTCAACGACCAGATGGAAGCAATTGCCTTTACAAGGGCAGGACTCCAGCATACACCCGTCTTCAGCCTTAAGGCCCATTTTGGCCACACCATGGGAGCTGCCGGCGTCTTGGAAAGCATCATATCCATGAAAGCACTGGAAGATGGAATCATCCTGCCATCACTTGGGTATGAAGAACCGGGGATAGAAGGAGGCCTGAATATTAGCACTGCCACGGTCCATACCAATAAAAGATACATAATAAAGACATTGTCGGGTTTTGGGGGATGCAATGCCGCCTTACTTTATCAGACGCATTCATGAAGAAGATCACAGCTTATAGCCGGATAACTGATTCTTTGGTAATTCTGAACGGGAAACCTTGTGAGATAACGTTTTCCTGTGAACCGGGGCCAGGCCGCCTGGCAGAAATCTACCGGTTCCTGGAATCAGGTTACCCAAAATTCTTCAAGATGGACAACCTCTCCAAAGCCGGTTTCCTGGCTTCTGAAATGGTCCTGCGATCGCTGCATTACGATATGGAATCCCCTGACGAAAGCACCGCTGTTGTCTTTGCCAACCGGTCTTCTTCACTGGACAACGATAAAAGATTCCAGGAAACCATAAGCCGTGAAGATTACTTTCCGAGTCCGGCTGTTTTTGTGTACACCCTTCCCAACATTGTTACGGGAGAGGTGGCCATCCGGAACAAAATTTTGGGCGAAACATCTTTTTTCATACTCGAATCGTTTGATGCCGAAAAAATGATGATATTTGTTGATTGGGCTTTCGCTTCTGCTGGTACACGCCGTGTTTTGTGCGGCTGGACCGAATATCTGGACGGGCATTGCGACGTGCTGGTTATGATGGTGGAAAAAGAAAGCGATCAGGGAGTGGATTATAACAAACAAAACATTAATAATATTTACATAACCTAAAATGGAAACTTTGATATTAGACCTGAAAAAGCAGATCATTGAAGCTTTGAACCTCGAGGACATTACCCCGGATGACATTGACACAAATGCTCCCCTTTTTGTAGAGGGCCTGGGCCTGGATTCTATAGATGCACTGGAGCTTATTGTGCTGATGGAAAAACAATACGGCATCAAACTGGAAGATCCCGGAAAGAGCAAGGAAATATTCCGTTCGGTTGCCACCATGGCAGACTACATCAGTAAAAACCGTAAAAAATAAATTTCCGGACAATGAAGGTATATGTTACAGGATTCGGGATCATTTCAGCGCTGGGTATGGGTGCCGGGCCGACACTCGGTGCGCTGTTCAACCGGCAGAGCGGCGTTGGTCCGCTACGCTGGCTGGAAACCATGCATTCCCACCTGCCCTGTGCCGAGGTACCTTTCAGCACGCAGGAATTGCGAAACATGGCCGGAGTGGCTCAAGATAAGATAATTACCAGAACGGCCCTGATGGGCATTCTTGCCTTGAGGGAAGCCCTGGAGATGGCTCTTTGGAATGAACATAAGCCTTTGGATCCTGTACTGATCTCAGGAACAACCGTTGGAGGAATGGAGAATTCAGAACGGTTTTTCATGGACTTTATTTCCCCCGATACCAGCCATGACAAGTATATCCTGGCCCACGACTGTGGTGTATGTACCCAGATGATAGCAGACCATTGCGGACATTTTGATATGCTCTCTACCCTTTCCACGGCTTGTTCCTCTGCGGCCAACGCCCTGATTCTGGCAGCGGACATGATCCGCACCGGAAGGGCTTCGACAGCCGTTGCCGGGGGGAGTGAATGCCTGAGCAGATTTCACCTGAACGGATTTAATACCCTCAAGATTCTGGACAAGGATCCCTGCAGGCCTTTTGACAATACGCGTGCCGGGCTCAACCTGGGTGAAGGGGCTGCTTACCTGGTGCTGGAATCTGAAGAATCGGCAAAAGCACGGGGTGTGAAGCCTATATGCCTGCTGTCGGGTTACGGGAATGCCTGCGATGCGTACCACCAGACTGCCTCTTCCCCGGAAGGCGACGGTGCCGTCCTTTCCATGACCAAAGCTCTTAAGGAAGCGGGCTTGTCTCCGCAACAGATAGATTATGTGAATGCACACGGCACAGGTACTGCCAATAACGATGAAAGCGAAGGGAAAGCCCTGATGCGTGTGTTCGGAGCAGATTCGGTTCCCCCTGTTTCCTCTACAAAAGCCTTTACAGGACACACAACCAGTGCTGCAGGGAGCGTGGAGGCGGTCATTTCCATAATGGCCCTGCTTCATGACTTTCTGCCTGCCAATCTAAACTACAGCAATCCTATGGAAATGCTGTCTTTCAGACCTGTCACAGATGAAAAGCCTCCCCGGCCCTTATTTCATGTAATGACCAATTCCTTTGGGTTCGGGGGCAATGACACAACCTGCATTTTTTCAAAAATTTGACCACTATGGGTGTATATATACAGGCTGCTGCCCAGATATCCGTACAGAATCCCCTGTGTGACGACTGGCTGGACAATCCCATTCAATACCAGGTTCCTTACCAAAGGGCGATAGAGGCCGATTACAAGCAATTTCTTGACCCCGTTGCTTCGCGCAGGATGGGCAGAATCTTGAAAAGGGCCATTGCCACCTCTATGACCGTAGTGGAATCTTCAGGCATCACCAACCCCGAGGCGATCATCGTGGGAACTGGCCTGGGTTGCCTGGAAACAACTGAAAAATTTCTACTCGCCCTGGTTCAGGAGGGAGAAGAATTCCTGCAACCGACCAACTTTATCAATTCCACGCACAATACCATTGCATCGCATATAGCGGTGCATTTGAAATGCAATGCCTACAACAGCACTTATGTGCATCTGGGTGTTTCCTTTGAAAGTGCACTGCTGGATGCTTTTATGCAGTTCCAGCTGGGTCGCATACACTCGGCACTGGTGGGAGGTCATGATGAAATGATCCCCAATTATTTCTATATATTGGACAAAGTCGGATACTGGGAAGGGAAGCTGGCATCTGAATGTGCCGTGAGCTTTATGTTAAGTGATGAGCCGGGTGATAATCCCATGGCCCTGATCCGGGAGGTAGTCCTTTTGCATAACGCAGATGAAAAACGTATGGAAAGTGCCATAAACCAGGTGTGTGAACGCCTGGGTACAGAAAGGAAGGAATGGGTCAGTCCTCCGTCAGTAAAACCCGTATTCGGGGAGTCTTTCACCAGTCAGGCTTTTGAAATGTATGCAGCTGCGGTTAAAATGCAACGCGGCCTGATTGCTGACAACATCCTGCTGATAAACCAATACAAAGGCACCGAAACCTCTTTGATATTTTTATCAAAATGCTGAAATTCACACTTTTATCCCTAGCGCAAACCTTTTTACTGGCATCCGGGCAAGTCTGCCTGAAAGTGTCTATGGAACGCATGGATAAATTCTCTTTCAGCTGGGTGTATTTCAGACAATTGTTCACTAACTGGTACTTAGCCCTGACCGGTGTGTTCTTTATTGGTGCAACGATCTTATGGATGTACATCCTCAAACATTATCCATTTTCCATAGCCTACCCAATAACCAGCTTCGCTTATGTCTTTGGCATGCTTGCTGCATTATTCATTTTCAGAGAAGCCATACCCCCTACCCGCTGGATAGGTGTTGCCCTGATTGTGGCGGGTGTTTTTTTTCTGTTAAAACAATAACATCATGACACGCTTCCTCTTTTCTCTGTTCCTGTCGGGATCCGCACTGTGCGGAATCACATTGACGGAACAGGGCCATACGCAGCAAATGCTGGATGCGCTTAAAAATATACACACCCTTGAGTGCGACTTTCAACAGGAACGGGAAGTTTCCGTTTTAGCTGAAAAGGGCATTTCCCGGGGCAGGCTGATCTTTAAGAAAAACAAGGCGCTGTTGTGGCAGTACCAGATACCCGATCAGTCCGGTTTCTTGCTACGCGGGAATGATATGATCATTCTTGACCATTCAGGAAAGCCGTTTCCCGATAACGGTTCTTCAGGATTGTTCAGGCATTTGGGCAGGATCATACTCATGGGGATAGATGGCAGTATCCTTGAAAACAAAGAGCTATTTGTTCCGGAAAACATCCCCTCAGAAGATTACATACACATCAGACTCATTCCCGCACAACGGGAAATGAAGCGGCTGTTTTCAGATCTGGAGCTTTTTTTCCGAAAGGAAGACTATGTGATCCAGACAGTTGTCATAAACGAAACCTCGGGGGACAAAACAACGGTGCGCATGGGTAATATCCGTATCAACCGGCCCCTGGAAGATAAAACCTTTGATGCTTATGTTTATCAACAACCTTTACCGGATCGTTGACAAAGTAGTTTACGGGGAACAAGCCCGGGTAACCATTTTGCTGAACAGGGACAGTGTCATTTACAAAGCGCATTTTCCTGGCAATCCTATAACTCCGGGAGCCTGTATTGTAGAGATGGGCCGGGAGATTGCCTCGCTTGTTCTGGAAAAGGACCTTGTTCTGGAAAAGGCCGATAATATTAAGTTCCTTGCAGGCATCCATCCCGGCAACACACCCCGTGTGGTGTTCAAGTTACAGGTGCAGGAACAGGAGAAGGGAAAATGGAGGGTCCGTGCAGAAGTTATGGATGGTGACAATATAATGACCAAAATGACCTTATGCCTGAAAGAGACGCTGTCTGTGTGATCATTCCGACGTATAACAATGCGTCTTCCATACTCCCGGTGGTTGAACAGGCCATGGGGTATTGCAGGAATCTGGTTGTAGTCTGCGACGGTTCCACCGACAATACCCGGGAATTGCTGGAAACCCTGCCCGGCAAGCCGGAGATCATTTCTTACAAAAAAAACAGAGGCAAAGGATATGCCCTCTCCCGTGCTTTTTCGTATGCCCTTTCAAGAGGTTACCGCCATGCCATCACCCTGGACGCAGACGGCCAGCACTACCCGGACGAGATACCTCACTTTATCAAGGCAATGGAAGAACATCCCGGTTCCGTTATTGTGGGGAGCCGTTCCCTGAAACAGGAAAACATGCCCAGGGAAAATACGTTTGCCAACCGTTTTTCCAATTTCTGGTTTACCTTACAAACTTTCATACGACTGCCCGACACACAGACCGGATACCGGCTTTATCCGTTGTACAGGATGCAAAAAATGCGGTTGTTTACCACACGGTACGAGACAGAGCTGGAAATTCTTGTAAGGCTTGCCTGGAGAGGGATCCCTGTCATTCCCCTGCCCATAAAGGTGTTTTATGCTCCTGCCGCAGAGCGCGTATCGCATTTCAGGAAAGGCCGTGATTTTTTGCGAATATCTCTGCTTAACGCGGTGCTCACGCTCACGGCACTGGTCTATGGTTATCCATCAATACTGCTACACAAATGGTTCAAACGTTCCTGAAAATATACGATTATTTCCGCAGGAACACCAGATCGCTCTATGTTCTGCTTGCTTTATGCGTTATCCTTGCAGCAGGAGGCCTTTTTCTGCTAAATTTTGATGAGGACGTCTCGGGATTCCTGGCCACCGGAAAGGAACATGAACGGATTGGCTATGCCTACAGGAACATAGGCGGATCAAACAAGATCATTGTCAGCATTGGCATGGCAGACCAGACCAAGGAAACTGACCCGGGCCTTCTCATGGAGGCGGCAGACCACCTGGCCGTATTGCTGGAAAAGGAGCCGGTACGCGAACACATCAAAGCCATAACCTACAAAGCCGATCCTGTGCTTACCCTTGAGGTTAGCGATTTTGTAACCAATTATATGCCTTATTTCCTGGAAGAAGAGGACTATGCACGAATTGACTCCCTTCTTCAGCCCCATATGGTGGAACAGCGGATGGCCGGGGTGAAGCAGACCCTGCTTTCACCGGCAGGCATGATGCTCAGGAACACCCTGCTTACAGACCCGTTGCTGTTTTCGGGGCCAATACTACAGAGGCTGGAAGGTTTCCGGCCCTCGGAACATTTTACAATCCTGTCGGATTACATATTTGCAGGCGACGGAAGTGAAGTCGTGCTGACCATCGATTCGCAGTATCCCGCGGGGGATACCGGGAATAACAAAAAATTAATCAGGGCCATTGACCAGGCTATAGAAGAAACCATTCCGGCCTTTGAAAACAAGGTGTCTGTCACTCCTTTTGGAGCTGCGTACATAGCCCTGACCAATGCCGGCAGGCTAAGGAAAGACACCTGGATCTCGGTGGCCATTGCCCTGATGGTCATAGGCATCCTTCTGGCGTTCTATTTCAGAAGTGCCCGACAGATAATGCTCATTGGCGCATCCATTCTGGCCGGCTCCCTTTTTGCATTTTCCATGGCCGGGGTGCTTACCTCCTCTCTTTCCCTGATTGCCATTGGGGCAGGTTCGGTAATCGTGGGGATAGCGGTAAATTATCCATTGCATTTTCTTTCCCATACCCGGGAAGGATATACGCCCAGGCAGACACTTGCCGATATCGTTCCCCCGCTCACAACCGGGAACATAACCACCGTTGGTGCCTTTCTTAGCCTGTTATTCCTAAGCTCCCCGGCCATGAGGGGCTTCGGCCTTTTTGCCTCTTTGCTCCTGCTGGGCACAATCCTCTTTGTCCTGATTTTTCTTCCTCATATGATGCCCACCACCGGAGCCGTATCCAATACCCTGAAATTCGGAAGACTGGCCGATTCTTCTCCGGAACGGAACCGCTGGATCATGCTGACATTGCTTATTGTAACCATTGTTCTCTGGGTGGGCAACAAGGGTGTTGTATTCAACGCCGACATGCAGTCTATAAACTATATGACTCCCGTGCAAAGGGAAAGCATGGAAAAGCTTCTGAACCGTACTCAGGGTTCACAACACGTATTGTATTATGTTTCAGAAGGGAAGACCCTGGATGAGGCTTTGACACATTATGAAGCGGCCCGGCCACAGATTGAGCGGTTCCGTCAATCGGGCATAGGTTCTTTCCTCCCCTCGCGTTCCATGCGAGAGGAACGGATTGGCCGCTGGAACGATTTCTGGAGCTCACGCAAAGGTCCGTTCCTGGAGCAATTCAATGCCTTTGCCAGGCAAAATGGATTCCGGGAAGGATCGTTCTCCCGCTTTGAAAAAATCCTTGAACGTTCCTACCCCACCGGTGAACTAAACGATTTTGGTCCTGTTCTGAATAACCTGGCTGCCAACTACCTGTCGGAAAAACCGGAGAGGAGCCTGGTCTATACCATGCTCCACATAGACGCTCACGATGCACCCGCCATAGAAGCGGAGCTTAACAACCCTGAGTCACCGGCATTTGCCTTTGACACAGGTTCTGTCACACGTCTGATGATCTCTTCCCTATCCTCTGATTTTGATTACGTGCTCTGGATTTGCGGTTTTATTGTATTCCTTTTTCTGACCCTGTCTTTCGGACGTTTTGAATTGAGCGTGATCGCCTTCCTGCCGCTTGCCATTAGCTGGATCTGGATACTGGGGATCATGAGCCTGCTGGACCTTGAATTCAACATAGTCAATATTATTCTGGCCACATTTATTTTCGGTTTGGGGGATGATTACACCATTTTCATCACTGAAGGCATGATGCACGAGTATGCCTATGGCAAAAAAATGCTCAGCACCTACAAGAATACAGTAGCTTTGTCTGCCCTGATAATGCTTGCCGGGATCGGGTCCCTGATCGTGGCCGTACATCCGGCCATGCGTTCGCTCGCCCAGGTGACCATAGTGGGAATGATATCGGTGGTAATAACATCCTACATAGTACCTGCATACCTGTTCCGTAAACTGGTAACAAAGCGGGGTCATTACCGCCAGACGCCCCTGACCTTATGGAATATGTGGTGGTCCTTTTTTGCCTTCACTTTCTTTTTGATGGGGGTGGTCTTCCTGTCTGTTTCAGGTGCGGTACTTGTGCTATTGGGAGGAAGGAACGAAAAAAACAAGCTCCGCTTTCACGGGATCCTTCAGGGTATGTGCCGTTATGTGATTTCCCACATGCCCGAATCGCCCATTGAACTGCTCAACAGCGGGGACACCGATTTTTCCAGTCCATCGGTCATTGTTGCCAACCACCAGTCTCACCTGGATCTGATGGCTATCATCATGCTCCATCCCAAAATCATTGTCATGACCAACTATCGTGAATGGAATTCCCCATTCTACAAAACAATCCTCCGCTTTGCCGATTATCTTCCTATAGAATATCTGAATACCCACCGTGACTTAGTTCATGAAAGGGTAAGGCGGGGGTATTCTGTCATGATATTTCCCGAAGGAACGCGCTCGGCTGATTGTTCCATACTCCGATTTCACAAGGGTGCGTTTCACCTGGCAGAAGACCTGGGACTTGATATCACACCGGTGCTGCTTCACGGCTTCGGGCACGTGCTCCCCAAGGAGGACCTGTTATTGCGCAAAGGGAAGATGACGGTAAAGATACTTCCCCGGATCAAAGCCAATGACCTTTCATATGGAATAACATACCAGAAGCGTGCTAAGGCAGTAAGACAGCTCTTTATCAGGGAGTATGATGCCCTTTGTGCCAGCGTCGAGGATGCCGGTTATTTTGCCCCCACCATACTTCACAACTACCTGTACAAGGGAAGGGATGTTTATGCCTCGGTGCGACGCTCAATGCAAAAAAACAGTAATTTTGCAGAACAGATCAAGGCTTTGCCTATAAGCGGAGCATATTTCCTGGAGGACCACAACCGCGGTGAATTTGCCCTTACAGCTTCGCTGGTGCGCAGGGATCTGAAGATAAAAGCGTATATTGCAGATGTTAAAAACCGTGAACTGGCGGCCCATTGCATATCGGTTCCGGATAATTTAACCTACACAGACAAACCTGACTCAGATGAGCAATAAATACCAAGTGGTGATCATAGGAAGCGGACTGGGGGGACTGGTATGCGGTTACGTTCTGTCCAAAAACGGTCTTCGGGTGGCCATAGTCGAGAAGAACAATCTGCCCGGGGGATGCCTGCAGACTTTTGTGCGCAAAGGGGTAAAATTCGAGACCGGGATGCATTACATAGGCAGTATGGATGAAGGACAGCCGCTGCAACGTTATTTCAAGTACCTGTCCCTGGCCGATAAGATCAAATTAAGCCGCCTGGAAAAAACGGGTTACGATGTGGTCTCCTATATGGGTGACCGCTATGCCTATGCCAACGGTCATGATGGTTTTACAGAGACTTTGTCACGGCACTTTCCCGGGGAGAAAAACTCTATTCAGATGTACATCCACCGGATGGAAGCCATAGCTGAACGTTCCCCCTTGTACTCTTTCCGCAACATGGAAGTCCCTTACTGGCTGGACAGCACCAATATGCAGATTGGCGTGGCGGAATATATACGATCTCTTACCGGGGATGACAGATTACAAAATGTACTGGCAGGCATCATGCCTTTATACGGCGGTGTTGCCGAAAAGACACCCCTGTATTATCATGCCCTAATAACCGATTTTTACAACAAAAGTGCCTTTCGTTTTGTGGGTGGAAGCGACAATGTGGTACAAGTGCTATGCGATTCAATTCGTTGCTTTGGTGGAGAGATAATCACCGGAATGCCTGTCACCAAAGTCGAATTCAATAATTCGGGAGCTACCGGGATTACCCTGTTGAACAAAGAATTCCTTCAGGCAGAGCATATAATATCGGACATCCATCCGGCCATCCTGATGGATATGATTGATACGCCCCTGATCCGAAAAGCCTATAAACAAAGAATCCGGAGTATAAAACAGACGTTGTCCAATTTTACTGTATATATCAAATTTAAGAAAAATTCGGTACCCTATCTGAATTACAACTTTTACCACTACCCAAAAAATTCTGTCTGGGATGGCCATTTTTTCTATATGCATATGTGCGACGAGCAGGACCAGAAAACTGTCCGCAGCGCGGTACTTTTCGAAAGTATGGCCTGGGACGAGGTGGCACGGTGGAAAGACATGCCCCGGGGCAACCGCGGGGCAGAATACGAAGACTTCAAGGCAAGAAAGTCACAACAGATGCTGTTGAACCTTGAAAAACAGTTTCCCGGGACAATCCGCCATATTGAAGACTACTGGACGTCTACACCGTTGACATACAGTGATTATACCGGTACACTGGAAGGCTCTATGTACGGAATCCTGAGGGATAAGAATGCACATACCCAAACCTTTATTTCGCACCGGACAAAAGTTCCCAACCTTTACCTAGCAGGACAGAACATCAACGCCCACGGCATAATGGGAGTCATTATAGGGTCGGTTCTCACTTGCGGGGAAATCATTGATATTAATAACCTTACAAAACAAATTAAGAACGCTTAACAACAAACCACAGTATGGCACAGAGAATCAAAATGAAGCTCATATACCCCCGTTGGGAGAAACTTCCGGGACAGACAACCTTCAACCTTCCACCGCACGGTCCCGTTGTGTTTGCAGCGGCGCTTCCGGAACACGTTGATGTTTCTTTTACAGACGAAAATGTGGAATCCATTGATTTTGAAGAAGGATGCGACCTGGTGGCTATATCCATGATGCTGTCCACACAGGTGAAGCGCGGATGGACTATAGCTGCTGAGTTCAGGAAAAGAGGAAAACAGGTCATTTTCGGGGGCATTTCCACCATGCTTCACGCAGAAGAGACCCTGGAGCACGGCGATGCCGTTTTTCTGGGCGAAGCCGAGGGCCGCATGGAAGAGCTGATAGGTGACTGGGAAAAAGGCAGGCTCAAAAAGGTATATAATTACATGGGACAGCTGCCTTCTATTGAACTGGTAGGACCCGCCAGACGGGATCTTTACAAAAGAGAACTATACAACCACAAGGGCGTGCAGATGGTTGACCTGTTCCATGCCTCTCGCGGATGCCGTTTCAATTGCTATCCCTGCGCCGTATCTTACCTGGGAGGCCGTGTTTTCAGACCGCGTCCCTTTGATAAGGTTATCGAAGAAATGGCCGGCATTGATAACAACAGGCTGTTCATCGTTGACAATTCCCTGGCACAGAACAAAGAATGGGAAATGCAATTGTTCAAGGAAATCATCCCCCTTAAGAAGAAATGGATAAGCCATACCATAGAGGACGATCCAAAAATCCTGGACCTTGCAGCACAGGCAGGTGCATGGTACGTTTACCAGGCTGTTTTTGACACATCCGACTACATCAAGGAGCGTATCAAGCGTTACCACGATTACGGGATTGGCGTGGAAGGAACCATTCTCCTGGGACTTGACAACCAATCAGAAGATGATATGCGCCGTCTAATCGATTTTTTACTGGAGATTGACCTGGACCTTGCCGAGTTCACCATCCTGACACCCTACCCTCATACAAAAGCCTACGAAGACCTGATGCGTAAGGGAAGGATCCTGGATTACGACTGGGACCACTACAACGCCGGACAGGTGGTATACCAGCCTGCACAGGTCACCCCCGAAAAGTTACAGGAGTTGTACGAGTATGCCTGGAGTTCTTTCTACAGCCAGGAATCCCAGGAACTGAAAATGACAAATCTCTTCACTCGGGTCATGAGACGCGAAATGGAAGACGGAACGTGGAGGCCCCGGGACAGAAAACTAATGAATCAATCGTTCGGGAAAGAAGTCAAACGCAATATTGGAAATATTTGATACCATGGAAGTTCAAGACAAACATTTTGATGAAATATTTGATTTTAAGGGCAAATGGGATGTTCCTTCAAAATGTGGATTGAGGATCCTGTATCACAAAGACATCCCTGTTGTCATAGCCACTGAGTTGTATAACCACAATCCCGGTTCCTCTGTCACCTATGCCGGTGGTTTGCTGTTTGAGCAGATATGCACGGCCAAGGGACTGGATCCTGAACGGGTTGTTTATATTGAATGCAATCCAGACACCCATTCAAGACTTTCTTTTTATTCTGAAGAGTACTTCCGCGTGAAATTTACCCAGATGGACGGGAAATTCATTAACCCGAGCTATAATAAATTATCGGATGAGGAAATAAAAGATCTTGTTTTCCCATGAAAGTTTCGCAGTCTATACTATCGGGTATTCTGCTTATGTTATCCCTATCGTTACAGGCACAGCAGGTGTTGCGCCCCTGGGAGGGAATCAGGGAAAAAAGCCGCGTTCGACTGTGGCATTACCACCCTGAATCTGAACAGGCCCGTGGTTCAGGCATCATCATTCTGCCCGGTGGCAGTTACCACCACCTGGGTATCCGAAACGAAGGACACAATGTAGCCGCCAGACTGGCCAGGGAAGGCTATACTGCCTTTGTTCTTCGTTACAGTACCGGAATGTATGGGCACAGTTATCCTGTCATGATGGAAGACGTCCAACGAGCCGTCATGCTGATCAAGGAAAATGCCTCTGAATACGGTATCAGCTCCGATAGCGTAGGTTTGATAGGCTTTTCGGCAGGAGGACACCTGGCCGGATGGATGGGAACATACTACGACACTAATTATCTGGCCCGTTACGGACTGAATCCTGACCTTTCCCTGCGCCCTGCCTTTGTGGCTATGATTTATCCGGTGGTTTCCATGACAGACAGTCTTGCGCATATCCGCTCCCGCCGGAATCTGATTGCCCCCGCACAGCCGGTGGACTTGAAAAATAGCTTATCCCTGGAAAAGGTCGTCCGACAGGATATGCCACCGGTTTTCCTGATGGCCTGTCAGGACGACTCAGTAGTGGATCCTCTGAACACCATCCGCTACAGTGATGCATTGGAAGAAAATAAAGTGCCCCACCGCTTGCTGCTTTACGAACAGGGCGGGCATGGTTTCGGGTATAAACCTGGCAAATCCAATGATATTGAGGAACTTTGGATTCAGGAGTTCCTGCTATGGCTGGAAACAGAAATTAATTATTAACAAAACACTATGGATATCAAATATACATCTACGGAAGAAATCAAACTTTTCCAGGAAAATCTGTTGCGGCGGGAATTGTCCTACCTGCAGGACAAGTCTCCCTTTTATCGCAGGATGTTCCAAAGGGATGGGGTCGATATCAGAAAGATCAGGACTCTGGAGGACCTTCAATACATACCATTCACCAGGAAAAGCGACCTCCAGCAATTTAACGAAGATTTTATCTGTGTTCCCAAAGAACAACTGACCGATTTTGTTACCACATCGGGAACCATGAGTGATCCGGCTACATTTGCCTTTACTAACAGGGACCTGGACAGGCTGGCTTATAATGAAAAGGTATCTTTTGAATGTGCCGGTACAAAACCCGGAGATTTAATCCAACTGATGACCACCATGGATAAGCGTTTTGTGGCAGGCCTGGCCTATTACCTGGGCATCCGAAGCCTGGGAGCAGGGATCATCCGTGTGGGAAATGGCATTCCGGAGCTGCAATGGGATACCATCATAAGGATGAAACCCGACACCATTATCTGTGTACCTTCTTTTATTCTCAAACTTATTGAATACGCCGAGGAGAACAATATACCCTATAGAAATTCGAGCATCAGAAAAGCAGTCTGCATAGGAGAAAACCTGCGGAACCAGGACTTCTCACTCAACATCCTGGGCCGGCACATCCGGGAAAAGTGGGATATTCAGCTCATATCTACCTATGCTTCCACAGAACTGGGTGCCACCTTCTGCGAATGTCCTTACGGAAAAGGAGGACACCACCTTCCGGAACTGGTTATCTGTGAATTGATAGACGATAACGACCGTGTTGTGCCTGCGGGGGAAACAGGCGAACTGGTGATCACCAACCTCGGCCTGGAAGGAATGCCTTTGTTGCGTTTCAGGACCGGAGACCTGGCGCGGTTCCACTATGAACCTTGCCAGTGCGGGAGGAAAACAATGAGAATAAGTCCGTTGCTGGGACGTAAGAATCAAATGATCAAATTCAAGGGCACCACCCTCTACCCGCCTTCCCTATTTGATGTGCTGGAAGACATACCCTATATCGGCTGTTACCAGGTGGTACTGTCCAGCAATGTACTGGGTACCGATGATGTACATGTGAAAGTTTCTGTCAAAGAAGGATCTGCTATCATCCCGGAGGATGTCACAAAAGCGGTCAAGGATAAATTCCGGGCCAAGGTACGCGTTGCCCCCGAGGTGGAGATCGTTCCCGACGGGGAACTCAAAGACGAAGTATATAATGATAAAATGCGCAAAGCCCTTAAATTGTTAGATAAGAGGAACAATGTCCCTGGATAAAAGATTTGACGACATTCGTCCCTATACCAACGACGAGATCCCGGCTGCCATGGAACGTCTTGCTTCAGAATCGCTGCTGGATCAGGTTTTTTTGTGGCTTTATCCCGGACAGCCCAGCCAGGATTGGCGGAATAAGCTACGCTCGGTAAAAAGCAGCGAAGAGCTCCAGGAACGTATTATGTATCCTGCGGCAGAGATAATCATCAAAAGAACGATAAGCGGATTTTCCAGTTCGGGAGAAGAAAATATTCCGCTCGGTAAAGGTGTCCTTTACATTTCCAACCACAGGGACATTGTCCTGGACGCCACCTTGCAGCAACTGGTACTTTACAGGAATGGGATTCCCACCTCGGAAATATCATTCGGGAGCAATCTGATGCAATCTCCGGTGATCATGGACCTGGGAAAATCCAATAAGATGTACAAGGTTGTCCGTAAATCGGTAAATATGAGGGATTTAGTCAAAAACTCAAGGCTTTTGTCCGATTATATACGTGACACGATAAACAGGGGCACCTCGGTCTGGATCGCGCAGCACGATGGGCGGAGTAAAGAAGGGAACGACCTTACCGATCCCGGTCTGCTAAACATGCTATCCATGAGCATGAAAAAAGACCGCGTTGGCGCCCTGGCTTCACTTCATATTGTCCCGGTTGCTGTTTCATATGAAATTGAACCTTGTGATATCTTGAAAGTCTGCGAAGTACAACAGACAAAAAAGCAGGGCTTCTATAAAAAAGCCTCGGGAGAAGACCTTATCAGTATCGTGACCGGGATCACCCAGAAGAAAGGAAAGGTGCATATAACCCTATGTCCTGCTATTACTGTGGAGGATCTGAAGCCTTATGCCGGATTTGCACAAACTGAATATTTCTATAAGGTGGCAACCCTGATTAACCAAAGGATATACAGTGGATATAAACTTTATGGTATCAATTACGCAGCTTTTGACAAGATTACAGGGACAAATGAATTCAGGGAGCATTACACAGAAAAAGATATAAAACTCTTGGAAAGTCGTGAGATGTTGCTCCCGGCCAGTGACAGTCAAACGAACGCTGCTCTCAAAGACTTGCTTAGGCGCCTGTATGCCAATCCGGTAATGAACAGCTTGAATAAAGCCTTATGAATGCTTTGGTAAAGCGCATACCGATTATTACATTGATTATGATTATGGCCGCTGCCCCGGCAGGGGTTGCTGCTATTGGGCAGGGGCAGCAAAAAACAGCAGCCGAACGCAGCGCTGTTGGAAATATCATTCATTTTTTTTCTCAACCGGTGAATTACTCCCGTGAACCGGTGCATCCCTCACAGGTAGTAATTTTCGCTGACTCTCTGGCCGGGGTGAAATCTGTTGATCCGGCAGACAGGATCCTGGACTATATATGGGAATCACAACGTGAAGCGGGCAGAACCCGTTTTGAAAAACAGGCAGACGGAACTTACCTGGCCCGCCTTGTCTGGGCTCCCGGAACGGAAGGAAAAGACCCCTCAAAAGACTTCAGAAATCCGGACAAAACACTTAGGAACAGGCCTATCAAGGACCTTGTATATAGTGATGGCATAGTCTATAGCGACGGGAAGTGGCTGGCCCCCTATATGTATCACCCCAATTTTGGAATCACCGCCAATAAAGGGGTAATCTTTTTCAACAAAGACGGTGATTTGATCATCCGCGGAACCAAATGGGGTTTTTCCTCCACGGAATGCTTCAAGCCCGTGATAATCGCGCCCTGATTATTTGACCACCAACGCATTGGCGACACGCCTTTCACCCTGGTTGTCAAAATTTTTATTGTCCGACGGGTGATTAGCCACTTCTACGGGTTTACGCGAATTTCTGCGCACACATAAGGTAGAGGAACCACCTCCGTCCAGGTTGATTGCATCATGGGATCTGAGCCATCGCATGATACGTTGCAGTTCTTCCATGGTCATACCGGCAGCTTCATCTGCCCTGCCATCCACAACCACCAACAGGATCCTCCCTCCCCTTCTTATTCCCAGAGCAGTCCTGGGATGGCGTGCCTTGTTGAATTGATTCTCAATGACCGGTACATCCTTCCCAGCTGAACGCAATACAGGACCCGAGGAAATTACATCTTCAGCTGCCAGTCCTTTTTCCCAGCGGTCCTGATCATCGGTGAGCATCACATGGTCAGGAACAGCATAAATGGACAACTTGCCTTTGTCCGATACGGCGATAGACCCGGATTGACGGAACGTGCGGAGCCCTTCTTTCGGAATCCTGTTGGGTGCCAGCTCATTTTGATCAATTCGCAGGTAGTTGACAGACTTCCAGGGGGCATCCCAGGCAAAAAAAGAACCGTTTATTCCGGCCAGGGCATCGGCATATTCCACAAAATCACTTGTAAGCACGAGTGCCGTATCGGCCACGATATCAAAACGGAAAGAACTCCTGACTTCCAGCACGGATACAAATTGATTGGAATTGAACAGGGAGCTGTCTGTAAAAGCACACTGACGAAGCATGATCCCGCCAAGGTGCAGTAACCTTTTTTCCCAACGGGCATTAACAAAAAGCACGGAATCTGCATCCGGTGTGACGGAAAGCTCTTGTTTCTGCCCCTGTGAATCGGTGGCTGCAAGCAGAAAAATCCATAAAAACAATAGCCAGCCTATATTCCTTTTCATCGTGCAAATATTTATATTTGCTAAAATTACAAAAATTATGGAACGGGTAACCGACTTCCTTTCTCTGCTGAGTCAAAACAACAACAAACCATGGTTTGACGCGCATAAATCCCAATACCGGGAAGCCCTTGAAGTTTTTAATCATTTTACCGTACAGCTCATAGAAGGCATTGCCTTATTTGACAAGGATGTGACCGGTCTGACGGTAAAAGATTGCACATACCGCATTTATCGGGACCTGAGGTTTTCGCCCGACAAAACACCGTACAAGACCTATATGGGTGCGTACATCTGCCCGGGTGGGAAGAAATCCGGATTTGCAGGGTACTATTTTCATATTGGGGCACCGGCAAACGACTGGTCCGGAAATTATTTCATGAGTAGCGGCTTGTTCCAACCTGGGCCGGCAGTCCTGAATAGTGTGCGGGACGACATACTCTACGATGCAAACCCCTTCCAGAGGGCCATTGCCCTGGCAGATGAATTCGAACTGGACACTCAGGACAGCCTAAAAAGGGTCCCGGCAGGATATCCGGCCGATTCACCTTATAAAAGTTTTTTCAGGCTCAGGAATTTTCTTCTGGCCAAATATTTGGACGATAAATTCATTCTTGATAAGAATCTGTTAAAAAACGTCTTGTCCGGATTTAAAAAGACCCATACCTTTGTCGCCTTGCTGAACCGATCTGTTTCTTATGTCATCACATCCCAGAATTAAAGCAGCCATCATAGGCTTTGGCCGGATGGGCGAAATGTACCTGCACCAGATGCTTAGAAGTCCGCAATGGGAAGTTTGCGCCATCTGCGATACCGACCCCGATGCCCTTGCCGTTGCCGCCAATATTGCCCCGTCAGATACCGTACTGACTGCCCATGAAGATGATATTTTTAATGATCCCCAAATATGCATGGTAGTCCTTTCTGCCCTGGCCGATTCGCGCAAAAGGCATCTATTCAAGGCAGTGGAACATCATAAGCACGTGGTTACCGAAAAACCGCTGGGTTCAAACATAGAGGAAGAGTACGAAGTGATGGAAAAGATCAGGCAAAACAACCTGATGGTTACCGTAAACCTGCCGCTCAGGACAGCATGGTATCACAAAGTTATCAGGGAATTTATCTCATCGGGAGAAATCGGGGACCTTGCCATTCTCAGGATTTGCCATATGACACCGGGATTAGCACCCGGAGAGGGACATTGGGCCGAAGGACCGCTGTTTCACGATTGCGGGCTGCATTATGTAGATATTGCGCACTGGTATGCCCAGAGCGATTTTAAGACCTGGAACGCCCAGGCCATACGTATGTGGAATTACCACGAACCCTGGTGGCTGCAGGTTCATGGAACATTTGAAAACGGTATTGTCTTTGACATTACCCAGGGGCACGTATATGGCCAGCTTGCAAAGGACCTTACCCATAACGGGTATGTAGACATAATAGGGACCAAAGGGATAGCCAGAATGACACACGATTTTGTGACGGCCACGGTAGAACTGCACGGCATTACAAAAACACAGGTGATCCGGAAGCCTTTCGGAGACAAGAACCTGGATGTTTTACTGGACCTTTTCGCCCGTTCCATTATACAGGGGAACCTGGATCCTTCCCTGCCTAAGGTTAAGGATGCCGTCATAGCCTCTGAATACGCATGGAAATTCCTGGAAGATGCAGCCCGGCATGATATGCCCGCAAGGGGCGACAACAAGACCCTGGAAGAAATCAGGGAAAGGAGGAATAACAAACGTATTGGTTACGGGCTGTTAAGAAAAAAGAAGAAATATAATGACTAAGACATGGAACGTGCTGTTATTGTTGGGGCCACATCGGGCATTGGGCGTGAAGTTGCACAAATCCTGCTCAAAAAAGGCTGGCATGTAGGTATTGCCGGCAGACGGGAAGACATCTTGAGGCAAATGAAGGCGCTTCAGCCACAGGCCATCGAATATCAGGTTATAGATGTCACCAGCGAAGATGCCCCCGGACGGCTTCAAGATCTGATTAACAAGTTGGGAGGCATGGACCTGTACCTGCATTGTTCCGGTTATGGACGAATCAATCCGGATCTTGATCCTTCCATAGATACAAAGGTTGTCCAGACCAATATAACCGGGTTTGTTGTCATGGCGAATTATGCATTCCGGTTTTTTAAAGAACAGAATCGCGGACACCTGGCTGCCATCACATCGATAGCCGGCAGGCGTGGCACGGGTCTTAACGCCGCTTATTCGTCTTCAAAACGTTTTCAGATGGCTTACCTGTCTTCACTGGCTCAATTGTCCCATAATGGAAAATACAACGTCAGGATCACAGATATTCAGCCCGGTTTTGTAAAAACGGACTTCCTGCAACATTCCTACCCAATGATGATGAAAACCCCTTATGTGGCCGGTAAAATCGTCAGGGGATTATGCAAAGGGAAACGGTTCATTGTTATAGACTGGCGCTACCGCATAGTGGCATGCGTCTGGCACATGATACCCCATTGGATCTGGGAGCGGATTAACCTGCAGGCGTTTGTCAGTTGGTAAGGCTCCTGTAGTAGTTGTATAGCTGCTCCAGTGCCCGCTGTAATATGGCTTTAGGGCAGGCGGCGTTCAGTCGCATAAATCCCTCCCCTCCCGGGCCGAACATGGCCCCGTCGTTGAGTGCAAGCCCTGCACCGGTAAAAAAACCCGGAATATCTTCAATACCCGCTTTTTTTAATTCCCTGCAATCCAGCCAGACAAGAAAAGAGGCATCGGGCCTGGCCGCCTTGATCTGGGGAATCAGGCGGGGCAGTCGTGTAACTACAAAATCTATGTTATTCTCCACGTAATCAAGCATCTGCCTGTGCCATTCCTTTCCCTGGCTATAGGCTGCATGTGTGGCAACGGTGGCGACCAACGTGGGGTCGTCCAGTTCATTGGCATGTAAAAAGCTGTAGAAGCTTTTTCTTAGCTGCGGATTCTCAATGACAGCGAAAGAACTAACCAAACCGGCCATATTGAAGGTCTTTGAAGGGGCCCCGAACACAATGCCCACCTGGGCCGCTTCCTGGGAAACGGTCGTGAAGGGGATATGGCGGTTCCCGAACAATGGCATGTCGGCATGGATCTCGTCAGAGATCACAGTCACGTTGTATTTATAACAAATACGGGCTAAGTCAGCTAGGGTTTCCTTACTCCACATACAACCTCCTGGATTGTGCGGATTAGACAATACCAACAGGGGGCACCTGCGGCGTTTCAATATATCTTCCAGATGATTTAGATCCATATGGTAACGGGTTCCATCCCAGATCAATGGATTGTTTTGCACTACCCTGGCGTTGCGTTCGGTTACCATGCGGAAAGGATGGTAAACCGGCGGTTGTATGATTACAGGATCGCCTTTCCCCGTAAAATGTAAGATTGCCAGTCCTATACCCTTAACTATTCCCGGAATGTAGGTAAGCCACTCCCGGCGTATTTCCCAGTCATGCAGGTATTTCAGCCAGGAGATAATGGACTGCCAGTAATCCTCCGGAGCTATTGTATAACCAAAAATCGGGTGTTTCAGTCTGTCTTCAAGGGCTTTTCTTATAAAAGGGGGTGTTTCAAAGTCCATATCGGCCACCCACAGGGCAATCAGGTCTTCTTTTCCGAACAGGTCTTTTAACCGGCCTAACTTTACGGTATTGGTTCCGCTTCTGTCAATAATGGTGTCAAAATCGTATCTCATAGCAAAATATTATCCAGTGTCAGGGGTTTTCCGATATCCGTGATCTCCAGTCCCGGTATTTCTATACCCCGTATAACATGAGACCGTGCTGAGTCCAGGTAGAAGTCGATTACAGAAAAGACCCGGGGCCATGGCTCCATCAGGGGCATTGCACGGGCAGACATGATGTGAATGCCGGCAAAGGCACGCATAGTGCAATCGTTTATGTTACAGGGTTCCCCTACCCAGCGTATTTCTCCTTTTTGAGTATTTGTCCACCCCACCAGGCGCCAGTGCCGGTCAAAAAGCAGCTGACGCGGGGTATCCCTCCGGCTAACCAGCAAAGTGGCCAGATCCGATGCTTTGTGACGTGCGAAAAAATGGTCCAGGCGCAGGTTTGACAAAATATCCACATTGTGTATCAGAAAAGGTTCCTGGGGATCAAGCAGTAATCGGGCTTCACGGATTGCCCCTCCCGTGTCCAGCAGCAACGGGCTCTCATCGGAAACAGCAATCTGCAGGGGAAGTTCTTTTCTTTTCAGGTACTCGTCCAGGTAAGTTCTTATCTGAGGGGCAAAATGGTGTACGTTGACCACTACGCGGGTAACACCCTGATCACACATCTTGTCCAGCAACAAACCCAGTAATGGACCCTGGCAGCCGTCCTTGATCCTTATAGGAATAAGGGCTTTGGGGAGCTTATCTGTAATGGGTTTCAAACGGGTACCAAGACCCGCAGCGAGAATCATTGCCTGCATGGTCTGCCTAGTAATCAATTTCCAAATCCAGTTCGCGGTGGTACAAATGTACCCTGATGTCGTATTTTTTTGACAGGTACTCGGCCATATGGCGTGCACAATAGACAGAACGGTGTTGTCCCCCGGTACATCCGAAGCAGCACATCAGGTGGTTGAACTTTCTTTCAATATAACGTTGTACGTGTGTGTCCATCAATACGTAGGCATGTTCCAGGAATCCTTTAACACCGCCATCCTCTTCCATAAAACGGATCACTTCCTGGTCTTCACCGGTAAAGTGCCTGAAATGCTCAAATTTGCCTGGATTTTCCAGGCCACGGCAATCAAAGACATAGCCTCCGCCATTCCCGCTTAAATCGTTGGGTATACCTTTTTTGTAGGCAAAACTGCACACCGTAACCTGGAGTTTGCGTTCCTTGTCCATATCTGAATACTGACGCATCTTTGTCAGTTCCAGCAACAGGGAAGACATATAAGGATACTCGGTAAAAGGTTCTTTTAGCAGTTTTCGAATATTGTCTATGGCATAGGGAACGCTTTGCAGGAAATGGGGTTTTTTCTCAAAATAACCCCTGAAACCATAGGCTCCAAGTACCTGAAGGGTACGGAACAGGATAAAATGACGCAATTGTCTTTGAAATTGCTTTTCATCCACAGGCGTATATTGCCTTAGGGCCTTTAGATAGGCAGAGAGGAGTTCTTCTTTGAGTTCTTCCGAATAATTGGCCTTCGCCTGCCAGATGAAAGAGGCTACGTCATAATAAACCGGTCCCTTCCTCCCTCCCTGAAAATCAATAAAATAAGGTTCTTCGTTGACCAGCATGACATTCCTGGCCTGATAGTCCCGGTATAAAAATGTCTCTGAGGGGTCCTGCAACAGGACAGCGGACATTTTACGGAAATCGCTTTCAAGTTTTATTTCGCTGAATTCCAACCCTGTTGCCTTTAAAAAGCAATATTTGAAGTAATTCAGGTCAAAAGAAATCATTCTTTCATCAAATTCCGGCTGCGGATAACAAACACTGAAATCGAGTCCTTGCGCTCCTTTGAACTGCAGGGCAGGTAACGCCTCCATGGCTTTGAAAAGCAAACTTTTTTCCCTGGGGTTGTAATTGCCCCTGGAGCGCCCTTCATCTACTGCATTGTATAGGATCCTGTCTCCCAGGTCTTGCTGCAGGTAGCATGAAAAATCACGGCTGTGGGCATACACCCGGGGAACAGGCAATCCCTGTTTGTGGAAATGTTCTGCAATGGCTATAAAAGCTTTATTTTCCTCTTTGCAGGAACCAAAAGTGCCGATGAGAGTGTCCTTCTCCCCTACTATTCTGAAATACCGCCTGTTACTCCCCGAGGAAGGCAACTCGGTAATGGTGCTTGCTGGAAAACCGGTATATGATTTAAAAAGAGATTCGAGTTGTTTCATACAGACACAAAAATAACTAAAATATCAATACGGAAGGGGAAAACCTATGGTTTCATCACGGCATTCCACATGGCTTTCCGCAAAGTTCCCGCATCATCATCGCCGTTATACATCCAGCACATGAGCCCTTTCATACCCTGTGACAGCGCCCACGACCCCTTGATTGCTATACTGGCGGCATTGTCGTAACCGCAGTAAAACGCTCCTGTACTGATCCGGCTCACATAAGGAACAGAGGCTGTCGGATCCCAGTTATTAGTTGAATACAGGGACGGATCCAGGTTTTTTATTTGCCGGTAAGTAATGGCCGAAGGGCTTGTAGAAAAGAAAATCCTCCCATAAAAAGGAATGCCGAGCACCATTTTTTCTGCGGGGAAACCGGCTGCCCTGTATGCTTGCAGCGTCCTGGCACAATCCCAGTAAGCCCGGGAATCCTCCAGGGCCGAATGGTGGTGAGGAGCCTGGTCCATATCATAGGTCATGACGTTGACAAAATCCACATAGGGTTCTACCCCGTGCAGGTCAATATAACGGGTTCCACCGGAGACCTCCCGTGCATTCATAACATAACCTGGAAAGGTGATGAGCAGGTCAGGGCCCAGTGTCTGGCGCAGCTGCTTGATCAAAAGAACGTGGTTTTGGGTGTCGGCAGCCGGATTGCTGGCATGGCCGCTCCAGGAAAGTCCCGGGAACTCCCATCCTATATCAATTCCGTCAATCCCCCGGGTCTGAATAAATTCCAGGCAGTCCTGAGCAAAAGCCACCCTGCCTTCCTCGGTACTGCTCATCGCAGAGAAGCCGCCCCCCTGAGCATTGTCTTTATTGACAACGGTATGGGTGAAGGCAAGCAGGATTTTGAGGCCGGGATGGTTCTTTTTCAGATCAACCACAGTAGCAAAACGGGATTCATCTCCCTGCAGGCGGAATTCCCGGTACTGGCCGTTCACAACGTACAACTCGGCAAAGGCATAACAGATATGGGTCAGCAGCGAGGGATCAGGGATCCCCTGGCTGTAGTATGTTACATAGGATAATGCTACCCGCCCTTCAATTCGCGCGGCCGGGACAAACTCTTCCGGTTTTTCTTCTTCTTCCGGACCGGGTTCGGGTTTTACCTCTTCTCGGTTACAGGACAAAACCAACACGAAAAAGAGCAGAAAACTTAACTTTTTCATAGATCATCATATCAATAAAGATAATAGCGCTGTGACAGCTGGCGAAAGGATTCTGCGTCTTTGTACCAGAAATCCCTGATATCACTGAACTGGTAACGTTCTGCAAATTTGGCCGTAATAAACGGACTACCCACCACTTTGGTAATACGTTCCAGGTTAAAGATAATCCCTGGATTGAGCTTGTGCATTTCCTGTATTACGTAAAAATTAACATCGGTCAGGGGAGCTGCTGCCGGATCTGTCAAATGTACCTGAATCCCGCCCAGGGTTGTGCCCTGTCCCCTGCTGTAAAAAGGCCTGAAATAAATAGGCCTGAAATGTAGGCCGGGCATCTGAAGGTTGTTCAGGTTGCGGGCCAGTTCTTCAGGTGCTATGGTGCTGTCTGCAGGGGCAAACAACTGAAAAGGTAGTGTATAACCCACTCCTATGGAAACTACGGATAAATCCCCTGCAATACCGCTCATAGGATAGAAGAAGGCTGTGATAGCCTGGGGAATATGCGGGGAGGATGCTATCCACTGTAAACCCGTCTGGTCATAGAACATGTCTCGATTCCACCCTTCCATTGGTACTACGCGCAGGTTGCAGCGGGCACTCTCCCCTGGCCGGGCACCCGAGCCCAGCATACGCTCGCCATTGAGAAGCAGTGCCAGTTCTCCGCAAGTCAGGCCATATACGTAGGGAATCCTGTATTGGCTAACAAAGGTAAAGCAGCCGTCTTCCACGTAACACCCCTCTACCTTCCTGCCTCCAATAGGATTGGGCCGGTCCAGGACAACAAATTCAATACCCAGTTCCGCACAGGCCTCCATGGCCAGTCCCATGGTGGAAATATAGGTGAAAGAACGAGAACCGATATCCTGGATATCGTAAACGAGCACATCTATGTTCCGGAGCATTTCGGGGGTGGGTTTCCGGGTGCTTCCGTAGAGCGAATACACGGGAAGCCCTGTGGCCGGATCGTTCACAGTGGAGATGTGATCACCGGCATGCACGTCCCCACGTACCCCATGCTCGGGCCCGTACAGGGCCACCAGGTTGACGTTGGGTGCTTCAAACAGGATATCTATAGTAGACCGCAGGTTCCGGTCCACGCCGGTGGGATTCGTTATCAGGCCCACCCGTTTGCCTTCCAGATAGGAAAAATTGGATTCCCGTAACATATCGATGCCTGTCTTGACCACAATTTCCTGTGATTGACAGGAAAGGGAAATCAGGAATATAACCAGAAAAAGGGACCCCTTGAATATATTGTTTTTCATAACCGTAGGTTTATTATTTTTTACCGTAATCTGCCGGAAGTTTCCTGCTAACCATCCAGGAGGCAAAAATGCCGGGGAGCGTGCATAAACAAACAAACCAGAAAAACCTCTGGTAACCCAGCGCTTCCTGTATGGCCCCTGCAGCCATACCCGGCAACATCATGCCCAGGGCCATAAAGCCGGTTCCTATGGCATAATGTGATGTTTTATGTTCTCCGTTGGCAATATAGATCAGGAACAGCATAAACGCGGTAAAACCGAACCCATAGCCTAATTGTTCCATAGCAACGGAAGCAATAATCACCCAGATATTCTGTGGCAGAACCGAGGCCATATAAACATAGAGCAGGTCTGGCAGGTTAATGGCCAGGGCCATGGGCAGGATCCATTTCTTAAGGCCTTGGCGTGAAACAACAATGCCCCCAATGATTCCTCCCACCAACAAAGAAATTATGCCAATGGTCCCGTATACCATCCCTACTGTGGCCGTTGGAAGGGCCAGACCTCCCGCTTCCCCTTTGTCAAGCAGGAACGGAGAGGCAATTTTTACTAGCTGTGATTCACCCAGCCGGTATGTGAGAATAAAGAAAAAGACGAGTCCCAGGTCTTTCTTTTTGAAGAAGGAGCCGAAAGTAAGAAAGAAATCCTTGAGCAGTCCCACAGGGGTGATATTGTCCCTGGATTTGTCGCTTGCAGGACGTGGCAGGATAAATTTGTGGTACAGGGCAAGTGCCAGGAAGATAGCAGCCAAAAGGTAGAAGGAAAGACTCCAGGCCAGGGGAATGTTCCCGGCTGTTGAAGGCAATATTTTGCCTTCTTCCAGCCATCCGGCCAGCATGACCAGGATTCCCTGACCGAAAATGGTGGCGAACCGGTAAAAAGTATTCCTGATCCCTACAAAGAAAGATTGCTCCCCTTCTTTGAGGGCGAGCATATAAAATCCGTCGGCCGCTATATCATGGGTGGCCGAACTGAATGCAATCAGCCAGAAAAAAGCCAGTGTAGCCCTGACAAAAAAAGACGCCGGAATAAAAAAGGCAACCCCTGCGAATCCTACCGCCACAAAGCTCTGCATCAGAATAATCCATAACCGTTTGGTCTTGATAAGATCCACAAACGGGCTCCACAGGGGTTTGATGACCCAGGGCAGGTACAGCCAGCTTGTATATAAGGCTATGTCTGTATTGGACAAACCAAGCCGCTTGTACATGATCACGGCTATGGTCATAACCGCCACATAGGGCAGTCCCTGGGCAAAATACAACGTGGGAATCCACGCCCAGGCATTCTTTCTTTTACCGACTGAAGATTCGTTCATCAATAAATAATTTGTGCCCGGGAACCCGGGTAGTAATGCTGGAGAATCTGTTTATAGGAATAACCGCGCGAAGCCATTACCGCACCCCCAATCTGGCACAACCCCACGCCGTGTCCCCAGCCGGCCCCATAGAGGAGAAAACCGTCCGAACGTTTGACAGGGATGAAGGCCGAGGAATACAGGTGGGATTCTGAAAGGGCCTTGCGGATAAGCAGGTCTTTGCCGATGATGAGCGTCTTTTTTGTTCCCACAATCTTCAGGCGGCATATCCGTCCCGAGGCTCCCCTTTCCAGGGGAATCAGCTCCTGCACCAGGCCAAAGTCAACGCCAATGCGTCTTTTGATCAAATCGGAAAGCTCTTCGAATGTGTAGGCAACTTCCCAGCGGTAAAAACCTTTTGTTTCCTGATCGTATGTATTCAAGACCTGGGAAAGGACTTCGTTGTCGGCGGTATTGCAGAAAGCGGGCGGAGCGCTGCGGATCCAGATCTCGGCCTGTACAGGATCGGTAAGGTCCGGAAAAGGCACCTCGTCGGGTAAAGATTCCCCATCGTATTTTCCCTGCAGGTAAGGGTGCTCGGCAGGTTCCCAGGAGGTGGAAAAACGCTCCATGATGCCCCCGCAGCATTTTGAAAAGCGTGCATCACAAATTTTTCCTTCATAGGTAAGGACCTCGCCGGCCGTCTGGTTAACGGCCTGTGTGACATTATCAATGGATTGAGAAGGACGGGTGATGCCCTGGTAGCGCTGGCAATGGTCATCTGCGCAGACATCAAAAAGGGTATGATCCTCCCTGTCCCACCATTTGATCCATTCCTGGTCGGTACGCACTTCGCTGGGACAGACTTCTTGCTGCTGTTGCGCTATTCCCTGTCTCTTTTCAATTTGTGATAGCAGCCAGCTGCGCGATATGACGGCATGGGCCTTCAGGTATTCCAGGGTGCTGGTGGCGCTCATTTCAGAGGCAATGACACTGACCAGGTAGTCTTCCAGGGGAAGTACATTCACAGCGCGGATCATGTTGTTTTCAGAAATCAAAACCAGCGACCCGCGAAAGCGTTGGTCTTCCCTGCGTTCCCAGTGAAAGTCAATGCCTATGACAACGTCTTTCAGCACAAATGAGGCGGAATGGTCCTGAGGTTCAAAAACAAACCGGTTTCTGACCTTATCCTGAAACCGAACCTGTCCGCTCTCTGCCGTAGCCGTGAAACAGCCCGAATATGCCCCATAATTGCCTTCCAGCTCAAAAGAGATGGAGGGTGCAAGCAGGATGCCTACTTCAATTGTTTTCTTGCCTGAATTTCCCATGTACGCAATCTATCTTTGTAAAGGTTGTTTGCATTGACCTTTTCCGGTTCAAGTGCCGCATCTGAATTACCTTCCCAGCGCCTGCAGTTGTACAAGACTTCGTATATGCGCCCGATCTGGTATTGCCTGGAAAAGCGCAGGCCGAGCCCGTAATCTTCTCCGTAATTGGTGTTGGGCAGGAGGAGTGTACGCAGGACGGGAGCATAAAATGCCCGCGGGGCTCCCAGCCCGTTGATACGCAGGGCGTTGTTTCTGCCGTTATCAGGAGTCCATTCACGATGGTCGATAATGCCCGGAGGGAGAGTATTCAACTTGAAATCAGTCATCCTGTAGGTCCCGATAATCATGCCGCACTGTTGCTGGTAAAATGCTTCTACGATCCGACGCAGTGAATCCGGCCCGGAATATACATCGTCGCTGTCCAGCTGTACCAGGAACTTTCCGCATTTGGGATGATGCAGGGCCGTGTTCCACAAGCCGCCCACAAACAAATCCTTTCTGTTGGGTGTGATGAGGATCAGACGCGGATCATCCCTGAATTTTTCAATTATTGATACCGTCTTGTCTGTACTGTGGTGGTTCACAACGATTACATTGAACTTAAAGTCCGTTTCCTGTCCCAGGGCTGAACGGACTGCGTCTTCTATAGTCTTTTCACGGTTAAATACAGGGATCATGACCGAGGCTTCGTACTCAAAATCCTTCCTTCCCAGGTCTACCGGGCTAAACACCGGAGGGAGGTAGGCCCCTATGGCTTTTAGGTGCTCGGTACAGACTTTCTCCATATCTACCTGCACTTCACGGTTCTTTGGATCAACGTAATCAAAAAGTTTCTCCCCGGACTTACGGGTATCTGTTTCCTCTTCTGTGTATAGAACTTCGTTTATGTGTACCAGAGAAGCCATCCTGCTGACAGTCAGCCTGAGATTATACATGCCGGCATACGGATAGTCACCCGTTGTCTGAACAACGGCTTTTTTAAGATAAGATGTGTTATAACACAATACCGATCCAAAATTGAAATCATCCCGCAGTGCCCCCTCCTGGCATTGAATGAGTGGCATTTTCCTGCGTTGCCCGCCAATTATCTGGTAATGATCTGCATACAACATTCCCGCACCGGTATCATCTCCCAGCTGGACAAAACGTTCCAGGGCAAAATAACCGGGAACCAGGGTTGTGTATTTGGTATAGATCAGTGTATAATCCGCCGTAGCGGCCTGGGCTATGCCGGCCACAGTGGCCGAAGAGGTCAGGTTGCTTACCTTAATGACTTGCAGCCCGGTATCTGAAAAGTCGGCATGCTTGTCTGCAGATAAAAGAAATATGCGGTTAATAATCTGCAGGGATTTCAGATGCGACAAGGTGGCTTTTACCTGGTAATGATCGATAGCAGGAATAAAGCAATCAATTCTTTTCATAAAAAAATGTCGGTTTTCTTTTTATTATAGGCAAAGGTACAATCTTTTTACTATTTTTGCCGACTGTAACCAAAGTTATCATGACCCGATCCTGTTCCTTGCCAGCAATCCTCTTTTTCCTTACTCTTCATCTGCTATTGAGTGAAATCCTGCCCGCCCAGGATCACACCGCAGTTAGCAGGTATTATGTGGAACAGAGCGGTGGCTATTCACCCCTTTACAACGGGATAATACCGCCTATGTATAGCATGTTCTACGAAGGTACCTATTACCTTGTTTCAGATGCATATTACCCGGGGACCGTCCTGTATAACGGGAAATTGTACGTTGATATGCAACTCAACCTGAACGTGCATAGGGATGAATTGTACGTAATGATACCGGAATTCAATTCCAGCTCTGTTCTCTTGAAGGCCCATGTAGAATCGTTCACTATGGGCGACATGCATTTTGTCAATATCGTGAAGGAAAAATGGCCTAATGCTCCGGAACAGGGATATTACCGTGTCCTGTATTCGGGAAACGATATAAGTGTCCTGAAAAGGACCGTCAAGAGAATGAACAGTGCGACAGCAGCCAATGACAGAAAGGTGTCTTACGTTTTTGAAGAGAGTACTTCTTATTACATCCTCAGAAACGGTTATTTTCACCCGGTTAACCGTAAATCTTCGGTTTTACAGGTTTTACCCGAACTGCGCAAGGAATTGAATCGCCATATAAGAGATGAAAAGCTCAAATTCGGAAAAGACCAGCGGGAAGCCTCTTTAGTGTCGTGTGCGATGCTATATCAAAAGGAGGCAAAATGAAAAGACGCTTATACTCCCTCCGGCATATACTCCTGCTGTCTATTTCATTGTCAGTCATTGGTGTGGCCTATGCTCAGGAATCTTACAACCTGCGTTATGTTACCCTGGATTCCATAGTAAGGACACTGGAACATCGTACTCCTGACCGTTTCTATTATGCACCTGAACAAACAGATACCTTATTAATCACCCTGCAGGCTGAAACAGGAAATGTGTTGGAAACGCTTGGCAGGGAATTGAAAAAAAGTGGTTTTTCACTTTACCGCGTGCAACAACACCGGTGGGCCATTCTCAGGGGAACCCCCGTAAGTGGAATACACGAAGGTTTTTATTCCGATTCCATGGAAAACGGGAAACACAACCAGGAAGAATTATCACAGATTTCAGATAACGGGAAACAGGCTGCAGATTCCGAAAACCGCCTTTATACACTGGGAGATCCACAATTTTCCGGTCTTGAAGGAAGTGTCCGCCTTACCGGGTATATACATGACCACCTGAGCGGAGAACCCGTTTCGGGGGTAACCGTTATGACTGAGGACAAGAAATATTACGCCATGTCCGATTCCTACGGATTTTACTCCCTTTCTATGCCCAGAGGATACAACACGCTCATCATTCAGGGTTTTGGCTACAAGGATTCGCGTCGTTACCTCCGGATATTTTCCGACAGTGCTCTGGATTTGAACATAGCAGAAGAGGTTTTTTCTTTGCAGGGTATTGTTGTCTCGGCAGAAAAAATGGAAAATGTACGAAATGTGCGCCTGGGCCTTGAACGTGTCAGGGCAGACAGAATCCGCCATATTCCAATGGCTTTCGGAGAAGCAGACGTGATCAGGGCGGTGCTGACACTGCCAGGTGTCAAATCGGTGGGTGAAGCGGCCGGGGGGTTTAATGTCAGGGGCGGCGCAACAGACCAGAACCTGATCCTGTACAACCAGGGGACCATATATAATTCATCCCACCTTTTCGGGCTGTTTTCGCTCTTCAATAACGATGTGATCAGCAGCCTGGAATTGTACAAAAGCTCAATTCCTGCAAAGTACGGCGGCCGGATCTCTTCTGTCCTGGAAGTTAATTCAAGGGAAGGCAATAAAAACCGCTTTACCGGATCGGCAGGTATCGGACTGCTTACCACAAAACTCACACTGGAAGGGCCCATAATTAAAGACAGAACATCAGTTTTGATTGCCGGACGCACAACGTATTCAAACTGGCTCATGAAGCTCATTCCAAAGGAAAGCGGGTACAATAACGGTTCGGCCAATTTCTATGACCTGAACGCCGGAATATCGCACCGTTTCAATCAGAACAACCACCTGTTTGTGAACGGTTATTTCTCCCGGGACAGGTTTTCTTTTGATCCCAATGTCTCCTACCGCTACCAGAACATCAACGGTTCTGTCCGTTACCGCAGCGTCCTTACAGACCGTACCGATATGGTCCTGACCCTGGCCTATGATAAATACAATTACCATATGCAGGATACCACTAATACAGCCATGGGTTATGACATGTCGTTTTCTTTACAGCAGGTAAGCCTTAAAGCCGATTTTTCCACCCGTCTGAACGGGAAACACAAACTGGATTATGGACTCAATGCCTTTTATTACATCCTGGATCCGGGTACCTATGTTCCGTTTGACCATAGATCCCTTGTTTCTGCGGACATCCTGCAAAGAGAACAGGCCTTTGAAACAGCCCTCTATCTGAGCGATACCTGGGAAATCACACCGGAACTGTCTGTGGAAATGGGGTTCCGGTACGGCTTATACTCTGCCCTAGGCCCCAACCGTCATTACCTGTACCATCCCGATAAGCCCAGGTCGGTGGAAACCACCATAGATAGTGTTTCTGTAGGAGCTGGTAAAATGATCGCCCCCTATCATGCTCCTGAATTCAGGGTTTCTATGCGCTATGCCTTTACCAGCGATTTTTCGGTCAAGGCCGGATTCAACAGCATGCGACAGAATATCCACATGTTATCCAACACAACGGTCATATCCCCCACCGACATATGGAAATTATCCGATGCCAATATCCGGCCCCAGAAAGGCTGGCAAACAGCCCTTGGTTTTTATAAAAACCTTATGAACAACACCCTGGAGCTTTCTGTAGAAGGATACTACAAACATATGGACCGTTATCTGGATTACGCTTCCTTTGCCCGCCTGCTGATGAACCACCGTATTGAAACCGATGTCATAGAAACACGCGGAAGGGCATATGGCGTGGAGGTGATGCTTAAACGATCCCTGGGAAGGCTCAACGGCTGGCTATCCTATACCTATTCCCGTACAGAACTCAGACAGGATGATCCCAGGGTGGCGGAACCTGTAAACAAGGGGAACTGGTACCCGGCACCCTACGACAAGCCACATGATCTGAAACTGGTCGGAAATTTTAAATTTACACACCGTTTCAGTTTCTCCATGAACATGGACTATAGTACGGGAAGGCCTATGACCATGCCCGTTGGCACTTATTACTATGCCGGAGGCTGGCGGCTGTTGTACGGTGACCGGAACGCCCACCGCATTCCGGATTATTTCCGGTTGGATATATCGTTCAACATAGAGCCGTCCCATAAACTTACCCTGCTCACCCACAGTTCCGTTACTATTGGTGTGTATAATGTGACGGGGAGAAAGAATCCCTATTCTGTATTCTTCCAGACAGAAGGCAACACGGTTAATTCCTATATGCTTTCCATTTTCGGATGTCCGATTCCCTACATAACATACAACATAAGGTTCTAATGTCTATGCCTATGAAATACCTATGGAAGCTTTTGGGAATCGTATTTCCCGCACTGATATGGGTGTCCTGTATTGTTCCATACGAGCCGGAAGAACTAGTAAACCTGGATGATATCATAGTGGTGGAAGGGAACATTTCACTGACCGGTCCCTTTAGTATCCGAATAACAAGGAGCACACCCATCAGCTCCTACCAGTACGGGCATAAAACCATTAATATAGAACGCAACGCAAACGTTTTCGTTCGCAACAGACAGGGAAAGAAATACAGCCCCAACTCGGTTACTGCCCAGGGCGAGTACCTCTTTGACTTTTCCCCGGAGAACCCAAACCAGGAGGAAGAATACCAGTTGGTTATAGAGTCACAGGACGGGCGCTCCTATGAGACAGATTTCCGCAAATCCCGTCATAGCAGCGACATGGAACTGAATTATAAGATTGATACGGTAGCGGAAAAAATCAGCATCTATGTAAGCTCCCATGACCAGGCCGGATTGTCCAGGTATTACTATTGGCAGTACTCTGAAACCTGGGATTATGTCTCTCAGAGGCCCGCCTATTGTTATTTTGACGTTTCCTCTGTCAAGGAAACTAATAATTTTAAACCCTGGATGTATCGCTGTTGGAACAGCCGCGCATCTTCCGAAATCCTACTGGTTGAGACATCATCGCTTGTCCAGGACAGGATCAAAGATCTGGAGATCCATTCGATCAATTTCCGTGACATCCGCATTACCCAGCATTACAGTATTGATGTAATCCAGACGGTGCTGGACAACGATGCCTACCTGTATATGGAAAATATGCGAAAGAATTCGTACGATATCGGGGATATTTTTTCTCCCCAGCCTAATGAGATCAGCGGTAACATCCGTTGCGTTACCGACCCTTCTGTCCGTGCCATTGGATTTGTATCTGTGTGTAATTCTGTTAGGAAAATGCTGTTTATCAACTGCGTAGGACTACCCGGCTATATCCGGGAACCCATGCCTCCGGACACCATAGTCCCTTTAGATGCCAAGGTGGGCTTTATGCTGTCTCTAATCCAGCAGGGGTATTCCCCCCATACGATAGACCCTCTGGCTAAAGTCAGCTACTGGAACCTTACAAGATGCATAGATTGCCGGAACAAAGGCGGAAAGCCGGTGGTTCCCCCCTTCTGGCCGGTTGAATGGCCATGGTTTTGAAAGTTGAAATTATGAAACGGATCCTGACAGTACTTATACTATCTGCAACTTCCCTGTTGCTCCGTGCGCAAAGTCAAATGCTGCATGAACGGCTGTACCTGAGTACAGACAAGGAGTGTTATATTGCAGGCGAACCTATGTGGATTTCTGCCTTTTGCTACGACGCCGTATCAGGAAAACCATCTCCTGTGAGCGCCGTGGCTTATATAGAACTTCAGAACCTTTCGGGCTCAGTGGTACAGGCTAAGATAGCCCTAACTGACGGCCGGGGCAGCGGGTTGATTGACCTGCCCGTATCCCTTCCTACAGGAAACTACCGTCTGATAGCCTATACCCGTTACATGTATTCAGAAAGTGAACATAATGTGTTTAAACGGATCATAACAATCTACAACCCGCTGACATCACTGCGTTCCGATAATGTAAAAGTTGCTTCGGGCGCAGAACCGACCCGTTTCCCTGAGACACAACCCGAAAGCACAAGGGAACTTAACGTGTTGACCAACAGCAAAGTGTACCAGTCCGGAGAACAGGTCAGGATAACGCTCAGCCATTCCCTGCCCGGTGGAGTGTCGCTGTCTGTCTCGGTTTTCAGAAAAGACAATTTAAACCATTTCTGCAATCCCTCCATATCGGCGTTTGTAGACAGCACACGGAATCAGTCTTTTACTCCTTTCCCTTTATGGAGGGTTGATTATCCGGGAGAAGTCATCCGCGGACATGTAGTGGACGAAAATAACAATCCGGTTGCCTCCTCAAGGGGTTTTGGATCGTATATTTCCATTGCAGGGAATCAGATACAATATTTCACAGGGGAGTTAATGGATAACGGCAGTGTACGTTTTTTTACTTCCAACCTCTACGGGGACGGTACCCTGATAAGCTATATACCATCGCTCAACGACAGAAAGTATCACCTGGTGCTGGATTCTGTGTACATGAATCCCAGGGTTAACGAGCTCCCGGAACTTATCCTTGATATAACACAACAGCATGTTTTAGAAGAAAGAAGCCTGAGTGTTCAGTTGTCTCAGGCCTTCGGTCTGGATACTCTGTTCAGGGAAGAAAAAACCGAAACAAACCTGTTGTTTGAAAACTCGGGGATTGTTTACAAACTGGACGAGTATACGCGCTTCCCGACCATGGGAGAAGTAATTGTAGAATTCATAAGAGAAGCCCGTTTCCGGACGGTCGGCGGCTCCCGCGTGCTCCAGCTGCGCCTGAGAGATGCCGGCGGAACAGTTTATTATGTGGACGATCCAACCCCGCCCCTGGTACTTCTGGACGGCATCCCGGTCCGGGACCATGAAAAAATATACGCCTACGATCCGGCCCTGGTCAGGGAGATTATAGTTTATCCGGACAAATATGCCTTCGGACCCATATACTACAACGGGATACTATTTCTGAAAACTTACCGCGGCGACTTTCCTGACATGAAGCTGGAGGAGTCTATGCGGATTCATGAATTCCAGGGTGTCCAGAATTCCCATTCTTTCGGGACTGTACCCGGTGACAGCCGCCTGCCCGATCTGCGCCATACCCTGTACTGGAATCCCCGGGTTGATCTTAAAGATACTGACCCGGTCACATTCAGGACAACAGCATCGCAAACAAAAGGAACTTTTGTGGTGGTAGCCGAGGGAATGAACCGGGAGGGAAAATCTTTCAGGAATTCGACAGAGTTTACAGTAAAATAATTTTTTTCAACGTCCGGTGACCTGCAGGTAAATGCTTTTAGCCACCTGATAATCCCTTATGGCATCAATCCTTTTATCCTGACTTTCCTGCAGAAAACCCCGGGCGGCAAGCAATTCGGTAAGGCTAACAGTCCCGGCCCTGTAATATGTTTCGTTTAGACGGGCATTTTCCTGCGATTCCTCAACAGTAAGTTCTGCCAGCAGGTATTTCTGGTAAGCTTCCACAAATGAACCCCAGGCCTGGCGGATCTGCATAAGCAATTGTTGATGCCCGTCTTCCCGGCGTATCTGCGCTTTTGATTCTTCAAGCTTCTTCTGGCGGATGGCGTAAGAACCCCTGCCCCAATCTGATATGGGAATACGAACGGCAGCCATGACGGCTCCGTTCCAATTGTTTTTATCTAAAAGATTTTCGTAATAATAAAACGCACCTACACCTACCTGGGGCATATAGGAAGCGGTTTCAATCTTTTTTTCCAGTGATGCCGCACGCACGCCCATTTCAAGGAGTTTGTATTCTGTTCTGAGAGAAAGCACGGCAGCAGGCTCAAGAAAGTACTGTATGGGATCGTCTACCAGAATATCCTGAGCAGGGGCGATCACAAAATGATCCACCGAATCTACGGGAAAACCCATCTGACGGGCCAGGGCCATGGTTGCCAGGTATATTCCGTTCTCAAGTTCCACATTTTTTGTGCTCAGGGTATGCTGTTGCAATTTAACCTTCAGCACTTCGTTTTGTCCCAGGACACCTGCATTTACAGCCTGATGTACGTCTTTGTACAGGGAATCCAGCACCTGCTGCATCAGGGCAACGGTTTTTCTTTTTTCATACAATGAATACAAAAGCCAGTAATATTCATCTGTCTTTGCCAGTACTTCATCTTTTTTCTGTGCAGTAAACAGTTCACTGGCACGAACACCGGTATCGGCAAGTTTTGTAGAATAAAAAATCTTTCCCCCCATAAAAACAGGCTGTACAGCCATAGCACTCACCATTACCCCGTCTTTGAGAAGCGACATGCTGCCCAGCATGCCCAGGTCAAGCGATATCACAGGATTGCTTGCCTTAAATCCCATTCCGAAGGCAGATATGTTGGGGAAAAAGTACGTCATGGCCTGTTTCTTCATCAGAAGGGATATTTGTTCGCCGATCTTCATCTCCTGCAGCTGAGCATTCTTTTCAATGGCCATTTGCCTGCAGTCTTCAAGGGTATAAGGCTGGGCGGCCAGATGCTGAAATATGGCAGGAAAACAGAGAGTAATTATCAGGAAAATGGTCTTCCTCATTATAATTTCAGTTTTTCAGGTTCGCGAATAGATTTGATCTTGTCCTGTTTCCTGTAAAAGAGCCAATAAATAACGGGCAGAAAAACAGACACAAAGAACATAGAAGTAAGAACACCAAAAAAGATGGTGGCTGCCATGGGTGCCCAGAGTGAATCGTTGGTGATTAGCATAGGGATGACTGCAACAGCTGTAGAAGAAGATGTCTGGAATATGGGCCGGATACGCCGGCATCCCGCCATGAATGCTGCTTCCTTAACGGAATTGCCTTCTGCGCGGAGCGTCTCGGCATAATCGAACATGATAATACCGTTTCGAACAACCAGTCCAATCAGGGTCACCAATCCCAGAAAAGTGGTCAGGCTTACCGGCAGACCAAGAACCCAGGTCCCGGCAAAGGCACCCAGTATACTTAGCAAGGTAGAGCCCATGACCAGTAATGAGAGGGAGATTTTTTTGAAGTGAAATAGCAAGATCAGAAAGATTAGGAAAATGGCAATAACTACCCCTTTTAATATGCCGGGCATCATGGATTTGTCGGCCTGGTAGGTGCCGCCGTACTGGTACCAGACCCCATCGGGCATGGGGGTATCTTCCATAATATCAACAACCTGGTCAAACACGTCGGTGGATATTTTTCCGTACTTCAGGTCCATCATCAGAGTGAGTGTGGGATACCCGTTCCTTCGGACGATCTGGGATATGTTCCATTCCGGCTCAAGGGTGGCAATCTGGCGCAACGGGACACCCGCACCCGGTATAATTCCCTGAACGTATTCATCTCCCAGCCTGTCAGGAGAAGGGGGTTCGTTCTGTCTGTCTGTACGAATCAGCACTGGAACCGTCTTCCCGTCTGACCACATGGAAGTCGCAGGCACCCCGGAATATCTGGATGCCAGGTTAAGGGACAGTAATCCCGGATTGATACCCACGTGGGCAGCAGCGACCGGGTCTACGTTAACTCCTATGCCATATTGCATGCCTCCGAAATCGGAACGGACACTGGCTATGTAGGGGATTTTCCTGAATTCGGCGGCAAGAGAATCTGCCAGAATCATCATGGCTTCCTTGTTTTCTCCCTTGAGCCTTACTTCTACTTCATTGGCAGATAGCAGGGAATAATCCAGCCTCCTGACCCGGACATACGTACCGGGAAAATAATGCATGTACTTCTCCTGAAATAAAGCCACCAGGATTTCTGTAGCCTTGTAAGATGGCGTATTGACTATAAACTGACCATAATGAGGCCCGGGTATCTGAGGCGTATAGGAAGCCTGGAAACGGGGGGCACTGGTGCCGACAAAAGAGGTAATGGCCAATACCCGCTCGTCCTGCTGCATAAGCCTGCGCAGTGAATCAGTCAATTTTTCAGTTTCTCCCACCGAAGAACCGAACGGAAGGTAAATTTCAACCACGAACTGGTTTCTGTCTGCCATGGGCATCAGGCGCTTAGGCAACTGCTGGTAAACAAAATAAGGCGCTACCAGGAAAAATATGATCACCGCTATCACCCATTTGTGATGGGCAAAGGATTTGCGTAATGTTTTTTCATAGAATATCCCAAATAATTCCAGAATGGAAACGCCTCTCTTACTTTTCTGCCGCTGTTTTTCCACCACCTGCTTTAACCCTTTCCGGATAGTAAAGTACTGGAAATAAGGTATGAACAGCATGGCTATCAACAAAGAGACCATCAGAGAAATGGAAATGGTCCAGGGCGCCATGAAGATGAACTCTACAAAATTTTCGGGAAATGTCAAATAAAAGGGGAAGAAAGTGATGCTGATGGCCAGGGTAGCTGAAAAGACTGATTTAAAGTAGGAATTGGCTGCTGTAATGGAAGCTTTCCACCGGCTCATACCCTGATCCAGCAGAGTCATATAATTGTCTATCACCACTATGCTATCATCCACGACCATGCCCAGGACAACCAACAGGGAAGCCAGCGTCACAGTGTTGATCTCAAAGCCCAGAACATACATTATCCCCAGGGATATGAAAATGGTAATGGGAATGGTTGCTGCGGCAACAGAAGCCACGCGCAGGGGAAGCATCACCATCATTACAGCGATAACTGTCAAAACGGCCAGGAGCATTTCCTTAAGAAATGAATAAACGGAATCCTTCACCACCTGGGGCTGGTCTGCAATCCGGGAAATGCTAACATCGGGTGGAAGTTCCGATTCAAAGTCCTTCAGTACCTGGTTCACCTGTTTTCCCAATTCCACCATATCAAATCCCTTGTTCATTTCCATGGACAGGAGCAGGCATTTTTTTCCGTTGTTTGTTATGTAAGAAGAAGGGGCCGGGTATTCCCTGGCAACACGACCAATATCCTTGACGCGAAGAACATTGCCCAAGGGATCAAAGTAAACCGGCTGTTCCAGAATTTGTCTTTCGTTCTGATAGGCATTGTTCAGGTGGACCGGGATGCTCCCGTTGAGTGAATTGACCGTTCCGGCAGAAGTTACCAGGCCCGAGGAAAAGAGCTGTACCATAATCTGTTGCGTATTTAAAGCATACGCAGCCAGTTTCTCTTTGTCCAGATATATGTTGATTTGTTCCTGCTGCTGGCCATAACGCTTGATATTGGTTACTATGGGCAGCGGCCTGAGGCGCCCTTCCAGCCTGTCAAGACAGTCATCCAGCTGATCGTATGTCAGGGATTCGCTTTCCAGGGTTATGAGAATGGCCGAGGTTTCGCCAAACTCACTGATGACCATCAGAGGCAATACTCCGGGAGGCAGCTGGGCTTTGAATTCATCCAGATCGAGGCGCAGGTTTGTATAGAAGTTGCGTGGCGTTTTTTCCTTTTCTGTAAGATCCAGGACAAAGTAGACTATCCCCTCCCGGGTCAGGGAGTAAGTCTTTTCACGGTCTATCTCTTTATAGCTGAGGATACGTTTTTCCAGCGGGATGGTAAGTTGTTCTTCCACCTGCTCCGATGAAGCTCCCGGGTAAACACCCACGACCAGGGCATTGCGGATGGTAAAATCGGGATATTCCTTTTTGGGCATATTGGGCAGGGCAAAAATACCCAGGCCAACAAGGAAAGTAACCAGCAGTAAAACGATCTTATGGTTGTGCATTGTCCATTCGACAATGCTTTTACGTTTTCTACTCATTTGTGACGGTTACCTTTATGTTTTCGCTCAATCTCTGATATCCTTCCACCACAATCCTGTCGCCGGGAGATATTCCTTTCAGTACCGAGATCCCGCCCGGCACAATCTCACCCACCTGGATCATCTTTCTTTGTGCTACATTATCCTGGTCCAGGAGCCATACAAAATGACCTTTTCCGAATTCCAGAGGAAGCACGGCGCGAACCGGCACCACAAGAGCAACCTCCATGGGCAGGTTACTCAGAAAAACCTTGCAGACCATACCCGGAAGCAATCCCGGGACTTCCCGGCCAAGAGAAATCCTGACCTGGTAACCATGGGTATAAGGATGTGCCTGCACGCCTTTTTCTGTTACCTTTCCCTCCAGTTCCAGGTTCCGGAGTGCTCCTACCACAATACGGGCCGCCTGTCCGGTACGGGTGTCAAATATCTCATTTTCAGGAACAGAAACCCTGACCATGGGATGGTGCGTATTCAATAAACTCAGCACCGGCTGATCAGGCAATACGTTCATTCCGGGTTCCATCATGCGTTTTCCCACCACCCCGCGTTGTGGGGCAATGAGTTTGGTTTCTGCCAGGGCCATTGCCGATATGCGCTCGGCAGACCTGGCCTGTTCAAGCTTTGTCTGGATATCGATGTATTGAATTTCCGGCAGGCTCTGGGATTCGTACAGCAGGGTCATTCTCTGGTAGGCATCTTCTGCCTGCCTGAGTGCGGCTGCCGTAGTGGCATGCATGTTCTCCAGCAACTCAGCATCGGTCTGGGCAAGTAATTGTCCTTCCCGTACCTCCTGCCCTTCTTTGACATAAACGTTTTTAATTTTTCCGGGAGTCGGAAAGCTCAATAAGACATTGTTCGATTCTTCCAACACACCTACATACTCCCTTTCCGAACCTAAAGTGGTTTCGGACACAGTGTGCACACGTACATTTACCGGAAGTGGTAATTTCTGGTGTTTATGCGGCTTAGACCCACAGGAAGACAGGAGTGAAAGAAGACCAAGAACAATTAATATACCAGATTTTTTGAACAATTCCATAACAGATTGGTTAATGAATGCAAAAGTAATTAAAATCAATCAAAAGCGTTATATTTGCAGCCGATATCTATGAAAAACAACGATAAAAAAATCCTGCTTCATGCCTGTTGTGGCCCCTGTTCCACAACAGCCCTGGAACGATTATTACAGGATTATTTCGTAACTGTCTTTTTCTATAATCCGAATATTGCACCGCATAGTGAATATACTCTTCGCAGGGATGAAGCGAAAAGATATACGGAACAAGCCTATGGCGGGAAGGTTCTTTTTGTAGAAGGTCAGTACAAACCCGATGTTTTTCTTAAAGCTGTAAAGGGATTTGAACAGGAACCCGAAGGTGGGCTTCGCTGTGAAATATGCTACAGGCTGAGACTGGAAGAAACTGCCCGGTATGCAAAAGAAAACGGTTTTTCACTTTTTTGTACCACCTTGACCGTAAGCCCGCACAAAAACGCTTTACTGATCAATAAAACAGGGGAAGATTTGGCGGTTCAATACAACGGACTTACCTACCTGCCTTCAGATTTCAAAAAACGGAACGGTTTTCGCCGTTCCGTTGAGCTATCACAATCATTCAATATTTACCGCCAGAATTACTGCGGGTGCATATTTTCTTTATCCCCCTACTCTATTTGTAAAGGAAACGCTTGATGCTGCGTTTGGGGGTCTTTTCAAAAGCTTCGGGCTGTAATTCAATTTTGGCTATACGGCTGAAAACCGGTAGTAGCATATTGAGTCTCATGCGGTTTTCTTCCATTAAATGTGCCAGGTGCATTGAATCCAGCGACTCCTGGGATACGCGGTCGTAATCGGGAAATACCAGGGCTACCAGTTTTTTATCGCGCTCCACAACAATTGATTCCACCACGTAGGGCTGGTTGTTCAATTTGTCTTCGATCTCCTCGGGATAAATATTCTGGCCGCTTGCCCCAATAATCAGGTTCTTGCTGCGTCCCTTTATAAAAAAGTTATTGTCCTTGTCCATAAGCCCCAGGTCACCTGTCCGGAGCCATTGGTCTTTGGTAAAAGCGGCTGCCGTTGCCTCTGGATTTTTGTAATAGCCTAACATGACATTGTCTCCCCGGGCCTGGATCTCTCCCACAATGGTGCGGGGATCATCGGAATCAATCCTGAGCGACATCCTGTGCACCGGTTTTCCGCAGGATCCCTTGACAAATTTTCTTGTATCCTCATAAGAAAGCAGCGGTCCGCATTCGGTCATGCCATAACCCACGGTATAAGGCAGTTTCACGGCTTTCATCAGATCTTCCACTTCCTGGTTGATGGCCGCACCGCCAATGACAATGGTACGGATCCTTCCGCCAAAAGCATGTAGCAGTTTCTTGCGGATCTGTTTGTAAATAACAGATGCCAGACCGGGAACTTTCATGATGGATTTTACCATCGGTTTGCGGATGGTGGGAAATACGGAACTCTTGAAGATCTTTTCTATCACAAGGGGAACGGTGATCAGCATATAAGGCTTGACTGTTGCCAGGGCATCGAGCAGCACCTTGGGAGAAGGGACCTTGCCCAGGAAAAAGATCTGAGTTCCTCCGGCCAGCTGGTAAAGGTATTCAAAGGCCATACCGTACATATGAGCCATTGGCAGCATGGAAACCAGCGTGTCGCCCGGACCGTTGGGCATTTCGCTTTGTCCGAACTGGATATTGGAACTGATGTTCCTGTAGGTGAGCATTACTCCTTTAGGGGCACTAGTAGTTCCTGAGGTATAGTTGATCAGCGCCAGGTCATCAAAATTGTCGGTCGGATAACTAACCTGTTCGGGCCCAAATCCGTTGGGATATTTTTCTTTGAAAAGAGCCTCTATCGAGGCATGGGCCTGACTCACAGCAGGATCGTTAGAATATAGGAGTTCATAGCCTTCCAAACATATAACAAGTTTCAGACGTGGCATCTTAGCCATATCCATCTTTTCCCAAATATCCCGGCTCACAAAAAAGATACAGGCCTCTGAATGGTCTGTCAGTGTCATGACGCTATCGGGTAGAAAATCGTTAAGCAATGGCACTGCAACTGCTTCATAAGCAGTAACTGCCAGAAATGATATACCCCACTCTGCACTGTTGGGGCCGCAAAGCGCTACTTTGTCGCCTTTTTTCAACCCCAGCTTTTCAAACAGAATATGGTGCCGGGCAACATGCTGGGCTATCTCGCCATAAGTATAGGAGTTCTTCTTGTAATTGGTCAAACCGGGCATATTCCATGCCGTAACAATACTATTTTGGATGTATTCCAGATAATGAGTTTTCATAGTAAGTTTTTTTATACCGGTTAAAAATACGTATTTTTTTGAAATCTCCCCTTTTCGGACAGATAATTTAGACGTTCCTCAGTATCAGTGCTGTTCCCATACCGCCTCCTATGCACAAAGAAGCAAGTCCGTAGCGGGCTTTTCTGCGCTTCATTTCGTAAAGAAGGGTAACGGTTATGCGGTTCCCGGATGCACCTATGGGATGTCCCAGTGCTATGGCTCCCCCGTTTACATTGCAATGCGTATCAAGCCATGACCGGTCCACGCCCTGCTGTTGTTGCAGCGCAAGCATAACGCCAAGGGATTGGGCGGCAAAAGCCTCGTTGAGTTCTACAAGGTCCATCTGATCCAGTGTCATCCCGGCCCTATTGAGCACTTTGTCAATAGCAGGTACCGGTCCCATACCCATATAGGCCGGGTCAACACCTGCCTGTGCCGTAGCCACAACTTCTGCAAGGGGAACCAGGCCATGGTCCTTAATTGCCTTTTCCGAGGCAAGCAATACAAACGAAGCCCCGTCGTTGATTCCCGAGGCGTTCGCAGCCGTGACCGTTCCGTCTTTTTTGAAAGCGGGACGCAGGGAAGCCATTTTTTCCAGCGTTGTAGCCCTGTTGGGGAATTCATCCGTATCGAAAACAATGGTTTCTTTTTTGCGCACTATCTCAACGGGCACTATCTCGTCTTTGAATTTTCCGGCATCAATGGCTTCTATTGCCTTCTGCTGCGATCTGAAAGAAAATGCATCTTGCTGCTCACGTGTAATGTTGTATTTTTCTGCAACATTCTCTGCGGTTATTCCCATGTGATAATTGCCAAATGCATCGGTCAGTCCGTCACATACCATATGGTCAACGGCTTTGAAATCTCCCATTTTGATTCCTTCCCTTATCCCCTGCATGACAAATCCAGAGGAAGACATGTTTTCTACCCCTCCGGCAAGTACAACCGATGCCTGCCCGGCAAGGATGGACTGGCATCCGTTCATTATCGATTTCATGCCGCTGCCACAGATCATATTGACTCCGTATGCAGGAACATGGTGAGGAATCCCTGCCTTTACTGAAGCCTGACGCGCAACTCCCTGTTTTTGTCCGGCCATAAGAATGTTCCCTACAATTACTTCATCAATAACAGATGGATCCAGTTTTGTTTCTTCCAGAATATTGCGGATGACTATCGCTGCTATGTCGGCAGGGCTGATACTGGTTAATGATCCCATCATTTTTCCGATGGCTGTACGTTTTGCTGCTACGATGTATATTTTTTCCATAATATTGATTTAATTTTAATTACATATTTTTTAAGTTTTTCGAAATGATCAGCCGGCAACCGGTTGCCTCCTGCACCTGTTCCAGGGTAAACTCACTGTTGATTTCTTTGAGCATCAGACCATCCGGAGTTACATCCATAACACCCATTTCTGTGATAATCCGATCTACCTGGCAGGCTGCCGTCAGGGGAAGGGTGCAGTTTTTTAGGATTTTATGTTCTCCTTTGGCAGTATGCTCCATAGTCACGATGACTTTTCTTGCACCGGTGATCAGGTCCATGGCCCCTCCAATTCCCGGAGTCTTGATTCCGGGTATAGACCAGTTTGCTATGTTTCCTTTTTCATCTACCTGCAACGATCCCAGCATGGTAACATCCACATGTCCCCCCCGGATGATGGCAAATGATGTAGCGGAATCAAAACAGGACCCCCCGAGTTTCAATGTAATCGGCCCTCCCCCGGCATCAATCAGATCAGGATCTTCGTGACCCGGTTCAGGCGGGTTTCCCATACCCATGCATCCATTCTCGGATTGCATGATCACTTTGACTTTAGGCGACAGGTATTTCAGAACCTGTGTAGGTAGTCCTATGCCCAGATTCACAACGTCTCCGTCTTTCAATTCAATGGCTGCGCGACGCGCAATGGTTTCCCTGACTTGATTCTTGTCCATGATTTTATGCTTAAAATATTTTTATTTTATGGTTTTACTTTTTCTTTTTACAAATTCCTGAGCTACAAAGGAAGCCACATCATTGGCATAGGTATTGACGCCGAAACCAGCATCAAAGCCGATTTCTTTGGCCAGTTCATGCGATATCCGTGGACCACCACAAACAAGTATCATGCGGCTTCTGATTCCTTCGGCCTCGGCCATCTCTATCAGCTCGGTACAATTCTTTATGTGAATGTCTTTCTGGGTAACTGTCTGGGAAACAAGCACGGCATCTGCCGAATGATGGATTGCCTTGGCAATAAGTTCTTCATTGGACACCTGGGAACCTAGATTGTATGCTTCAATCATAGCGTAGCGTTCCAGCCCGTAACGACCGGCATATCCTTTCATGTTCATAATGGCATCGATACCCACTGTATGGGCATCTGATCCCGTGCTGGCCCCCACCATGACCAGTTTGCGGCCTATATGTTCCCGTATGTAGTCATCCACCTGCTGCATATCCATAACCCTGCTATCAACCCTGGGGACGCGAATGGTGGCATAATTCACGGTATGGTGAAGACTTCCGTAACAGTTGAAAAAAGTGTAACCGGGAGTTAGTTCCTTTGTATAGACTACCTGGGGGTTGTCCATACCCATGCTGCGGATCAATTGTTTGGCTGCTTCTATGGCTTCCGGTCCAGAGGGAACCGGCAAGGTAAAGCTGAGTTGTACTTTTCCGTCGTTCATGGTATCTCCGTACGGCTTTACCCTTTTGAGATCCAATGTTTTATCAAAATCCTGTACTTCTGTTGAATATAAACCTCCGCCCATAACTATCTTTTTCCTTTAAACAATTCAATAAATGGATTCCAATATAAGGGTGATTTGCGGGTCACCCCGTCCAGACCTTTTCCTCCCTCCCTTTGCCTGCGTACTCCGGCAAATGTACCTTTTTCAAGAGAAGCAAAAAGCCCTTCTTCCTTCACGTTTTCAAGCAACCTGCAGGCGTTGTCCAATACTTCCGATGCACGGCGGCGGATAATCCCGTCTTTAGTGAATTCTACCTCCTGCCCAATGTTTCTGAAACTTTTGAAAATATACCGTGCGTTCTCGATGGAAAGGTACCTGTCACTCATAAAGGGCGTATGGATGGCTTCTGTGGGCATGCCCAGCAGCTGAATGCCCTGCCCGGTCCAGATTCCGGCAATGTTGAACAGGGCATCCTGGATATGGCCTTTGAAGATGTTTCCGGTCATAAACTTGGTGGGAGGCATATATTTCAGTGGCGCACGTGGAAAGATTTCGCGGGTCATCTGCGCCTGTGCCAGTTCGTACAGGAATGCATTTTCGAGTTCAGGGTCCATTTCAAAGGCATGTCCCAGGCCCATCTGTTCTTCCGGTATTCCGGCTATGAGTGCCAGTTGCTCGTTGATCAGATCAGAAGCAAGGACGGTATGGGCTTCTTCAAAAGCATCGGCCGTAGTAAGGTAGTTGTCTTCACCGGTATTGATTATTACCCCTGCAAATCCGTTAATTATCCTGGAAAAATACTGGTCTACCAGGGTCCTGTGCATATTGATGTCCCGAAACAGGATTCCATAAAGGGCATCGTTGAGCATCACATCCAGTCCTTCCAGTGCTCCCATAACCGCAATCTCAGGCATGCACAGACCCGAGCAGTAATTGCACAACCTGACATAATGGCCGGTTTCGGGCATGATCTGGTCCAGGGCCTTACGCATGATCCGGAAATTCTCCTGGGTGGCATAGGTCCCTCCAAAACCTTCTGTAGTGGCACCATAGGGAACGTAATCCAGCAATGATTGCCCGGTAGTACGGATTACCGCAACAACGTCTGCACCCTGGCGGGCAGCTGCCTGAGCCTGGATTGCGTCTTCATAAATATTTCCGGTGGCCACAATCACATACAGAAGAGGACGGGATCCTTCCCCATACTTTTTTATGCTTTCTTCCCTTGCCAGTCTTTTAGCCCTTATCCTTGAAACGCTTTCCTCTATGTAAGGTCTGAGTGCTTCGGCAATATTTTCCGGTTTATTAATTTCCAGGCTTGAAAAATCGAATACCTCCCCGGCTATTTCACTCGCGATCTGCACAGGACTCTTGCCTGTACTATTGACGGCTACACCCAGGAAACGAAGTACCCCATTCCCCAGCATCCCCTTTTGACTGACTGCCTCCACCACAAGATTGGGCAGGGGAATGCCGTCAATGTCTGTCCCGTCAATTCCTACCAGCCGGCAAAGTGTCCTTTCCACGGCCACCGTAGTATAATTTTCAACAAATTGCTGTACCTGGGCGGCTATTTCACCGGCCATAGTTCTGGCACTTTCAACTTTTTTATAATCAAGTCCTAATTTTGATTCTCTCATTTCTCTGTTTTTTTACATATTTCTGTGCTGAGCGTATAAAAGATTCGTCCACGCCCAGCAGGTGTGCTATATGCAAAGCCTCCATAGGTACTGAATCGCCTTTTTCCTCAATCAGGCTGTAATTCATATGTTCATTCATCATCAACGGATCCAGGCGTCCTTTTACCTGCTTGCTGTCAAAACCGCTGACGCGCAGTTTTCGGCACGACCGGCCCAGATCTCCGTAATGCGTACTTATCAAAGAAGTTGTCTGGTAGTGGTCCAGGAATTCAACCAGGGCACATAAAATGGCTGCTCCTTCCGACGGGTTTGTCGTTCTGGCCGGTTCATCTGCCAGTACAAGAACTTTGGCTCCTTCCCTTATCTTGGCCATTATACGGTCCAATTCAAGCATTTCGGCCGCGAACGATGACAATCCCCTGTATTGGTCCTGTTTGTCGCCTATGACCAGAAAAACGTCCTTTACGAGGGTAACTGACGCGTTGTTGGCAGGCACAAAGAAAGAAAACTGCGCAAGTACCTGTATCAGGGCCAGCGTTTTTAAAACCACTGTCTTGCCACTCATATTGGCACCTGTCAGTAGACAGGGACCGCTTCCCAGTGAAATGGATACAGGCTGAAACACTCTGTTGAGCGGTTTCAGGATATCGGCAATAACGGGATTGATCATGCCTTCTGCCTGAAGCACACAGGGGCCAGAATCCATGACTATCCTGGGTCTGACCATACCATAACGTTTGGCCAGTGCGGCTTTTGCAAACCAAATTTCCAGGTGTGCAATCCGGTCAAAATTATCCCGCAGCACGGACTGCATGAGGCTCAATTCAGAAGAAAGCCTCTGCCTGACAAGCAATTCTTCCTCCGTAATCCGGTCCCGCGCATCATTCCACTTGTCCGGTTCCTTTTCAGGATCGGTCGCATTTGCATGCTTTCTGGCTTCCGATAATGCCTGGCTGTAGGCATCGTGCATATAGAATGATACTGTTCCGCTCCCTACGGGATCCAGAAGGTCAAATGCCCTCTGAAGGGATTGCAGATTTTCATGGTCAAATCCGAGCGAGTCGCACAGCGTTATGAAATCCCGGCACAGGGCTGCGAAATACTTGATTTCAAAAAGTTCCACCTCGTCTAAAACCCGGTTCTCACGCAGGGCATCCAGTGTTCCCCTGATGTCGTGGACCTGAGTGAAAAGGTGACGCAGTTGCATGATGCCGTTCGCATACTTGTTGTCTTTCAGAAGCTCAAGGGCTTTTTGGATAATGTCGAAATTCGATTCCAGAACCTTTTGACTGGTGCAAAACAACTCCTGCATCAGGTAGCGGCGTACCCGGGAACCAGACAGTTCCATTTTACCGGCCAAATACTGAAGCCCTTCAATTCGTTCCGAATAACGAGCAAAAGTCATTGTTCCATTCTTTTAATATCGTAAACAGGCACCTCTATGGCCTGCTGTATTTTCTGTATAAGTTCCTCAGAATTAAGTCGGACTCCTTCAGGAGAAACGGGATTCACGCATACAGCCAGCAGGTTGGTCGTAAAAAGCTGAAAGATCCGGCCCCCCTTCCGGAGAAACGTATGAAACACACGCGGTTCTGAAAATATGCGGGTAAAGTCCCTGACATAAAGCTGCGTGTTGTACACATCCTTTTTTTCGCCCAATGCTTTAATAAGCAGGTTGCTCACAACTCCCGGAACATACAGCTTGTTTCCGCACTTTTCAAGAACCTGCCTGACCTGTTCGGGTAGCAGGGCCTGGCCCGCAATGGGTTCCGTCACATCGCCCTGCGGGGTAATGGCCCGAACTCCGTTGGTAATGTTTTCCAGTTTTTTCACAAGTTCCTCAGGTGCGCCGGGCAGGCATATCGTATCGTATATATAGCGGGTCCTTTCTACCAGTGTCTTCATATGGGGAGAATAGGCAGCTCCCGTAGCCAGGACCATTGAAGCTGTCACCACGGGTGAGGCCGGACTCAGCCGAGAAATGGCACCGTCTACCAAACAAACGTCCACCGGAAACCTTTTGGGTGTCATCCTTACCCATTCCTGCAGGGAGACAGTATCCGAAGGACCGGCCAGGATCATTTTTCCCCTTTCCAGCGCCCTGGCTGTTACCATCTTTCCCAGAACAGTTGTGTGCTCCCCTACATGGCATATCTCTGCTCCAAAACGCTTGTCCAGATAATAGGAGGCAGCTGTGGTAAAGTACATGCCCCTGTCCAGGAAAATTTCCGGCTTTGCAGTGTGCGTGACCTGGTCTGTTCTTTCTCCATCAACGCCTATTGATGTTACAGCCACTACTTTTTGCATTTCAAACAACCGCCTCATGACATACCTTAGACACTCTGTCTTTCCGGTATTTTTCCCCAAACCCACAACCGAAAGACTGCCGTAATGGATTATCTGATCTACAAAAGGCATTAAATCATTTCTTGAGATTTCGTTCTTTTCTTGCAAGATAATATGGTTCCAGAGATAACTGCTGTCCCTGGAGAATTCCCGAGACTCCTTCCAGACTCACCTTGTCGCTGCAATTTTCGCAATGGCATTCGTTATGGTAATCAGATGGTTCTGTGTATGTTGTTATGACTCCCTCGTAATTGCGCAGGATCATCCGGCCCGGTGCGTGGCTGATCATATAGGTGGGCATCACCGGAATCTTACCACCGCCTCCGGGTGCATCTACCACAAAGGTTGGTACCGCGTAACCAGAAGTATGTCCGCGAAGCCCTTCGATGATTTCGATCCCTTTTGAAACCGGGGTTCTGAAATGTTCCAGTCCCATGGATAAATCGCACTGGTAAATATAGTAAGGACGCACGCGCATGAGTACCAGCTTGTGAACCAGATCTTTCATGATGTGTACGCAATCGTTTACCCCGCGCAGCAATACGCTCTGATTCCCCACGGGTATGCCGGCATCTGCCATCATTTCACAGGCGGCCCTGGATGTAGCCGTCACCTCATTGGGATGATTGAAATGCGTATTGATCCATATGGGATGGTACTTACGGAGCATGGTCATAAGCTCCGGAGTAATCCGCTGAGGGCATACAACCGGAGTGCGTGTCCCAATGCGAATGATCTCGACATGGGGAATATCCCGCAGGCGGGCAATTATGGACTCAAGACGGGTATCGCTCATGGTCAGGGGGTCTCCGCCGGACAGGAGCACATCTCTTACCTGCGGGGTACGGGCAATATAATTGATGCATTCCTGAATCCTGTCACCAGTTGCTTCGTGATCCTTCTGGCCGGCAAAGCGGCGTCTTGTACAATGACGGCAATACATGGAACACTGGTCTGTGATCAGGAAAAGGACCCTGTCGGGATACCTGTGTGTCAGGCCGGGCACCGGAGAATCTTCATCTTCATGCAGCGGATCCAGCAGATCTGCCGGAGACCTGTATGTCTCCTTTTTTGTCGGGATGGCCTGTTTCCTTATGGGACAATCCGGATCATCAGGGTCTATCAGGCTCAGATAGTACGGTGTGATGGCCATGCGGAGCATTTTAAGGGACTCCTGTACGCCTTCTTCCTCTTCCGGAGTCAGGCTGATGTGTTTTCTCAACTGTTCCAGGTTAACTATGCGGTTGCGGATCTGCCACTTCCAATCATTCCATTCCTGATCCGCCACATGGGGAAACAACTGTTGCCTTCTTGATTCTTTCATGTACGTAAAATTTATGATGCATAAAGCTCTGTAAAGATCTTGCGGAGCTTTTCACTTTCCCTTAGCAATTGAAGGGTAATCTCTGCGTGACCCCGGGTATATCCGTTTCCTACGATCATGGTAACATCTGACCCTACTCCTTCAGCTCCAAGAGCCGCTTTGGTAAAACTGGTGGCCATGGAGAAAAAGTAAACCATCCCGGTGTCTTTGGTACAGAGAATGGAAGTCATCTCGGTATCGGGGATGTTCACATTATTGATGGTGATATCGCACAACTGTCCGTTGGTAAGTTCCTGGATCTTTTCCAGAACGGCAACCGGCTGAGTGGCATCGGCTGAAAAAACATGATCGCAGAAACCCAGCTCCTGCATACGACGGGTAGAACGTTCACTGTGGCAGAGCCCTATCACCTTACCGGTAACCCCAGCTCTTTTCTTTGCCTCATAGCTACAGAGCATACCCGACTTTCCTCCGGCACCTATGATAAGCACCGTGTTTCCGGGTTTTACTAGTTTGGCAGTCTGAGCAGGAGCTCCCGCCACGTCAAGTGCGGAAAGCGCCAGGGTCTCGGGCATGTCATCCGGTATCTTGGCATAAATACCACTCTCAAAAAGAATGGCTTTCCCATCAATGTCCACCTGGTCTATATCTGGCCTTATGTCTTTAATCTTGTCTATGCGCAGGGGTGTCAGGGATAGGGAAACCAAAGTGGCAATCTTGTCCCCCACTTTCAGATCAATTTTTCCTTCCAGCGCTTCTCCGATTTTCTCCACCACACCCAGCAACATCCCGCCCGATCCGGTGACCGGATTCCTGTGCTTACCCTGTTTGGCCACAATATCGAGCATTATCTGAGCTATTTTGGCCTTGTCGCCTCCAGCCTGCTCCTCTATCTGGGTAAAACTTGCCGAGTCTACGTTAAGTGTCATGACGTCTATCAGGATCTCGTTGTCATAAATCTCGTCCATATTGTTGTCCAGCTTGTTTGCCGGCTGAGGAAGGACACCTTTGGGCTCAATGACCCTGTGAAGGCCATATTTGTTTCCTTTTTTCATAGATATGATATGATATGATAAATAGTATGTTTCAGTTCATTTTCTTACAGACAGGCCGAGGATTTGACGCGCTTCAGCAGGGTTTGCGATATCCCGTCCCAGTTCCCGGGCCAGGCGCACCACTTTGGCTACCAGCTCTCCGTTTGATTTGGCCAGAACCCCTTTTGACAGGTACACGTTGTCTTCAAATCCCACCCTGACATGGCCTCCGTCAATAATGGCAGCAGCGGCCAGCTGTGCTTCATAACGGCCAAGGCCGGCTGCTGTGTAGGTGGCATCCGGGGGGATACTCCCGCGCAGGAATACAAAATCCCTGAGGGAACCGCCAATTCCGCCGTTGACACCCATGACAAAGTCAAAATGCATGGGACTGAGGATGTATCCCTTTTTGTGAAGACGCAGGGCCATTTCTATCATGCTTTTGTCAAAGACTTCCAGCTCGGGTTTGATGCCCCGTTCTATCATACGCTGCCCGAAATATTTGATGGTGTTTTCTGAATTTTCAAAAATTTCATCCCCGCCGAAATTGAGCGTTCCGCAATCCAGGGTTGCCATTTCGGGATTCAGTTCCGTAGGCTGCAGCCTTTCATCATTGGTCATGCCCACAGCTCCTCCCGTAGAAGGCTGAATGATGATCCCCGGGCATGCCTTGGCAATCGCATCCATCACCAAACGAAAACGCTCCTTGTCCTGCGTGGGCGTCCCGTCATCGTAACGGACGTGCAAGTGGATGATGCTCGCACCGGCCTGGTAGGCCGATAGGGCTTCCCGGACACATTCCTCCACAGTATAAGGCACGGCGGGGTTGTGTTCCTTCAGTACTTCGGCGCCACATATTGCAGCGGTTATGATCAATTTATCCATAATTGGTATAGTTTGTGCTAAATATAACTTTTCAGTTGGGCGAATGATTCCTCTACCATAGCGGCCGCATAGGTAATATCCTCATCTGTATGACGGTAAGCTATGTATCCGTGGTGGTAAGGCTGCAGGAACACACCCCTTCTGATAAGCTCTGTATAGAAGCCCGTACGGAGCTTTTTGTACTGGTTGTCAGCGTCCCTTTTGAATGTGATAAAGGGCATCAGGGGTATCCCCGACACTTCTACCTCATACGGTACGTTTTTGACTATCTGGTTCAGCCGTTTCCCAAAAAGTTCTCCCTTTTCCCTTACCTTATCCAGAATATGATCCCTCTCCAGAATCTCAATGGTTTTGAGTGCAGCTACTTGTTCCAGGCTGTTGGGAAAGAAGGTGGACGAAAGAAACACCTTGTCTGCCAGTACTTTCATGAATTTTTCCTTTCCCACTACGGCTCCAATTGGATATCCGTTGGCCATGGCCTTGCCAAAGACAGAAAGATCGGGGGTGACACCAAACAATTTCTGGGCACCTCCCAGATCATAGCGGAAGCCGCTTCGGATTTCGTCAAAAACAAGGACGGTTCCGTATTTGTCGGCCAGCGCTCGTACGCCCTCCAGGAAACCTGGTTTTGGCATCTGAACCTTCTCGGCCAAAGGATGTCCCACCGGTGTTATGATGATGGCGGCAGTGTCGTCTCCATGCTGTTTCATCAGATCTTCCAGCTCGTCCAGTTCGTTGTAATGGAATTCATAGACATCTTCCCATAGTTTCCTTGGAATCCCGCCCTTGACTTCCACGCACCAGTCATGCCAGCCGTGGTAACCGCAGCGGATAACCTTTGTCCTTTCAGTACTGGCCCTTGCCACCCTGATGGCCACCGATGTGGCATCAGATCCGGTTTTGACAAAAGAAGCCATCTCGGCCGAGGGAATCAGTTCAATGAGTTTTTCTGCCAGTTGGTTCTGTATGGGTTGTGTCAAGGAAAAACAGAAACCTTTGTTCCGCATCTGTTCTATCACAGCATTGTCAATTTCTTCTTCACGGTGTCCGATAATAATGGGCCCATAGGCACAAAGCATGTCTATGTACTCATTGCCATCAACGTCGGTAACCCTGCCTCCTTTGGCGTGGTCGAAATAGATCGGATATTCTCCGGGAACGAAATTGTAAGGACGGCGGATTCCGGCAATGGCGCCGGGAATGATCTTCAGTGCTTCCTGATACATATGATCGGAAATTTCCAGTTTCAGCTTCTTTGACATAACGATTTGATTTTAATATTAATAGATCTGATTATTATTTAACAATATAATCCACAAAGATGGACTGAGTATGCACGTGTTCAGGCAGAATCTCTCCCGTTTTCACCAGTTCTTTTACTTCTGCAATGACAAGATCGGCAGCCATGGCCATCATAACATTGAAATTGCGTGTATTGCCCCTGTAAAACAGATTGCCCTCTTCATCGGCTACACTCGCTCCAACAAGGGCGACATCGGCTCTGAGAGGCTTTTCCAGCAGGTAATCCTTCCCATCTACACAGATCACTTTCTTTCCCTCTTGTATAACAGTGCCAAGACCTGTAGGGGTCAGTATGCCACCCAGCCCGGCACCTGCACAGCGAATCTGTTCAATGAGTGTACCCTGAGGAACAAAGGTGATTTTCAGTTCACCGGCATGGTACTGATCTCCGGTATGGGGATTGGTCCCTATATGGCTGGTAATGACACTGGATACCCTGCGGGCAACGATCAGTTTGCCAGAACCCTTATCGGGAAAGCCTGTATCGTTGCAAATGATGGTAAGGTCTTTAACGTCTGTTTTCAGGATTTCGTCCAGTATGCGATTAGGGCTCCCTACACCCAGGAAACCGCCAACCATGATGGTCATGCCTGATTTAATGTGAGAAACTGCTTCCTGTAATGATATTAGTTTGCTCATAAAGGCTTTATTTGTTTAGAATTAATCTGCAAATATAGCTATATATAACGGAATTCTTGACAAAAAGTCTTATTTTTGCATACTAAAACCCCCTTTAAAATGACCATAACAGCGGAAAACATTCTCCTTATTGGATCCGTATTGCTGTTCTTTAGTTTACTGGCAGGCAAGACTGGATACAAATTCGGAGTTCCCACCCTTTTGCTTTTCCTGGTGGTGGGTATGGTTTTTGGTAGCGAGGGCCTGGGGTTGCAGTTTTCCAACCCGAAAATTGCACAGTTTATTGGTGTGGTGGCCTTGAGTATCATACTGTTTTCGGGAGGTATGGATACAAAATACGAAGAGATAAAACCCATAGCCCCCCAGGGAGTCATTCTGGCCACCCTGGGTGTGTTGCTTACAGCTATTCTTACCAGTGCTTTCATATACGCGCTTTCACTGCTCATTCCCGGATTTGATCTGCCCCTCCCTGTATGCCTGCTCCTGGGAAGTATCATGTCCTCTACCGATTCCGCCTCGGTTTTTGCCATACTCCGGTCAAAAGGGCTGAAACTAAAACACAACCTGCGACCGTTGCTGGAACTGGAAAGCGGGAGCAACGACCCCATGGCCTACATGCTTACCATAACCATGATCCAAATAATCATGACCACGGACAATCTCAGGATCTGGCAAGTGGCCCTGATGTTCTTATACCAGATGGTCACAGGCGGTCTTGCCGGATTTCTGCTAGGAAAACTGTGCGCATACCTGATGAAAAAATCTAACATCGGGAACGATTCCCTTTACCCGATCCTGATACTGGCTTTCTGTTTTTTTATTTTTTCCTTTACAGACCTCATAAAAGGCAATGGATTCCTGGCTGTTTACATTGGAGGACTTGTGATAGGTAATTCCCGCTTTATCCACAAAAGAACCGTCAAGAACTTTTTTGACGGGCTTTCATGGCTCTCACAGATCATCATGTTCCTGGCCCTGGGCCTTCTGGTCAATCCTTCCGAACTCTGGCCCATAGCAGGTATCGGACTGCTGATAGGGATATTTATGATAGTCCTGGCACGGCCTGTGTCGGTTTTGATATCACTCATGCCGTTTCGCATGATGACACTACAGTCCCGGATCTTTACAAGCTGGGTGGGCCTGAGAGGTGCAGTGCCCATTATTTTTGCAACGTACCCCCTGGTAAGTAAAGTTGCCCAGGCAAACATTCTTTTTAACATTGTCTTTTTTATTACCATCCTTTCACTCCTGTTCCAGGGAACTTCCATACCATGGGTAGCCAGAAAACTGCACGTTTCCATCCCTCAGAAAAAAACAGCCCGGTCTGAGTTCGAAATGGAGTTTTCAGAAGACATCAAATCTGCCATGAGCGAGGTGATCGTAACCCAGGAGAGCCTGCGTTTCGGGAACAGGATGATGGAGATCCCGCTGCCCGATAAAACGCTCGTGGTAATGGTCAAAAGGGGTGATTCTTTTTTTATCCCCAGAGGCGGAACAGAGATTCAGATCGGGGATAAATTACTCATTATTTCAGATGACGAGAAGGCTTTAAGGGAAACTTACAAAAACCTTGGTATGGATTCGGATATCTAAAATATATAACATTTTTGTTATATAATATAACATACTTGTTATATTCATTTATATTTACCTGATATTCTTTGAGTTTGAATTAAACAACACGCTGGAGTCCCCATAACTCAGAAAACGATAGCTTTCCTCCAGTGCGTGGTCATAGATCAACCTCCAGTCCTCCCCTGTCAGGGCTGCTACCAGCAGTAGCAAAGTTGAGTTTGGCTGGTGGTAATTTGTGATCAGAATATCTGTGGTCAGGAACCTGTAGGAAGGCGCTATGATGATCTGGGTGGAGGCATCCAGAACAGGTGTTTTTTCCCTGTCCATATAAGCGCACAAATGCTCCAGGGAGGTCTTGTAGAAAATCCCGGACGGGGTAACGTAGGGTTCCCACTGGCCCACCATGGAAGGAACCCTTCCCCCTGCCGCCTGCAAGCCCAGGTAGTAAAGGCTTTCCAGGCAACGGCAGGAAGTGGTCCCCACAGACACCACAGGGCCCCTGTGTGATATCAACTGTTGCAGAAACTCCCGGGATACGCTGAATGGTTCACTGTGCATAATGTGATCGCGAATGTATTGGGTTTTTACCGGCCTGAAAGTGCCTGCCCCTACATGTAAAGTCAGTTCGCTAATCCCGATACCCCTTTTCCGGAGGTCATCAAGTACTTTTTGAGAAAAATGCAGCCCCGCAGTAGGAGCGGCAACTGATCCCCTCTTGCGGGCATATATTGTTTGGTACCGCTCCAGGTCACTATCTTCCGACTCCCTTTTAAGGTAAGGGGGAATAGGAACCCTGCCCGAAGCCTCCAGAATAGCGGAAAACGGCAGGTTGGCAGTCCAGCTGAAACGGACCAGGAACCTGTCAGCCTCCTGACCTATCAGGCTTGCCGATAGACCCAGGCTCGTAAGCTTAGGGTCATTATGCGGATTATATAGGGGCAAGTGACCAGTTTTCCATTTTTTTGCGTTTCCTACAGCACAATACCATGTTGAAGAAGTATGCTGGGAAAATGCCAGTATGTATTCTTTGGGAGAGGCCGGTTCAAGACAAAAGACTTCTATCAGCGCTCCGGTTTCCTTACGGAAGAACAATCTTGCTGGAACAACCTTAGTGTTATTGAATACAAGCAGGCTGTCCCGTGGCAGAAGGGACGGCAAATCCTGAAAAACATGATCAGACACCTTGCCGTCACGGTAACATAATAATTTTGAATCGTGTCGGACAGCAAGCGGATACTTTGCTATTTTTTGTTCCGGCAGGTCATAGGTATAATCACCTATGCGAACGCCCGGAATCGGAAAATGAAATACTGTCATAAACGTCATCAAAGGTATTGTAATTTAAGCAACTTTTTCACCTAAAGTTTTACTTTAATAGCTGATTTACATTTGTAACTTACATTTGTGCCTAATTGTTTTACATATGGAACGTTTTCTCCTGGTATTTTGTCGTTGTTATATATTTAGAAATTTTGAGCTGCTTATAAATATAAATATTAAAAATAAATAGTTATAAACATCTTATAACCTGTGTTTTATAAATTTTATTTACATCTTTACTTAAACAGTATTCCGGTTTTTTTCTGCCTTTTTAAAAATTTTATCGTAGAAACGTAATTAATGTAATGTTATTAAATTATTATCCAGTTATATATATTGTTTATATGAAGTGTTAATAGAATACATGAAAATTATTTAGAATTCATACAAAAGAAATTGATTATTAGTGTTTTGTAATGTTTAAGCTAGAATATTTGTTTACAAATGTATTAGTTATATAATTTACATATGTAAACTAATTTTATATTACATTTGTAAAAATATTGTTTACAATTATGAGAACGCGTTTGCAACAATTTTTAATGGCAGAAAACATCTCTCCTTCTCGTTTTGCAGATCAGATCGGGATCCAGCGCTCAGGTTTATCTCATATATTGGCCGGAAGAAATAAACCCGGTTTTGACTTTATCGAAAAGATGCTTCTTACCTACCCGTCTCTTAATGCCGAATGGCTCATCACCGGAAAAGGCAAGATGTATAAAGAAATCCAGGAAAAAACTCAGGAAATGCTTCCTGAAGAACCAATATTTTCAGATAATAATAATTCATCTGTTGACACTTACAGTGGATTACCTGAAGTAGAACATAAATTAAATAAAGTATTGCTCTTTTATTCTGATAATACCTTTACAGAATACATCCCCGATAACGCCTCCTGATACTGATTGCCTGTTTCAATTAATCCTGTATATTTGTTCATTAAACATGAAGTCAAATGTATCGTATCATCAGGCCCCTTATGTTTCTTTTTCCTCCCGAAACTGCCCATAAGCTGGTATTCATGGCTTTGGCTATAATGAAACACATCCCCTTTGGAACGAGTGTTTTACGGATGCTTTTTTCCTATAAATCCTCTTCAATGCAAAAACAGGTGATGGGCATAGATTTCCCAAATCCCGTGGGACTCGCTGCCGGGTTGGATAAAAATGCAGAGGTTTATAATCAGATGGGTGCTTTGGGTTTTGGTTTTGTAGAGATCGGATCTGTCACACTGGCTCCCCAGGAAGGGAATCCAAAACCCAGAAGTTTTCGTCTGGTAAAGGACAAAGCTTTAATCAACAGGATGGGGATCAATAACTCAGGGGTGAATCAAATTGTACGCAATATTCAGCGATATAAACCCCATGTGATCATAGGCGGCAATATCTCAAAAAACACTAACACCCCCAATAATCTGGCATACAAGGATTTTGAAAAGGCTTTTGCCCAAATGTACGATTATGTGGATTATTTTGTCATTAATGTAAGCTGCCCTAATGTGAAAGACCTGCGCAGCCTCCAGACCGTTGACAATCTGACCGTGATTATCAGGCATTTGACAGAAATCCGCAGGTATTGCGATGTTTACCGCCCTATTTTGCTAAAGGTGTCTCCCGATCTTTCCACTGATATGCTGGACCAGGTGATTGAATTGATCATGTTGTCGGGTCTGGATGGCGTAGTAGCCTGCAATACAACCGTATCCAGGGAAGGATTGGTTACTGCCAGGGAGAAGCTGGACACCATAGGGGAAGGAGGCCTAAGCGGCGCCCCGCTTAAAGAAAAAGTGCTTTCTGTTATCCGTTACATACATGAAAAAACTCAGGGCAACCTGCCCATTATTGGAGTGGGTGGGATCATGACTCCGCGTGACGCCAAAGACATGCTGGATGCCGGGGCATCGCTTGTTCAGGTTTATACCGGGTTTATTTACGAAGGTCCATGCTTTGCACGTAAAATACTGAAATACATCAGCTAGTAGAAATTACTTAATTTTTTACTTTATGATAAAAAAATGGTTTCTGGTACTGTTCTCATTACTGGGATCAGTACTGCTTCTGGTATCATGCAACATTAGACAGGATAATGCAATCACAGAGATTGATGAGCTCTTAACCCGGGTGTGGCCTTTGGATGAACCAGGCGGGGTTGTGCTGGTATTACATAAAGACAAGGTTGTATTCAGCAAAGGTTATGGGCTGGCCACCATCAATCCTGAGACACCTGCCACACCTGCAACCAATTTTTGCATAGCTTCGGTTTCCAAACAGTTCGCTTCCATTGCAACCCTCAGGCTGGCGCAGGAAGGCAGGTTATCGCTGGAGGATCCGGTTTCAAAATATTTTCCACAATTCCAGGCGCCTTTTTTCCAGGACATAACCCTGGCCCATCTGCTTTCCCATACATCCGGGATCCCGGATGTCAGGCCACGCACAGATAGCCTTTATGTATACCACTCCACCGATGTGGAATCTTATTCCTATCTGGATACCCTGTCTTTTTTAAATTTCCTGCCCGGGTCTTCCTATCAATACATGAACCCGACGTACCAGCTGCTTTATACGGTTATTGAAAAGGCCTCGGGGATACCCTTTGAGGATTACATGAAGAACGAATTGTTCCAGCCTGCGGGCATGTCAAACACGTTGTATTTTGAATCCGGCAGGGATATCCCCTCTATGGCCCATGGATATCTTTTCAACAGTGATACAGGCATTTGGGAAGAATATGATTACGGTGAGGCATCTTTTTTTGCTTCCAAGGCAGACGGAGCGCTCTATACATCTGCAGAAGAATTTGTTCTCTGGGAATATGCCTTGAGAAACAATACAATTCTGGGCCAGGAAATGACCGGTAAAGCCCATACTTCGCATATTTGGACCGATATCCCCGATACCGGTTATGGTTACGGATGGTTCATTTCCCAAATTAACGGAGCCCCGAAGATCTACCATACCGGAGATAACGGGGGCTTTAAAATCTATGCCGGCAGATACCCGCAAACAGAAACCCTGCTCTTGATATTCTCTACCCGTGATTTTGAGCGGGAAGATACAGTGGAAAAAATGGAACGCATCCTGGGAGAAGCCGGTTGGCTATAATAGCCGCAGAAAATTGCCCCCCATGATCTTTTCTATGTCTGTATAGGAATAACCTCTGGAATATAATTCTTCTGTAATAACCGGAAGAAGTGAAACGTCCTCCAGGCCTGCGGGACAGACTTCTATCCCGTCAAAGTCGGAACCAATGCCCACATGATCCGGACCTACCATGGACACTACATGATCAATATGGTCAACTACCCTTTTATAGGAAGGCCTTGGAAGTGCAAATAGGGCTTTTTTTGCCTCCTGCATGCGTTTTTCGTTCTCTGCGGGATTATCCCTGTATGCCTCCTCGGCTTCTTCGTAGGCGTCAAGTAATGGGGCAACAGCCAGGGAAAAGGCTTTGTCAAGGAAAGGGGGATTGAAGTTGATCTGGATTACTCCACCCTGTGCTGCAAGATCTTTAATCATCTGATCTGTAAGATTTCTGGGCACGTCACATAAAGCTCTGCAACAAGAGTGTGTAGAAACAACGGGACGTGTGGAATACTTAAGCACATCATAAAAAGCCTCATCCGAAATATGCGCCACATCCACCAGGATCCCAAGGCGGTTCATCTCGGCAATCAATTCACGGCCAAAAGGACTAACCCCGTACCAGCGTTTTTCTTTGGTGGCACAACTGTCACAGACCTCGTTGTTACCCGCATGTGTCAAAGTGATATAGCGGACTCCCATCTTATAGAACAGGCGGAGCAGGGAAAGATCCTTGTGAATGGGACCGGCGTTCTCCATACCCAGGAATATGGCAATCCTGCCCTGCCTTTTCAATTCCCTGGCCGTAAGGGCATCCGTCGCCAAAGCCGCTTTATCGGGATAACGATCCAGCATATCGTACACAGATGCAAGCGCTTCAAGTGCCTTGTAGGTGCATTGGTAAGGCTCCCACTTATTGGAAACATAGATGGCAAAGAAGGAAGCGTCTACGCCTCCTTCTTTCATTCTTACCAGATCCACGTGACCTGTTCCGGTCCTCTGGCCTATATCCAGACCATACCTGCTGAGCATAATGGGTGTGTCACAATGTGAATCAAGAACCAGGATTTTCTGGTGGATCTCTTTGGCTGTCATATCAATTACTTAATAAGATGTCATCTGGGCTGCACCGCTGGTGTTCACGTTCCGAAGGGTTACATTCCTGTTGTAACGCAGTTTTGCGGCTCCCGAAACCTCTGGTTCCAAGGAACCCAAAACCTTTACTTGTGCTTTACCTACTCCGCTTACTATGGCTTTCATAACTTCCACCTCAAATTCCTGTCCCTCGAAAGCAGAGGTGCCGCTGATATCAATGGAAGAACGAATGGCTTTCCCCTGGATTACCGCATTCCCGTTTCCACTGATTTCAATATCGGCAAAGGTAATGGTTTTCCCAACCAATCCGAAAAATCCTTTGGACGCACCGCTGATCTCCAGATCTAACTGTTCTGTCACCCCATACATTTGAATATCAGATACTCCCGACAACTCTACCTGCAGATCGTTGCATTCTATCTGTTTGATTTCTGCGAAGGTAACTCCAGAGAGCTCAATATTCATGCTGTTGGTAACAAAAGGGTCCCTGACGTACAGTTTAGTAACGCCGCTCATCCCAATGCTTCTTAGTTCGGGCATTGTCAGGGTGCATTCAATTTCCAGGTTCTTGTACCTGCGTTGGACAGATTTGGGAATACCTCCGTCCACAATGCCTATGTAAAGGACGCCCTTACGGACTTCAATATCCAGGTAATCAAAGACCTCGTTGTATGTTAGAACCGAAACGGAATGAGAAGGGCTTTTTTCTATCGTGACTTTAACTACGCCCGATATTTCCACCCCTGAAAAGGGTTCCACCTTGAAATTTCTTTTTTCAACAGACTCTTTCTGTGCCAGTGCCACTGTACAGAAAAGTGTCATAAAGATTATTGTAACTATCTTTTTCATAACATTTTAAACTAATTACTTTTTGTAACACTATATATCAATAAGTGTTGATTGAAGAGGCCCCGCTGGATACGGATCTGGTAAATTCAGGCTTCCCCTCAATGTGAACACTCGATGCGCCTGATGCAGAAACACCTATCTTTTTTGTAACGTTTAATTGTGCGGAAGAGGCCCCGGAACATCTGATATCCATATCTTCTGTGGCGAAATCCCGGGCTTTGACATGACTTGCTCCCGAAACCGTAAAACTGGCACTGGTGGAACTTCCGTTCATAACAACGGTAGAAGCGCCCGATGCCTTAAGTTCAATGTACTCTGTCTGCTGATTGTAACGCAAAATGGAAGCGCCATTTACGTAGGCTTTTGTTTTTGTGGCCAATCCGCTGATCTCTAGTTCAGATGCCCCGTTTATGTCAAGATTGGCTGCATGTGTCATTATCGCGATTTCGGCTCTGGAGGCACCTGTCATTTTTGCCATGAAATTGGAAGGTGAAAATTTGTCGCGCGTAACAAGAGTTGCCGAATTGGATAACTCAAAGCCTTCCAGATCGGGCATGGTGACACGGGCTTTGATTTTCTGCCTGTTCCCCAGGACGTTCTTAGCCGTACGCCACCACTCTTTTGTTACCCCAAGATGAAGTGTGTTGCCTGTAACATTTACCTGAATGTCCTGGGCAAGATCTTCGGGAATTTCCAGTTTCACAGAGTGTGTCCTGCCCTTGAAAACCTCTATCTCATAAATGAAAGAGGCATTTATAGCGTTGAATTGTTCCGGCCGGTAATCTCTTTTTACTGTGTTTTGTCCCAAAAGGATGGTCCATGACACGAGGGCCACTGTGATTAATGCGATTCTTTTCATGATTTTTTACGTTTGATTTGTCAATGAAGCAATCCTTATCATTCCTTCATATAACTGTTTATAATATTCTTTATTTAAGCGTTCTGCTTCTTTACCCGATATTCCCTCGGGAAGCATATCGGAGAATTCATGGGCAGAAGCGGGCATGAGGGATTCCATATTCATAAGTATCTCCTGTCGTTTGTATTCCGGTAGGTTTCTGGAATCAAATTCTATCTGACTTGATATTTTCCGGATTTGGTTATAATAACAGGTGTGAGCACCGTCTGCGCACGGATCGGCAAGCAAACCTGCCAGAGGATCCTCTTTGAGAAAGCGTATTCCTATTGTGAGCACCACTAAAAGTAACGCTGCTGCAGAAACGTATATCAACTGTTTAACTAAGTGGCGATTTCTTTTCAAACCGCTTTTTGCGAGTCGTTCTTCAAACCTTGTTTGGTGCCCCTGCGGCGGGGCCTCCGCTTCAAAAAGCTCCCTGTTGTCCTGAATGTAAGACCTTAAATTATCCATATCTTGTTTATTGCTGACTGTAATTTTTTCCGGCCGCGGCTGTACTGGCTTCGGACCGAAACAGGCTGCAGTCCTGTTATCTCGGCAATTTCCTCAAAATCATACCCTTCAAATAGGTATAAGCTTAAAATGGTGCGGTAACCCGATGGCAGTGCATCCAGTTGTTCTCTGATGGTCCGCACAAGGGTTTCCCGTTCGCTTTCTTCCACGGGTAACGGGAACAAATCCGGATCCTGATTGGCAGCAGTACCCTGCAGCTCCTTGCTGTCAATTGTTTCTGCCTCTCTGAAGCATTGAAAATCCAAAGAACGAAGGCGGTCGATGGCACCCCTGACGGCAACCCTGCGCAACCAGGCATAGCAGGCTTTGTTGTTGATAAAACGCATTTTACCCCCGGTAAACAATTTGACAAAGGCATCCTGCATGCATTCCTCAGCATCCATGGGCGAGCGTAGAATACGCAAACACACGTGGTAAATTGGCTTGTGGTATTCCCTGTAAAGGGCTGTTTGGTTCATATTTGTCCGCTAAAGGGTGCCTTCACCTATACAAACGGAACTTCCAGGATTTTGTTGCACCTGTTTATTATGAATTATAAAATCTGCGATCATAAGATCCACAACCTTCCCGTAACTGGCTACTCCTTCGGGTTGCGCATTGGCTTTGAGGTAAGCATCGTTGACTTTTTGAGACATCACTCCAAAAGAAGAACGAAATTGTTCCCAGTACTCATATTCCTCTTGCAAGTCGTACAGAACCCGGGGAGAAAGGCTTTCCAGCAAGGCAGGATACTCTTGCGGCACTGCGCTATGGATGGCATTCAGTATATAATTCAGGGAATGCAGAAGGCAGGAATACTTCAGATCCCCGTTGCCGGTATGGCGTGCCACCAGATAAGCCAGAAAATTTGCTTCATTCTCCCGCATGAAACCACGTACATGAGCCTGCTCATGGGCCATTATTGCCGGCAAGCGGAAGACCGGTACATCTTTGTTCACATTGGCCTCGAGCGTCCAGGGAAAGAAAAATCCGCTCATATAGGCATAGGACATGCCTCTGGATGCCAGAATGGTCTTGGTTGCCGGATACCTGCCGCCTGTCCTGAGTCCGGTGGTAACAGCCAGTGAATCATAGGCCAGGGCAATGTCTTTTTTATAACGGTCAAAAGTGTGATCGGGGATCATATCGCCCTGAGGGGTACGACGGGTATAAGAGGCGGCCAGGTTGACTTCCCGCACCAGTGCACCGGCCATATTGGTCAGATCTGACGTTGTTACTTGTAGTTGCGGATAAGCCAGGCGGTCTTCAAGGAAGAGGCGGTGGTAATGAAGCCCGCAGGTGAGCATATAGGCCGAGATCACCCAAAGGAGGAAAGAAGCTGTAGCAATCAGGTTTTTTTTCCAGATCACCTTCACCTGTGAAAGCGGCTTGACAAACATAATTACAATTCCACGAACCAGGTAAAAAAGCAGGAAAAAGACCAGAAGGTAAAGTAAAACCTCGGCAAGAGAAAATGGAATGAGCGCAACAAGAGTTGAAACACCTTGTGCTATAAGTATATACAAAAAACTGGAATAGACTGTGTCCATGAATGAAGGGAACAGCCTGAACAGGATCAGAAGCACCACAGACAAGGCCAGCACGAGCAATGGTATGCGCAGTTTCATATAGACAAAGTTATTATATTTGTCCTTTCATTAGACCTATACCATGAGAAAACGGATCATTCTGACGGCTGCCATTGTATTATCGTTTGTTGTTGGCACCAATGCACAAACCATTGCCTTTCCCCCCTTGTTTGACAGCACTACTGCGGCACAGCTAACCGACTCGCTCAGAACAATACTCTCTGACGGGGTAATGCGCATTTCAGGGATAAGGATCCGGAATATTGAACTGGATGACAGGCACCAGCTCATCACTTTAGACTTTGGAGCCGGAATGGCTGAATATCCCATCCGCAAGGATAATGCAGAACAGGTTTTCCAAGCCATACGCCATTTCATGCCTTCAAGGTACAACCATTACAATCTCACGATCAGGACAGACAACAAAGAACTGGAAGAGCTCATACCCGCCTATTACGACCCAACCCGGAAATCCTATGACAAAAAGGCGTTGGAAAATAACATGAAGGAATACCAAAGTGCCTTTGAGATAGACAGGAAAGCTCCTGCCAGAATTCTTCCAAAAAAAGGAACTCCCCGGGAAATAGCTTTACAGAAAAAATTGGAAAACAGGCAGGCATCTATCAACCTGGCAAAGCTGGAAGCCCAGTCGCGGATGAAAAAAAATACAAGAAAACGCGACAGGCACCAATGGCCCGACCTGGGCCCGACTCCCCTTGTGTGGCGGGAAAACCGTCCGTTTGAGATAACCAATGGATTGCAGAACAGACATATTGCACTTTGGCACAGTCATGGATTGTATTATGACCAGAAGCTTGCCCGTTGGGAATGGCAACGGCCCAGGCTCTTCCAGACTGTAGAAGACCTCTATACCATGTCTTATGTACTCCCCTTCCTGACTCCTATGCTGGAAAACGCCGGGGCCGTGGTATTGCTGCCGCGGGAACGGGACACGCAGGTCCATGAAGTCATAGTGGATAACGATAATCCTGAAAGCGGCTACAGCGAACAGGCAGGAACATATATGTGGCGTACAGACGAAGAGGACAATCATGGTTTTGCCCATAAAAAGGAGGTATACACCCATTTTGAAAATCCTTTCCGTATGGGGACCTACCGCAGGATCGTGACACACAACCCGGAATTGAACAAGAAAGTTGTGATGCACCCTTCTTCTGCTGAATGGGTTCCAAATATTCCCCAATCAGGCCAATACGCCGTTTACGTATCCTATGCAAGCCTTCCGGTCAGTGCACGCGATGCCCGTTACACGGTTCACCACAAGGGAGGCAGAGAGGTATTCCGGGTGAACCAGCAGATGGGGGGCGGAACCTGGATCTATCTGGGTACTTTTACTTTTGATAAGGGCCGGAACCTCTCAGGCCGTGTAACCCTGACAAACCAAAGCGGTGAGGTCAACGCAATAATTACTGCAGATGCTGTAAAATTTGGCGGGGGCATGGGCAATATCGGACGCTTTATACAGGATACCGCCATTCTGGCTACCTACGGAAATATAGAAATTCCTCCCCAGGTGAGCAACTACCCCCGGTTTACCGAAGGGGCCCGTTACTGGCTGCAATGGGCGGGTTTTGCCGATTCAGTGTATACTTATTACGAAGGAGAGCATGACTATATTGATGATTACTCCTCCCGTGGGCGCTGGGTGAACACCCTGGCAGGCGGATCGGAAAAGCACCCGGATAACCCGGGACTAAATATTCCTGTGGATCTTTCCCTGGCTTTTCATACCGATGCCGGTGTAACCAGGAATGACAGCATTATCGGGACCCTGGCCATTTATACCCGGGACAGCGATGGAACCGAGTTGTTACCAACGGGTCACAGCCGCCTCACTTCCAGGGATTATACAGACCTGGTACAGACTCAGATAGTCAATGACCTGCGTGCCCTTTGGAATCCCGACTGGACAAGACGCGGTATCTGGAATCGTTCTTATTCGGAAAGCCGTTCGGCCCAGGTGCCGGCAATGCTTCTGGAGCTGCTATCCCACCAGAATTTTGCCGATATGCGTTACGGGCTCGATCCCCTGTTCCGCTTTACTGTCAGCCGCGCCATATACAAGGGAATGTTACGTTATCTGAGCAGTACCCTGGGTTTTGAGTATATTGTTCAACCCCTTCCCGTCCAGAGCATTGCCGTTGGTTTTTCAGAAAACGGACAGGCCCTGCTGACATGGAAACCCACATACGACGGGCTTGAACCAACTGCCTTACCGCAAGGGTATGTTGTCTACACCCGTACAGGAGATGAAAGCCTGCCATTTGACGGGGGGGTGTTTTATCCCGGGAACGTGGCGGAAATCCCCATCCGTGAAGGAACACATTACAGTTTCCGTGTCACGGCCATTAACCGGGGCGGAGAAAGTTTCCCCTCTGAAACGGTTAGCCTTTACAAGGTCCCTGCAGGTGAAGAAAAAGGAACTGTACTGATTGTCAATGGATTTACACGCGTTTCGGCACCAGACAGTTTTGCCTCGGAAGATACCCTGTTTGCCGGTTTTGTAGACCAGTCAGACTACGGTGTCCCTTATCTGAGGGACATCTCCTATATTGGTTCACAGTATGAATTCCGGCGCAAAAACGGATGGGCAGATGACGATGCGCCCGGTTTCGGAGCAAGTAATGCCGATTGGGAAACCAAAGTCATCCCAGGCAACACCTTTGACTATCCCTTGATCCACGGCAAGTCATTTGCCCGGGAAGGATACAGTTATATGTCATCTGACCTGCAAGCGTTTATTGATGTAGATTCAGGGATTGATCCCCGGGATTTCTTCGCTGTCGATCTGATCCTGGGTAAACAAAAACAGGTGCGGCGCGGAGGCACAGCCTATGGCATGCCTGAATTCAAAGCCTTCCCGGAAGCCCTGCAGATCAGGCTGACTCAATATGCCAGCCAGGGAGGAAACATGATCATAAGCGGTGCCTATGTAGCGTCCGACCTCTGGGAACCATCGGGCATAGACACCCTTGCCCGGCATTTTGCCCGGGAAACACTCAATATCCGTTTCCGCAGCAATCATGCATCAAAAACAGGAGAAGTCATGGTTGCTCCCTCCCCGTATACAGCCTTTTATAAAGGTGAAGACTTGGGAGAGACGGCCTATTCTTTCCGTACCGGCCTGAACCTAACCGTGTATCCCGTCGAATCTCCCGACGCACTGGAACCTGCAGGCCCTGAAGCCTATACCATATTCCGTTACAGGGATAACCGGCTGAGTGCAGGGGTTGCCTACCGGGGAAATTACCGTGTTGTTACCCTGGGATTCCCCCTGGAAACACTTGAGACAGAAGAGCAGCAGGCCCGGCTGGTAAAAGAGTGCCTTGATTTTTTCAAAACTGACAAATAGTCATTATTCCTGTCATTGGAACGGTTTTTGACTCATAGCCCGTCATAATCTTCAACAACAGGACAATTATGAAAAATAAAGGAACGATTGGGGTTACATCCCAGGACATTTTTCCGGTTATTAAAAAATTTCTCTATTCAGATCACGAGATCTTTCTCAGGGAACTGATTTCCAACGCCGTGGATGCCACTCAGAAATTAAAGGCACTGGCAGCAAAAGGCGATTTCAAAGGCGAGACAGGAGACCTGACCATCAGGGTAAGTTCCGATACGGGCAAACAGACCATCACTGTGTCGGACCGGGGTATCGGCATGACAGAAGAGGAAGTGGATAAATACATCAATCAGATTGCCTTTTCCAGTGCAGGTGAATTCCTGGAAAAGTACAAGGATCAGGAAAACAACATCATAGGACATTTTGGGTTGGGTTTTTATTCCAGCTTTATGGTAGCCAAAAAGGTGGAGATCATTACAAAAAGCTGGCAGGAAGGAGCACAGGCCGTCAGGTGGGTATGTAAGGGAACGCCCGAATACACCATGGAACCAACCGAAAAAGAGGACCGGGGAACGGATATCATCTTGCACCTGTATGCCGAGCACCAGTCTTATGCACAGGAAAGCATGATCAACCAACTGCTGCACAAATACTGCAGTTTTCTGCCGGTAGAGATTGCATTCGGGAAAGAAAAGGAGTGGAAAGACGGCAAAGAAGTGGTTCTGGACAAGGACCGGATCATTAACGATGTCACCCCACTGTGGACTAAAAAACCGACAGACCTTAAAGATGAGGATTACAGGGCTTTTTACCAAAAGCTTTATCCAATGGCCGAAGAGCCCCTGTTCTGGATCCACCTGAACGTGGATTACCCCTTCAAACTGACCGGGGTGTTGTATTTTCCCAAGATCAAGGACAGGCTGGAAGTAACACGCAACAAGATCCAGCTTTACTGCAATCAGGTTTTCGTTACCGATAATGTGGAAAGCATAGTTCCTGATTTTCTCACCTTGCTTCACGGGGTGATTGATTCACCCGACATACCGCTCAATGTATCCAGAAGTTATCTGCAGAGCGATTCCAACGTGAAGAAAATATCTGCCCACATCACACGCAAGGTGGCAGACCGTCTTGAAGAGATCTTCAAAAACGATCGTCCCGCACTGGAAGAAAAATGGGACAACCTCAAACTCTTTATTGAGTACGGGATGCTTACCGAAGAGAAATTCTACGAGCGGGCAGTCAAATTTGCCCTATTCAAAAACACAGATGGCAAATACCTGAGTTTTGAGGAATATGAAACCCTTATCCAGGTCAATCAAAAAGACAAAGACGACAAACTGGTATACCTTTACGCCACAAACATAGAAGAGCAGTATGCCTACATAGGGGCGGCAAAAGACAAGGGATACGATGTGTTACTGCTGGACTCCCCTTTGTGTGCCCATTATGTCAACCTGCTGGAGTCTAAAATGAAAAACGTCAGGTTTGTACGTATCGACTCCGACACTCCGGAAAAGCTCATACCAAAAGAAGAAATTACCAAACCCGATATCAGTGAAGACGAGGAAAAGGAACTGCGCGAACTTTTCATGGAAGTTCTGCCCAAAGAGGCTACTTTCACAGTGGCTTTTGAGAACATGGGTGCACAACAGCTTCCTGTGGTCATAACAAGGGGTGAATGGATGCGCCGTTACCGGGAAATGTCGGCATTGGGAGGCGGAATGAACTTTATGGGAACCATGCCCGAGTCCTTCAACCTGGTGGTGAATTTTGAACACCCCCTGGTTCAGAAAATCCGGGAAACCAAAGACAGGAACCTGGTCAGCCAGATTTGCGACCTGGCGCTGCTGGCCAACAACCTGCTCAAGGGAGAGGCCCTCAGTACCTTTATAAAAAGAAGTGTTGACATCATCAAATGATGGTGTCAACACCTTATTCCATAAGTTACAGCATTATTGCAGCGGAGTAACTACTTCCAGCAATTCAGGCAGGTCCATTCCAATTTCTTTCAGAAATTCCACCCTGGGAACCCCGTTTTTGTTCCAGCCCCGGCGTTTGTAAACAGCATCGAGGAGTTTCTCATAACGGTTTTCCCTGTACTTGCGCAACGCGCTGCGTCTTTCATCCAGCGTCATGCCGGAGGGGTCAATCCCCGCTTCTTCCACCAGCTGCCTGTCATACCTTTCCTGTCTTGACAGGTACTCTTCCTCCGTAACAGGGCCACAGGCACGGTAAGGCTGTGCATCGTCCCTACGCAGTCCGTATCCCATACGTATGTTGAATACCCTCTGGAAATTGTACACCCTTTCAGACATATTGATTAATGAGTTTTTGTCTATTTGTCTGCCGGTTACAGCGTTGAAAACAGTCACGTAATTGTCCACGTGTTCTGGGACCTTCGCAGGCTCTGCGGTTTGGGCATTGTTGGCCGGTTCAATGTCGTTCCAGCACAGTTTGCAGAAACCGGCCAGCCCGAACCATGTCCTGAACATGGGAAAGTAATGGAGTGCTTCTGCCTTGTCTTCAAAGGTGGGAATCTGGTTGTTGACCATGTCCATAAAAATCAGCCAGGCTTCGTCGTGCTGGGGTCCTTTGTTGGTCATGGCATAGCCTCCCTGCTGGGCAAGCGATTCCTTGGAAATGTACATGGAATACTCCATACCCTTGTTTTCCATGGCAATATCTTTAAGAAACAACGGGTCACCCCAGCCTTTCTGAATGAACATTTCCTTCATTTTTCTTACTCCAAGGCCGGCAACCAGGCCGAAGCCCTCCCCGCGGGCCAGCTGGTGCATGCATTCCAGGGCATCCGGTGCATTTCCCCAGGTAAAATCCAGCCCGCCAGTCTTTTCTTTGTTCAGGATGCCAGCCTGCCAGCATTCCATGATGAATGCCATAATATTGCCCCAGGATATGGTGCAGATACCGTATGTATCGCAATAGAAATTCTGTTCTATTACATAGAGCGGATCAAAAATCGCCAGGTTGGAACCCAGTGCGGCTGCCGTTTCGTATTCAGGACCATCCACCAGAACTTTGCTTCCTTTGTAAGGGCCTGTTCTCAGCTCAAAATTATCTACACCCTTGGCACACATCATGGTACATCCCAGCCAGCATCCATCGGGAACCCCCTGGGTAAAGTATTTCTTCCAGACTTCCATATCAATTTTATGGCAATCTTTGTGATCCCCGAATTTAAAATTCATTACCGGAAGCAGGTCGTACTTTTCCATGACCCCCATCAGGTGGGCTGTTCCCAGTTTTCTCATCTGGCACTGCTGGTCGTCCAGTTCGTTCATCTCCCGGGCAAAACGCCTGCCGCGCTCCATGATGGCCGGCAAATCGGCCACGTTGTTCAGTGTTCCTGATACTTTGGGTATTTTGGCCACAATGGCGCGCACGTTTTTATGACGCATTAAAGTGCCCAATCCTCCCCTGCCCGCCTGTTTTAACCTGATCTTTTTGCGTTTCACATCATAAAAAGAAAAGTTGAGCATTCCAATAAGGGAATGGTCGGCAGCCTGTCCGGTTGATATGACGGAGACATTCAATTTGTCCGCTTCACTGTCGGCAAACATTTCATGAAGTTCCTCTGCCAGCAAGTGGGAATCCAGGTGCATTCCCGCCGGGGGAACAAAAAATTCTATCTCGTGATTTACACCGTTAATGAAAAGGATAACCTCGCGCGGCGCAATGCCCTGCACCTCCAGGGCATCAAACCCGGCAAATTTCAAATGCGGCCCAAAATGCCCTCCCACGTTGGAATCCACCACACCTTCCGTCAGCGGGGAAAGGCCTACGCAGATACTCTTTCCCGTTCCTGAATATTGGGTAATGCCGCATACCGGACCCCCCGATATCACAATCTCGTTCCGGGGATCAGTCCATTTTGTCTGTGGTGTAACCGCATCCCACAACAAGCGCAGGCCATAGCCCTTACCTCCCACGAACTTTTCTTTAACCTCCGGTGGAATGGGGCGGACTTCTGCCCTGAATGCACTCATATCTACATACAGACTCTGATCCGAGTACCCCTTGTCAAGAGGCTTCCACGCATAGGGAATTCTGGCCAACACTTCACGGTTAGTAATCATTGCATTCATAAAAGGTGATTTATTGTATATTTGTGATGCAAAAATAGAGAAATTGACGGTAATTGAAAACATAACTGCCCTATTGGCTGAAAAATGCGTAGGCATAGCAGGAGCCGGAGGCCTGGGATCCAATGTGGCTGGCGCCCTTGTGCGAAGCGGTGTGGGACACCTGGTGGTTGCAGATTTTGACACCGTGGCCCCGGAAAACCTGAACCGGCAATTTTATTTTGCAGACCAGGTAGGAAGTCCCAAAGTTTACGCTTTGCAGGAAAATCTGCAGCGCATAAACGCCCGGACAAAGTTCACCCTGTTTTACGGACGTGTAACCACAGGGAATGCCCGGCAACTCTTTTCCGCCTGCCATGTGGTGGTGGAAGCCTTTGATCTGGCAGGGGAAAAAGAATGGTTTGCTCTCTGGATGATGCAAAACCTTCCCCACATACCATTAATTATGGGTTCCGGCATTGCCGGGTGGGGACAGGCAGATACCCCGCGGGTGCAACGTTCTGGAAATCTGTATGTCTGCGGCCACCAGCAGGCAACCCCTGATAAAGACATGCCTTTGATGGCCCCGCGCGTTGTCCTGGTTGCCATGATGCAGGCAGACCTTGTACTTGAAATATTATTGAAAAACATGTAGATAACCGTCCTTATGACCATCACATTAAACAACAGAAAGGTAAAGTTCAGAAACGGTCCCATGACCATTGCAGCGATTATGGAGGAAAAATCTTATCATTTTAAAATGCTGATTGTCAAACTGAACGGAAGTATTATTGCTAAAGAGGCATTTTCCTCTACCCCGGTGAAGGAAGGTGACCGCCTGGATATCATCCACCTGATCAGCGGGGGCTGAACCGTCCGCCCCCTTTCTTTAACCATTGTACATGAATAATCCCTTAATGCATTTTAATATAATCACCCTGTCCTGACCATGAAAACAACTTCTTTTTTCCGTCTCCCGGTTCTTATACTCATAGCAATGGCATTACTATCTCCTTCATGCATTATGCTAGACCTGGACGCTGTAAGCGGATCTACTCTGGTATGGGACTCGGGCTCCAACAATTACTTTAACCGGGAAGCCTATACCACCCTGCAGGGTCCCAAAAGGCTGCTCATAGATGGCGAGGTGGAACAAACCACAGAGATCAAACTCTCCCGTTTCCCTTTACGGACTGTAACCATCAAAGAGGCAGTCTGGTGCGAAGAGGGTGATTCCATAGCCTTTCTGGGCACCTACCGCTACGACGGTTATGCACTATGCGACATTCTCAGTTCGCTCAAGGTGGATAAGGCAAGCAAGGAAGACCTCTGGCCGCCTATTGACTTGTATATTGAGGTGCGTAACGAGGCGGGCGATCTGGCCGTTTTTTCCTGGGGCGAGATCTTTTACTCGGCCAACATGTACGGTATTGTAATTGCTAAAAGGGTAACCCGCGTCATCCCGGGGAAGACGGGCGAGCTGTGGGAGCTGCCCTCAGAAACCAAACTGGTATCGGAAAGTGATCTGGTCTCTGTCAGAAATATTAAAAATCCGACACACATAACCATCCGTTCCCTGAGAGGGCATTACGTGGTTAACCGGGACTCTGTGGTCCTTGAAAAAGACCCGGGACGCGTAGCCATCCAGACTTCCCTTCAGGACACCCTGGCCCTGATCACCCAACCGGATAGTGATCTGCCTGTTATTTCTTATCCTGTGCTGTTTTACGGCAACAGTACCGGCTACAAGGGAGTCCGCGAGTTTTCAGGACAAATGCTCAGCCGGATAATTCACCCCTGGTTCCCATCGGACGATTACAAAATGATTCAAACGGGCATGCTGAGCATTGCGGGAGTGGACGGATTCCGGGCCGCTTTTTCGCTGGCCGAGGTGGTCAACCGGAACGACCACCGGGAAATCCTACTGGGGCAAAGGGGAAAATCCTTTTCCATTTTTACAGCCTGCGATGCTTTCGCAGACAGGTGCATTAAAGGACTGAGTGAAATCCGCCTTATAGATCCGGAGGAGTGATATGAAAAAAAAGACCTTCCCCTGCGTTTCGCTGCTGACGTTACTACTGCTCCTTGCCTTTCTCAGTTGTACACAAAGATCTGATAGACAACTGGTTATTTTTCATGCGGGCAGCCTGGCCATGCCTATGAAAGCCCTGTCTGACAGTTTTACAGCCATGCATCCCGGAACCGAATTTTTGATGGAAGCTGCCGGCAGTATTGATTGCGCACGTAAAATCACAGAATTGGGACGCTCCTGCGATATCATGGCTTCTGCAGATTACACGGTCATTGACCAGTTGCTGATTCCTGAGTATGCCTCAATAAACCAACCCTTTGCCGTAAACAGCATAGTCATAGCCTATACAGACAAATCGCGCAAATCAGACATAATAACTTCTGAAAACTGGTACCAGATACTACTTTCACCCGATGTGTTTTACGGAAGATCAGATCCCCATGCCGATCCGTGCGGTTACCGCACAGTATTTACCTTGCAGCTGGCAGAAGATCACTACATTGGGGCTGACAATAAAAGTCCCTTCACATTGAGTGACTTTACAGAGAAAGACCGCCGTTTCATCCGTCCCAAGGAAGTGGACCTGCTGGCTTTGCTGGGCAGCCAGGCCATCGATTATATGTTCATATACAAATCCGTTGCCCTGCAACACGGCCTTCGTTTCATAGAATTGCCACCGGAAATCAACCTGGGGGACAGTACCCTGACAGATCGCTATGCCAGGGCACAGTATAAGATAAGGGGAAGCAGTCCCACAGACTCCGTCCTGGTAAGAGGTACTCCCATTACTTACAGCTTCACCATTCCTTACAATGCTGAAAACCCGGAGCTGGCTAAAAAATTTGCAGATTTTTTAACAGACCCTGACGGAGGCCAGAAGATCCTGCGCTCCATGGGGCAGTAAGTGGTGTGCGGGCTCCCGATTGTTTGTGGTGGAAGCAACGTTATGTTATGCTTCCAATGTTGATCTGGCGGTTGGCCAAAGAACTCACCTCGGTCTGATCATGTGTAACGTGCAGGATGGTAATGCCCGTCTGCGACACCTTTTTCAGAAGGAGGGCCGATTGCTCCCGGAGCGGTGCGTCCAAAGCGGACAAGGGCTCGTCAAGTAAAAGGACTTTGGGGTGAGCAGCCAGTGTACGGGCCAGGGCAACGCGCTGTTTCTCCCCTCCAGACAACGATCCGGGCATCCTGTCCATGAGTCGTTCAATATCCAGGTCCGAGGTAAGGCTGACCACCGCCGCTTTGATCTCATTTGTTTTCATCTTTCTGATCTCCAGCGGCCAGGCGATGTTTTTATAGACGCTCATGTGCGGAAAGAGCGCGTAATCCTGGAAGAGGATTCCCACCGGCCTGTGTTGCGGGGGTAAAAGGGTGCAGTCTGTGCCGTCAATGATGACAGCGCCTTTTTTTAATGGACGCAATCCTGCAATCAGTTCCAGTATGACTGTCTTGCCCGATCCAGACGGGCCAAGCAAGGCACAGTAATCGCCCTGTTTCAGTTCCAGAGAGAATCCCTTCAGGTGAAAACTGCCCGCTTTATATTCCAGATCCCTGCATGACAACATATTACAGTTTGCTTTTCTTCCGCCCCAACAGACGGAGAGCCATAAATACCAGGATACATATAATAATAAAGAGTACAGCTACCGGTCGTGCATAATCAAGCCCGAAGGAGTTGAACCGATCAAAGATCAGCACAGGGGTAGTCATGGGATGGTACGCGACTATCACCACTGCGCCAAATTCACTCATTCCCCGGGCAAACATCAGCACAAGCCCTGTTATGACGGAAGGTTTGGCCAGCGGCAGGGAAATCTGCCTGAAAACCCTGAAAGGTGAGGCCCCCAGGGAACGGGCTGCCTGTTCCAGCCTTTGGGGTACAGCCTCGAATCCATCCCTGGCTGCGTTGATCAGAAAAGGCACACTTACAAAAGCCATGGCTACCCCGATGGCAAAGGGGCTTCCCACCAGGTTCAGCCCCATAATGTCTGCCAGCCTGCCCAGGGCCGAGTCCCTTGAAATAAAGCCCAGAAGGGCAATACCGGCTGCTGAATGCGGCAAGACAATGGGAATGTCAATCAGTCCCTGGATGAAAGCCTTGCCCGGAAATTCCTTCCGAGCCATGATATAAGCCAGAGGAAGGGCAAAAAGACCAGCCAGAAGGGTAAAAAGTGCCGAGACGCCCAGTGTCAGGGCAATGCTCCCCTGAACCTGTGTGTCTTTTATTGTTTCAAACAAAGCGGGAAGGGAGGTTGAAAAGAAAAGCCCCAGCAGCGGAGCCACAATGAACAGGAGCAGCATCCCGGATAAAAACAAAAAGACCAGGCGAGTGGCCGTATAGTTATGCCTGAGGAACATCATCTTTCTTTTCAAGGCAAATATAAAAAAAACCATCGTATCTTTGTTTGCATGATAGAATTCCATGATGCTTTGCACATTGTACTGGACCATGCTGCCGCTACCGGCACGCAAGGTATATCACTTGATTCTGCCTGTGGACGAATCCTGGCTTTGGATGTAAACGCTCCTTCAGACCTGCCTCCTTTTTCCAAATCGGCAATGGATGGATATGCCTGCCGCAAAGAAGATACTGAGAACGGCATGGAAGTTCTGGAAGTGATTGCTGCCGGTAAACTGCCGGTTCACCAGATCGTTCCCGGAACGTGCAGCAAGATCATGACAGGTGCCCTTATACCCCGGGGAGCCAATGCCGTGCTGATGGTTGAAAATGCCACCCTGCACAACCGGCGGGTGTACGGTCCCCGGCCCGGATCAGACAACATCATCCGTCAGGGAGAGGACCTGAAGGCAGGAGAACCGGTCCTGAGGGCAGGAACGCTGCTGCAGCCGCAGCATTTGTCATTGCTGGCCATGTGCGGAATAACAACCGTTACAGTAAGCCGGGAAATAACCGTTGGTATCCTCTCTACCGGGGATGAACTGATTGAGCCGGGAACCCCTTTCCTGCCGGGCAAGATATACAACAGCAATTCCTGGCAACTTATGGCCATGATGCGACACATGGGAGCCGTTCCCACCTACTATGGCATTGCACCAGACAGCCCACAGGAAACGCGTCTGCGGCTACAGGCTGCCCTGGACGCAAACCAGGTGGTCATTTTGACCGGAGGTGTTTCCGAAGGAGATTATGACTGCGTACCGGGTGTTATCCGTGAACTGGGATTCGAAATCCTTTTTGACCGGATTCGTGTACAGCCTGGAAAACCCACGATTTTTGCCGTTTCACCTTCCACGGGGAAATTCCTGTTCGGGTTGCCGGGCAACCCTGTTTCTTCCTTTGTTCAATGCCGGCTCATTGTCCATCCCTTTTTAGCTGCCATGCAGGGTGCTCGGTGGCAACCAATCACCACGGTCTTCCGGCTTAAAGGTGAATATACAAGGCGTAAAGCAGAACGTATGGCTCATATTCCTATAAGAATTAATAATGACGGTACGTGTTCCCCTGTTCCCTATAACGGATCTGCACACCTGGTTGCCCTCTCTTCTGCACATGGACTGGGCCGTATCCCAGTGGGCATTCAATCCATCCGGGATGGAGAACCCATACAGGTGGTGCTTTTTTAAGGAAGCGTTTATTGTATGATAGCTGATACTCCCATGACAGACTCCTTTGGAAGGATTATCAATTACCTGCGCATATCGGTCACAGACCGCTGCAACCTCAGGTGCATATACTGCATGCCGGCTGAAGGAGTGCCTGTTGTTGCTCATGAGCAGATACTGTCTTATGAGCAAATCCTGGCTTTTACACGCTACGCTGTCAGCCGGGGGATCTGCAAGGTCCGCCTGACCGGAGGGGAACCCCTGGTGCGCAAAGACATCATCGTACTGGTGCGTTCACTGGCTGCCATCACGGGTATCAAAGACCTGGGAATGACCACCAACGGAATCCTGTTGACAGAAATGGCCCGGGAACTGAAAGAGGCAGGTCTGCAACGGCTCAACATCAGCCTGGACACACTCAACCCCGATAAATACAGGGAACTAACCCGTGGCGGAGACCTGAACAGGGTCCTCCTGGGAATCAGGACTGCCCGCAATGCCGGTTTTGGAGGGCCGGACTCCCCTATAAAGCTCAACTGTGTGATTCTGCCCGATACCGGGAAAGAAGAGCTTGTGGCACTTCGTGATTTTGCACGGGAAGAAGGACTGAAGCTCCAACTAATACAATACATGGACCTGAAAAACGGGTCTTTTACACGGGTAGATGGCGGGGATGGCGGGGACTGCCCCCGCTGCAACCGCCTCCGTCTGACTTCCACCGGAATTCTCAAACCCTGCCTGCTCAGCAATGCCGGGTACGATATCCGGACACTGGGTTTTGAAAAGGCACTGGATACCGCCCTGCGGAACAAACCGGAAGCCGGAACATACAATAGCTTTGAAACTTTTAATTATTTAGGAGGATGAAACAACCAGATGACATGAAAAAAGAACTCAGCCATACCCGGCAGGACGGCCGTGTAAATATGGTAGATACATCGTCCAAGGCAAACAGCCTGCGGGAGGCAAAAGCATGCGGATCCATATCTTTGTCGGAACAAACAATCCACCTGATTAAAGAAGACCGGATAAAGAAAGGATCGGTGCTTACTACCGCTGCCCTGGCCGGCATTTGCGCAGCTAAACAATGCGGCCAACTGATCCCCTTGTGTCATAACATCCCCCTGTCAAGAGCAGATGTGAATTTTATGGTGCACCCGGAAAGCGTTGAGGCATTTTCCGAGGTTCGCTGCGTAGGGCCTACCGGTGTGGAAATGGAAGCTTTGACCGCCGTGAGCATAGCACTGCTGACCATATACGACATGTGCAAGGCAGTGGACAAACATATGGAGATCACAGGGATCAGGTTGCTGGAGAAAACAAAAAAAAGTTTACATGATCATGATGAAAATCCTGTCTGTTAATGTTTCCGAAGCAAAAGGAACCGTAAAAAAAGCAAGGGAGTCCATAACCCTTGACAAATCGGGGGTGTGCGGGGATGCACACGCCGGGCTATGGCACAGACAGGTTAGCCTGCTGGGTGAATCAGCCTACCGGATGATGGACCTGAATACTGAAGAATATCCCTTTGGCTCGTTTGCAGAGAACATTACCCTAGAGGGATCTCCCGGTGAAGACACCCCGGATTTGAAATCCTGCCTTCCCGGGGACAGATTCAGCTGCGGCGATGTGTTGCTGGAAGTCACACAGATAGGGAAACAGTGTCATGGGCCAGGTTGTGAGATCTACGAAAAAAGCGGCCGGTGCGTCATGCCTAAGGAAGGTATTTTTACCCGTGTGCTTTCAGCAGGCATACTCAAACCCGGGGACACCCTGATTTATATCCCAAAGAAATACCATATTGCCGTAATCACTGTCAGTACCAGGGCTTTTAACGGTTTTTACGCAGACCGTAGCGGACTGCTGCTCAAGGGCCTGATCGCTGATTTCTGCCGTCAGAACAACTGGCCGAATGAAATTTCCGGTGTATTGCTCCCCGATGATGCCGTAAAACTGCATAAAAAACTCAATGAATTCATTCTCTCAGGTTACGATATGGTCTTCACAACCGGTGGAACGGGAATCGGGCCGTCGGATATCACCATAGGAGTCGTTAAACAGATCCTTCAAAAAGAGGTACCCGGCATAATGGAATACATCAGGATTTCCTGCGGGCAAGAGAACCCGAATGCCCTTCTGAGTGCTTCCCTGGCCGGTGTTTCTGAAAATACACTTGTCTTTGCCCTGCCCGGAAGTGTGAATGCCGTAAACGAATATTTTTCAGGAATCTCGCGCTGTTTGAAACATATGGTTTACATGCGCATGGGACTTGATATTCATTAATTTTTTCCATTATCTTTGCCAAATAATTTTTAATACTGTTTGTATATGAAAAAATCCATTTACACCTTGGTTTCCCTTTTAGGGATTTTTCTGCTGGGTTCCTGCAATATCAATACATATAATATTACAGCAACATTCCCGGACGATTCCTTTAACGGGCAGGTAGCCATGCTTACAGCTTCTAGCGACGGCAGCGTTCTGGATAGTGTGATCATAGCAGAAAACAAAGCCTTCTTTACCGGTCAGGTTAAAGAACCGGTTCTGTGCATGATAAAAAATGACCGTATGCGCGGTCAATTGATCCTGGAAAAAGGCGACATCACCATTGAAATGAAACTTCCGGGTGCTGTTTCTGTGGGTACGGGAACACCCCTGAATGATGCTCTGGGAGGTCTGATAACCAAGTACAACGAGCTTATGGATGAGATAAGCAATTATCAGGGGGAAGACGAAGAAGGATACTTCAAGAGCGTCTGGACTCCTAAATTCACCCAGGAAATTGGAGATATCTTCAAAGCCAACAAAAACAATGACATTGGCACTACGGCCCTGATGTACCTCTCCAACTACGGTGAAGAAGACTCTATAGACACCTTTTTTGCCCAGGCCGGAGAAATTGTAACCTCCAGAGGCCCGATCCAGAAGATCATCAAGCAACGCGAAGCCCTCAAGTCGACTGCCGAAGGAGCCATGTTCACCGATTTTACCATTGAAGATTCGGACGGACAAAGCATAGCTTTCTCTAACTATATCGGGAAAGGAAAGTACGTCCTGGTAGATTTCTGGGCCGGCTGGTGCGGCCCCTGTAAACGTGAGATCCCTAACATCAGGGAGATTTACGACATGTACAACGGGGAGGACTTCACCGTTCTGGGAGTTGCCGTATGGGAAAAACCGGAAGACACCAAAAAAGCCATTGAAGAACTAGGCGTTATCTGGCCCTGCATCATCAATGCCCAAAGCATTCCTACCGACATTTACGGCATTAACGGTATTCCCCACATCATCCTCTTTGGTCCGGACGGTACCATAGTAGCACGTGGCCTGCGTGGTGAAACCATGAAAGCCAAAGTCGCTGAAGTATTGGGCAGATAAAATGAAATCTGCATCCCTGATGATCGGCACGGTGGTCCTAGCAACCACCGTGCTGTTTCTGTGTAATTTCAGTAAGCCTTATCATAAGGCAGATTTACGCGCTCTCAGAGAAGTCGTGGAGGTACTCTCTTCTTCTGCTTTTGAAGGACGTAATGCAGGAAGCGCCCATGACTCAGCCATTGCGGCAGCCATAGCAGAGCGTATGGCTTCCTATGGCTTTGAACCCTATTTTTCTGAAGGGCCCCTGCACCGTTTCCGATACCGCAACGTAGGATCATGGAACGTGGTGATGGTATACCGCGGTGAAAACACGTCAGGAGCCTTGCTTGTGGGTGCACATTACGACCATCTGGGAAAGGGAGGATCCGGTTCGGGAAGCTTAAGGCCAGACACCACGGCCCTCCATCCGGGAGCAGACGACAATGCATCCGGAGTGTCGGCAGCTATGGAAACCGCCCGGCTGCTTAAAGAAAGCAGCCAAAGGCGGAAATTGAAGAAAGACATCATTTTTGCAGCTTTCGGTGCCGAGGAGAAAGGCACCATCGGCTCGGCAATTTTGGCCGACACCCTTGAAAAAATGGGATCCCTGCCCAAGCTGATGATCAATCTGGATATGGTTGGAAGGCTCCGGGACAGCGTGCTGCAGGTGGGCGGAACTGGGACTTTCCAGGCAGCAGATTCGCTGCTCGGCACACACCTGGTTCCTTCGCTGCCCTTATTGCTCAAAAAATCGGAAAGCGGCTACGGGCCTTCAGATCACAGTGTCTTTTATAGGTCAGGGGTTCCTGTGCTTTTCTTCAGCACCCTGCCCCACACAGATTACCATACCCCTTTTGACACGCCGGACAGAATCAATTACCAGGGAATGGCTGCAATCGTTACCTATGTTACCGCGGTTGCCCGTGCGGTAGTTGTGGAAGGATTTGAGCCTGATTACAGAGAAACCATGGATACCACAAAGATCCCTGGGCAAATCAGGTTTAAAGCCAGCCTGGGTGTCATCCCAGACTTTGCCTATGAAGGAGAAGGTTTCTGTGCAGGAACAATCATAAAAGGCAGGCCTTCCCACAAGGCCGGCATGCAGGACGGTGATGTGGTCTTGCAAATTGACCAACAGCCCGTCAAAGACATTGAATCCTATATGGAAATGCTGGGACGGCTGGAGGTGGGACAGATCATTCATATCACGATCCGCCGAAACGGACAAATCATACAACTGAAGGTACAATTATGAAAGGTATATATTCCTGGATTCTGGCTGTGATAATAACACTGACCGCTGTCTTATTCCAAAGAAATACGGGTCCGAGCCATCCCGCAAAACAATTGATAGAAGTCGACGGGACTTCTTTCAAAGCTTCTTTTCCGCGCAGCCTGGTGCGGCCGCGTGACAATGCATCCCTGGTACAACTGACCGTGGAACTAGGTTCAACCGGCAACTCACAAGACAGGATCATTGGGGCCATCCTCTATTACAAAAGATTTCCGGACAGTGAAAATTATACTGCGGTAGTTCCTTCATTTTCCATGGATAAAGAAAAGTTGCTGGTTAACTGCATGGTGCCGGTTCAACCAACGGCGGGAAAGATCAGTTATTACCTGCAACTCCTGGGAAAAGACGGAGCCACGATCAATTCCCAGGTATCTATACTGCGGTTCCGGGACCACGTTCCCTCATCGGTACTGATGCTGCATATCCTGCTGATCTTCTTTGCATTCCTTTTTTCCAACTTTACAGGTATCTACGCTTTCTCCGGTAATGCCCGAACCAATCGTTTTGCCCTGGCGACTATCCTGATCCTGTTTGCCGGGGGTTTCATCCTGGGTCCTCTGGTACAGAAATACGCTTTTGGTGTATGGTGGTCCGGATGGCCCCTGGGCGGGGACATGACGGACAATAAAACCCTGATTGCCATTCTGGTTTGGATTATTGCCTATATCCTGAATAAGATACCTTTCTCTTCACCGGTTTTCTGCCGGTGGCGCCGATACCTTTACCTGACAGCTGCCCTGATCACCATAGCTGCCTATTCCATCCCGCACAGTACAGCGGGATCTCAGTACGACTACCAGACAGGGACTATTATTACCGGTGAGGCACTTTCTACACAACGATCACATAAGCTTCAATGAATTCAGAGAAATTTTACAATCTTTCGGTTGAACAACTGTTTCACCAGTATGGAACCACATCAGATTCCGGCCTGTCAGAGGGGGAAGTAAAAAAACGCCTATCTGAAGCCGGATACAACCGGCTTCAGACAAAAAAACAGAAGTCTCCCCTGCGCATCTTCCTGGAACAGTTTAAAAGCAGCATGGTGGTCATCCTCCTTGTTGCCGCCATCATTTCTGGTGTCATTGGTTCCTTGGAGGGAGAAGGATTGATGGAGACCTTTGTCATATTAGCAATTCTTCTCGTCAACGCAGTTATAGGGACTGTTCAGGAAATCAAGGCGCAATCCTCTCTCGATGCGCTCAATAAAATGAGTTCGCCCCGGACAAAGGTGTTGCGCAACGGGCAGGTCTCTGAGGTCGATTCCGTTGAAATCGTTCCCGGAGATATCGTTGTTCTGGACACAGGAGATATCATTCCGGCCGATCTTCGTTTGTTAGAAACTGTAAACCTGAAAATCCAGGAATCAGCCCTGACGGGCGAATCGGTGCCTGTAGATAAAACCGTTGCCCCTCTGGAAGGCATGGATATTACCCTGGGTGACCGTCATAACATGGCTTTTTCCACGGGCATTGTTACTTACGGTCGAGGTAAAGGACTAGTCGTGACTACCGGAATGAATACAGAAGTGGGAAGAATTGCCCATATGCTCCAGCACACAAAGGAAACAGAAACGCCCATGGGAAAACGGCTCAGGGGTTTGGGAAAAGTTCTGGGCTACGTTGCCCTGGGTATTTGCGTGGTGATCTTTCTGGTAGGCATTTTGTACGGCAACAATTGGTTTGATATGTTTATGATGGCTGTAAGCCTTGCCGTTGCAGCTATTCCGGAAGGCTTGCAGATTGTGTCTACCATAGTACTGGCTATAGGCGTCCAGCGGATGGTGAAATTCAACGCGATTGTCCGCACCCTGCCATCGGTGGAAACCCTGGGAAGTACCACAGTAATCTGCTCCGATAAAACGGGAACGCTCACCCAAAACAAAATGAGCGTTGTGGAAGGATGGCCCGAAGGACCGGATTCCGATAAAGCCACCCTCCTGGAAGTGTCGCTGCTCTGCACCGATGCACACCTGAAAACGCTGGCCGGCGGGGATTATGAAACATCCGGTGATCCCACCGAAACGGCCATCATCCAGGCGGGACTCGGTCTGAACCTTAATAAAAACGATCTTGAGAAAAAATTTCCGAGGATGGAGGAAGTGCCTTTTGACTCGGAACGAAAAAGAATGGCCACCATCAACCAAATGGAAGCGGGCCGGCTTCGCGTTAATGTCAAGGGAGGACTGGATGAAATTCTAAGCGTTACCACGCGAATTCTTATACACGGCAAAGAGCGGCCCATTACACAGGAAGACAGGGAAACCATAGAAAAAGAAAACAGCCGTATGGCACAATCTGCCCTGCGTGTGCTTGCTGTGGCTTACCGGTATATCGATGCGGTTCCCTCTCCAGCAACCGCCCAGACGGTGGAAAAAGACCTGGTTTTTGCTGGCCTGCTGGGCATGATAGATCCGGCACGTCCCGAGGTGCCTGATGCTGTAAAAAAATGCCAGACTGCAGGAATCCGTCCTGTGATGATTACCGGAGACCACCGGGTTACAGCCGTAGCTATAGCCAGTGAAATTGGCATGTACAATCCCGGCGAAAAGGCCATAACCGGGTCAGAGTTGTCCCTGGTCAGTGACGAGAACCTGAATCAGCATGTACGGGATTACTCTGTATACGCCCGGGTTGCCCCTGAACATAAGGTTCGGATTGTCAGGGCATGGCAATCACAAGGGCAAATTGTAGCCATGACCGGCGACGGGGTAAACGATGCGCCGGCGCTCAAACAGGCCGATATCGGGATATCCATGGGGATTGTGGGAACAGAAGTGGCCAAGGATGCTTCCGATGTCATCCTGACAGATGACAATTTTGCCACCATCGTCAGGGCTGTGGAAGAAGGCCGGCGCATCTACGACAACATCCTGAAGGCAATCCAGTTTCTTCTTTCGGCAAACGTAGGTGAAGTTTTGCTCATTTTCATCGCCACTGTTCTGAACTTAGGGAATCCCCTCTCCCCCATCCTGATCCTGTGGATAAACCTGGTTACAGACAGTCTTCCCGCACTGGCCCTTAGTATGGATCCTGCAGAAAAGGATATCATGACACGAAAGCCCAGAAATCCCGGGAAAGGTTTTTTCACCAGGGGAATGATCTGGAGGATTTTCTACCAGGGGGTAACCATAGGATTGATATCCCTGGCTGCTTATCTGGTGGGGTATCACGACGGAGGGGTCGCCCTGGGAAGAACCATGGCTTTTACCGTATTGGGCTTTTCACAGCTGTTCCATGTACGCAACCTGCATTCTAACAGGCTTTCATCCTTCCATAGCAGCCTGCTGAGCAACAAAGCACTGCTGGGTGCCATAATGATATCGGCACTGATGATGTTTGCCGTGCTGATCATTCCCGGCATGATGAACATCTTCGGGATCGTGGCCATGGATACGGTGCACTGGCTCATAACAGCCGGACTATCGCTTGTTCCCATCCTGGCTGTTGAACTGGTTAAATGGGCCGGGATCAACCATTCAAAAGACGAGTATTGAAAAAAATGCCTACTTTTGCAGGCTGACCAAAAAAAGGAACTTATACAATCCCGTAACCATCAAGGCAGCTGTTTCTGTTATCGCACAGAGATCCCGGTGGTTACAAAAAAGGTCCGGTAGCTCAGTTGGATAGAGCAACAGCCTTCTAAGCTGTAGGTCTTGGGTTCGACCCCCAACCGGATCACTAAAAATAACCACAAGTAGCTTATAATAAACCACTTGTGGTTTTTACTTTTTAAAAATCCCCGACCATATCCCCGACTTAATAAAAAAGTGTACTAGCCAGCAAGCATAAAAAGCTAGATTCGCAGTTTGATTAATAACATGCGATATCTAAATGAAAATATTGATTACCTTTGCCGAATAAATAACGCAAGTTCATTCTGATTGTTTCTTTCTTAATTATTTGCCAGACAGGTTCAGTCCGGTTTTAGTGAAATCGACCTGCATAAGCTTCTTTTGTTTCGGTAAATATTTTCCTGCCTATGTCTGGAAACAGACGGCGCAGACGCAGACGAGGTTAACATGGCGGACGGTAGACACTATGAATGGCTTAAATAATTATTTATAAACAAAGAATGGCGAAATCACAATCATTTGGAAAAAAAGAAAACGAAAAGAAAAAACAGGCAAAACGCCTTGAAAAACAAAAACGTAAAGAGGCTCGCCAAGCTGGCGGCACCTCTTCATTCGAAGATATGATCGCTTATGTTGACGAAAACGGTAACATAACCAACACTCCTCCCGAAGTCAAACAAAAAATGGAAATCAACCCCGATAATGTAGTAATTTCTACTCCTAAAAAGATAGAAACCGGACCGGTAATCTTTAAAGGTCGGATAGAATTTTTTAATGAGACAAAAGGATACGGCTTTATCAAAGATCTCGCCTCTACAGAAAAATACTTCTTTCACATTTCCGAGGCTCCCGCAGGAATAGCTGAAGGAAATCTGGTTACTTTTGAAGCAGAACGCGGAACCCGCGGAATGAACGCAGTGCGGATTGCACTGTCAAAACAATAATTTACATAAAAAAAGAAAATGAATATTTACGTTTCGAACCTGAACTTTGCCACCAAGAACGACAGTTTACAGGATTTATTTGCACAGTACGGAGAAGTTTCTTCGGCTAACATTATTACTGACCGTGAAACCAATCGTTCACGCGGATTCGGTTTTGTTGAAATGCCCGATAACGGCGAGGCTCAGAAGGCTATTGATTCACTTAACAACTCGGAATTCGAAGGCAAAGTGATTGTCGTCAATGAGGCCCGTCCTAAAACGGAACGGAGCAATGACGGTGGCTATCATCGTGGTGGTGGCTTCAACCGGGGTGGCAACAATCGTGGCGGTGGCGGATACAACAGGAACCGGTACTAGTCCGTATCTGCGGTAAGGAACACCAGAACTCTATTGTTCGGTCGGAATTGCCTATGGTTCTTCCGGCGTTTTTAATACGATCCCTGAACCTCCCGAAGGTATAGGTTATGGAGAAAGAGAACGTTCTGCCAATAATCTGCTTGTTTTCCGAGGGATAGAAGGTAGCGGATTTGGGGCCGTGTAACTGTTTTTTTTTTCGGGAGAGGTATATTGATAGTTTATTTTACCCGAGTAGATGATATGATTACTTCCTCTATCCGCTCATAAATTGACTGGCTTTCCTGGTTGTTTTTATACCTTAAAATGGTTCTAAAACCAGTCCTGTCTGTGATAATCAGGTACTGACCTTTTCCGGCATTAATATACAAACGGCATTTCCCGAATTCTTCAAGTGTAAAAGTGCCTTTGTGTACCGGCCCCAGGCTAAAACCGTTGTTTCTCATACGCAAGGCCGGGATGGTATCGGTAAGTTCAACCTTATCAACATCAGTAACCTTCATTTCAGTGGCATATAAACCCGTAAAACGAATTGTGCCGCCGTTAAAATGAGTTTTTGTAGTCATGAATCCGAACAGGAACGTACCTGTTAAAAGAAAAAGGGTGATCGCCAGAATCACGTAATGGCTTATACCACTCTTCTCCCTGTTCAGGTTAAACCGGTTAGCACTCATCATAAGGATAACAGATCCTACCAGCGTTACGATTAGGATCACCATATTAGCTAAATAAGTCCATCCTGCCCAGCGGAACAGCAGATAACCCAATATAATCATTAATCCCATAATTATCAAGCCTTTACGAGTATATCGTGAAAGCCCGTCAATGTCTACGTTCTTTTTCTTCTCCGGAGATAATGTGTTGTACCCGGCAATCAGGTCCGGAAAGGCTTTTACGAGAAATCCCAGACCTATGAAAAACAAACCCGTTATCAAATGTACAGTTCCCATAACCAAAAATTTTGGTTATATTTATTTTGCAGGAACCACTTTCTGAATGGTCCCGTCTTCATTGTAATACAATTTGTCAAAACATATTGATCGGCGGAAAGGATGCGGGCTCTCCGGGTGCCTCCACCCGAATTTTTCAGGTGCATCCGGATGGTTCCGGTAATACAGGTCCGAGTTATGGTAGAACAAATACCAGACCGCTTCAAAAAAATCATCGGTACCTTCCAGCAGGTTAACCTGCCCGTCATAAGAGATCATATCCCGGTTGCACACCACTCCTTGGCTTTGGATATGGATCAAAGCCGAGTCCAACGGGTCCCTGAAGGGACCGTAGGGGGTATCGGCAACGGCCACCCCTATCTTGCTGGCCTCCACCGGGTAATAGAAATAATACCGTTCGTCGCGTTCTATGCAGTCCGGTGCCCAGGCACGTGAGGAAGCCCAGCTGATATGGTTTAGGGAAAAAGCCACCCCGTGATCCGTCCAGTGCTTCATATCGGTGGTGGAAAACACATGCCAGTCCTTCATGCTGAAGTTGACGGCATTATCCTGGTCGTGAGAAGGATATACGAACAATGTATCATTGAATACCCGGGCAGAAGGATCGGCTGTGTACATATGGGTGATAAACGGATTATGCCCGGTAGAGATATATCCGGAGAACAGTATAAGCCAACATAAAGCAAGATATTTCACGTTGTCAAAGATAGCAAAAAAGTGTACGNGTACGACGTACACAAATGCGATCCGGCGGCTGTCCGGGGACCAGGAGTTGACGTTGAGGGTACCCTGGCCGCCAAAAAGCTTTGTCAGCAGTCGGGAAGGACCGCCCGAGGCGGGCATCAGGCGCAATTCCACGTTTTTATCGGGCAGGTGCTCATCGGGTTTCAGATCACCCACGTAATAAGCAATGTAGACCACATGCTCCCCGTCGGGGGAAACGTGCGGAAACCAGGCGTTGATCTTTCTATGGAAGGTCATTTGTTCCTGCGCCGAGCCGTCAGCGCGCATGCGCCAGAGCTGCATCAGGCCGGAGCGGACCGAGTTGAACCAGATATAATCTCCGCAGGGGGTGTACTCTGGTCCGTCATCCAGGCCGGGAGCATGGGTCAGGCGGATCTCCGCCCCTCCTGCTGCCGGAATGATGTAGACATCGTATTCTCCGTCCCTCTGGGCACAGTAGGCCAACGTACCCATATCGGGGCTCCATCCGTGCAGGTAGCTGGGCCCCAGGTGAGTTACCAGACTCGGCTCGCCTCCTTCAATGGGAACGGTGTAAATGCGGGAGCGCCAGTCTTGGGCCGTGCCGCTGCTCAGGGCGATCTGCTTTCCGTCGGAAGAGATCACGTGGTCGTTGTTGCAGTGGGTAATGCTGCCGGTGGGTATTTCAAACGGACCTTCCTCGCCGTCGGGCGAGATTTGGTAGAGTTTTCCGACCGAATTGTAGACCAGCCAGCGGCCGTCGGGAGTCCAGTTGGGGGCTTCCACCTGGTAGGGAAAATGCTTTACCAAAGTCAATTCATTGGTTGTCACATCAAGAACCATGAGCCGGTAAGATCTCTGACTCTGCTGTGAGAGTAAAGGCAATGCCATCAGGATCAAAATTACTATAGTAGGAATTCTTTTCATAATGAATCAGATAAAAAACAAGGTCACTCCCCCTACGCTCAGCACCGCACCCACCACCTGCTGCCAGGTGACTTTGCGTTTGAGGATAAGATATTCGGGCAATAGGATCAGTATGGGGACCGTGGCCATGATGGTCGAGGCTACGGCTGTGTTGGCATGCTGGACCGCCATCAGGGAAAAGGTGACCCCCAGGTAGGGTCCAAATACCGAGCCGGTGACCACAGATCTGATAGCCTTCTTATCCCTGAAGACCAGCAGAAAGCGTTTCAGATCTCCTTTTATCAGAATAATCAGGGCAAATGAGAACATCCCTATGATGGTCCTGATTTGGGTTGCCGCCAGGGGAATATAAAGGGTATTGGCGGTTGTATACACCTTTTCGTAGGCGAGCATGCCTTGTTTACTCAAAACTATGCCTGCCCCCTGCCCCAGGGCACCGATCAGCGCATAGAGAACCCCTTTGACCGGAAGTTGCATTTTAAAACGGTGGTTTTGATTTCCATTCTGCTTTCTGAGGATGGAAATGGATATTCCGGTAAGGGTCAATAACATGCCTGCCAGTGCTATCCAGGACATTTTTTCTCCCAGCAGCATGAATCCGAAGACAGCGGCAAAAGGCGGTGCCAGGGTCATGATCAGTTGCGAGAAACGGGCCATTATCAGAGTATATGAGGCAAACAGATAATAATCTCCCAGTACGAATCCTACCAGTCCCGACAAAGACATCCAGAACCAGGTAGATTTGTCAGCACCCACGGGAATGAAACTGCCGTTAATCAGCAGCATGGTGAATCCGAGCATTAAAAAAGCACAGACAAGACGGATAAGGTTCAGGTTAATGGATCCGATCCGCTTTCCGGCATATTCAAAAAAAAGGGCGCTCAGTGTCCACAGGACAGCTACGCCAAGGGCAATGGTTTCTCCTTTCATGCGGGCACAAAAGTAGAAAAAGAGTTGCAATTATTTCATTCCGGCAACCGTTATCTGAATGACATCTCCTTTTTTTGTATGTATATCATACTCATATACCTTTTTGTGCAATGGTACAGTGTCCCTACGGGTTGTGTGTATCAGGGGGGCTTTAACCTGCGCTACATAAAAGAAGGGATTGGGATTCGAGCCGCGTGCCTTTTGCAGGCCTGTGCCTTTCAACGGCACATAGGATCGAATGCGGCAAACACCTCCCAGAGAAGACCTGATGATCGCTGTGTTCAGGATCCCGTTTTCCCATGAAATATCTATCTCAAAGCCACCGCGGGCCCTCAACCCGCGGACAGTGCCGCTAGTCCATGATTTGGGAAGTGCAGGCAACAAATGTACAGCTCCGTCGTGGCTTTGAAGTAGCATTTCGGCAATACCCGCCGTACATCCAAAATTGCCGTCGATCTGGAACGGGGGATGTGCGTCAAAAAGATTGGGATACGTACCTCCCCTATGCCTTCCGTTGGGTTGTAACGAAGGGGTCAACTGATCTGTGATCAGTTTATACGCATGATCTCCGTCCAGTAACCTGGCCCACAAATTAACCTTCCACCCCATGGACCAGCCAGTTGATTCATCTCCCCGGGCTAACAGAGACTTTTTTGCGGCGAAAAACAATTCCGGGGTCCTGAAAGGAGAGATCTGGGCAGAGGGATACAATCCATATAAATGGGAAACATGCCGATGCCTGTCATTAGGATCATCCCAATCATCCATCCATTCCTGCAACTGACCCCATGCACCTATCTGCATTGGAGGCAGACGGTCGAGGGCCATGAGAATGCTGTCTGCCAAACCTTTGTCCTTTTTCAGGATACGGGCAGCTTCCATGGTTTTTGTAAACAGGTCGAATACCAGCTGATTGTCCATGGTCGCCCCAGCCGTAACGGAATGCTCCGGATGCTCACGGGGAGCATTTTCCGGGGAAATGGAAGGAGAGACAACCAGCCAGTTATGCCGGGGTTCTTCTGTCAGAAAGTCCAGAAAAAACCGGGAAGCCTCTTTAATGACCGGGTACACCTGTCCCAGGTACCTTATATCCCCGTTATACAGGTATTTATCAAACAGGTGCTGGGAAAGCCATGCCCCACCCATGGGCCACATGCCCCAAAAAGCTCCGTCGACCAAACCGTTGACCCTCCAGATATCTGTGTTGTGGTGCAGTACCCAACCCCGGGCTCCGTACATGTCCCGGGCCGTTTGCTTTCCGGTGTGTGACAGTTCTCTTGTCATACGGATCAGTGGCTCGAGCATCTCGGAAAGGTTGGTGATCTCAGACGGCCAGTAATTCATTTCGGTATTGATGTTAACGGTATACTTACTGTCCCACGGGGGAAAAAGCCGGTCGTTCCATATCCCCTGCAGATTGGCCGGCTGCCCTCCAGGCCTGGAAGATGAGATCAGCAAATAACGCCCAAACTGAAAATACAAAGCCACCAATTGCGGATCGTCCTCCGAGCGAAACCTTTCCAGCCGTTGATCCGTGGGTCTGTTTGCCGCTGTGGTTACTCCAAGATCAAGGTGTACCCGGTTAAAATATTTCTGATAATCTGAGATGTGATCTTTAAGGATCCGGTCGTAATTATGAGTCAATGCCTGTGCCAGGTAAGCGGCGGACTTTTCCTGTGCATTAGCTCCAAGATCATTATAACTGACAAAATTGGTAGCTATCGAAACATACAGGGTTGCAGTATCGGCCCCGGTGACGGTCAAAACGGTGTCACCGGCAGTTACCGAACCGTTGTCGGTCAGAATTTTTATCCGGGCACAATACGATACGGCACCTTTGACGCCTTCAAGATCGCTGGTCGATCCGGATAAAACAAGTTCGTCTTTTCCCTTAACAGAAAGTTCTGCCCCCGGAAAAGACTCCATGGTGAGCGAAAAATGCAAAGCAGCCTTTTTATCGGCAGTGATCCGGCCAACGATTACCTGATGGGGAAAAGAAGAAAATACACGGGTCTGGTATGTGACGTCATTGACCTTATAGCGTGACAAGGCTGTTGCGTTTTCCAGATCAAGTTCCCGGTAATACCCAGAGTAATTTTCATGACCTGGAAAAAACACACGCAGGTTGCCCACTGTCTGATACGGCATCCCGTGCGATGTTTTGCTTATAAATTTTTGATCGATCAAAGCTTGTGCTTTGCTGAATTTGTTGTCAAAAATCAGTTTTCTGACTTCCTGCAAAACGTCTCTGGCGTCGGGATTGTCGTTGCGGTTCGGCTGACCGGCCCAGACCGTATTTTCATTCAGCTGCCATGTTTCACAGGAAGGATCGCCGTACACCATGGCTCCCAAACGTCCGTTCCCAACGGGCAAAGCTTCTACCCATTGCGAAGCAGGTTTTTCATACCAGAGTTTCAGATAAGGATCCTGCTGAGCATACGCCGGAGAACTGATCAGAAAAAAAAGATAAAGGACAACAACGGGGCGTGACTTTTTCATTTCCATAGTTAATTCATTGTAAACCAGTCAAAATCAACATAGCCGCCCGGTTCTTTTGTAGCATAATTGAACAATCCGAATTTGTTTCCGGTAAAAACTTTCAGGCTGAACTTCATGACGAGCTTGTTACCAATCTGCTTGAACTTGTTGTTATCATAACTGTATTCGAACGTCGCTTCTTCTGTACTGTTAGAGAGGATAGCACGTAAGTATATGGTATCAGATCCTGCGGGAACAGACGCGATCAATTCTCCGTTATTGACCATAATAAGACTCCGGCTCTCCTTTTCCTGTTTTATGGCTATGAAGGCATAGGGATCCTGAAAGACTGCCAGACCGGCCAGATCACCATCTTTCATAGAGGCCACTTCCATTTTGGTTGTTCCAGTCGTAGGAATTTTATTATCGTAATGAGCAAAAGGCCTCTGGGTAAGCATATTGGGAGCCTGAACGAGAGTTGTCACCACTTTTCCTGTTACCAGGCGCAGGTAGCCGGGTCGTTGGGTCAGCGACCATTTTTCAGGATCGGGATTGTGGTTCCATCCCCATTGCATGCCTAAGGTTATGCTGCCAAAATCATCGGATGTTGGGAGTTGCTTTACACGATACGCATTGCCCACATGGGGCTTTTTCCAGGTTATGACGCCCCGGCCGTCAATACCGGCCATCGGCCATCCATCTACCCAGCTGAGTGGTTGTAAAGAAGGAAAACGCCCCAACGGA